>ERZ779981.1045-NODE-1045-length-11190-cov-12.8245_pt1 | contig 11190 bp, 5 predicted proteins | sample MGYA00511182_ERZ779981 | MGnify/ENA primary metagenome ERZ779981 (study PRJEB29588, sample SAMEA2149539) | human gut metagenome | biome: human gut; feature: human-associated habitat; material: faeces | place: Denmark | collected 2008/2010 ... | reverse complement strand
ATGCCTGATGAAGATTTGTTTGATTTTTATTGCAACACTAAGTTAAGTGAATCTTCTGACATGGCAAAATACTGGGTAATATATTATTACTCAGTATTTTAAATTTATTTCTAACAATATGTGTTGCGGAATTAAGGATTTATATAACAGCCCAGAATAAAAGAGAATATTATGGCAGATTTGATCAGAGTGACTTTCCCCGGCGAAGACCCGATATGCTATAAAAGCCCGGTCAACACAGTGATTGAGGTCTTGCGTAAAATAGGCGTGGAGCGTTTTGGCGAAATTACCATGAGTATACGAAAGAGGCCGTTGGTGTCACAGGAGATATATCCTGAACTTAAAAAATACACCAAAGAAATTATTCCGGGCTGGTATTACATAAATCAATCAGACACTCGCGAAAAAACATCCCAGCTCATAAATATCAGCAGATTATTGAATCTCAACCTTACCGTTGAAGTTGGAAGTAATTTTACAGCCAACGCCGACCCGAAAATACCCGGAGCCACTCGACCCAAGAACAAACTTGTGGTCACCATGCCTGATGGAGAGGTCATCGACTATGAAAGTTATAGAGATGTCTTCATGGCATGTATAGATAAGCTCGGGCCGAGAAGGGTATCGAACAGTGCAAATTTAGATCTGTCCGCTAATTGTCCATTATTGACTGTAACTGACACCACCGGGCATCGTCGCAAAATAGGAGATTACTTATATCTTGCGATACCTTTTACTGCAAAAGATGCAAAAAAGATACTCGAAATCGTGGGAAAAAGATTGGGCGAAAATATAAAAGTTGAAGTAGTACCCAGTTCTTCAAGGAAATAATCTATTAAAACAAAGGAAACGTACATTATGGAAGAAGTTATTACTTGGATAAAAAAAGAGCGCAACAATGGCAAGTCTTGGGAGGAAATTTTATCTGCTTCCCAATCAACCGATGAGGGACTAAAGTCATTTTTACAGTCTGCTTCTACCTTTTTTCATTGGCCGCCCCTTTCCGTATTAGATTGGAAGAATATAGTCAATTCTCAGATGGAAGAGGAGGCTGTGCGGAATCGCCTGATAGACGAACAAGGTTCAACTGTGATAGGAGCAACCAATGAAGATAACGAAATCTGCGTACCGGAAAATGAAGACTCGGCATGGCAGAGTTATAAGCGTAAACTTATCAGGGACGGTTTCAACAAGAATACCATTGACCTAATGGAAGATGCCACACTTAAAACTCTGCGCCATCTTAGCCGAGACACGCGGAATATCGAGAGTGTTAAAGGTTTGGTTGTCGGAAATGTTCAGTCCGGCAAAACCGCTAACATGGCAGCTCTTATGGCAATGGCCGCTGATAATGGGTGGAACATGTTTGTCATTCTATCAGGAATGATGAACAATCTCCGCATACAGACACAGAAAAGGCTCTGGAGTGATTTAAGTTCGGGTGAATGCAAGTGGGACTGGCATATAATTGACAATCCCAGACCTGTTGAAGAATCAGGAAGAAAATTGAGAGACCTTAATCTTTCTACCGAAAGCCGGAAAAGGTATATTGCCGTATGTCTCAAAAATAAAACCCGCTTATCAAATATCATAGATTGGTTAGCCTACGACAAATCCAGCCGAGAGAATGTCAGAATGCTCATCATAGATGATGAGGCCGACCAAGCAAGTATAAATACTTCTCAGGAAGAACGGACCACAATAAACAAGCTGATATTAAATCTTATAAACAATCGAGATTCCAAAAGCCGTAACATTAGTGATAAGATACAGGGTATAAACTATATCGGATATACAGCTACTCCATACGCTAATGTGCTGAATGAAAGCCCGGGTAGAGAATCCTTGTATCCCTCCAACTTCTTAACCTCTCTGTCTACGTCAAATGAATATTTCGGACCACAGCAAATATTTGGATTTGACGATGAAGATTCTACAACATATTTTGAAGGTCTTGACATCATACGCAACGTATCTGACGATGATGTCAATGAAATATCAGAATTGCACGATGGAGATGCCGTAAATCCTCCGGCATCGCTCAGAAATGCAATATGCTGGTTTATCTGTAGCGTAGGATATATGCGTTACATAAACTATAACAGACCTGTAAGTATGCTTATCCACACCAGCCGTAATGTGACTCATCACAACAATATAGCCGATGCGGTGTCACGCTGGATAAATCGGTGTGGAAGTAAGGCTATTGTTGAAATGTGTGAACAACTTTGGGAAGAAGAAACATCAAGATTTACTCTTGAAAATTTCAAGCATTCATATCCGAAATATGGAGTCGAAGTAAGTGATTATCCGGAGTTTAATGACATTAGACCCTATATAGAAGATTTGCTAAATGTAGGGCTTACCCGGATTCAAATAAACTCTGACAACTCAGCCCTGACATACTCTTCCGGAATTCATCTTTGTATAGACAATAGTGAGCGGAGCTTTGATGCTGATACAATTAAAAGATTGGTATATCCCGATAAAGACGAAATGCCTGACCTTGCACCGGCATTCCTCGTTGTTGGAGGAAATACGTTATCGCGAGGACTCACCATTGAAGGATTGGTCTCTACCTTTTTCCTTCGTCCGGCGAATTGTGCAGATACACTCATGCAAATGGGCCGGTGGTTTGGATACCGTAGAGGATACGAACTTATCCCTCGTATATGGATGACTGAAAGGACAAAGAATCAATTTGAATTCATTGCGGAGATGGATCAGAAACTTCGTGATGAAATCAAAGAGATGTCCTTGTTGGGCATGTCACCTCAAGAATGTGGTCCCAAAATCATGACGTCCCCGTCAACTATGTTCCTGCGTATAGTATCCAACAACAAAATGCAGGAAGCGGTTAATGCTGACTATGATTTTGCCGGACATACTATGGAAACAGGTGTGTTCAATAACAATCAACAGCAGCTCGAACATAACCTGCAAGTGTCATCCGATTTCATCAAATCTCTTGGCACACCGGTTGCTGACGTTGCGTTAAATCCGAATGCTAAAAACAATACTGTCTGGAGAGGCATCTCGATTGATCACATTAAATCGTTCCTGAAACAGTATTGCTATTCAGAAAGGTTACGCGGCTTTAATGAACTGGATGCCTTAATAGGCTGGCTTGAAAAGGCTACAAATGAGGGTATATTGGCAGAATGGAATATTATTCTCGCTGGTATAAAGCCTAATTCAGATACTCGAGTATGGAGCGTCAATGATGAAATATCGACGGCAATGGTCAACCGTACACGAAAATATGAGTCAGGGAATGATAATATTATAAACATTGGAACATTACGTTCTTTCAATGATTTCCTTTCGGACATTCCAATCAAATCCACAACAGACCCAAATATATCTCACATGCAGGATGTAAGACATAATCTTACCGCCTTAAATCAACTCAGGGAGAATCTTGGATTGGGTAATACGCCTCAGCTGATAATTTATATTATAGATAGGAGCTCAACCCCTGAAAGAACATCAAAGCGATTCCCGCTCAATGCTGTATCTGACATCGCCGGCTTTAGTATAAATGTCCCCGGTTTTAGAAGAGGTAACAGTGTTGTGCAAAGTATGCGTATCCGTATCCCCAATTTGGCGGATATTGACGAGTAATATCCTAACATGGAACCAACACGTCGCTTTAATACTGAGGTATGTGATAAAAGTTATGGTCAAGACAACATATAATACAAGCGCTGAACATGAGCATGATTAAGGACAGTCTAAACAGCATCTTTGATGAAATCATCAAGCTGGAGGAAGATGGAAAAAATGAAGAGGCATACGAATTAAGTGAGGTGTTCCTGAAAAAGTCAGGCGAGCCGAATAAGTGGATATACCAACGTAATAAGACCGGATCTAACGTGGACTACAGGATTGCGACCAGAATCCTGTATCTAACAGAGCCGGAAGATAACGTTTCGGTCAACGGAATGAGGGCTTTTACCCACATATTCCTTACCGGAACTCACGGACGTAAATCTCCGATTGAAGCTCTTAATAATGCGTTTTGGATTTGGGAGGATGACCCCAAAATTGCAACTTTGTTAGGCAATCTTTGGGAAACGGGCATTGCTGTAGGTCATGTGAATCTGGAGAATGCGTTTTTACAATACTACACCTCTACTATTCAGTGCAAAGGTGAGGATGGCTACAATTATGCACGTCTTCTATATGACGGACATCACAAACGTAATTACCGCGAAGCATTCAGAGCAGTTAGCGGACCGAAGCAACCACTTTCCATAGATTGCCTCAATCTACTGGGCAGAATGTTTATTGAGGGTAAAACTTCAATAAATAACCCCAAATTGGCTTATCGTTGTTTCCGTCTCGCTGCAATGAATATGTATAGTTATGCTCTCGTGAATTACGCTCTTCTCACTTTCTTTGGCATAGGTTGTAAAGCTGACAAACCAAAGGCTCTCAATATCCTGAAGATTGCAGACTTTGCCGGTTCCGATAACGCTGTTGAGCTGATGAATAAGCTTGAATCGGGAGAAATATGCAAGTTCTCTCCCGATTTATTGGAAAAGATTCCATCAAACTTCAACAAACATCTTAAAGCCTTGACGAAACGTGCAAAGGCTGGAGATGTTAAGGCTATGACTCAGTTGGGTGATATTTATTATGGCCCTATTCTGTTCAATTGCATGTGTGAGGATAAAGCTATTTACTGGTATCTGCAAGCCGCAAAACAAGGCTCCCTATACGCAGCTGCATTTCTCAAAGAACTATGGATATATCATGGAGACAACATTTTCTTGTCCAAGGAATCTGAGGAATGTCTTAATCAAGGAAAGTTTGGTACGACATCGGAATTCGCCACGAAGGTGATGTCTACTAACCTCGTTGATATTTCCTTAGACTTTGATGATGATCTTAATGAAATTCCAGGTCTTCCTTTTTGCCCTGTTGAGGCTTTTTATTGGGCTATAGCCATAAAAGATGAACCCGACGAGAAATTTACGAGTGATTGGCGTGGATGGCTAAAGTCATTGGAAGATGAAGCCACCTCACTCCGCAAGGCAATCCATAAACTTCAGCCCGAATATGAGGTAGAATTTACGGACAATGATAAATTGTAAAATCAGACACGGAAAAGAATCAGAGACATAATAGGGGCAACTTAATCATGATAACATTATATCTTATACCGGACAAAGACGGCAAAGCATTTATAGCACCTACAAATGTTGATGTCTCGCTTATGGATGTCGCTATCGTTGACACCACTGGCTTGGTTTGCTATGCCGAGGAAATGCTTGGATTACATTGTAAAGACGAGGCTTTCAACGTAAGACTTTGCCGATACTACAAAATTGTAAGACGGTGGCTTAATGAGCATCGGGACAATGTACTGCATAACTCGTTTGAACTTGCACATCTGTCTACAGCCCGTCAGATGTTGCTATGGCGGGATGAACTGAAAATGGCGCAATGGGACTTCCGTTATGAAGATGAGACAACGCGCCTTGGGGCGTTGTCTGCCATAGAGAACATTGAATGTGTCTCCGGTCTGCCCGATAGGATTATCAAAGTTGTCAACAAACTTGAAGCAAATAAAGTGCCGGCTTTCGACAATGTAAGAATTGTCTTGAATGTGGATAGAAGTGTCCTTAGGCCATTGCTCCGACGACTTCTTGACGCAATCGAGAGAAGTGGCGCTAATGTTGAGACCGTAAAATATGTGCAGGAAAAGAAAGATAACTTGTCTGATATCCGGAACCTGCTCTTGTCTGGCAAAGATGAAAAAATTTCTCTTGATCCGCAGGATAAATCTTTTGAAGTCTTGTCATTTGAGACAGCGTACGACGAAACCGAATATATAGCCGTATGCCAGCATGATTTTGATGCTACACTTTTTATCAACGCAAAATCAAAAGAAACTGATAATCGTCTTGCCGCTCAAAATTTACCAACATCGGGATCAGTAATCACTTCACGTTCAAGAATCTTGAATCTGATGTCGTTGGCTCTGTCGTTATATGATGACTATTTGCAGATTACAAAGTTGGTTGAATGGTTTACGGCACCTATTCATCCACTGCCGGGGCGTTTCCGTTTCCAACTGGCCGAGGCTATCGCCCGCTCAGGTGGATTTATGAATCAAGACTGTCGTGACATTGTAGATAAGTATATCAATGGTGAATATGCCTATCCCAATGAAAAGGATAGAGACCTGTCTGAAGCTGAGCTTAAAAAAGTTGAGGAGAAACGAAAACTTGAACGTGAAGAAAGGGTTCGTCTCTTTGTCCCTTATCTTACACCCGGATATAGAACCGGAGATAATGCTGAACGCACCCTTATGCAACTGTCAGTATGGGCCCGTCAGCGAATCCACTCTCTGGATGAGGATGACAATCATGAAGCTATAGCTACACAGCTTAATGCACTCGCTGACAGTATTGAAATCCTGATGTTGTTATTCTCGGAAAGAGACGAGAAGTTTGATCTGTCTTTAGCCAACGAATGGGTAAGGGATATACCTGCTGAAATTACGCTGCCTCAGCATCCGGCAAGAGTTGGTGCAATATTCACCGTTTCCAAACCTTGGGACATAGTGTCGCCGGCATCAAGCATTGTATGGTCAAATATGGAAAATGAGGATATGCCTGACTTTGAATGTGAGTTCCTTCTGCCAACAGAGAGGGAAATGATTACGAAAAATGCTTCTTTATGGGACCGGGAACACGAAACACGCTATAGATTTCTTAACTCCATTATTCCATTTCTTTTCGCGAAGGATAAGATTACACTAACGTGTGCAGACAAACGCGGTGGAGAACTTATTGTTCCACATCCTCTAATTACTCGATTGAAAGTTCAAGTTGAGAATTACAAAGAATTTATCCATCACAAAGATACTACACATAAACGTACCCATGAAGTCGAAACGGTCGATAACAGCATTAACGTTTCGGAATATAAATTCAGATTTGCTGACCGCATCAAGTTACCCACCCGAATGAGTGCTACCGGACTGGAGACATTAACAGTCTATCCGTTTGATTTTCTTTTCGAGCGCATATTAAACTACCAGACAGCCGGTCTTTCAAGTCTGCCTGAACTTCATACAACCCGTGGCAATGTGGCGCACGCTACAATCGAAAAGCTATTCTCTCCGCGAGACGGTGGCAAGTCGAATGCTTCTGAAATCAGGACACGTGTAAACTGTGAATATGAGACAGCACTGCAAGACTCCTTAAATGAATGCGGAGCTGTGTTTATGCTTCCGGAGAACAAGCTTGAACTCAGCAACTTGCACTATCAGCTGCGTAATTGCATCGAGTCTCTTCTCGATATAATTGAGGCAAACTCCCTGACTGTAGACGGATGTGAGAACCACTACTCAAAATTCGTGGATTTGAACGGTACAGGGACAGCGGGAGACGTTGATGATGACCTGCATGGTTATATCGACATGAAACTGACTGATTCAATTGGCCGTCATGTTGTGTTTGATTTGAAATGGACACGAAGCAGGTCATACCATAAAGGTTTGCTGGAAAAGAATCGCTCTACCCAGCTGGCAGTTTATAGTGAATTACTAAGTGAAGAGGACAAATCAGTCTTAACAGCATATTTTGTTATGCCGAGAGGACGTTTGATCTCCTGTTATCCGTTCAAAGGTCGAAATGTTGTAAAGGTTGATCAGGAGAATGTCGATGACATAATGGCACAGTTGATAAATTCGTTCCGTTATCGCCGAGACCAATTGACTTCCGGAGTTATAGAAAACGGAGAACAGCACCCGATAGATGATTTGGCCTATGGAAAAGACCGGGTGACCCTGAATCTTTTCCCACTACCTGAGGGAGATGTTCCGGAAACCAAGTCAGAAAACAGATTCAGTAATTATCGTCTCTTCAAAGGATTTTGACAATGAAGAATATCACTTACATAAATGCCGGTGCAGGCAGTGGCAAGACATACAACCTGACAGAATTACTTTCCGATGTATTAGGAAAGAAAAAGGCACGTCCTGACGAAGTAATTCTTACTACATTTACTGTCAAGGCTGCAAATGATTTCAAGGAAAAATCCAAAGCCAAGCTGTTTGAGAAAGGTTTGTTTGAAGAGGCAAATATGCTTGATGGTGCCCTTATAGGTACCATCCATAGTGTAGCATACTCAATAATATCAAAGTTCTGGTACTATCTTGGTTTACCGCCTAAACCTCAGATAATGACGGAAGAAGACGGTGATGTGTACCGCGCACAGTCATTAGGCTCTCTTCCGACTAAAGAAGAGCTTGACTTTCTGAAAGATTTTGCTGAGAAATTTGAGATCAAGGAAGCAATGGCTACAACTGTAGACTATGACTTCTGGCAGGGACAACTTAATGCAATTATAGGGTTTACCACAAACTATGAAATAGCTGATTACGCTAAAAGTATAGAACTATCTAAAGGTGCATTCAAGGAATTTGTAAATCCGGATGCTCCGACATTGCCATCAACGGATGAAATTACGGAGGCTCTTGAAATTCTCAATGAAATTTTCAAAACCCAGAAAGAGTCGGATGCCAATAATAAGCGCAAAGAAGCTGTTAAAGAACTGACTCGAAAAGCTTCACGACCTTCATTTGCTTTATATAAAGAGTTATTAAAGCTTGGTCAGTCTATCAAAGCGACAAAATCTCATCCTGTCATAGCCGGTATCAATGATAGAATAGCATTAATGTGGCAAACTAAGGAAGTGTATGACTATGTCTCCAAATACATTGATGTAGCCTTCAGTCTTGCCGATCGTTGGCGTAATCAATATGAAGCATTCAAGAAAGAACGGAATATTCTAGACTTCAATGATTTGGAAAAATACCTGCTATGTTTGCTTCGCACCCCATTCGCTGCCAAAGAAATTGGTGCTAAATTTAGATATGTATTCGTTGATGAGTTCCAGGACTGTTCGCCTATTCAGATAAAGATATTCAAGGAATTGAGCCAATTGGCAGGACATTCATACTGGGTCGGAGATATGAAACAGTCAATTTTTGGCTTCCGTGGCTCCGACACAACACTCACAGATGCTGTCATAAAAACCATCGAGGAAAAGAAAACAAATGGTTGCGATATTCGCACACTTCCCAAATCATGGCGTTCTGTGCCGGAAATAGTGAAATTCTGCAATGGAATATTTGTCAGAGCGTTTGCACCGGACATACCCGAAGATAGAGTACGCCTTGAACCTGTGCATCCATCGGATTCATCTGTCGCGCCATTAATACTATGGGATGTAGATAATGAGGACACGTTGACAGGGCTTATAGCACACTTGATTGAGGATGGTGTATCTCCATCTGATATAGCTGTGCTGAATCGCCGTGGGGATCCTCTCAACAAAATCGGAGAACTACTGTCGGAATCTAATATCCCGGTCAATCTAAGCACTGAACCGATAATGACATCAAAATCAGCCAGACTCGCAAAGGCAGTCTTAAGTGTGGCTGATAACGACGCTGACTCTCTCGCAAAGGGAGAAGTGGCGTTCCTTCTTGATTCAAGATATTCGACTGATAATCTTATTTCGGAAACCCTCGCGCATATAAATTCTGAAACCGGACGTCCGGAACATAGTTTCCTTGATGAAATCCCAGTTCTTAAACGTCTGTCAGAAATTCGCAACCGTCTCAGCCAACAGTCTGTAGCGGAATTTGTAGAATCTGTGATTCTCGAACTTAACCTGTTTGAGGAGGCAATGAAATGTTCTCCTCGCAAGGAATGTATTAAAGTTCTGAACACGATAATTGATGCAGCCAAGACATTTGAAGAAATTTCGCTTCGTCTTGACACAACCCCAACTGTCAAGGGATTCATAGATTATCTAAACAGCGACAAGGTGACTCTGCCCGGAGATCCTGATGGAGTTGTCCTTCTCACAATGCACAAGTCTAAGGGACTTGAATGGAAGCACGTAATCATTACTTCGTTATCTTCCAATCCGGCTAACGAGAAGACAATAATGAAGAGAGAAGTATTCGGAGTACATTTCCGCCGAAATGAAATGCCGTCGTGTGCCAACCTTTTCCCGGATGTCTACATATCGCTTATGCCTTTTATATACGGCTCCGGCAATACCAATGTACCGGCACCTCTGGATGCTATAATCCAGAATAAACCTCAATTCGCTCAGATTTGTAAAGATAAGATAGCCGAAGAAACTCGATTGCTCTATGTCGCAATGACACGTCCAACTCATCAATTGATTCTGTCGTTGAAAGGGAAATCACCTCTACGCTGGCTGTCTGACATGGGACTATCTGAATTTGCAGATGGGGATTCATTAAAGAATGTGTTCGGCTTTATCAGACAAATTTTTGATATGGATGCCGAAATAGAAGAATCTTCATTGCCAAAATTGACCTATCGATTTGACAATATTCATATTAACTACGACCGAAGAGACTACTCTCCAAGTATGATGAAAGGAAAGACAATCGTAAAGGGTTTTACAGATTTCGGTCAAAGAATACCTTTAGGGAAATTACCTAAAGATATAGAGATGGACACAGTAGGTAATTGCATACATCATATATATCGACTATGCAAAAACAGCTATCCCGATGAATCTGTTGTAAGTAATGTTATATCGTCCTATGGACTGACCACGACACTGTGTGATATAAAAGAAATTCAAAAAGCATGGAGACATCTTCTAAACTTCATAGAAGATCATCACGGACAAATAGTAAGTCACGAGCACGAGAGACCTTTCATAATGCACAATAATGGGAAGGTATATACCGGCAGCATCGATTTGTCTGTCTCTATTGCTGATGGCATTGTTCTCATTGACTACAAAACTTGCCCAATGGGTAACGATAAGATTCTTGACGAGGATAATGCTCATTATGTGGGATTATACGGCGGCCAAGTTGACTGTTATCGCACTGCACTTACTCAGGCAGGAATGAAAGTGCTTGCTTCCTATGTATACTACCCCATATCAGGTCTGATTGTAGAATTATAGCCGTCACTTCTGCTTTGGTAAGTTATTGGCATCAATGCCCTTTAGGTTAGAGATTTTCATTTGCTCTCGTATATATGCGTTTGCGCTGCTTATGTAGTCGTCCCTTAAAAAGCCCATTTTTGTGAGATATTGTTCAGACACAGTATCTCGCATATTTTTTGAAGCATGCACCAAAGAGCTTTCATGGCTCTTTTGAAGTTATAGGCC
>ERZ779981.1027-NODE-1027-length-11354-cov-3.57297_pt1 | contig 11354 bp, 9 predicted proteins | sample MGYA00511182_ERZ779981 | MGnify/ENA primary metagenome ERZ779981 (study PRJEB29588, sample SAMEA2149539) | human gut metagenome | biome: human gut; feature: human-associated habitat; material: faeces | place: Denmark | collected 2008/2010 ... | reverse complement strand
CGGGGACCTCATGATTATGAATCATGCGCTCTAACCAGCTGAGCTATCCCGCCATCATTTCGTGATTGCGGGTGCAAAGATAGAGCAAGTTTTTGAATTGAGCAAATTTATCCTCCCTTTTTTACTCTTTTTTCGGGAAGAAGCCACATATTGTCCGACTTTATCCGCCAGTAAAGCACTATAAACAAGCAATTTCCACCATTTACCCCAATTAACCTTTCGATGTAAAGTATTTATTTTATGCCACAAAAAAATAATTTGGGACGATTAGAATTCATAAAAAAATATCTTCAATCATTATGGAGTGAACAAAAAAATACTTTAATTTGCCGCCGTTGCAAAAAATACAAATAAAAACACTAAAAACGTCATGAAAAGAAAAACACAAATAGAATATCCACTGAATCCTTCTTCCAGTGTCATCATATGGAATGCCATCAGTACGACCGCCGGCTTGCAGCGCTGGTTTGCCGACCAAGTGACAAAAGAAGGAAAAACCTATACGTTTCACTGGGGAAAAACGGAGACACGGCAAGCTATCGTAGTCAACAGCCGCCCGGAATTTTTCATTCGCTTTCACTGGCTGGATGACGACGAGGCCAAAAGTTATTTCGAAATGAAAATCCATTACAACGAACTGACAACCGACCATACACTGGAAATTACAGACTTTGCTGAACCCGGAGAGGAAGAAGACGTACGCAGCCTTTGGGACTCTCAAATAGAAACCTTGAAAAGAGTTTTCGGAGTATAAATCTATAAAATATACAAAACTTTATTTTGCTGTCCGTTTTTTGTGCTACTTTTGCATGCTGATAATATTAAACAGGAATGCTACGCATAAAAAAACTTGATATATTCGTCTTAAAGAGTTTTCTACTGCTCTTTTCGGGGACATTCTTTATCTGCCTGTTCATTTTCATGATGCAGTTTCTATGGAGATATGTCGACGAACTGGTTGGAAAGGGCTTAGAGATGAGCGTATTGGCTCAATTCTTCTTTTTATCAGCACTGACTTTGATTCCATTGTCTCTCCCGCTGGCCATCCTGCTGGCTGCCTTGATGACATTCGGAAACTTTGGAGAGCGTTATGAGCTGTTGTCCATGAAGGCAGCAGGTATTCCCCTGCTCCGCATTATCCGCCCGGTCGTGCTTTTCTGCATGTTCTTGGGAGTCATGTCGTTTTTTTTTCAGAACGTAATCGGTCCGAAGGCCCAAAAGGAACTCTGGACCCTGCTGGTTTCCATGAAACAAAAATCACCGGAAGTGGACATTCCGGAAGGAGTGTTCTATAGTGACATTGAAGGATATAACATCTACGTCAAGCACAAGGACCGTGAAACAGGTATCCTGAAAGACGTCCTGATATACAATTTTTCCGATGGATTTGAGAATGCCCACATCATTTGGGCAGCAGAAGGAAAATTGGAACTGACTGCCGACAAAAAACACCTGTACCTGCATCTGTACAACGGAGAGCAGTTTGAGAATCTGAAATCCCAATCGGTCATCTCACGCAACGTTCCCTACCGCCGAGAAACATTCAAGGAAAAGCATACCCTGATTGCTTTCGACACCAATTTTGAGATGGTGGATGGCAACTTCCTGAACCAACGTTCGGACATCAAGAACATGCGTGAAATCTCCTTGGCCATCGACTCTCTGAACATGTATGCCGACAGTGTGGGTCATGCCATGTATTCGGACGCCATGAAAACGACGTATCGAAAACCACTGCTTACCAAAACGGATTCCACCAAAATCCAGACAGAACATCTGAGTATTATCAATACCGACAGTATACTGAACAGCATGACATCGGCACAGCGGTTAAAGGCCCTCAACACCACTGAAATGCGGCTTTCTTCACTCATTTCAGAATGGAGCATGAAAAGCTACATGACAAGAGAGGCCGACGGAAACATCCGCCGTCACCAATCAGACTGGCACAAGAAAATCACTTTGTCACTGGCCTGTATCATCTTCTTCTTTATTGGTGCCCCATTAGGAGCCATCATCCGTAAAGGTGGACTGGGTATGCCGGTCGTGATTTCAGTCTTGATCTTTGTGCTCTACTACATCATTGACTCTGGAGCAACCCGTGTGGCTAAAAGTGGAGAAATGAACATTGTGCTGGGTACCTGGATGAGTACCCTCATCCTGGCACCTTTGGGCGGATTCCTCACCTACAAATCCAACAAGGATTCCGTGGTATTCAACATTGATGTATATGCAGCCTTCTTCCGAAAAATACTGGGCATCCGGGTATCGCGCCACATCTTCAAGAAGGAAGTCATCATCCATAACCCTGACTACGACCGAATCTATCAGGACCTGAACGACCTTTGCCGGAAGTGTGAGACCTACGGAAACACCCACAAGCTGTTGGGACCTCCCAACTATTATCAGGTGTTTACCAACAACAAGCATGACGATGCCATCAAGGAAATCAGCCAGCAGATGGAAGTGTTAATAGAAGAACTGTCCAACACCAAAGACGGAGTGGTACTGAACTTTCTGAACAATTATCCGTTCTTATCCATCAAAGCACATAAGAGCGTGTCGGACAACCGCTGGCTCAACCTGCTGATTGGTATCATTGTTCCAGCGGGACTACTCATCTGGCTGAACATCTGGCGTTACCGGGTACGTCTGGACAAGGATCTGAAAACCATTGTCAAGACCAGCCGTGACATACAGGAAAGAATTAAAAAATCATTCTAAACTATCATATCATTATGGAGAAAATCAAACTGAATACAATTGAAGAGGCAATCGAAGATTTCCGCAAAGGAGAATTCGTCATCATCGTAGACGACGAGGACCGCGAGAACGAGGGCGACCTGGTGGTAGCTGCCGAACTGATTACCCCGGAAAAAGTAAATTTCATGCTGAAACATGCAAGAGGTGTACTTTGCGCCCCTATCACTATATCCCGCTGTGAGGAACTGGATCTGCCACATCAGGTGTCTAACAATACGTCTGTACTGGGCACTCCGTTCACTGTGACCATCGACAAGCTGGAAGGCTGTACAACCGGTGTTTCGGCTGCCGACCGTGCGGCTACCATCCGCGCACTGGCCGACCCGACTTCCAAACCGGAAACTTTCGGACGCCCGGGACACGTGAATCCGCTGTATGCACAGGATAAAGGTGTACTCCGCCGTGCCGGACATACGGAAGCCTGCGTGGATATGGCCCGCCTGGCCGGACTCTACCCTGCCGCTGCCCTGATGGAAGTGATGAACGAAGACGGCACGATGGCCCGTCTGCCGGAACTGAAGAAGATGGCCGACGAATATGGCTTCAAACTGATTTCCATTGCCGACCTTATTGCCTACCGCCTGAAACAGGAATCACTGGTAGAAAAAGGAGTGGAAGTAGACATGCCGACCGAATACGGACACTTCCGTCTGATTCCTTTCCGTCAGAAAAGCAACGGACTGGAGCACGTGGCGCTGATCAAAGGTACTTTCTCTGAAAACGAACCGGTACTGGTACGTGTACATTCATCTTGCGCTACCGGCGACATCTTCGGTTCCATGCGCTGCGACTGCGGCGAACAGTTGCACAAGGCCATGCAGCAAATCGAAAAAGAAGGAAAGGGAGCCATCATCTACCTGAACCAGGAAGGACGCGGCATCGGCCTCATGGAAAAAATGAAAGCCTACAAGCTGCAGGAAGAAGGAATGGACACAGTAGATGCCAACCTTTGCTTGGGACACCAGGCTGACGAACGTGACTACGGAGTAGGTGCACAGATTCTTCGTGAAATCGGCATCCACAAGATGCGTCTGCTCACCAACAATCCGGTGAAACGTGTGGGACTGGAAGCCTACGGACTGGAAATCGTAGAAAACGTGCCCATCGAAGTGACGCCCAACAAGTACAATGAACGCTACCTGCGTACCAAAAAAGACAGAATGGGACATACCTTACATTTCAATAAATAATCAAGACCTATGGAAACAAACAATTTAGTAAAAAGCTTTGCCAGCAAAGCCGCACAAACGGCTTTGTTTCGCAGTGTATACATTTGGATGACGCTGGCGCTGGTCATCACAGGCTTTGTGGCCATGTATGTGGCTAAATCATACACCCTCATTGAGACCATGATGCAGAACTCCATCCTGTTCTGGGGTTTGCTGATTGCAGAAGTAGCCTTGGTGATGTATCTCTCTGCCCGCATACATAAAATCAGCTTCACCACGGCTACCCTCCTGTTCATCGCCTATTCGGTACTGAACGGAGTCACAATGTCCGTGCTGTTCCTGGTTTATACCCTCAGCTCCATTGCCACCACTTTCTTCGTGACGGCTGGTACATTCGGGGGAAACGCCTTGTTTGGCTATATCACCAAGAAAGACCTTACCCGCATCGGAAGCCTTTGCCTGATGGGAGTCATCGGACTGATTATCGCCTCACTGGTGAACATGTTCCTCCACAACTCGATGATGGACCTGATTATTTCTTACATCGGGGTACTGCTGTTTGTGGGACTTACCGCCTACGACTCACAGAAAATCAAGCAACTCCTGTCGCACGACGACATTGAAGTGAACGAGACCACACAGAAGATAGCCCTGATGGGAGCCTTGACCCTGTATCTCGACTTCATCAACTTGTTCATTTATCTCCTCCGCATACTCGGAGACAGAAAATAAACCTTTTTCGAAGCTAATTTCTTTTATATGTGGAAGAAATTAGCTTCTTTTGCAAAGAAAATTTCCAACTTTAATAACACAATAAAATGAACCAACTTTCAGATCGTTTGAACAGCCTGTCGCCTTCGGCTACATTGGCTATGTCACAGAAAAGTAGTGAACTTAAAGCTCAGGGGGTTGACGTCATCAACCTGAGTGTGGGAGAACCGGATTTCAATACTCCGGACCATATTAAAGAAGCCGCTAAAAAGGCCATTGACGAAAACTACTCTCGTTATTCACCTGTAGCCGGATATCCGGCACTGCGCAACGCCATCGTGGCAAAATTGAAAAATGAAAACGGTCTGGAATATACCGCCGCACAAATCAGCTGTGCAAACGGTGCCAAGCAGTCTGTCTGCAACACCATCCTCACACTGATCAACAAAGGTGACGAAGTGATTGTTCCGGCTCCTTTCTGGGTAAGCTATCCGGAAATGGTGAAACTGGCCGAAGGTACTCCGGTCATCGTTCGTGCAGGCATCGAACAGGACTTCAAGATTACTCCGGCTCAGCTGGAGGCTGCCATCACTCCGAAAACACGTGCGCTGATTCTCTGCTCTCCGTCCAATCCGACAGGTTCTGTCTATTCAAAGGAAGAACTGAAAGGACTGGCAGAAGTCATCGCCAAGCACGAACGTGTGATTGTCATTGCGGATGAAATCTACGAGCACATCAACTATATCGGCAAACACGAAAGCATCGCTCAGTTTGCTGACATCAAAGACCGCGTAGTCATCGTCAACGGTGTATCAAAGGCATACGCTATGACGGGATGGCGTATCGGTTTCATCGCCGGACCGGAATGGATTGTAAAAGGGGTGAACAAATTGCAGGGACAGTACACTTCAGGACCTTGCTCTGTATCACAGAAAGCCGCTGAAGCTGCTTACACAGGCACTCAGGCTCCGGTAGAAGAAATGCGCAAAGCATTCGAACGCCGTCGTGACCTGATTGTGAAACTGGCCAAAGAAATCCCGGGATTTGAAGTGAACGTGCCGCAGGGAGCCTTCTACCTGTTCCCGAAATGCGATTCTTTCTTCGGAAAGAAAGACGGCGACCGCGTGATCAACAATGCAGATGACTTGGCTATGTACTTGCTGGAAGTAGGCCACGTGGCTTGCGTAGGCGGTACTTCTTTCGGTGCGCCTGAATGCATCCGTATGAGCTACGCCACTTCCGACGAGAACATCGTAGAATCTATGCGTCGTATCAAGGAAACTTTGGCTCGTTTGAAATAAGAGACAGAAAAAGAGACTATTACATGACAGCTCCGAAGATTTTTCGGGGCTGTTTTTTTATGCTTCAAAAACGCACTTGCGTTTCAGATAAAACGTACTTGCGTTTGAAGCAAAACGTACTTGCGTTTGAAGCAAAACGTACTTGCGTTTTAGTTGAAATGTACTTGCGTTTTAACCGAAACGCAAAGGCGTTTTTTGCAGGACCTAATTTGACTACCATATTCCTCAGATAAAGGCAAAAAAATAAGGGAATCCTTTAGCAGGATTCCCTTATTTTGTGTCATACAGACGATTCGATTATCCCAGGTGAATTGCTTCAGAAGGACAAACGTCAGCACAAGTTCCACATTCTGTGCAAGCGTCCGGATTGATTGAATATTTATCACCTTCTGAGATTGCGCCAACCGGGCATTCATCGATACAAGTACCGCAAGCGATACAATCGTCACTAATTACGTAAGCCATTGTTGTAAAAAAGTTAAGTTATTATTAGTCCTAATTTGATAGTGCAAAGTTAATCTTTTTCCTTTCAGTTGTCACATCCACTTTACATTTTCTATCTAATTCGTTACAATTTATAATTCGTCTAAATAAAATCAACGCATTATCGACTGGTACATTGCCTGTTGCATTCGGGTGCGGATGTTGTACTTCACCAGGTTGTTCGTTCCCAAGGCAGAAGGATACGTCCGGTTACTCAAGAACACAAAAACCAGTTCATTGTCCGGATCCACCCATACGCAAGTGCCCGTATAACCAGTATGGCCAAATACGGAAGCAGGTGCTTCAGGTGTGCACGGACTGTTTTCAGGATTTTCCACATTGGGCTTGTCAAATCCCAGACCCCGGCGGCTGTTGCGCGACTTCAGCGTGGTGAACAGTTCACATGTGGCACGGCTCAAATATCTTCTGTCGCCGCAAATACCCTTATCCAGCCACATCTGGGCAATCCGAGCCACATCGTGAGCCGTAGAGAACAAGCCAGCATTTCCCGAAACTCCGCCCATAAAGGCAGCGGCCTCATCCTGCACAAATCCTTGTAACGGTCCTCCACGCAGCAAATCGTTCTTGACAGAGGGCACAATCTGTTCTTTCTTGAACTTACGCAAAGGCAGGAAGGCAGTATGCCTCAACCCCATCGGAGCATAGAACACACTGTCCAGGTACACATCCATCGGAGTACCCGTAATCTTCTCTACCATCTCTTTCAAGAGCATGAAGTTCAGGCAGCTGTAACGGTACGAACGCCCTTTCAACGGGCTCTCTACAATCTGCTTCACCACTTCCTGGCAGAATTCCTTGTTCAGGAACAAGCTGTCGGACACTTGCAGCGGATAGTCTGCCGACGGAGTATGTGACACCCATTGCGGGTTGTACCGGAAATCAGGGCAGGCATACATGTTTTCTGCTAGTTTCAGCGTATGGGTCTTGTCCGGTTTCTTACGGAACAAGGCTCCGTTACAAGACTTCATATCGATGGCCTCCTCATAAAACGGAAGGTAGGCCGGCAATCCGGATTCATGGAACAGCAAATCCTGGATGGTGAGACGAGACTTGTCCGTTTTTTTCAATATAGGCAAATAATCCGATACCCGATCGGTCAGCCCGAACTTTCCCTCGTCATAAAGTTTCATCACGGCCAACAGCGTAGCCGTCACCTTGGTCAGTGAAGCCAGGTCGTACAGACTATTCTCCTTCACCGCCATCCCGCCTTCATACGTATAGTTTCCAAAACATTTGTTGTACACCGGAAGTCCTTCCCTCAGAATCATGACATGACAGCCCGGATAGGCTCCCAACCTGATTCCTTCTTCCGCAATGCTGTCAATATTCGCCAGTATGGAGGCATTCATCCCTACGTCTTCCGGATCATACCTACGGGGAGTATCCGGGTCTACCGTCAATCCGTCTCCCGCCTTGAACAGTCCGGCCAACGGAATGGAGAGTCGTCCGTCGGCATACGCATTGCCTAAAAACAAATCGGCCACATGACGCTGCACGTAGTCCTCATCCGCATGGGCCAGGATGACCGTCGAGGCATGGCGAACCACTTCAGGCATCTTTTCCAGTACCTTCATGTCACCAAAACAAACCAAAGCCAGCGGTTTGTCGGTAGCCAACTTTTCCAGCAGCGGCACATACGGTTCCACATTCTGCGAATGCAGTGCTACCAGTACCCGCTGTGCCGGACGCAAACGAGTCCCGATTGCCTCCAGCGAATCTACATTCGCATGCAGCCAGCTGACCGGAAAATCCTGATGCAACTGATGATAGAAAGGATAAGCTTCCGACAAAGAAGAAGACACGCTCAACAAAACCGTTCCCGACACAGACAAATCGAGCGGGAGCAGGGCCAGCGAATCTTTCGCCACCGTCACCGCCGCTTTCGACAAATTCTGCTGAAGTGCCAACGCTTCCGGAGTGGCAATCTTTTCTTCAAGGCCTTCGGTCGGAATTTCCTTCCAGGAAGAAAGTCCCAAGGCATATTTAAAGGTCAGCACCTTCCGGCATTTCCGGTCAATCTCTTCTTCCGTCAGGGTACCTTTCTTAATCGCAGACATCACTCCGTCGATTTCCTTCTTCAGATTCCGGGGAGCCAGCAGCACATCGTTGCCTGCTGCCAACGCCTGGGCACAGACATTCTCATGTCCTGCAATTCCTTTCATTTCCAAGGCATCCGTCACCACCAGTCCACGGAAATGCAATTCATCGACCAACGTATGCATAATCACTTCTTCCGAAATGGAAGCCGGCTTTTCACCCAAGGCAGGTGCATGCAAATGCCCTACCATCACTCCACCGACGCCCGCTTCAATAGCTTTCTGGAAGGGATACAACTCCACACTGTCCAACCGGCCACGGTCGAAATTCAGTTCAGGCAACGCTTTATGTGAGTCGATTTCCGTATCTCCGTGCCCCGGAAAATGCTTGCACACCGACATCACACCCCCTGCTTCCAGACCGGTGGCATAGGCCACCACCTTCCGGGCCACTTGCCTGGCCTCACTGCCGAAAGACCGGAAGTTGATGACCGGATTATTCGGATTGTTATCTACATCGGCCACAGGAGCAAAATTGACCTGTACTCCAATCAGACGACATTGGCGGGCCACTTCTTTTCCATAAGCATAAAGTAAGGAATCATTCTGCACACATCCCAAAACCCGATTATACGGATACGAGGGTGTATTCTCCAAACGCATGCCCAATCCCCATTCTCCATCGAACGTAATCATCAACGGCACCGATGCATACGACTGAGCAAAATTCGTGAGCTGGACCTGCTTTCCGGTTTCTCCTCCGGTAAACAGCAATCCTCCGATGGCGTAGTCTTCTATGGCTTTCCGCAGCACATTCTTATTGTACTGGGTCGTCACCGGCTGGAGCGTATAAATAAACAGCTGGCCCACCTTCTGCTTCAAGGTCATGCGCTGCATTTGCTTGTCCACCCATTTCCGGCAAGCCTCCGTGTCATGCATCTGTTTCAAGAGAGCCGGCTCCTGTGCGAAGAGGCCCGTGACCATCAGACAGCACCACACCAGGCTCCACAAACTTTTTCTTATCATTCCATCTTCATTTTTTAGTTCTTCTGCATCTTGACAATCATTCTTCCCACAAAGGCTGCACTTTTTCCCATCTGCTGCACGGGGACCTCTATCCCATCCAAGTTCTTATAGAATTTCGGTGCGTCGAAGAATGAATGAGAGTGTCCACCCAGCACAAGGTCAATATGGCGGGTGTTCTCTATCAGCTCCACATCCGAGTAAGGTTCACCTTCCCAGCCCAAGTGCGACAGACAAATCACGAGGTCACAATGCTCCTGATTTTTCAACAAATCAGCCATCCGCTGACCTTCTGCCACCGGGTCTTCAAACTTCACATTTCCGTAATTGGCATGTGCCACCAGTCCGTCGAGTTCCGGACTTAATCCGAACACCCCGATACGGATGCCGTCGCGTTCCAGCACGACATATTCTTTCACCAGTCCTTCGAGTACGGTTCCGGTCACATCATAATTGGCACACACAATAGGAAACTTGGCCATCTTGAACAGACGGGCCATGTTGTCGAGGCCGAAATCAAACTCATGGTTTCCAATGGTGCCGGCATCATACCCCATCTCGTTCATCATCTTGATTTCCACTTCTCCCTTGAACAGGTTATAATAAGGACTCCCCTGAGAAAAATCGCCGGAATCGAACAACAGCATATCCTTGTGTTCCTTCCGTTGTTCCTTCACGAAGGCAGCCCGGCGCAAGATACCCGCTTTCCCTGCCACCACGGAATCCGGGAAGTAAGAAGCATAGGGTTCGATGCGGCTGTGCATGTCGTTTGTGTGGAATATATACAGTTCTTTTACCGACTGAGCTGCCACCACACCTGCCAGCATACACATCAGCCATAAGCAATATATCTTTTTCATATCATTCTTCTATTTCAATTGGACGCACTCACTTTGATTCTCCCTTCTACCTGGGCCGACACAAACTGACCCTTCTGTTCGCACTGCTTTACTGCATCCATCAGCAACGTACGCAGCAACGCATCCTTGGGAAGTGTTTTTGACTTTGCCTTCCGGAAAGCCATCATCCGGTCGTTTCCTTCGGCCAAGTAATCAATGGTAGCCACCGTGTAAAGTTTCTTTGGCTCAATCGGTCGTCCGTTGACCTTTGCCTCCAAAAGATTTCCTTCTTTGTCAATCTTTAATGAGGCCCCACTGAGTCCTTCGCCATGTACCGCCGCAATTTCCGTGAAAAGTTCTTTCAAGGTAGTTCCATCCATAGTCAATACACACAAGGCATTCTCAAAAGGAGCGATTTCATAAATGGTACCGTAAGTAATCTCGCCTTCCGGCATCGCATTGCGAATACCTCCCATATTCATGACCGCCACATCCGCAGGCTTGCCATTAGCCCTGGAAGCCGCCTGGCGGAGTACATCGGCAATCCAGTTCGACAACGGGGATTCCGGACGATACGACCTCATATCTTTTGCCGAATGCCCGATGATCGGCGACATGATACTGTCTACTTTCTGCTGATAGGGTTTCAAGATACTCAAAGCCTCCGGATCCGGATTCCGGTCATATTTATCAGTAATGGCTATCCGTCCGCCTTCTACTTCCACCAGTGAATAGCCCGAACTACAACCAGTTAGCAACCATCCGGCAAAGACTCCGAGGACCATACCTTTTACTAATTTCTTCTCTAAACAATTCATACACAAATCTATTTGGAGTCAAAAGTAACGAAAAAAGAAACACTGACAAAAGAATGACAAAAGCTATCCGGAAGAGTTCTCATTTTTTAATAAAATACGCAAGAAACATTTGGCTGCATCATAAAAAAGCGCTATCTTTGCACCGCTTTCGCGCAATCGCTGTCAAAGAAGAGTTACTTGATATGTTGCG
>ERZ779981.1018-NODE-1018-length-11406-cov-3.39142_pt1 | contig 11406 bp, 7 predicted proteins | sample MGYA00511182_ERZ779981 | MGnify/ENA primary metagenome ERZ779981 (study PRJEB29588, sample SAMEA2149539) | human gut metagenome | biome: human gut; feature: human-associated habitat; material: faeces | place: Denmark | collected 2008/2010 ... | reverse complement strand
ACTATATAATAAAAATAAAAATTTGACAAAAAAATAAGCCTATTTCAAGGCTTTGTGGTACTTTTTTGGATTTCAATGTGTCAAACTCCCGTACAGCAATGATAATGCGCATCCCCTCGGAAAATACTACGCAGTATGGTGTGACTGGTTAATGGAGCACGCCGTTGTCCGTGACGGGAAATCATAACCCCTTGCACCGGTTTTAAAATTTCGTTATAATATTTCCTGCAGATTACGGGGACATGAAACAGCCTGCGCTATCTTTTGTATGACATCCCCTCAGAAACGGAGATATAGATTTATGAACAAAAAAGATATTTTAGAATTAAAACGGCGTTTTAAGAAAGATGCCTGCACTTTTACAAGACTGTGCGGCTGCTATGTGGATGCCGACCACAATAAGGTAACTTCTTTCGGGGAGACATTTTTAAATCTGGAAGATGAGGAATTTTACAAATACTTAGAGATTGCAAAAAAAATAATGTCCGGTACGATTGGAAATAACCTTTTAGAGCTGGAATTTCCGACTGCGGAGGAAGCTGCCGGCGGCAGACAGCAGTTTTTGATGGGACTGCGCGAGAGTGCCTTGAAAAATGACGATCTGATGGAAGCATTTTATGATCTTGTCATTGACAGCTACGACTATGTCGGAAACTATCTGATCCTTGTATTCCACGATGCCTACGACGTTATGACAAAAACTTCTGATAATAATAAATTAGACGAGTCCGAGGAAGTTTACGAGTATCTGCTCTGCGCGATCTGCCCGGTCAACCTGACCAAACCGGGACTTGGCTACCGTGAGGATGAAAACCGCATCGGACCGCGTATCCGCGACTGGGTCGTTGGAGCTCCGGACACCGGATTTGTTTTCCCTGCTTTTACCGACCGGAGCACGGATATCCACTCTGTCATGTTTTACACCAGAGACACCAAGACACCGCACTCCGAATTTATGGAATCCGGTCTTGGCTGTGGCTCTAAATTTACAGCTACCGAACAGAAACTTACGTTCCAGAGCATTGTAAAAGAAGTCATCGGGGAAGATGATGACGAAAGCGATGCCATTTTCATGGATATTCAGGACAACTTAAATGACCTGATCCCGGTCGCTTTAGAAGATGAACCAGAACCGGAACCGGTTCCTGTCACAAAGAGCACAATCTCTTCCGTACTTGCAGAGAGCGGTGTGACCGAAGAACAGGCAGCTGTGATCGAACAGACCTATGAAAATGTATTTGGAGAAGAAGTCCCGGTCGCAGAACATTTAGTAGATCCGAAACTGGTGGAGGCAAATGCCAGACGCAAAGAAAAATTAGAGTTGGTACAGCAGGTTGAAAATTTGAAACAGCAGTTAGAAGAAACACGCACTCTTCCGGTAGAAGAATCTGACGGGGATGACGTCCCGGCAGTCAAGACCTACGACGTCATTCTGCGTGTCAAACCGGAAAAAGTCGACCAGATCCACTCCCAGGTCATCGATGGCAGGAAATGCCTTGTCATCCCGATGGACGAGGATGAACATGCTGCCGTTAACGGCGTGAACACGACGATCTGACAGTTACATAACAATCCCTTCTAAAAAATGTGGACAGCTTCCAGAATTGATCCCAGGATCAAATTTCTGCCAGCTGCCCACCTTTTTTTCTGACGATCCGTCTGTCTGTACACTCACTATCCGGTCAAATCCCTTCCTTACGAAAGTCTCTCTCTGATATAATCTTCCATCTTTTCCCTCGGTACTCCAAGCGTCAGCGACAACTCACCATACAGTCCATTTTCGGCCGCTTTCATATAGCGTTCATCCACTGCAGTTGCTTTCTTTCCCTGTGCCAACCGCTCTTTTTTCCGCTGATACAAAGTCTTTACAATGCTCACCCATGCATGATAATCACAGGTACGGAGTGCCTCTTTGTATGTTTCCTCACGCTGTTTGTCATCCGGCACCCACAGAAGTTCAATCTGCGGTAATTCGTCAATCAGCCTCTCTGCCTCTTCTTTTGAAATCGTTCTGCGCATTATAATCTTTTCACTGTCCGTCGGAACATAAATAGTCCCATTCTTATCTCCGACCGGGGCTAAAACGTAATACAGCTTCTCTTTGTCTGCTCCCGACATATCAATATGGGTAATATCCCTGATCTGACAGACACCTTTCGCACCACACACAACATATTCTCCGATTTCAAACATTCTTCTGATTCTCCTTTCTCCAGTTTCCATTTTAAACGATAACATACAGGTAATTCTCCACCCAGTATTTTTACTATATCATTATTTTCCCCAAAAAGTCAGCAAAATAAGCGTTTTCAAATTATTTTTGTGAAAACTGCAACACATCCGGCTGTACCATATTAGACATATTTTACACAAAACGGGCGGCACAAAACTTTATGCCGCCCGTTCGTGATCCCTGATTTTTCCCTCAATGCCGATACCAGAGGATTATCGCATCTCAGGTCATGTGTCCGTATGTTTCAGGTTTTCAATTATTTAACTTTTACTTTGAATGTTACTTTCTTACCATCTGCTGTCTTAGCTGTGATCTTTACAGTTCCTGCTTTCTTAGCTGTGATCTTACCGCTCTTGCTGATGGTTGCTACTTTCTTATTTGAAGTAGTCCATTTGATCTTCTGGTTTCCGGAAGTAACTTTCTTGCCCTTTGCATCTGTTACAGTTGTTTTTACAGTTGCTTTCTTACCTTCCTTTAAGGTATAGGTCTTACCTGTTACAACCTTCTTGCCTACTTTTAATACAACTTTCTTGGTTGCCTGTTTTACAGTTACCTTAACAGTTGCTTTCTTGCCATTTGCTGTCTTAACTGTGATGGTTGCTTTACCATTTCCTTTTGCAACGATCTTACCGTTCTTATCTACAGTTGCAACTTTCTTGTTAGAAGAAGACCATGTAACAGTCTTATCTGTTGTGTTTGTCGGATTTACTGTTGCTTTTACTGTCTTAGATGCACCGATAGAAGTTAAAGTTACTTTGCTTGCGCTCAGTTTTACAGAATCAGCTTTTACTGTTGAAACAGTTACTGCGATTGTTGCTGTCTTGCCGTTTGCTGTCTTAGCGGTAACATTTGCAGTTCCTTCTGCGATTGCATAAACCACACCATCAGATGTAACTTTTGCTACTGCTGTGTTGTCGGAAGACCATGTAACATTCTTATCTGCTGCATTTGCAGGAGCTACTGTTGCGCTGACCTGTCTGGATTCACCAACATTGATCTTTAATGCAGTTGTGTTTACAGTTACACCTGTTGCTGCTACTGCATTTACAGTTAATGTTCCATCTACTACTGATGTTACATCGTAGTTTTTCTGATCTTCTACAGTTGCACGGATCTTATATGTACCAACTGCTAAGTTCTTTGTTGACTGAACAGCTTTTCCATCTGTACCTAATACTGCATAAGTAACTTTTGCAGTATCTTTGCCAACTAAACCTTTTACGGTTCCGTCAAGTGCTGCTTCCTGACCCTGCTCGATCGTTACATCTTTTGCAGTTACGGAAAGAGGAGCTTTTGCAACATTTACATTTGCTTTTAATGTTACCTTTGTATCTGTTGTGTAGTTTGGATCAACAACTGAAACAGCTACCTCTTTGCTTGTATAGCTTCCAGCGTCTGCTACTGTGTTATCAACAAATGCAAAATCTAACGCTGCATCAATCTCTGTGTCATTGTAAATGATCTTAGCATCGCTTAACTTCTGACCATAAGTAGCATCCTCAACTTTAAGATTCTTGGAATTTAATCCGGTGATCTCTTTCTGAGCTACTTTGATATCACCGATCTCATAGCTTGTTGTCTCTTTTCCGGCTGTAACCTCTAAGTAGATTCTGTATGTACCAGCATCTAAGTTACCAAGGCTTTCGGAAATTGTTCTTCCACTCTTGAACAGGAAAGCTTCATCTTCATTTACGGATTTCTTTGTGATGTCTTTTGCTTCACCTAAAGACGGTTTATTTGCTACTGTAGTAACCTGTTTGTAATATACACGATAAGCGGAAACATCATCTGCAGTAACCTTTGCGATAGCCTTTACATCTGCTGTAGCACCATAAGTAGCTTCCGTTTTGCTTAAGCCTAAACCTGAAGTAGTAGTATCAACTGTAATCTTAGTAGCCTCAACCGTAACTTTGTTTGTTGATTTTACCAGTTTGCTGTATGCTTCAACCTGAGCATCTGTTGCATCCGGAAGGAAATTTTTTACAGATCCCTTTACATCTGCTGTGATCTCACAATAGTATGTACCTGGGATATCAGCAAATGTACTTGTCGTATAAGTTTCAGTTGTTGCACTTTTAATTGCATCATACTTATTTGTTTTCTCATTCAGTTTATACCACTGATAAGTAACATCATAATTAGCAGTTCCAAGTTTCTTTTCATTGTAAGATGCTTTCAGCGTAAGCGTATCTCCATCTTTAAATTTATCTGCTGTTAAATTCTCAGATTTATTTTCTGCCTTAACATCTGTTAATACAGGCTGTGTGATAGAAACACCGCTTAAGGATACATATTTATATCCATTTGCATCTGCACCGCTTAATGTATATACAGTTTTTGCGCTGTCTTTCAGAGAATATTTTACCTGATAATTTGCAAGTGTTCCGATGTTTGGAATTTCATTTTCAAGATCTTTATCTGCGATTTTTTCCCATGCACCATCTACTTTTTTCTGAACTTCGATATCAAATTCAGTATCATTTTTTCCAGCTAAGATCTCACTTAATTTTGCTCCGGCAGCATAGCTGCTCTCTAACTTACCAGTTACCGCAGAAGCATCACGATTGATCACTGCTCTGTTGATTACAACATCATATGTCTTCTCAACTGTTTTTGAATCCCATTTCGTTTTTCCATCAACCGGTGTAAGACCAGCATCATCGCTTAATGTAAAAACAATTGTCAGGCCATTTTTGATTGTCTGTGAATTTTCTGTATTGGTTTTCAAAGAAGCTACAGACGAAGTCTTAGCTACACCGCCAACAGAATCAATTGTTTCTGATGTATCTTTAATGCTGTAAGTACCAATTGTGGTCTTTTTATTTAATGCATCCACATAATCTTTGTAGTAATCTTCAAGATCTCCAGCTCCCTCATAAGTGATCTCAGGAAGTTTGGAATCAAATGAAATGCTGTCTGCATTGATTCCCTCTTTTACAGCAACTTTGATCTCGCCGACTTTCTGGGTTCCGTCTGTTGTTGTTGCGGTAATTGTTACCTCTTTTCCAGCCTCTGTTTTAGAAACTGCTGTGATAACAGCCTCATTGTCACCAGTTGCTGTAACTTTTACTTTGCTGGAATCACTGGATGTCCATGTAACCTTTGCATTGGAAACAGTATCACTTCCTGATCCTGCTGCAACTTTTGCTGTCAAAGCTTTCTTATCGGTGGTTGCCATCTCTACTGTAGTTGAAATAGGACCGTTTTCATCCTCAATGGAAACACCTGTAGCAAGCTGAACAACTTTAACAGATACTGTTTTTTCATATGTCTTATCTGTCTCTACTGCAGCAGTATCACTGTTATCAATGGTATATACACCGTCTGTTGCTGTGAATATAAAGACAATCTCTTTTGTAGCTGTTGTAACTGCCTCATCTTTCACAGTCCACTTACCATATGCTTCATCTAACTTATTTGCTGTCTCAAGTGCTGCTGTTACTTCCGGAGCAGCTGTAGTATTTAAAGCAGCTCCATCTTTATTGCTAATGGTAGTAACTTCCGGCACATGAAGTCTGTTTGTTGCGATAGATGCTGCTTCGATAGTAAATGCATCAAGCGCTTTTTCTGCATAATATTCATTTTTCTCGCTTGCATGTGTGAACACTGCTTTTACTTTGTACGTCGTATCTTTCTCTGGTGCAAATACAAATGTACCATCTGCACTGGTTGCAATTGTCGTGTCAACTGCAGATTTTGTTGCAATCAACTCATAGCTTTTTACTGTAAGAGTACCATTAGTTAATTTATCCCCTTTGACAGTTGTTGTTACAGTAACTGTCGCACCTGCTTTTACTGTAGTTGCACTTGTTTTTGTTTCTACAGTAACATCGGAAGAAGCATCCTGCTGTGCACTCTTTGTCACGTCTTCTGAATCTTCTGTTACCTCAACCTCTGCTGCTGTCTCAACCTCTTCTGTTGTTTCAACGTTTAAAGCTTCTGTTGCCGCATCCCCAGCTTCAACATTTGCTACCGGCTCTGCAAATGCTGTAACGCCGTTACCAGTTACCGCTAACGTTGCAGCCATCATTAAGGCTGTTACTTGTTTTGCCCTCATTTTTTTTCCTCACTTTCCATGTGTGTGTGTTCTTCATATGCACGTATTTTCATAGAAAATACATTATGTCTTTATGCATTTAAGACATAACCTTTCTACATATGAGTTTAGTAACATAATACAATATTATGTTTCCAAAACTTTCCTTATATTAAGGGCATCGTTATCTTTACTGTTAATTTCTTATTGTTTGTTATGAATGTTTTCAACTTATGAAATAATATCTTTGTCTGTTTTCCCTAAATTTATTTGAAATATTCATAAAAATTATGTAAAAAAGATACTTGCCAAATGCAACATAATATTGTATTTTGTTGCATCTATAATCCAAGATTATTAAGCTTTCTACGTTTTTCTTCTACGGTAGACGTTGTATAGATGCGGGTCGTTTCAATGCTCGTATGCCCTAACAGATCTGCAAGCTCTGCAAGGTTTCCATAGCGCTCCATATAGCTGATTGCGAAAAAATGCCGAAAACTATGGGGATGAACCTTTTCTTTTTTAATCCCAACCATATCCCCAAGATATGCGATCATTTTATAAACAGTGATACGGTTGATCGGATCTCCTCCTCTTCCCCGAAATATGATTCCATCATTTTCTTTTTCCTCTCTGCAAAATTTTTTTAATTCACGAATCAGAATATCCGGTAAATAAACATCTCTGATTTTCCCTTTATTATAAACCTGCACTCTTCCGGTCTCTAATGTTTCGACTGTAATATATTGGAGCTCACTGACACGTATTCCGGTAAGTGCCAATGTCCTCATAATATAATAATATTTTTCCCTGCCACTGCGTTTTGCATAATTTAACAATTCCTGATACTCTTTCCGGCTAATGACATTTTCCACACTGCATTTTTTCTGCACTTTTAATGTCTTTATAGATGCCTGCCCGCATTCTAAATATCTTAAATATCGATTTACCGCTATAACATAAAGATTGATCGTCGCAGGAGAAAGGTCCTCCTCCCGTAATTTTTCTCTGTAAAGCATCGTCCGATCTTTTGTAATTTCCTTTCCATTTAAATACCGGACAAATTTTTCCGCCTCCCTCAGATACACCTGCCTGGTCTGTTTCGAAAGTTCACTCTGCTTTAAATATTCTTCATACCCTTCAAACTGTTTCATATGACTACCTCCATTTTCCTAATAGTTTTTCCACAAAATATAAAATTATCATACAGAGGAAAATAACAAAAAAACTGCCGTTTCATGTTGGCTTCATGAAACGGCAGTCCGTCATTATCTGCACAGTCTAAATGGGTAAAAAGACTGTACATTACCTGCTTGTCACAGGTGTTATATTAAATTAGGGAAAGGAATTAACAAAATGATTTTGTCGTAATTTTATTATCTCTGAACACGTCCGGAAGCATCTCCGCCAGCTAATTTCTTAACTTCGTCAACGCTTACCATGTTGAAGTCACCTTCTACGGAATGTTTCAGACAGCTTGCTGCTACTGCGAACTCGATGGTATCCTGTGGAGCATAATCGTTTAAGCATGCGTAAATTAATCCGCCGCCGAAAGAATCACCGCCACCAACACGGTCAACAATGTGCATTAAATACTCTTTGGAGAAGTAGCTCTGTCCATCCTCGTAAAGCATTGCTGCCCAGCGGTTATCATTTGCAGAGATAGATGTTCTTAATGTGATTGCAACTTTCTTGAATCCGAAACGGTCTGTTAATTTCTGTGCAACCTCTTTGTATCCTTCTTTATTTAACTCGCCTGCAGTTACCTCCGTACCTTCAGACTTGATACCGAATACGTCGTTTGCATCTTCCTCGTTGGAGATACATACGTCTACATATTTGCAAAGTTCACCCATAACCTGGCCTGCTTTTTCTTTGGACCATAATTTATTACGGTAGTTTAAGTCGCAGCTTACAGTGATTCCTTTTGCTTTTGCAGCTTTACATGCCTCTAAGCAGATTGCTGCCACATTATCGCCAAGTGCCGGTGTAATTCCGGTAAAGTGGAACCAGTCTGCACCGTCGAAAATTTTATCCCAGTCAAAATCAGCTGTTGTAGCTGTTGCAATGGAAGAACCTGCACGGTCATATACAACTTTGGATGGTCTCTGGCTTGCGCCCTTCTCCAAGAAGTAGATACCAACACGATCACCACCGCGAACGATGTCAGATGTGTCAACACCATACTGTCTTAACGCATTCACTCCAGCCTGTCCGATCTCATGTGCCGGAAGCTTTGTAACAAAGCTTGCATCCATACCATAGTTTGCTAAGGAAACTGCAACGTTAGCCTCTCCTCCGCCGTATGTTGCGCCGTAGGATGTAGCCTGTACAAAACGATAATATCCTTCCGGTGCAAGACGAAGCATGATCTCACCAAATGTAACAACTTTCTTTGCCATGATTTTAATCCTCCTAAAAATAATGTTTCACATTGTGAAACGTCGTTTCAAAATTTATGTTTTTATTATAACACCGAAAAACAGAATGTCAAACATGTTTTTACTTTAATGCAATTTTTATAGGTTCTGTTATTTTTGTTCAAAAAAATTGTGAAATATTTGCAATTATCTCTTTTTTATTTTTGAAATATGTTATATAATACATATGTATTGGTTCATAATATAGAACTTAGTTTTGTAATATGAAACCATTGGATATGATAACACTGATTTATGTTTTTCAAAATGTTTTGTCGTAAATCAGGCATACATATATATCACACTATCTATTTTTAAGGAGGATTTTCCATGGACCGCAAATATGATGTCATCACATTAGGAGAGATTCTGCTTCGTCTTTCCACCCCGATCAACGGACGTCTTGCACAGGGCGATACTTTAATGAAACATTTAGGAGGTGCCGAGTTAAATATCGCTTCCGAGATCGGACAACTCGGCTTAAAGACAGCAATGATCTCTAAGATTCCTAACAATCTGCTCGCCGCATTCATCAAAAACCAGATGAACGCTTCCCGCGTCAGTGAAAATTACCTGATCTCCGACACAGCAGATGACAGCCGCATCGGTGTTTACTATTACGAATATGGTTCCTATCCGCGCAAACCGCGTGTCGTCTACGACAGGAAACATTCTTCCATCAATAACATAGACATCAAAGATGTGCCGGAAACCATGTTTTATAACACACGCCTGTTCCACACCAGTGGGATCACCTTAGGTCTTGGCGGCAACGCACAGAAATTTGCGATCGAATGCATCCGCAAATTCAAAGAGCAGGGAACCCTGATCTCTTTTGATGTCAACTACCGTGCCAATCTCTGGACCGGCGAGGAGGCAAGAGCCTGCATCGAGCAGATTCTTCCTTATGTAGATATCTTCTTCTGCTCCGAAGATACCGCACGCCTGACTTTCGGCAAAACAGGCACGATCGAGGAAATCCAGAAGTCTTTCTGCGAGGAATATCCTATCTCTGTGGTTGCCTCCACAGAGCGCACGGTCATCACTCCAAAGAAACACAATTTTACTTCCATTATCTATTCTGCAAAAAATGATTCTTACTACCGCGAGGAACCATACAACAACATTGATGTGGTCGACCGTATCGGAAGCGGTGACGCCTATGTTTCCGGTGCTCTCTACGGCTACTTAAAACACAAGGACTGCAGGAAAGCATTAGAATATGGAAATGCCATGGCAGCGATCAAGCACAGTGTCATCGGAGATATGATCACGACCGACCTTGAGGAGATCGACAGTATTATTGCAGAACACAAAAATACGGGGTATCATTCGGAGATGAACCGATAGAATGCACGCTCTATGAACATTCTATTGTCGTGAATTAAAAAATCGGAATATCCATATCAGTTTTCCCTGGATATTCCGGTTTGTTATTTCATTACAAGATGTTGAAGTTTGTATGCACTATTTGGTGTCAACATCTTTACATTTTCTCACATCACTTCACGGATCACACGCTCCACATTTTTGTATGCGATCTTTTCGAGTGCATCCTCACTGAACCCTGTTTTCTGCAGTGCATCAAATAATTTTTTCATATCCGTGCAGTCAGCGATCTCAAATTTTCCCTCAATCCCATCAAAATCCGTCCCGATTCCGACACACTCAATCCCGCCAACATTGACCAGACGCTTTACATGTTCACACATTGTTTCGATCCGGCTCACTTTATCCACAGGATCTGTATTTAAAAACGGTGGATAAAAATTAAGCCCCGCCACACCACCATGTTCCGCTAATACCCGTATCATATCATCCGTCAGATTTCTCGTTGCAGGAGCAAGTTCCCTGCAGTTTGAGTGTGATGCCACAAACGGGCCCCTCACAAGTTCTGCCACATCATAAAAACCACCATCGGACAAATGGGACACATCCACAAGGATTCCACGCTCTGCCATATATGTAACAGCTTTCCTGCCAAACGGTGTCAGTCCAAGCTGCATCCGTTCTGCCTCTTTTGCATGCGGATGACCGAAACAGTTATCATCATTCCAGGTCAGCGTAATCAGCCGGACTCCCATCTGATAAAGCTTATCGATCCGTTCCATTTTTCCATCCACAATACATCCGTTTTCAACAGTCAGAAAGGCAGAAACTTTTCCCTGCCGCCAGTTGCACTGTAATCCTTCGTAGTTATAAGCCGGTGCAATAATGTCCGAACAGGTTTCCATGGTATTTTGGTATACTTCGTACATATCCTGCATCTGTTTCCGGATCTCTGCATCGGTATACCAGAGATTATTTTTTTCCGTATATGCCAGTCCCGGATCACTCCAGTTTTCTTCTCTTTTCTGCTGTAAAAACATGGCAAAAAACTGTGCCTTTGCGCCACACTGGTGCAGTCTTTTCGCATCCACCATCGTGTTTCTTAGTTCCCCTGCCGTCTTTTTTTGCTGTGCGGCTGCCTTCGCTAACGTATCGCAATGCATATCGATGTAATTCATGTCGGATATACCCTTTCTTTCTGATCTTTAAACCGTCGCATTTTTCTTTTCGCTGCGCGGTTCTTTTAATATCATTTTATTCCGCAGCACACAAAATAGCAACCCGACGTAAATCCCGTTGACTGCCGCTAAGATCACATTTGTGGAAAAAAAAGGAACTGCCACTGTATAAATTACGCCATATCCAAAATTTACCATAATATAAATTAC
>ERZ779981.1015-NODE-1015-length-11445-cov-6.4223_pt1 | contig 11445 bp, 9 predicted proteins | sample MGYA00511182_ERZ779981 | MGnify/ENA primary metagenome ERZ779981 (study PRJEB29588, sample SAMEA2149539) | human gut metagenome | biome: human gut; feature: human-associated habitat; material: faeces | place: Denmark | collected 2008/2010 ... | reverse complement strand
AAGATAAGGGCTCCACGCGTCTCACAGCGTGGCGACACACTCACCTACCTCGTGAACAGCTTTAAGCAAAAACAGGACCGTTCGATAACCGACATCATACAGAAAATGCCGGGACTGCAGGTCGGTGAGGACGGGATCGTCACCTATTAGATAAGTACATTTTTAAGGGACGACTATTTACAGTCTTTCATCCCCAGTGCAACCGGTGCCCGTGAACGTTTCCGCCCCTGTCATCCTATCTGTCCTGAAGGGTGGAAATCAAGACGACCGTCACAGGCAGCCGGTAGGATTCATGCCACATGATTCAAATTCCATACCTTACGTTAATTCCATACGCACACGTGCTGAGCCATTTTTTCATCTCCGTACTTCATTTGAACAGCATACTTCCTCCTGCATTTATCGGATGAGCCCCTATCCTTCCGTGGTACGAACGCCCATTCAGATACGCATGAGATAGTGTCCACTTATTTCACTTCCCATATATCGTTTGTCTCGAGAAGCTCCGCAAAGGTATGATAGGGTTTTGTTGCCTTCACCTCCTCAATCTGCTCATTCACGGCATCGTTGTACGTCGGTGCCTCCACATCGCGGATCACGCCGAGGGCAACGGGAAAGCCATGCTCATTGTCCATCATGGCCAGCTTGAGCTGCAGCGTGTCGTCCTGGCAATGAGCGTCATGAACAAGCACATCATCGAGCGTGTATCCGTCCTTGCCGATCTCGACCACCTTCAACGAGAAACCGTCCTGTACAAGACCATATTCATCATTGGGACCAAACGTCAGCTTCTTGCCATGCTCCACATAGATGGCGTGCTCTTTCCGTCCGTCACGTGTATAGACTGGTGCATAGGCACCATCGTTGAAGATCACACAATTCTGCAGGATCTCGCAGAGAGCCGCACCGTGATGATGATAGGCCGACTTGAGGATTGATATCGTATGCGAGCTGTCATTGGCCACCGCACGGGCGAAAAACGTACCACGCGCACCAAAGCAGAGCTCTGCAGGGCAGAACGGTTCCTCCACCGATCCGTAGGGAGTTGACTTGGAGATGGTGCCCTTGGGCGACGTAGGCGAATACTGCCCCTTCGTCAGCCCGTAGATACGGTTGTTGAGGAGGATCATGTTCAGATCGATGTTGCGACGCATGGCATGGATGAAATGATTGCCGCCGATAGCCAGTCCGTCACCGTCACCACTGATCTGCCAGATGGTAAGAGCCGGATTGACCACCTTCACTCCCGTTGCCACGGCAGCAGCCCGTCCGTGGATGGTCTGCATGGCATAGGTATCTACATAATAAGGCAGACGGCTCGAACAGCCGATACCTGAGATGACACAGGTGTCATAGGTCGGCACACCCAATTCGGCCATTGCCTTCTTCAATGAAGCGAGGAAGAAATGGTCGCCGCAGCCCGGACACCAGCGGGCCAACTTGCGTTTATCTGTTTTCTGTGTTGTTTCCATAAGCTACAGCACGACTTTAGTATCAAATGTCAAACCGGCAAACTCCGCATCGTTAGCATCAAGCAGACTGGTGAAACTCCTCACCAACTCTTCCACGACAAAGGGTTGTCCTTTCACCTGATTGTATTGGTAAGGTGCGAACCCATTGATGCGGACACGGAGGAAGGCGGCAAGCTGTCCGAGATTCTGCTCGGCCACGACCACCTTCTTATAACTCAATAGTACCTCCGCTGTGTTTTTAGGCAACGGATTGATATATTTGAACTGTGCCAGAGCCACCTTGTGTCCCTGTTTCCGCAGCTCTTCCATGGCAGAATAAAGATGTCCGTACGTGCTTCCGAAGCCGACTATGAGCAGGTCAGCATCCTCGGCATCGCCTTGCACCTGCAAGTCGGGAACCGGGATACGTGCAATCTTCTCAAAGCGCAGACGATCCATCTTCGAATGGTTCTCCGGATCGGTGGATATCTTTCCCGTATCGCTGTCTTTCTCCAGTCCACCGAGGATATGCTCATAGCCTTCCTGACCGGGGATGGCCCACCAACGGACGAGCGTGCTGGGATCACGCCGGTAGGGCGTGTAATGGAACTTCTGGTCCACGGTGACATAATGGGGATGGATCGGCGGCATCTTCTTCAGGTCGGGCAACCGCCACGCACCCGATCCGTTGGCTATGAATGCATCGGTGAGAAGCACCACGGGTGTGAGATGCTCGAGTGCGATCTTCGCCGCCATATACGCGGCATCGAAACAGTCGACAGGCGATGTCGCGGCGATGACCGGCATCGGGCTCTCACCATTGCGCCCATAGAGTGCCTGCAGCAAGTCGGTCTGCTCGCCCTTTGTAGGCATTCCCGTTGACGGACCACCACGCTGCACATCGATGACGACAAGCGGCAACTCATCAATGACCGCCAGGTTCATCGCCTCACTCTTCAGACAGATACCGGGACCTGATGTAGAGGTGGCTGCCAGCGCACCTGCAAAGGACGCACCGATGGCACTCGCACAAGCGGCGATCTCGTCTTCTGCCTGCACGGTGATGACACCGAGTGACTTATGCTTGGACAACTCATGAAGAATGTCCGTAGCCGGCGTGATGGGATACGACCCCAGATAGAGCTTCAGGCCCGCCTTCTCGGCAGCGGCGATGAGACCATAGGCCGTCGCCTTATTGCCTGTCACATCCATATACCGGCCGGGGATCTTGTGACGGCTCTCCACACGGTAAGTGTTCGGTACGCTGGCCTGCACATTGTCACAATAGTCATAGCCGGCTTCGACGACCTTGACATTGGCCTCTGCGATGGCCGGCTTCTTGGCAAACTTCTCACGGAGGAAATTAAAGACCAGGTTGAGATCGCGATGGAACAGATAACATACAATGCCGAGGGCGAACATATTGCGGCATTTCAGCACCGTCTTCATGTTCAGGTCGGTATCCTTCAGACACTCCTTCACCATCTGTGTGATGGGTGCCGCGACAACATTGTCGGGATTTACACCCACCTCAGCGAGATAATCACGTGTCTTGAACTCTGCCTTCTGCAGGTCGATGGGCTGGAAGGCATCGGTGTCGATGATGATCGTCGCTCCCGGTTTGGCATAGGGGTACTGTGTCTTCAACGCAGCAGCATTCATCGCTACCAGCACATCGCATTTGTCACCGGGCGTGTAGACCCGTCCTTCGCTAATATGCACCTGGAAATCGCTCACACCTGTCAAAGAGCCTTGGGGAGCACGGATGTCTGCGGGATAATCAGGGAAAGTGGAGATGCCATTGCCGACGATAGCCGACACGGTGGAAAAGATGTTGCCGGCCAACTGCATGCCGTCACCGGAGTCGCCAGAGAAACGTACGACGACATCCTTCAATTCTTGTATCTCTATGTCTTTTGTATCCATAGACTTAGGTTTAATAGTGATTTTGTTTCTATGGGCAAATATAGTAAACGTTACGCAAAGGGCAAAAAAATAAGGGAGAAATAATATTCTCCCTTATTCTTATTTATGGTTTATCCTATTTCTTCCTTCCGAAATCAGCAGGGATGTCCCCCCACTTACGTGTGTCCCACTGTATGATGGGAGTATTGAAGGCATGGGTCTTGAGCCAGTTCTCCGCACGGGCGATGATCTCATAGAGATGGGCTGTCTTCTCACTTCGCTCTAAATTCGTCTTACACTGCTTTTTCCTCACCCAGAGGATGGCATTATAGGAGTCGCTATAGATCACCTTGTCTTGGATGCCCCGCTGCCACATCAGCGCCAGGGCATGGACGATGGCAAGAAACTCACCTATATTATTAGTACCAAAGACCGGTCCGAAGTGGAAGATGCGCTCGCCTGTCGCCAAGTCGACCCCCTGGTACTCCATCTTTCCCGGATTGCCGGAGCAGCCGGCATCTACAGCCCAGGCATTGGCTTTCACCTCGGGAGGCAACGGCAGCACTGTGTCATGACGATAATCTGGCGGATTGACTATATCTTTCATACGTAACTTGGAATAACTGGAATATGCTTACGGCAACGGCAGCCAGGATCGGAGCAATGTCTCAACCTGCTGATCTGGTTCTCCGACCTTGCCTATTGGCGGCTGCCTGTACAAACGACAACAGTGGCTGGTGTCAGAAGCCCTTTCAGTCTGCTGCACACCAGCCACTGCCGATCAATCTATCTCTTTCTTAATGAAATTACATTCTCTCAGGCACTTCGATGCCGAGGAGGCTCATACCGTTCTTAATCACCTGGCCTACCGCACGGGCAAGGACGACACGCTTGATCTTTTCCTCGTCGGTGTCGGCATTCAGGATCGAATAGTCGTGGTAGAACTGGTTGAAGAGCTTTGTCAGCTCATAGCAATAGTTGGCGATACCTGCAGGGTTGTAGTTCTGACCGGCATCGGCTACAGCCGCACCAAACTCGCTCATCTTCTGCACCAGCTCCGTCTCCTTCTCGTTCAGGGCGATGTCCGTAGAGAGAGCATCGGGAAGGGTCAGGCCGGCATCCTGCGCCTTGCGCATGATCGAACGGATACGGGCATAGGTGTACTGGATGAAAGGACCCGTATTGCCGTTGAAGTCGATCGACTCAGCAGGATTGAACATCATGTTCTTACGGGCATCCACCTTGAGAATGAAATATTTCAACGCGCCAAGTCCTACAATATGGGCAATCTCGCGACGCTCCTCCTCCGTCATGTCTTTGCCCTTGCCGGCCTCCATCGTCATCTTCAGAGCATCGTCCTCCATCTGTGCGATGAGGTCGTCGGCATCTACCACCGTTCCCTCGCGGCTCTTCATCTTTCCGTTGGGCAGCTCTACCATTCCGTAAGAGAAATGTACAAGATCCTTGCCCCACTTGAAGCCCAGACGGTCAAGCAGGATAGAGAGCACCTGGAAGTGATAGTTCTGCTCGTTGCCTACGACATAAATCATCTTGTCGATGGGGAAGTCGTTGAAACGCATCTCGGCCGTACCGATATCCTGCGTCATATACACACTCGTACCGTCGGCACGGAGCAGCAGCTTCTGGTCCAATCCCTCATCTGTGAGGTCGGCCCACACCGATCCGTCTTCCTTGCGGAAGAAGAGTCCCTTCTCCAGTCCTTCTTCCACCTTGCGTTTTCCCTCAAGGTAGGTGTTGCTCTCATAATAGATCTTATCGAAGCTCACGCCGAGAGCCTTATATGTCTCATCGAAGCCGGCATACACCCATGTGTTCATCTTGGTCCACAGAGCACGTACCTCAGGGTCGCCCTGCTCCCACTTCACGAGCATCTGGTGTGCCTCCTTGATCAGAGGAGCCTCCTGCTTGGCCTTCTCCTCAGCCTCTTCCTCCTTCATACCCTCAGCCTTGTACTGTTCGGCGAGTGCCTTGCACTCCTCACGGTAGTGCTTGTCGAAAGCCACATAGAAATCGCCGATGAGGTGGTCGCCCTTCTTTCCCGTTGATTCGGGAGTTGCGCCGTTGCCCCATTTCAGCCAGGCAAGCATCGACTTGCAAATGTGTATGCCTCGGTCGTTGACAATATTTGTCTTCACCACACGGTTGCCGTTGGCCTCCATGATCTTTGAGAGCGACCAGCCGAGAAGGTTGTTGCGCACATGACCCAAGTGGAGCGGCTTGTTCGTATTGGGTGAGGAATATTCGATCATCACCAGCGGAGCGTCCTCACCGGCCTTCTTGAATCCGTAGTGCTCGTCACTATGGATACCATTGAGCAGTGCGACCCATGCCTGGGGAGCGATGACAAGATTGAGAAATCCTTTCACTACATTGAACGAAGCCACGGCCTCACACTGTTGCTGCAGCTTCTCGCCGATCTCCTGCGCCGTCTCCTCCGGCCGCTTGTGGGAGAGCTTGGTGAAGGGAAATACAACGAGCGTGAGGTGGCCCTCAAAGCCCGCACGTGTTTTCTGCAGTTGCACCATCTTCTCGGACACGTCCTGTCCGTACAGCTCCCTCGTCACCTGGAGGGCGGCCTGATTGATCGTCTGTTCGATATTCATATTGTTTATTTACTATCTTTTAGTTTCTTGCAAAGTTACGAAAAAGATAGCACATAGGCGGCAAGGCAAGAAATAAAAATACATAAGTTGCAACAAGTTACGGTTATATTGCGTAATTTTGCATACAAATACAATAAATAACTTATGAATACAGGTAAGATCACCCAAAAGTTTTTGTACCGCACAGTACACGATTATTTTATCATCACCGTTGCGATGCTCCTCGGTATACTCGGCCTGCAGCTATTTCTCCTTCCCCATCAGATCACAATGGGTGGCACGATAGGTATCGCCACCGTCATCTATTGGGGCACAGGCATCCCTCTCCAGGATATTTATTTCGCCATCAATGCCACCCTGCTCCTGATGGCCCTGAAGGTGTTGGGCTGGCGATTCTGTGTGAAGACCATCTTCGCCGTTATCATCTTCACCTTCGCCACAAGCCTGCTGGAGCCTATCCTCTCCAATATTCACTTACTGACCGACCAGAAGTTCATGGCGCTCATCGTAGGAGCAGTATTCATGGGTACGAGTGTCGGACTGGGACTCAGCGTGGGAGGCTCGACGGGAGGCTCCGACCTGGTGGCCGCCATGGTGCACAAATACCGTGACATGTCGCTCGGACACATCATCCTCTTCTGCGATCTTGCGGTAATCACGTCATCGTATCTCGTGCTGCGCGACTGGAACAAAGTGCTTTACAGCTACGTACTGCTCTTCGTCATCAGCTTTGTTGTCGACCATATCGTCAATACATTCCATCAAAGCGTACAGTTCTTCATCATCTCCGACAAATTCGAACAGATCGGCGAGGCGATCAACACGCTTATCCCCCGTGGCTGCTCCACACTGAATGGCAACGGCTTCTACTCGAAAAAGGATATCCACGTGATCTACTGCATCGCAAAGAAAAACGAATCGAGCCTTATCTTCGAACTGATCGAAGAGATCGATCCCGATGCTTTCGTAGCCCAAAGCTCCGTCATCGGCGTCTACGGTCAAGGCTTCGACCGGATCAAGCGTTCAAGACGCGCAAAGGCCCTCTATAAGGAGAAGTCACGGCAACTGGAGGCATGACGGTCTCACTCTCGCGCCATCTTCTTTTTTAGATGAGCGTACAGCCAGAAGAAAGCAGGGAAGAGGAAGAGGTCGGCCATCACCCAGGCCACAGGGTCGCCAGAGCAAACGCCCAGCCAACCGAAGGCCGGCACCAGCCACAGGCTCACGCCGATACGTGCTATCATCTCCATCACACCGCTGAGCATACTCAGATTGGAATACCCAAGCCCCTGGATGGAATAGCGGAAGATCGTGAGGAAGCCAAGAGGGACATAGAACAGGCACGCTATGCGCATGAGCTGTGACGCATTGCTCACCACTTCCATCTCGCCCTTGTTGACAAAGAGTAGCATCATCGTGTCGGCAAAGGGAAGAATCACGGCTGTAGAGAAGAGCGTGAAAATAAACATGATCATTACAGCCGACTTCACACCCTGTTTTACACGCATCATATTGCGGGCACCCAGATTCTGTCCGCAATAGGTGGCCATGGCGACACCGGTATTCTCATACACGCTCGTAAAAAGATATTTAATACGCATGGCAGCAGTGAACGAGGCTACATAGACCGTTCCTAACGCATTGTTGGCACTTTGCAACATCATGCTGCCTATACCCGTGATGGAGAACTGCAATCCCATGGGGATACCGTTGTTCAGCAGGATGGAGATGCGCTTATTGTCCAGCTCCCGTTCCTCACCCTTGGGAATGAGCAGCTGCATGTGTTTCAGGATATACCACACGCACAGACTGGCGGCAAACAACTGCGCCAACAATGTAGCCAGGCCGGCACCTTCCACTCCCATCCCTATGAACATGATGAGTACGACGTCGAGCAAGATATTGACCAGCGCCGAGGCGATGAGGAAATAGAACGGTTGCTTCGAATCGCCCAGCGCACGGATGAAACCCGACAGAAGGTTGTAAGTGATCGTAAAGGGAATGGCAAGAAACTGCAAGAAGAGGAAGATCCATGCACCGTCAAATATGTTCTGCGGCGTATTGATCAACTGAAGAATCTTCGTACAGAGCATCGCGCTTACTACCGTGATGACAATCGCCATCCAGAAAGCTATACGTATCGCATTGGCCACATAGCAGCGCATCTTCCTGAAGTCTTTCGCACCGAAAGCCTGTGCCACAGGAATGGCAAAGCCGGCACAAGAGCCATTACAAAAACCCATGATGATAAACATCACGGACGTGGATGCACCCACGGCTGCCAGACCATTAACGCCTACCCAGCGGCCGACAATCACAGCATCGATCACTTGATACATCTGCTGCAGGATGTAGCCTAAGATGATAGGTATCGCAAACTTAAGGATTCCACGTGACGGTGAACCTACCGTCATATCATTGATCTGAGCCATTGTGCTTTATGATATTTGTTAACATGTTATCCTTTTAGTAATATCATCAATTGTCTTATCCTCCGATCCGTTTCTTGATCTCTTGGATCTTGTTTTGGCGTTCAATGTTAAACTCACCGACCTTGTTAGCCTGTACATACATGAACAGCTTCAGTGCTTTCCCATAGAGCAATGAAGAGAGTGCCCGCCCCTTATAGCCGCCTTCGGCATAGAGCAGGTTGGCCAACATATCGAGACGCTCGAGACGCTCCGTCTCCGACCATTGATCATCTGCGTACTGAAGGGTCTCCTCAAACGACAGATTGCGTAGATCCTCATAAGGACCCACGTACTGACGATAGAGATCGTGCAACGCATGGTCACGTTTCCTCTCGTCTTCTTTCTTCTCCAGGAAGGCCGTCAAGGCCTTCGCAAATTCTTCGATCACACGAAGGAAATAATCACGTTGTAACATAAGCCGTTTTCTATTTATGGCCAGCATGAACTTTCCTACTAGCCTGTTTGTCTATAAAGGCAAAAAGCGATACGATCACTCGCACCGCTTCTCGCAGAATTAATGTTATACGATGGCTAGAAATTTACTGACCACCGCCTGATTAAAAAAATCAAGAACATAATTCTAATTTTACCTTAAAAATCTATCAAACTACTAACCTAATGAAACTTTATAAGTAAATCTTCTCACGAAGACAATTGCAAAGTTAGCGCATTTCATTATCTCATCCAAATATTTTAATATTTATTCACCAACAATCCTAATGAAAAATTAATTTTATTTGTATATTGTTTAAGTTTTGTCTATATAAGAAAACAAATCCATCACTGTACGGCAACGTCAGGTTGTCTTTCCTAAATCACTCATCGGATAAACGTGCTTACCTTTTGTCTGAAATACATTGCTTTTATAAAAAAAATTAAGCAGAATGCTACATCTTTAATACTAAGGAAGATTACTTGCTTACCATTTGTATTTTCAAGGACCCTTTAATGGAAAATTAGGAGCTTGACTTTCTTTTTGGAATTCAACAGGAAAAACACGCCAAGGTCTTTCCGCTTTCTGCGGTACCCCATCCTCTCTCCACCATAAACTACCTCGCATTTCCCTTTATCTTCCTGATGAATGGACCTAAAGCCGTGATTCGGCTTATACCCAAAAAGATAATAAGGCCTTTAAAGGGCCAAAAGCTTACTTCAAGAGGCAAATCAATTAAGTTCCTTCAATACAGACAAGAATTCGCCCAAATACTGAAGGTCTCGTTTTTAAAAGTAAGGGAGGCTGTAGCCTTGAAAGACTGCTAGTTAGCAGTTCGACTGATCCTAGCATATTGGTTGCTTGGAGGATTCTCGATCGTGACAAGAATCTTTCTTCCTTCTGACTCCAATCATACGATATTGGAAACAACTGCCCATCAAAGGCCAAAAAGAAGACACACTCCATTGTATATGGCAGGATTCCACTTATTTTCAGGCAGACATCGGCACTCCAGATGTCCCGATATACAAAAGATGAAAAATTCACATAACGTCGGTTACCCTTATATGGGCTTTTACTTCCCCATGCGCTCATGAGGTAGCTTGGATTTTGTAGAGAGACATCTGGAAACCATGACCCGGAAATATGACCGGATCATGGGAACACAGCTCATAGCCGTGTTACTATGCCGTTAGCCTGAAAATAAAGGCCCCTTCGGCCTACTCTGCTTACACGCAGGGCAGGCCGTAACAGGGCGCTTTATCAATGTAAATTACCTAACTAAAAAAACATCCTTATTTCTGAGAGTCGTTATCATCAGGAATTATCAGTTTTGTCGGTTGGTCGCTTTAGGTGTCTACTATATAAGCTCTTTCATTATAATCCTTGTTGTCAATGACCGGTTCCGGAAGGCTATCTTGTGGGCACGCATAGGTAATGCCTCATCCGATAGTCAGTCACATGAAACTATCCCGTTACCATTTGACTTGCCGGTAAGTGGCTTTATGTATCCGGAGGGAACGCATCACTGCGCCCTTTCCGGCATATCATATATTTTAATGATTGACTTTATTCTTCAGTTCCTCAGGTAGTACAGGCATTGCACCACTTTGTGTGCACACGAATGCTGATACCTTTACAGCCAGAGCATGTGCATCCTTAACAGACATACCACTCAAGATAGACGCACAGAAAGTGCCCGTGAAAGAATCGCCTGCACCAACAGTGTCCACTACGTCTACGAGAGGAGTCTCTTGGAACGATACAGAGCCGGGAGTAAATACATAGCTGCCGTTAACACCGCAGGTCAGTACGAGCATATCGAGATTGTACTTGCCGAGAATCAGCCAACACTTATTCTCCATGTCAAGACCGGGATAACCGAACAGACGACCGATCACAACAAGTTCCTCATCGTTGATCTTAAGGACATTGCAACGCTTAATCGACTCGCTGATCACTTCCTTCGTATAGAAGTTCTGACGAAGGTTGATATCAAAGATCTTCAGACAGTCCTTAGGTGCTGTGTCGAGAAATTTGTTGATGGTATCGCGGGACACCACATTACGCTGGGCCAGTGAGCCCCAGCACACTGCACGGCAGTTGTGAGCCAGATCCTCAAGCTCGGGAGAGAAAGGAATATTGTCCCATGCCACGTTCTCACGGATATCGTAAGTGGGGATACCATTGTCATCAAGGGTCACCTGTACGGTTCCTGTGGGATAAGACACACGCGGCATCATATATTTAAGTCCCTTAGCCTCCAGAGAAGCGATTGTCTCATCGCCCAGGCGGTCGTTGCCCACTGCACTTACAGCGATCGTATCGAAGCCGAACTGACCTACATGGTAAGCGAAGTTGGCGGGAGCGCCACCGAGTTTTTTTCCATCGGGAAGGCAATCCCAAAGAGCCTCGCCGAGTCCTACTATAACTTGTTTCATATTTCTATATTAAATTTGATTTGCGTTTTTTGCATTTAAGGATTACTTAGTGTGCATTCTCGGGATGTAAGTGAAGAGATAGAGCACGCCCACGGCCATGACGAGTACGGCTCCGATCTG
>ERZ779981.1006-NODE-1006-length-11557-cov-1.52999_pt1 | contig 11557 bp, 14 predicted proteins | sample MGYA00511182_ERZ779981 | MGnify/ENA primary metagenome ERZ779981 (study PRJEB29588, sample SAMEA2149539) | human gut metagenome | biome: human gut; feature: human-associated habitat; material: faeces | place: Denmark | collected 2008/2010 ... | reverse complement strand
TTTTGCAGAACATCAAAATCAAACTTGCGACTGCAACAAACAAACAAAATGTTTGGATTTAATGACATCAATGTATAAAAGACGTGCAACTTTATACAATGTTTTAAACCTCTCAAACGACCAACAAAAATGCAAAGATGTCATTGATAAAAAACGCTACGAAGAATTAGGCAAAATATTTGCACAATATGAACAAGAAAAATTTGTACTCGATAACATGTGCAAACATAATGCAAGTAAACAAGCAATTAAAAAACAAGAAAAAGTCGTAAAAAATCTTTCTAAATGCATGAAAAAAACAGGCGAAAAATACGATGATGAATTCAAATCTGTACTAAACGCAGAACAAAGATCAAAACTTCACACAATCAGAAAAATGGAAGGAAAAGAAATTCATTATTGTATGAAGAAAAAAGCATTCTACGAAAGAGATCCAAAACTTCGACCATTTGGCGAAAAAATGTATTACGGCGAACAAAATAACGTACTCTGTCCTGTCCATAAAAAATGGCACCTTTTCGGTTACAAACACAAAGTAAAAGAGCAATCTTCAAATTAAATTAAATAAATGATGATTTTCATACCACAATCATTATAATAAAAGTATGAAAAAATTATTGGTTTTAAGTTTAGCTTTATCATTAAGTGTTACAAGCTGTTTTGCTTGGGGCTGGTGGGGTAATAAAAAAGATTCCGCAAAAAATTCTACCTCAAGTGAAAATGTAGAAATTCAAAATCAAGGTAGCGGCTATGTCGGTACACTTCCTGATATTAGCAAAAGTTTCAAAACCACAGAAACTCAAAAAATAAAACCGACCTTTGAAGAAGCCAAAAATTTTAATTCATCTGATGAAATCAAGCCAATTCCGACAGAAAATCCTGCGTTTGTAAACATTATGCTCAAGCAGGATAAACGCTCACCATATTTAAACGATATTTACGGTGATATTCTTCCGCAATTGGAAAATATTTTACAATGCATAGATGATAAAAAAAATGTACAAATTTTTAATGCAAAAGTTTTCTTCTTCAACAAAACAGTCGAATATCTCCAAAACAAATATGCAGGAAAACCTGAAAGTAATTACACTTCATTTTTAAAACTTTTAGAATTGAATACACATTCAAAATCAGTTGCGACTTTACGCAAAGAAGCTGAACAATACAGACCATATCTTGCCTACACCGGTGCAGGGTATTTATACAATGAAAATGTTATAAACCAGCAGCTTGAATATTTGAAAACTGAAATTCAAGATACAATAGTAATTTTGAGAGAAGAACATTAAATTATCAAAAAATTAAGGCGGATTAAAATAATCCGCCAAATAAAGATGCGTTTACACATAATAAAAAAGGAGCTGTAAACTATACGGGGTTGACATTTGGTCTGCCTACCGCACCGATTAAAATATCAATAACTTTAGGCATTTGACATTTAAAAGAGTAATTTCCGTCTTTTAAAGAGCATTTTGAGCAATCACATTTTATTGAATAGCATTCAATAGCCTGTTCAGTCCAACTTTGTGTTATAGATGCAGAAATTTCTCCGTTATTCTGCGGATAAAACTCATCCTCGACCATAGATACCCTACCTATTACTTAACCCATTTATATTTTATAATAATTAAGGTCTGATTTAATCCTCTATTCGATTGAATTTATAGTAAAAAAAAATCGTTGAAAAATTAATTCAACGATTATGTATTGTTAATGTAAATTTAAAGCTATCCCAAATCTCGGCAGCCGATCTTAACTGCGGGGTCTAAACTTTTATTAAGGGGCTAAACCCTCTTTGTGAAATCTCACAAGTCTTGCAAGATGCCATTCTCTTGCACTTATTTCATCTATTCGATTTTTGATATCCTCAAGTTCCGCAAGCAGGGTATGCAAATCCTTCCTTTGCGGCTCCTGCTTTGCGAAACGTTCTTCATCTTCCAACCAAAACATTGGAAAACAATTATCTTCAAAAAGTTGTTTATCGTTCATAACACTTCACCCTTAGATTTTTAGATACACAAATTTAATCAACAGTTATGCATTTTCCTTTTTTTGATATTGAGTGATGAATGAATGAATCATATCAACCAAATCAAAATTTCCATATTTAAACGGATAAGGCTTTTTAGCATATTCGCTGTCAGTTATATTTTGAAGCTCTCTAACTTGTTGGTAATCAAGTGAATTAAAATCAAAGCTTGTCATTTCACCGTAATCCAACATCAAGTCTTCCATATCATTAAAATTTTGTTCTTCCATGAGTACACACTCCTTATAAAATCTATCAACAAAATTTATATCGGCTTAATTTCGACAGAACTTTAAGATTTTAAGTTCTTTTGTTACATATTTTTACAATCTCATCTTTTTGGGGGTTTGACATTTTTAGAAAAATCATTAACATGTTTTTGAGAAGTTAGTAATTGAGGTAGAATTATGGCTAATAATAACGGAATATTATCCGGAGTTTATGCCGGATTAACTAATACATACTCCTATCTTGCATCACAGTATCCAAACGGTTTAACATTAGAAAACCTGACTGAAGCAAGAACCAAAACAACAAATCTCGGAGTACTTAATCAAACATTTGCATCATATCTTCAAAACAACTTTGCAACTATCGACAACGATGGAGACGGAGTTATTACAGCAGATGAGATGAACAATTTGTCAAACCGTATATCAGCTCAAGGCTTGACTAAAGCAGAATTAACACAGCTTTATGCATCAGGAGCAAGCGGACTTTCAGAAAGCACAATGTCTAAAATCCTTGAGCACTTTGATGATATGGACACAAACAATGACGGAAGAATTACAAGTGCTGAAATTTCTGCCTATGATGTAAATTCTGCCAAAATGGAAGTTGAAGATGAATTTAACAACAGACGTGCAACAGATATGTCAGTATTTTACGGCGACAGTTCATCATCTTCAGACACATACAGCTTATTGAGTTACAAATATAAATCTAATAACGATTAAAAAAATCCCTATATATATTTACACTAAACTTAGTAACGATACATATTGGAAAGGAAATGGCTCTTTTTTATAAAAGGGTCATTTATTTTATGAATTCAGACTACTCAAATTCATAAAATGTTCAAATATTTTTTCGTTATACCTGTTATCGACTGCACTAAATGGAAGAACTACTCCGCCAAATTGCTTTTCAATATTTTTTATAACATTAAGAGTTTTGGATTTTGGAACGTAATCCATTTTGGTTACGATAGTGAATATCGGCAAATTGTAAGTTTCTACCCATTCTCTCATTTGAAAATCATTTTTTTGAATATCATGCCTGCCATCGATTAATTGAACAAGCGATGTAATTTGTTCACGTTTAAGCAGATATTCTTCCAAATACTTTTGCCACCTGTTTTGAGCTTCTTTAGAGACTTTTGCATAACCGTATCCCGGCAAATCAGCTATCATAAACTTATCGGAAAATTGAAAAAAGTTTATTAATCTTGTTTTACCAGGAGTATTTGAGGTTTTTGCAAGTTTTTTTTGATTTGCAAGCCCATTGATAAAAGAGGATTTCCCGACATTAGAGCGTCCCAAAAGCGGAAATTCAGGCAGTGTATAATCAGGACACTGACTCAATTTTTCTGCACTTATCAAAAATTTTGCCTGCATAAACTTTGTTGCCATAAATTTATAATATCATAAATAAATAATAATTGACCTTTACCCCAATATGATAAAAGAGCAAAGGTCAATTTTTCAAATTTTATAAAATATTATTATAACAATTCTTTCAAATAATTTGGAAGCGCAAAACGTGCGTTATGATAATCTCTGTTATAAATTTTGCAAGTTTTGACAATATCTTCATATCTGTCTTCAGCAAAATAAGATAAAGGTTCAACATCAACAGAGCAAAATGCCCAAGCCCAATAACCGCCCGGGTATGTCGGAATATTTGATGTATATGTTGAACATACAGGGAATACTTTTTTCAACAAGTTATACATTTTTCTGATTTCTTCCTTGTTTACAAACGGGCTTTCTGATTGAGCAGCAACAATTCCGCCTTTTTTCAATGAATTTTTTACATTAGTGTAAAATTCTTCGGTAAACAAGCCTTCTCCTGGTCCCATAGGATCAGTTGAATCAATTAAGACAATATCATATTCATTCTTTTTATCTTTTATAAATTCAATTGCATCGCCAACCTGAATTTCAACACGAGGATCAGACAAACCGCAAGAAATTGTAGGTAAAAATTCCTTACAAGCGTCAATTACCATTTCATCAATTTCAGCAAGTACAACTTTTTTCACTGACTTGTGTTTCAAAACTTCTCTAACTGTACCGCCATCGCCTCCGCCAATAACCAAGACGCTTTCAGGATTTTTGTGGTGCATCATAGGAATATGTGCAATCATTTCATGATAATGATATTCATCTCCCTCTGTTGTCATCATCAAATCATCAAGAGTCAAAACACGTCCAAGTGTACTATCTGTTTCAAAAACTTCTACTTTTTGAAAATCAGATTGCTTTGAAAATAACACTTTTCCTGCCTTAATTGCAATCCCGAAACCTGAAGGTGTAATTTCGTGGTAATATCCGTTTTCTATTCCGTTTTTCATTATTTATCCTTTCAATCTATGTGTATATCTATAATTTTATTCACCTAAAATATGAATATGCAGATGGAAAACTTCCTGTCCTGCTTCTTTTCCTGTATTAATTAATGTTTTATAAGATTTCAAACCTATTTTTTTCGTAGTTTCTTTAACAGCCATCAACAATTCACTCATCAAATTTTTATCTTCAAGCTCATTTAATGATGCAACATGAACTTTTGGAACGACAAGAAGATGTATAGGAGCTTTAGGATTTATATCTTTAAACACAACTACATAATCGTTTTCATATACAAATTCCGTGTTAAAATCACCGTTAATAATTTTACAAAATATACAATCTTCCATATTCTCTCCTTTTATTTACTATACTTGCCTGACTGATGAATTTTTTTTTATTATAACTTAAAAAAATGTAAACTAACTTGCCATTTGAATTTATGTAAAGTAAAATAGAATTACTAATAGTCCTTGGGGAGGAATTTAATATCTATGCCGGAATTAGCAAGACGACAATACGATAGACAACAATACAGGATTAACCAATATAATTCTGCTCACAATGTCGGAAACGTTAAAATCGTCAAAGAATCTTTAAATTCAAAACATAAAGTTAATACGCAAAAAGTTCAAAGAAATTATTTAATTCACAGAATAGTTTCTATTGCCGTAATCTCATTATTTGGATTTACTATTTTGCCTTACGGCTTTAATAAAGTAACAAAGATGATGTTTAATCCGACTCCGTATAAAAATATAACAACGGATTATCACCAATTGCTATTCCCGACATCTGAATATTTGTCAAACAACTGGTTTTTAGGCGAACGTTCACTTGAAGGAGCCGAAGTTAAAAAGCCTGAAATGGCTCCGCTTGTTCAAGGAACAGAAATGACCGGACTTGAAGATCAAATTAAGAATTTGGCTTCATTATATCCATCAATTCATCCGTCTGTTTACGTTTGGGATTACGAAACGGGGAATTACGCAGATATTAATGCAGATGAAATATTCCCGACAGCAAGTATTATAAAACTTCCTGTACTTGTTCAACTTTTCCGTTCTATTGAAAAGAACCAATTGACAATATATGATGAAATGCCTTTAACCGAGTATTACAGATCAGAAGGTTCAGGCAGTTTGCAATTTAAAGCCGCAAATTCAACATATACAATTGATACCCTTGCAAGAATGATGATTACCGAATCTGACAATTCTGCAACAAATATGATTATGTCAAAACTCGGATCAATGACAGATATCAACTCAGGAATAAGAGAATGGGGCCTAAAACATACATACGTTCAAACTTGGCTTCCTGACCTTGGCGGAACAAATCATTCTACTGCTCGTGATATGGCTCAAATCCTTTACAATTTGGATAATCCTAAATTCTTGAGTAACACATCACGTGAAAAAATCTTTGATTATATGGGACATGTTCACAACAACAGACTAATTGCAGCAGGCTTGCCATCAAGTGCCACATTCCTTCACAAAACAGGAGATATCGGCAAAATGCTTGGAGATGCAGGAATTGTTTATGCTCCAAACGGCAAAAAATATATTGTTGTAATTTTTGCACATCGTCCGCATAACTCACCTCTCGGCAAAGAGTTTATCGTAAAAGCCTCTGAATTAATCTACAACAACATGGTATATTAAAATAGTAAAATAATTTTTAATTATTTTATATAAAAATTTATGTGATATCCTTGACAAAGTTTTCTTTTTAATATAAAGTTAGGCATGCCTAACAATTAACAAGGAGACTCATGAAAATTTCAACGCTATGCAAATATATTGATCAGCCAATTATACTTAACAAATTGGATCAAAAGATGCCTGCATTATTAATTGGAGCAGGAGGAAGCTATGGAATCTTGAATACCATAAAACACAATAAAAAAGACAAATTTGAAAGAAAGAAAAAACTTATACAAAACACAATAGTAATCTCAAGTACAATTATTGCATCACTTATAGGCACCAGAGGAATAAAATTTGGAAATAAAAAATTGATAAACGGATTAATGGAAAGAATTCATATAAGCGAATTACAAAAAATACAAACTGAAGCTGTAAATAATTTTATTTCACAAACAAAAATTAAAAATAAAAAAATTATAGAAACACTTGAAACGGCGAAAATAAAAGAATTATCTCCAAAACAAATTGAACTTTTATACAACAAACTTCCTAAATCATTAGAAAAACAAAAACTTTTTAACGTTATTCTTCCTGAAAATAAAAATTTAAATTCTAAAGAAATTTTTTCAGAAATTAAAAGATTATCTCTTTTAGGCTTAATACCTGTAATAGGAGGAGTCATTGGAGGAATTATTGCTGATAAAATTACACATACAAATAATAGAAAAGAAACGGCCAATAAGATCAAAGAGGGCTTATACCAATATCTCGCCAACATTTTTTTATGTAACGTAGGTGCAGGTACTGCCCTTTTTATTTCAGAAAATCTTGAAAAAAAAGGAAAAATAAAACCACTCACTCCTATGAAAAAACTTGCTGTAATTCTTACAGGAATAACAGCAACAGGTATTATTGGAGGAAGTTATATTGCAAATTATATTAGTAAAAAAATTATAAATCCGATATTTAATGAAAATAAAAATAACAAAAAAATTTACGATGAAAGAAAACCGGAAGCATTAGATATTGCATTACACGCTGACGATATCGCAACTGCAGGCATTTTATCAGGATTTAAATGGATTGAACCTGCACTACCTTTTATGTATTTCATATCAGGATATAGAGCAGGTATAGGATACAGAAATAACAACACTGAAAAGTTATAATTTTATCAAATTATTTTCTACACACCTTCTTATATATAAAATAACTCTCGAAAAGATTTCGAGAGTTTTCGTTTTATATCTAATACAATTTCTTAATTTCATCAGACAAATTTGATTTAACATATTTTGTTAATTTTGTCATATTATTAAAAAGTTTATCTGAAACAATATGTTCCATTTTACAAGCTATTTCCGCAGCTTCTTTAGGTTCAATACTTAAAACCTCAATAAAAAATTCAGACAAATTATCATGTTTTGCCAAAATTTTTTCTGCAATTTTTTTACCGGTATCTGTCAAAGTAATTGGAGAATATGGCAAATAATTTATCAGTTTTTTGTCAGCAAGTATATTTAAAGCCCCAGTTACAGAAGCTTTCTTTACATTTAAAGCATTGGCAATTGCAGTAACTTTAGCCTGTCCATTTTTTAGAACTTGATTATAAATCTCTTCAATATAATCTTCTAAACTAAAAGAAAGTTTTTCCATTTACAAACCCTTAATTATAACACTAATATCATTTGGATTATTAATTATAAAATTAGCACCTTTAAGATATTCTCTGTCGCGAAAACCCCAAGTTACACCAATACAAGGGAGGTTAGCATTTTTAGCAGTTGCGACATCAACATCAGAATCTCCGACATATACTGTTGAGGATTTATCAGCACCTAATTCACGCATCGCCTTAAAAACACCGTCAGGCGCAGGTTTTTTAGGAACATCATCAGCCTGCCCTATTGCAATATCTATCAAATCTGCAAAATATTTTTTGCATAATTCTTTCACCGCAGAATCAAATTTATTAGATACAACACCTGTTTTGATACCATTTGCTTTTAAATCAGACAGTATCTTTAAGATACCATCATAAGGAGCAGTGTGATTATACATAATTTCAGAATAATTTTGTTTAAAAACGGCAAGGCATTCCTCAACATTTTGACAATTTTCAGGGACAGCGCGCTCAATTAGTTTTCTAACCCCGTTTCCGACAAAACATCTGACCTCTTTTAAAGTCCTTGTCGGATAATTGTATTTTGAAAGTGCAAAATTTGTTGCCTCTTTCAAGTCTTCTAATGTGTTTAATAAAGTTCCGTCTAAATCAAAAATAACCGTTTTTATCATACCTAAATTTTAGCACAGAAAAAATTAATCAAAGAAATCATAAAAATGATAAAACTGTAACGGATATTTTTTAGTTAAAGCTTCTAAAAATTTTACATATCTTTTTTCAAGCTCTGCAAGCTTTTCACGGCGTTTCCCTTCAAAGTCAAATTTTTCAATATGAATAGCGTACTTGTCATTTTTTTCTTTTGTACACGAAATAAAATAAATCGGCACATCCATCATCAATGCAAATCTAAAAGTTCCGACAGGAAATTTTGCCTCATGCCCTAAAAATTCGACAGAAAAAACAGCGTCAGCATTATGAGCAGAAACCCTATCCCCTGCTATAAATACAATCTCACCGTTATCAAGTTTATCTTTTACTTCAATAGAAGTTGTCAAATCAATATTTTCAACAGGGTAAACATTAACAGGATCATCACTGCATATACTTTTTATAAAGCTTTTAAAAATTTTGCATTGATTAACCTCTAAAAACATATTAGGTTTGAGCCATTCAATTTCAGTTCCTGATTTAAAAAATGTTCTCATAGCATTGATATTTCCAAGATGCGAACACAAAAAACATACACCTTTTTTAGCAAAAAAATCCTTATATAAAATCTCTTTTTGAGCTTCGTCCGTAAAATAAATATTTTGGATACCAAAGCTGTCAAGATGAATTATCATAGTATCAACCAAGCTGTACGCATAACTCAAAAAATGTTTAAAAGCCTGAATAATACTACCGTTTCCTGATGCAATTTTTTGGAATTTTTGAGAACATTTACGAATTTTTGGAGCACCGAGAAATGCAAACAGAGTAACAAAAAATACTATAAATTTAACAGGTTTTTTGCCTGCAAGTTTATAAACATACCACAAAATCTTTAATCTTTTACGTCCTGCAGCTTGTTCTTCAACTTCGTACCATTTCAACATTTCTACAAACCGGCTTTCTTTCTATAATTTAATCACAAGTTACTTCCAAAAGCGTATAATCATGAACTCCGATATTTTCGTATTTATTATTTAGTTTTAAACCGGCTTTTTCAATCATTTCAATCATACGTTTTTCACTATACATTTTACTTTTGCCGTTAGCCATGCAAGTGAAATAAAGCGAAATATGAACAAGTGAATAAACAGCACCGTCAAACAATTGTTTATCCGTAAAAGGTTCAAGAATAAATATTTTTGTATCTTTATCCATTGATTTTTTAATATTTTTTAGAATGTGAATAACCTGCTCTTCTGAAAAACAATCCAAAAATTGGCTCATAAAAACAGCACCGCAAATTTTTGGCAAATCAGATTTCAACACATCAACTCCGAAAAATCTTAATCTGTCATTTTTCAAATGTTTCTTAGCTTCCTCAATATTTTCAGGTAAGTCAATCATATTAACAATACAATTTTTATCAAATTCAAGACATGCACGCTCAAATTTGCCTGTATTACCGCCAATATCGAAAACCTGTTGAGGAGAAGATGAAAAAATGATTTTCAAAACTTCATCAAAACACCTGTCAGAATAAAAATGGTCAAATTCAAACCAGCTCTTTTTAACATTTTCAGGCAATAAATGAAGTGCATTGTAAATCGTTTCATAATCGCCAATAAATTTCCTACACCCCAAAGGCTCAGCAGTCGTAAATGAATCAGCAAGCTCTGAAGCACCGAGATAACAAACATCATTTACAAAATTGAAATTAACCTTTGTCATCTCATTATTTAAAAAAGCTGAAGCTACAAGAGAATTTACGTACTTGTCCTCTTTTTTAATAACAAGTCCCGAAACACATCCGACCTCCAATAAAGTTTCCGCAGTATATTTTGAGACATTACAATTTTCCATAATCTCGCTTACGGTAGACGGATTTTCCTCCAAAAATTTTAAAATCCCGAATTTCAACATTGAATTTACTGCCTGAAATGTTAACGGGGCAAAAGCTATTTTTTGAGCATCCGCCAATGCCTTTACCTGTGGTGAAATATGTCTTTTTAATCTCCTGTATTTCATTATTACCTCTTTTTATTCTTAAAATAATCAAATTTTTTCTACTGCGCTATTCTGATTTTTAGGTCTAATTAGTATTAAACTAAAAATATAAGAACTCAAAAGTCCGATAGAAACAACAGTTCCCAAAGCACTGATAAGTTTAAATCCCGCAAAGCCTAACAAAGCAAATGAAAATACCGTAGTTAAGCAAGATAACAAAATTGCATCAGCAGATTTTCTGCTTCCGCCAAACCTGAACACCGAATAATCAAGTCCAAAACCTATTATCAAAAATATTGCAAGCAAATGGAAAAGATTAACAGGGCACTTGAATATTCCTAAAACTCCAAACGCAAATAATACAGCACATAAAGACGGCGATATAATTTTTAAAGCAGCTTTAAAATTATAAATTTTTGAAAGTAACAAATACAAAATTATAAATATCGGGAATAACAAGCCGATACAAATTTGTCTGCATTTTTTAAGCTGAGAAGAAATATCCTTCTGCAAAGAAATCACACGACATCCGTTTATCTCTCCGCCTTCATAGTCATATAAAACCATTATTGATGTATTTTTATCCATCAAAAAATTCTTTTTCAATAATTCAAAGTTGCTGTTTAACGTTAAAAAGTCATTACCATATCTTTCATTTATCAGCTTACTTCTTTGAGATTCAGGTAAAAACACTGCATACTCTTCAAGTTTTTCTCTATAAAATTGTTTTCTCAAAGCCTGATTTGATTTTTGACGTTTAATAGACGGAACATAAAGGCTTAATGCTTGATATTTAATATTTTCAGCATCTAACTTATCAGAAACCTCTTCCTCTTTTTGTAAAATATCCTCAGTACTGTTACCCTTTACAACCAAAAAAGAAATATCACTATCCGCCCCGGCAATTTCGGCAAACAATTTTTCTGCCTTAATTAAAAATTTTGGCGGGACATACATATTTTTTATATTATCGTCAAAACTTATACGTGAAAATGCAAAAATAAGAATTACAAAACAAACAGAAGCC
>ERZ779981.1001-NODE-1001-length-11591-cov-1.2949_pt1 | contig 11591 bp, 9 predicted proteins | sample MGYA00511182_ERZ779981 | MGnify/ENA primary metagenome ERZ779981 (study PRJEB29588, sample SAMEA2149539) | human gut metagenome | biome: human gut; feature: human-associated habitat; material: faeces | place: Denmark | collected 2008/2010 ... | reverse complement strand
GACTTTCGATGTGTCCTTCAGGGTAGCCTGCAACTCCTATTGATAAATTTGTTTTTTCTTTGAGAAAACTTACAAGCTCATTTGCGTGATGAAAATTGTGCTTCATCAAAGTTTTATCTTGAGGAATATCGCCTCTTAAAGCAAGGATTTTATCAATTCCAAGTTGTTTGAGCTTATTCATATTCTCTTCAATATTTTCTTTAGTGCTTGTTATGCAGGTAAAATGTGGCATAATGCTTACATTTTCATCTTTAATCATTTCAATTAAAGAAAAAGATTTGTTTTCTCCCCCTCCTGCACCGTAGGTTAATGATATAAATGCAGGGTTGTGCTGTGAAAGTATTTCAATCTCTTTTAAAAGATTTTTCGGTTCTGATTTTGGCGGAAATACTTCATAAGATATAACTGTTTTGTTTGTTGAATAAATCTCGTTCAACTTCATAGGTTGATTATAGCATAAAGATTAATTATAATAGGCTCATGGATTTAAAGAATAAATTACAGATTTTTTCAGGGGATATATTAGGCGGGCTTAATGCCGCAATTATTACTTTACCTCAGGCTTTGGCTTTTGGTGTTGCAACAGGTTTTGGCGCAAGCGCAGGGATTTGGGGTGCGATAATTTTATCTCTTGTTGCAGGAATTTTAGGAACAAAAATTCCGATGATATCAGGAGTTACAGGTCCTGTGGCAATTGTTATTGCATCTATTATGCATGCTTTAAATAAAGATATTTCTTCTGTTATTTTTATAATATTTTTTGCAGGAATTATTCAGATATTGTTATCTTTGACAAAGTTACCCGAGATTGTAAAATATGTTCCATATCCTGTTATTTCAGGCTTTATGAATGGAGTTGGGGTAATTATTATAATTATGCAATTAAACCCTTTGCTTGGACTTGCGCCTTGCTCTAATACAATTGAAAGATTGGAAACTGTTTATAAATCTATAAGCTCTTTAAATGTTCAAGCTTTTGCAATAGGTGTGTTGACTTTATTAATCGTATTTTTATTTCCAAAAAAATGGAATAAATACGTACCATCTCAAATTTTAGCATTAATAATTTGTACATTTGTTTCTATAAAAATGGGGTTGAATGTGTCAAAGATTTCTGAAATTTCGTTATCTTTGCCTGCTATTCAAATTCCGCATACAAATTTGCATGATTTTATTACTTATTTTCAATATGCAATAACTTTAGCTGTCATTTTATCGTCAGAAAGTTTATTGACGGGGCTTGTTTGTACATCAATTACAAAAGTGCAATTACCGCCTAAAAGATTGCTTTCTGCTCAAGGTATAGGAAATATTTGTTGCGCTCTGACAGGAACTTTACCAGGATCTGCTGCAACTATGAGAACTGTTGCGGCATTAAAAACAGGTGCTTCTACAAAGATTGCAGCTGTTGTTACATCTTTTGTTTTGGTGTTATTAATTTATAAATTTTCAGGATTTGTTGCAGAAATTCCTCTCGCTGTTTTGGCTGGAATTTTGATTAAAATCGGTTACGATATTATTGATACAAAGTTTTTAAAGGTTATAAACCTTGCACCAAAAGATGATTTGTATGTACTTGTTTTAGTATTTTTATTGACTGTATTTTATAATTTGATAGTCGCAGTAGGAGCAGGAATTACTCTTGCGGCTCTTTTATATGCAAAGCGTATGGCTGATAAAGCAAAACTTGTTGATAAGGTAGTTTATGATAAAGATATAATAAAGCTTGAAAAAGTATTGGAAAAGGATTACAGACACAAAATAAGAGTTGTGCATATAAACGGTTCATTTTTCTTTGGATCTGCAACTCAATTAATTTCTCAGTTTGATGAATTTTTAGGCACAAGATATTTGATATTAGTTTATGATAGTGAGGATTTGTTAGATATTTCTGCGATTTTTGCTTTAGAAGATATAATTTTGCGTTTGAAATCTCAACATATAAAGATTTTGATGGTTATAAATAATGAAAATGTCTTAGAGCAGTTAAAACAATATAAAATTACTGAACAGATAGAAAAAGACGGAATATATTTTTCTGAGGTTGAGGCAATTGAATTTGCAAAATCATCTTTTAAAGATAGGGTTAAGAAAAAGTATTTTGGAAAATAAAAATTTATAAGAAAAAAAGACCGGTTATAAAGCCGATCTTTTCTTATTGATATTTTATCTGTTTTTAGAATTTATATTCAGGAATTTCAAACGGTTCATTGTTTGCGTCTTTATCCACAAATTTTAAATAGTAATCCATAGCTTTGTCTTTTGTTTCATTATAGAATTTGTCATCAATGTATTTTTTATGGATTTCTGTTCTTTCTCCTGAGTAATTTCCAAGGTTGTTTGCATAAGTTTCAATTACAGCCTTGTTAGAACCGCCGCCGTATGCTTTTGTTTTTGCATCTGTTCCTGACGGTCTATGTATTTATCAGTAAATTCCAAATATGTTCCGTCACCTACAAATTTGATTGATTTTAAATTATCAAATATAAGGCTTTTGAAGGCGTCATTAAGAACATCTTTTACATCTTCAAGAGTCATTTTTCCTTCTTTAACAGCCATAGCCATTGATAAGTAGAACAAATCATTCTTGGTTCTTTTTGCTTCACCTGCGGATTTATCAGCCTTTAATTTATTAATATCGGGTTCTGATTCGTTGTAATATGCTATATCTACACGTGTATCAAAACGTCCTACGATATTATTTTCATCAAAAATCTCTACAAGATATTCTGATAAAGATTGTTGTTTCTTTTGGAGTTTAGAAATAAGTGCTGATGCAACGATAATAGCTTCTGTCGCACTTTTTTCTCTCATTGCGATTGCAAATCTTCCTGAATTTGATGTTATGAGTTCTTCACTACCCATAATCATTCCGCCTGATTCTTCTCCTGCAAACAATAATCTTGGATTTATGCCAAGGTTGATTGCGTTTCCGAATACGTCATCAATTACAACTTCTCCTGCTCTTGCTTTTTTAAGCTTTAATTCAACTTTTTTCATAATGTTTGCAATTTCTTTAAAGCCAACAGGAACATTGACAACTTTAATTCCTTGATGTTTTGCCCATTCATCCCAAGAAATAGCTGAAGCGGTTGTTTTTATCATAAATCTAGGATGTCTGTCCCATTGACCTTGAGCTTTTAATTGTTTTGCCCGGAAATCCATTAGCATTAAAAATGCCTGATTTGCAGTGAAAATTGTAAGTATTAAATCATCATTTAATTTTATATAATCAATACCTGCTTTTTCAAGTTCAGGAATAGTACAAGCATATTCTGTTTGAGCAATAGTTAATCTGTCATGATCAGGGTCTGTAATCAATACAGTTGTACCAACAGGCATGCCTGTAAGTTTTTGCTCATAATGTAATGTTTCAATTACCGGGAAGAATTTTTCTCCGTCATGGTTTTTAGCAGTAACTGTTGCATCTACCGAATAATCATAAAACGCTTTTTCTCCTTTTGGAGTGTGGTCGTATTTGCCTATTGAATGGAAAAACGGATCTTCTTCAATATTAAACCATTCAAATTTATCGGAGATTCCAAGCTTCTTTAACACTCTGCTCAATGTTCTGTAAGCTGAACCACCAACGTTTTCGATAACAATTTTATCTTTTATTTTTTTGATTAAATCAAGGTTAATATCTTGTGCAACACCTGATTTTAAGTATTCAACATACAAATCAACCCCGTCATCAATGTTGCCTAAAACTTTTTCATCTATCAACGGATTGTTTTTTGCTGCGATTTTAATTGTATATGAACCTTTTTTGTTTGTTTCATCAAAAATTTCTTGAATTTTGTTTACAAATTCCATTGATTCTTCAGGTAAATATTGGCTGCCCTGACAATTAAGATCTTTTGTCGCATTTTTAACGGAAATTCCGTGGCTTGATGTAATATATTCACCGCCAAGCAAATCAAGTTTAAATGCTAAAAATGAAGCAAGCCATATTGGAATTGTTTTTTTGTCTTTCGGAACAAGTGTCCTAATTCCGTTTGCAGCTTGAATTCTTGTAATTGCATCAAGGAAAAGATCTGAATTATATCTTACTTCTCTACCTGCAACTTTTACAATTTCTTTGCCTTTATATTTTTCGGTTGCAACAAGTGCTTTTGCAAGTGTTGCAAGTACAATGCCAACTAAGTTAATCGGAAATCTTGTGTCTTGAGGATATAAAATATTTTGGGGCCCTCTTATACCTGCGGTTGAAACTTTTGCTTCTTTTGCATAGTTCGCAAACCATTCGTCAAGATTTAACCCTTCAGGATTTTTATCTTTGTCATAAGGTTTAAGATGTTCTTTTTTTAGTGTAAATGTGAATTCTCCTTCTTTTGAAAAATCCATTAAATTAAGATTTTTAATATAATCGGGAGTTTTCTCGTAAACGCTTTTAAACAGCTCGTTTTCTAACTCTACATTTGATTTTCTCATACTTCTCTCCTTAAATCTTGGTTATTATAATATATGAAAAACTTGTAATGTGCAATATTTGAATATATAATTATATTATATTGTTTTTAAGGAGAAAAAAATGTTCTGGGACAAAGACAAAAATTATACAAGACGTACAGCAGATGAGTACAATATATGGAGAACATTGTTTCAGTTTATAATATGTAAAATATTTTATATGATTCGATTAAAGCTTGTTTACAGGCTGGAAGTTGAAGGTTTGGAAAATGTTCCGAAAGATAATGCATATATAGTTTGTCCAAATCATTTGTCAACTCTTGATCCGCCCATGATTGCAGCAATTTTGCCGAGAAGAGTTGCTTTTATGGCAAAAAAGGAATTGTTTGATATTCCGTTTATAAGATGGTGGATTGATTGGCTCGGAACTTTTGCAGTAAATAGAGAAAGTCTTGGACCTTCTACTATAAAAACTGTTATGGAAATTAAAAAAAGTAATTGGGTTTTTGGAATATTCCCCCAAGGTACAAGAGGAGTTCCGGGAACTATTACTGGTGTAACCGAAGGATTTGCAAAACTTGCAAAAATTACAAAATGTTCTGTTCTCCCAATCGGAATTGTTGGAACTCAAGAAGCGAAACATTTGCCTTTCTCTGGAAAGGTAATTGTAAAAATAGGAAAGCCTATTCCTTATGACAAAGATCCAAATGTTGTTTTTAATAAATGGATAGAAGATATACAAGAGTTAACAGGGTTTAAATATGAACCTCATAAAGAAAGTGTTTAGGAGTTAAGTAAGCTATGAAAAAAGAACGAAATTATAACCGAAGATACCCATCTGAATACAACATATTTAGAACAATGTTTTATATGTCATTTTTGTATGTTGTCGTAATTCCGTTTATGAAAATATTTTATAATTACACAATAACAGGTCGAGAAAATTTGCCGACTAAAGCAAAAAGCGGTAAATTTATTTATACTGCAAACCATGTTTCTCATTTTGATCCGCCAATGGTTACAATGGCATGTGTTAGGCCAATTGCTTATATGGCTAAAAAAGAATTGTTCCAAAAAGGTGATAAGTTTGAATGGTTAGTAAAACGTCTTGGCGCATTTGCAGTTGACAGATCAAAACCAGAAATTGCAACTTTTAAAACAGTAAAAGATATTTTATCAACAAGTTGGTCTTTGGGTGTTTTCCCTCAAGGCGGAATTAGACCTTATGGCTCAGAACTCGGCGATTTGAAAAAAGGCTTTGTTGTAATTGCTAAAAATGCAAAAGCTGATATTGTACCTGTTGCAATTGGCGGTTTTACCGGATATCCGAAGTTGAAACCGTTTACAAGACGCGAAGTTCACTTGCATGTAGGAAAACCTATTTCTTATAAGTTGAGTGAAGAAGAAATTATATATGAATGGTGTAAACAGATTTCAGAACATGCTGATTATATAAATAATGCACCAATTCCTGAATCATATAAAGAAAAACAAAATGTATAGTCTTAAATGATTATTATATATGTGTATTAAGATATATATTAAATTTGCAACAATAAATAAAAATCCCTTGAATTAATTTCAAGGGATTTTTTATTATATGAAGAAAGAAATTATTTTGATTAAGCTGCTTGTTTTGGTTGTTCAGGATTTATTTTTGCTTCTTGAGCTGGTTGTTGTTTTTCAGCTTCAGGAGCTTTTGCTGCTTGAGCTGTTTGTTGAGCAGGTTGTTCAGCAGGTAATTGGTCTAATTTTGCAAGTGCTGCTGTTGCTGCTTCCTGAACATTTTTATCCTGATCGTTCTTAGCTATTGTGAATAATGTTGTCAGGTCTTGTTTGTATGCCGGTTGTTGAATGTAACTTAAAGCTTCAATTGCTGATGTTCTAATCATTGGGTTCGGGTTGTTTTTCAACTGTTCAACAATTGTTACGGCTCCAGGTAATTCAGTAAGAGGTACTGTTGAACCTGTTAATTTGTTAACTTCATCACCGTATAATTTTTGCATTATTGAAGATGTGAACATTGCATAGCTTTTATTTCTTTCTGCTTGTTCCATTGGTGTGATTGTTGTTGCCAATTGTTTCTCAGCATCTGAAATTTGTTCACCTTTCATCAATTTTTGTCTTGCTGCAATTTGTTCTGCAGTCGGACCTGCAAGTTTGCTTGAATCTGCATTAATAATTGTATTTAATGCGTTAACTACTTTTTCATCAAGAAGTTCTGTTGCTTTTTGAGGGTCATCTTTTACCATATTTGCAATTTCTTCCATTGCGTTAGCTTGAACTTCGTAGTCAGGATTTGATAGTTTTGCTAAAAATCCGTTTAAGTCAACTTGAGGTGTCATTGGAACAGGTTGCTCAATTTCAACTTTTGGAGCTTCTGCCGTTTTTTGTTCTGCCTGTTGAGGTTGAACTTGTGGTTGAGTTACAACAGGAGAGGGTGTATTAATATTTTGTTGTTGGATTACAGGTTGTGGAGCTGTTGCTTGTACTGCTGCAGGAGCTACTGCTTGAGGAGCCGGTGGAACAGTTTGTGCAACTGGTGCTTGTACCTGCGGATAAACTGGTTGTTGTAAAGGCATGTAATATGGTTGAGTTTGTGCCTTTGGATAATCATATAATTGTGCTTGCGGGTATGAATAATAAGGCATTGTTGGTGCCATACCTGGAGCACTAACAGATGGATTGTGTACGTCAATCTTTACTGCATTGTAATTAGGAGCAGGAACAGCCGGTTGAGCTGGTTGCGGCATATAAGGCTGCATCATTTGGGGCTGCATGTAAGGATTTACTAAATTTGGAGCTTGAATCATTTAATTTCTTCCTTTCAATAAAATATTTCTATATTTTTATTCTACTGTTTAAATATCCCTCAAGATATAAAATTGCTAAAATTTAGAAAATTTTTAATAAATCTTAACAATGACCTTAAAATCTTACGATGTTTTATTTAATTTTTGTTTGTGCTATAATGTTGCTGTACAAAGATGTGCGGGATTGTATTGTTATGATTATTGATAAGAAAAATAAAAAATCTATCAGATCTGTTTTTGGTCAAACTCTTGCAAATTTAGGTAAAGAAAATCCTAATATTGTAGTTTTAGATGCAGATTTAGCATGCTCTACTCAAACTCAAATTTTTGCAAAAGAGTTTCCTGAAAGGTTCTTTGATACAGGTATAGCAGAACAAGATATGTTAGCAACTGCAGCAGGTTTGGCGTCTGTTGGAAAGGTTCCGTTTGCTGCAAGCTTCGCTGTTTTCGTTACAGGTCGTGCTTATGATCAAATAAGAAATTCTATTTGCTATCCTAATTTTAATGTAAAAATTGTAGGTACGCATGGCGGGGTTAGTGTTGGGGAAGACGGCGCTACTCATGAAGCTTTGGAAGATGTTTCTTTGATGCGCGGTTTGCCTAATATGTCAGTTTTTGTCCCTGCTGATTGCATTGAATGTGAACAAGTTCTTAAATATGCTGCAGAACATTTCGGACCTATGTATATTAGAATTCCAAGATCAAATGTTTGCAATATATTTGATGAAAATTATCAATTTGATTTTAATAAAGCAAGAGTGATTGAAGATGGGCATGATGCTACTGTTGTTACAAACGGTGAAATGCTTGCTGAAGTTATTGAAGCTTGTGAAAACCTAAAAAAACAAGGTTATTCTATTCAAATTGTCCATGCTCCTGTTGTTAAACCTTTTGATGAAAAAACGATTATTGAATGTGCGAAGAAAACGAAACATGTAATTACTGTTGAAAATCATTCAATTATCGGCGGTTTAGGAAGTGCTGTTTGTGAAGTTATATCAGAGCATTTCCCTGTTCCTGTTCATCGTATTGGCGTAAATGATGTGTTTGGACAAAGCGGAACATCTGAGTTACTCTTAGATTATTACGGGTTAAGTGCTGATAAATTAACATCTTCAATAAAACAATATATTGATGATTTTCGCTTAGAAAATAAATAAGGAAAAATTATGATTCAATTTAGATCGGTTACAAAAAAATATAAAAATGATAATTATGCCTTGAAAAATATTAATCTGGATATTTTATCAGGAGAATTTGTTTTTATTGTTGGCGCATCAGGTGCCGGCAAATCTACTTTGATGAAGCTATTATATAATGAAGAACGTCCTACAAGCGGAACTGTTACTATTGGTGGAATTAATATTGCAAATCTATCAAATGATAAAGTTCCAAATTTGAGAAGATGCATGGGAATTGTTTTTCAGGATTATAAATTACTTCAAAATCAAAGTGTTTACGATAATGTAGCTTATGTTATCAGAACATTAGGTATAAGCTCAAAAGAAATTAATGCAAGGGTTTCCGGAGCATTAAAAATTGTAGGTTTATATGATAAAATGAATGCTATACCGGCTGAATTATCGGGTGGTGAACAGCAAAGAGTAGGAATTGCCCGTGCAATCGTAAACGGACCACCGCTTTTAATTGCAGATGAACCTACCGGAAATTTGGATCCGAAAAATTCAATGGAAATTATGCAAATTTTGGATCAAATTAATCAGCGTGGAATTACTGTTATTGTGTCTACACACGATAATGCCATGGTTGATTATTTTAGAAAAAGAGTAATAACACTTGATAACGGTGAAATAGTAAGGGATATACAAGCAGGTACGTATGAATAATACAGCATCAAAAGCAGAAATTAAGAAAAAAGTAAAAAAACATATACCAAAAGATTGGTTATGCGAACTTAGAATATTATATCGTTTAACAATTGAAACAATACATGATATTCATAGAACAGGTATTGTAAATTTAGTCATTATAACTACAATGGCGGCAATTTTGACGATATTCGGATCATTTTTCAGATCAGCTTTGTCAATTTCAGCATTTGCTCATGAACTTGGCAATGTGTTAGAAATTTCTGTTTATTTAAAAGATAATGCTGATGCTAATGTCGCAAAATCAAGAATAAAAGATTTTGAACATGTTGAAAGTGTTACGATTATCCCAAAAGCTGCTTCATGGGCTAATTTAAAACGTGAAATGGATTTGCCTGATATTCAAAATCCGCTTCCGGATACTTTGCATGTTAAGGTTGACAAGCCTGAGAATATTGAAGGTGTCTTCAGTAATGTTAAACAGTTAAAGTCTGTTGAAGATGTTAGTTATGCTCAGGATTTGGCTAAGAAAATCGAAGCGTTAAACAAAATTGTAAATACGATAACTGTATTTGTAGTTATTATAATGGGTATTTTAACAATTACAATTATAAATAATACTATTCAGCTTGTTATTCAATCGAGAAAAGATGAAATTGAAATTATGCGACTGATGGGTGTTTCTAATTGGTATATAAGATTTCCATTGATTATGCAGGGTGCATTTTATGGATTTTCCGGCGCTGTTATTGCACTTTTACCGTTGAATTTTGTTCAAAACGGCTTAAGTCATATGCATCAATTCTTTATGGTGCCGACTCCTTTATATGCGCAAAATTTTGTTATAGCTGTTATGTTTGCAATGGCTATATTATTCGGTGCAGGTGGTAGCTTCCTGTGTATCAAAAAACATTTGCAGGTATAATTAATGACCGAAAAAAATACTATACTTTTAATTTCTGATGATGAAGAATTTGCAAAATTGCTTGAGAAAAAATTGATTTTTTTAAGGCATGATGATTCAATTTTGATATCTTCTTATGACAATGCGGTACAAAATTTAGAGCTTTGCGGGGCGGATGTCGTATTTGTTCATGAAAATTCTGTTCGTAGCAAGTCTGTTGAATTAATCAAAGAATTGAGAAAAAATAAGAATTTATGTATTATATTATTGGCAAATTCTTGTGAGTCTGATTTTATTCTTGCAGCTTATGATGCGGGAATTGATGATTTTGTGCTTTCTAATGCCGAATCTTTTGAGCTTGTTGTGAGAACTGTTGATAATATAAAACATAATTCTAACAAATTGAAATTGTACAGAAATTTAAAATTGTTAGAGCAGTTGAATGTAATAGATTCATATACAGGTTTATACAATTATAATTACGCAAAGCAGGTTATAGAAAATGTAATTGATGATAACTTAATTACTGACGGTGTTTTCATGGTTATAGCTCCGTCAGATTCATCTAAAAATCAATTTTCTGTTGATAAAATGGCTGAGGCTTTATTGGCATCTGTTAGAGTTGACGATATTCTAACTCTTGGAAGAGGGGCTAAATTTTATGTTTTTCTACCAAATACAGATATTAATGGTGCAGTTGTTGTTATTAATAAAATTATTGATAATTATGGCGGAAATTTTGAAATTTGTGCCGGAATTTCTATGATTGCTCATAAAAACTTTGATGAAATGGAAAGAGATGCATTGAGAGCTCAGGCAGATGCAGTTGCAACAAATGCTCAATATGTTATTGCAGAAGAACCTGAAAGTGATACTTTAGACGAGTGGCTTGAAGATGCGGATGACAAGCCTAAAAATTATAAAATTTTCAGACAAATTTTTAATAAAAAAATGGAAAAAGTTATTACACCTGTTTTTTACAGACTGCAAAAAGCATGGGAAGAAAAACTTTTTAATACTGAGATTGAAAAATATACAGACGGTGAACAGTGCGTATTCCATTTGAAAAATAATAAACAAGACAGTACTTTAAAGATTGTTTATCCTGGATTTGCAAAAATTATTATTTATATAACTCATGAAGGTTTGGATAGCCCTGAAAATAGTGAAATTCAGCTTCCGCTAACAAAAATTAATCAGAAAAAATTAATTTCAATTGTGGAAGATTTTATAAAAGATTTTAAATATACATCAGTTTAATGAAAAAGGAGACATTATGAATACATTATCTGCCGAAAATAGTTTGGTATTAATTATTGATATTCAAGATAGATTAGTAGCAGCCTTAAATAAGGACGTTATTGTTGAAAATTCCGTAAAAGTCGCAAGTGCTGCAAAAGCTTTAAATATCCCTGTTATATTGACAGAACAGTATCCGAAAGGCCTTGGACATACTGTTCAAAGATTGATGGATGTTTTGCCTGAAGGAAGTGAAGTCGTTGAAAAAACTTATTTCAATGCGTTGCTGGAAGATGGTATGCTCGAAAAAATTAAATCTTATGGGAAAAAACAGATTGTAATTTTTGGTATTGAAACACATATTTGTGTTCATCAAACAGCTTCAGCACTTGT
>ERZ779981.991-NODE-991-length-11647-cov-1.27873_pt1 | contig 11647 bp, 18 predicted proteins | sample MGYA00511182_ERZ779981 | MGnify/ENA primary metagenome ERZ779981 (study PRJEB29588, sample SAMEA2149539) | human gut metagenome | biome: human gut; feature: human-associated habitat; material: faeces | place: Denmark | collected 2008/2010 ... | reverse complement strand
TCGTTGGAACGCAATATCAACTCTTGAAGTTGAGGATATGTCTTACGAAAGATGATACCTTTATAGTTTGGCACCTTAATCTGTCGCATTGCCTCACACAACATGGCATCCGATTTTCCTCCTCCTGCTGCCCCGCCATACAAACATTCATACTCCGGACGACACATAAAAGCACTCTGGCGTGGCTGTGGCGACCAAACAATTTTACTCATCCTCTGCCGCCTCCTTAACCGGAGTAAGTATCATTACACCTACACCATCCTCTTCGGTCTCAATCTTGTTCTCAACTTTTTCTCGCCACTTATCCGGTTTGCGGTTCTTCAACCAAAACACTTGTGCTCCCAGTTCCGGCGGATAATAAACTTCCTGGTCTACCATCACTATCTCTTCGCGCTCACACTTACGCTTTCCGTTTTCATATTCCACTTTTTTCACCTTAAAAGGCTTTTTCTCAACCCTGGTAAAACCAACCGCTTTTTTAAACAATTCATTCTCTACTTGTGCATCTGAAACTTCCCTCCCTTTTTTTAGGCGTTCAGAAAGTTCAGAATGTTCTTGCATGTATTTGTATAATGTTGTTTTGCTAATCCCCAGTTTTTCGGCTATTTGCGACATTACAAGACCGTCTCTTGTCCATCCCTCAATCGATTCCAAATAGGGTTCAACTTTTACGCTATATTGACTTTTTGCCATATCTGATACCCCCTTTTGGTCAGAATAACAAAATCTTTGCTATCTTTCCCCCCTAGTTCCCATACAAAAAGGCACCTGCCATTGACAGATGCCTCTCTCTAAACTAACCTTCGATTTTATAAAACCCTCTACAATACCATGAACTAGCCGTTATTCCCTCTGCGTATGCATCATTGTACACATTTCGTCCATCTTCATCACCTGGGTAATTCGTACTAAACGACGTTTCTTTTTGCGTATCGCCATTAATAACGGCTACAGGAATTACAGTAGACTGTCTGTTACGATTCGGCTCATACGGTAATCCCCCAATTCCGTAGCAGGCATACGCTCCTGTCGTAATAATTACACACTCAACCCAGACATAATCACCAACACGTATGTAATTACCAGAACAAATCTTTAAATAATTTGAATTTACGATATTTCCCGGTCCACTATACAAAATTGGCTCCCATGTTCCTTCTACTGTTGTTTCCTCCAGTGCATCCAATCGGTTATTTACTGAATTGTTCTTCTTTTCTAATGCCGTTATACGACGATTAGTAGATAAGTCGCTCTCTATGTATTCCATATGCACTACTTCAACTACATCTTCAGCATTACTCTCACATATCAATACAGGCATTCCTTTTCCTGATTCAACTCTTAATATAACATCATTCTCCGCATCATTCTCCGCATCACCCACCGGATACAACCGCTCTACGGATACACCATAATCTTCGTTGGCATCTTTCTGCACATGCCATACATAAACTTTCTGATTTGTCGTTGCATATATGGCATATTGTACTCCTTGATACGGATAACTGCTATCAATAAATGGTGCTAATGAGCTTGAACGGGTATCTCCTTTTTCTTGAATTTTGAAATAGCTGCTTTCTAAAACTTTTTCCACGCGCATGGTGCCGGCAAACTGCAATACCACTTGATTTTTCCACGTACTGCTTTGTCCTTCAAAAGCCCCCACTTTTGTATCTACCCAGCCTTGTCCGTCATAATACTGGAACAGTCCATCATGTATACGCAATCCATGCGCCCCGTCACTGGAATGTGTTTCATGCAAACAATGCTCATGCATAGTGTCATTTACAATTTCTTTGTAGTTTTCAACTGCTGCCTCGTATTCATTCACCTTAGCCACCATCTCTTTCAATGTATCCTGCATTTTCTGATAAATCGAAAGATAATCTGAACCGCCTTGGTACCTTACGGATTCCTCAACACGAACCACGCAAGTATCTGTTGTTATCCTGTCTGTCTTAGCTCCCGCATAACATCCTACAGTAAAATATTCCTGCATCATCACTTTGTATGGCACTTCACAGTTGCCATCTTCAATCAGAACCGGATAATTTTTTCCATTTGCCGTAAATACCGCTATTTGAATCAATCCATCCCATTCTGTTGGCAGGGAAAACTTTGCCTGCACATACTCTCTCGTATTTCCAACTAAATCCGAAATTGCTTCTGTGCATTCAATATGCTGACCAGTTACTTCAAAACTTATCGTTCTCATCTTCTCAACTCCTTTTTCTTTTAAGCATATCAATCATTCCTTCTGATTTCTCCCCTAGTTCCCATAACTTTCATCCAGCATCTTACCATGCTTGCACCTTTCACAATTTTTATAGCAATGCTTTTCTTGAAAATCGAATTTATCCTGCTCCGTCCGGAATCGTGTGCCGCATATAGTATGTTCTTCTAATCCCTCACACGTTATCATCTTTTCACTTTCCCGGATATAGTACGCACACTCTGTCCGGTATATTCCCGGACCATAGTATCCTGCCATTCACTCACTCCTGTCCTGCTGCCTTTATTCTGTTTTATCTCCCTCCTGCATCAACAAGAGGGAGACTTTTTTTACCATTTCCCTTGAAATGTTCTTTCCAATATTGTTTTCTGTTCCATCAAATCTTCGTCCTTATCCCAACCTCTTGGAAGTAATCCGATTAACGATGTATTGTTTCGCCATAATAGTATTTTCCCAGACTCCTCTATCCTATATGGTCCTTCAATCTCCATGTCATCTGATGTTTTCGCACTTTCATCTATCATGTTGTACAATCCTTCATTGATTGGCGTCAATTCAGAGCCATTTGTTAGAAGTCTGCTAATTACCCCAAACTTCGGTTCCTCAATAAGCAGATTGGTTTCTTCCAGATATTCGTCCGGTTCTTTTTCGGCTAAAAGAATCTTCATCTCGTCTGGTACCAACTGCTGCCGTGATTCATTTTTATGTATTCGGACATATTCATCTCGTGGCAAATCTCCAATAAGTTCAACAAGAGCCGCTTTTTCAGCATTAGGGAAAAATTGTTCTTGAATGGCCACAAACCAATAGCCCCCAACAATGTAATACACTTTTTCCTTTTCACTGTGTCCGACACTCAAAATGTCATTTTTATAGGCTTCCTTTAAAAGTTTCTTAAATATACTCGTTTTAATAAACATAATCTATAACCTCCTTTATTCATCGATATAGGTTGCCGCCATGTCGGCAAGATGTAAATATACAGCCAATTTTGACCGTTTGTATGCTGCGTTTATATCCCGGCTTCCACCTCTGACTGCATCGTCGAATGCTCCCATATGCCACCGGATGGCAAGAATTTCTTCATCGGTCAGATTCATAAAACGCTGAATGAGGAAAATAGATTTTTCGCCATGCCCAGCCGGAAAAGATTCCGTGTTGTATACATACGTTCTTTTTGTCTGTTTTTCTCCAGCCTTATGCATCGTCATCGGAAAAGATTTGGTATTGTATTCATATGCTATTTTCTCCTTTTCAAGCTGTGGCTTATACAAATCCACTTTACATACATCGTGCAGCAATCCAACAATAGCAATTGTTTCTTTTGTATATCCTTGAAGCACCTCTTTTTTCATTAAACGATTCATAACATTTACAGAGTGTTCCGCCAAGCCCCCTTCATAACTTCCATGATATTTTGTGCTCGCAGGTGCCTCTAAGAACCCTTTATCAACAAGATAACCTAAGAGCTTGTCCGCTCCTCTTCTTTTGATATGTTTTTTGTATAATTTTACAAATTCATTTTTCATTTTGATTCCTCCTTGGTTGGCATTTCATCGCAGCAAACTGGATGTAATTTTCTTTAAAGTGCATTATATCTGTCAATTACATATTCCGCCGAAACCTCATAGCACTTAATTCTGTACTTTGAAGCTGTTTCTTTTTCGATAAAACAACCATTCCAATCCCACGCCTCCCTAATACCAATAAATACATCTGCCTGTGCCAGTTTTTTAAGGCTTTCTCCTAAATACCACACTGCTTGATTTTTGTTCTGCGGTGGATTGTCCTCTATGTAACTGTCAATCAGTTCCAGTTCTTCTCCTTCGTAAATCTCTGCTACTTTCTTCATCTTCTGAATACTTGCTTTAATTTCCTCTTCTGTTCTGCCTTTCATAGGCACTGATACAAATAATTTTTTCATGTCATTCATCCTTTCTTTTTTATCATCCGAATACTGATATTCCACAACACCAGCATGGCTACAGTTTTTAAGATGTTTGCAATTATGCTCTCTCATAATTACTCCTTTCCCGGCTTCTCGCACCGTTCAAATTCAATTACCCATACCCACGGGTTCGCATCCCATCCGTAGCGGTCAAGGTCGGATTTCTTGATGGTTGAGTTCCATAAATTTTCAAACATTTCGAGCTGATTCATGTCAAAATAAGATGCGTTTGGGTGCACATGGCTATTAAGTCCCTCTTTAAGCACACCCTGTCCTGTTATATCCTGTAACTGTTCCACCCGCACATTCGTAACCTTAAGCCAGATACGAGCCGCTTCTTTCGGCATGTGGATGGACGGATGCCATGTATCATCAGAAGGATATTCATTGTCCTCGCATGATGCACGGTACATATAGCATCCATGTTCCTTCTTCTTAGAATCATATATTACTTGATTCTTGCATGCATCTGGAATAGCATCCAATCCGCAATACCAGCACGGACACCACGCAAATGTCTCACGAACATACAGACGGTCTCCCGGTTGGTATGGTGGAATATATGGACATAACCTTTCATTTCCCCGAGGTTTTGTGATATAACCATTTGGGTGTACCTCAAATGGCTGTTTTAATACTCTTCGTGTACAAGTCTTTCTTCCGTCCAAAATAGCTCTAACCATTTCGGTGTTAAATAATATAGGTTTTACGCTCATTTTTTCTCCTTTCAACACACCAGTTTCCCAGTGCGTAATTTGTTAATATTTAATATTAAATCCACCGTGTTCATTTACCCAATCGATAGCTTCTGCGTATGTAATACCATTATTCTTTAGTACATAAAGCAAATTATGAAATTTAGGATGTGTATTTTTTAATAATTCAAATCTACCTTTTCCTTGCTTTTCTAAATGGCATCCAAAACCACACAAAACACAGCCTGTTCTTCGACATTTTGTTGTTCGCAATAATGCTCTATTGTCGTTGAATATCCCATAATCAAAAAATGATATTTGGTTTTCACATTGTTTCATAGCGGTATAATCAACAACTACTTCTCCGTAAACAGAACATATAGGTAACTTATTTTTTACTATATACCAAAGTACATCCTGCTCCGTCCAAAATGACATTGGATTACTTTTTGGGTTTTTGCTTTCAAATGAATTGCATCCATGTTTTATCCAATTGCTTTTCCTTAGGTTGCTTTCGTAGGCCATAGTTGCAATAATAGGTTTTCTTCCAGTTTGCAATTCATATGTATGAGCCGGATTTTTTTCATTACCCGACAACACTTATTAGATACATCAAAAGGTGCATTTAACATAAATAAATATCTTGACTTATCATACATATGACCAAAGTCATCACATTTTAAACCGAATAGCTGTTTAACTCTGACGGGTGCTCTCAATATCTCACTGGGGATATTCCCAGTTCTTAAGTTTAGATAAGCTATATTTTCTTTGTCTTTTCTTCTATCTATTCCAATCAAATCGGCTATTCGATAGGCAAACGGAATAATACTTTTTCCATCTTTCTTTTTTTCCGTAAGTATTGCAATGTATTTTCTACTATCAGAAATGCATTCTGATGTTTCTTTTGAAAATAATGGAAATCCATACTTGCTACATACTTCTGCAAATGAAATTTTCGGTTTCAAAATTTCAAGATTGTCAAATGTCATAGCAAATTGTTTTAATTCTGGATATTGTGTCGGAACATCCACAAATACAAGCGGGATATTCCTATATCCGCAAACCACTCTGACTATGTGTGCCAAAACAGTGCTATCCTTTCCACCGCTAAAACTTACATAAACACCATCTTCACCAAACTGATTTACCCAATCATCTATTCTCCTTTTTGTCATTTGTACTTTATCGTCCAATGACAAGGATTGCATCTGGTAAAGGTCTGTAATTGTATGTCTATTTGCCATGTAATACTGCTCCTTTCTCTATGTCTCCTCCATTTCTTAAATCCTCCCAAAACAATTCAATAAGTTGCACTTTTTTTTACTGAGCTGACTGAACAGACATATATAAAACATGAGTTTTAATAATAGGAGGCGAAAAGCCATGCAACAAACATTTATAAAATGGCCTAAGAAATTGGAAGATTTTTATTTTTTGCATATCCGAAAATATTTGAAAAATCCAAAGGTGGAATTCTTTACATATTTTTTATACACACTAGCAGAATCCATTCCATATGTTCCAATTCAAATTCAATGGATTTTAACTTTAATAATTAATCTTCCTTAATTTCTTTGTAGATGGCGACCATCCGGTCGCCATCTGCTTTACCACTCCGGTTCCACATCAGGTGCCTTTGGCATATAGCCATCCTCAATCTCAATCTTTCGCAATGCATATCGCATGCTGATTTCCTTATCATCCCATGCATACGCATAGCCGTCTGGAGCAAATGTACTCTTACATTTTCGATTACAACGGTCTATAATCGTTTGATAACTCATGTAATTCTTTCTTGCCGCTTCCCGTGCTGACGAGTACACTTCTACCACTTCACCATTACAATCTATTTTTGCAACTGGTTGTCGGCGGCTCTTTGCCCCCGTGCGTTTACCCAGTTCACGTTTGCTTATGTATGAAATATTCTGTATATGGTTTTCATATTGACATCCGTTTTTGTGGTATGCCACATGTCCCGGCGGCGGAACTCCTAGAAATGTTTTCGCAATCAACTGCATCACAATTTCTTCTCTGCTCTTTCCATCCCTGGTTAATTTAACAATCATCCTTTGACTTCCACTCATATGCTTGTGATATGGTCTTAGCAAGCGTGTTTTTCCTGATGAATACACGCGCCGGATATTTCCCTCTGTATCCGCTTGATACTTTCCGTCATAACCGGGAATGTCCTTCCATGATTCTTTCATGTGCCGCTTTCCTCCTCATAAAACTCGTGACTTCCGTCAACTACCTTTTCTTCCTCCTCGTCCTCAAACGACCAGCCATACAACCGAAGTACCTTATAGCCATCCATAAGCCCCTGACCATTTTCTTTTTTATAGGTTCCGTTATATTTAACCAACTCAGTTTCGTTCATTACTACATTAAGCATCACTAACATCTGTTGAAGTATACTCAGTTTAGCCGCCTTTTGTGATGCTTCCTTTTTTTCTTCCTTTGTACATGCATAAAGAGGTTGTTTGGTAAAGAAACGGCTAAGTTGTGATGGAGCGAGATATGACTGATTCAACACAAGCGCACTCCACAATGCATCCTTCACCTTTTCCTCATCCTTTATCGGGGCAATTCTCCCCTCAACAATATCCATCACAAAGAGCCTGCGGCGTTCATCTAACTTTTTCAGAACGTCTTTCATGTATTTCTTATTTTCTTTTTTCTCTTTTTCCTTCTGTTCTGCCGGTGTCAGTTTTTTCTTGACTGCCTTTTTCTTCCTAACAATCCTAACTTCATAGCCGACATCGTAATAATAAAGTTTTTCATCCTTCTTATTTTTTAACCGGATACTCTCCGGCGCCTCGTCATTCATTTGGAAACTCTTTACTTTCTCCCATTTATTTCCGTATTGTTCCCTTGCATACTGTTTAGGAGCCTCAACCACGCCCAGTTCTTTCAGCATTTTAACTATGGCATCCGTTTTCTTCTGTCTCTCTTTTTCTCGTATGTACGACTGAACTTTGGCAACTAAATTGCGATTGTCTGTGGCTTCACGGAGAATCTTATTCCGTTCTTCCACATCCTTAATACGTTCCAGTTCATAGAGGTCTTTCAGGGATAATTGAAAATCCTTATCCTGCTCTTTGTTTTTAAGCTCGTCCTGGTCCAGTTTAGCAATGTTCAATCGATGTTTAATTGTCGTTTTGCTAAAGCCAGTTTTATCTGCAATAGTATCTTCCGTCTCGCCCAAATCAAGCATCATCTGAAATCCCTGCGCCTGCTCCCACACCGTCAGGTCTTCACGCTGCATATTTTCTTCCAGCATGATAGAAACCTGCTCTTTTTTGGATATCTTGCTAACAATCTTACAAGGAACCTTCTCAATACCTGCCAGTTTGGCTGCTGCCAATCGTCGGTGCCCAATTATTACATGAAAATCACTGGACAAAGATTCTGTATCCGCATCCGGCTGTTCCTCCGGTTCTTCTGTCAAGGCTGGCAGAGGAATTACGGTCAAATTCTGCATAACGCCCTGCTTCTTGATTGATTCTGCAAGTTCCGTTACATCCCCGACATCTTTTCTCGGATTATCCGGATGCGGGTAAATGTTATTTACGTTTATCATTACAATTTCTTTTCTGTTCTGCATTGTCTCATCCTTTCCACTAATTACTTTTTTCCAACATTCCTTGTGCAATTTCTGCATACGTGAATGATTCACGTACACTTCCCACTTTGCACAGTGCATGATTTCTATATAACTTTAAGATTCGGACCGGCACTCTTTTTTCCCGTCCATCTTCTCTTTCTCCCAAAGGTGCCGGCTTATACACATACACCACATCACCTTCCGTTAAATTCATACGTTGTGGTTGCAAATCGCGTCGAAAAAGCACTCCTTCTTTTTGTTTGCGTTCCTTGTGATTCGTCTTCACTTAATCATCTCCTATCCATCGAATCAAATCTTTTAATAGCTCAATAACTGCCCTTTTTATATCTTCTTTCATTCATGCTCTCCTTTATCCTCCCGGCTTATAACCGGGAGGTTTTAACATGGCTTGCTTGTCCGTGATATTTAACAAACCAGAGGTGTCATATATAGTTTTTTCCGAAAATCCTCATGAAATCATCATGGGACCCACGTTCAGATTCAAAGGCCCTTTGCCCTGCTGCCTTGATTGCCATATCAACTGCTTTGTTTTTATGTACAGCATCCTTTCCATTCCTGTGGCAGTTTTCTCCACATATATGGATTTTAAGACCATACTTTTCTGAAAACTTTCTGTTTGCTCCACCAAAAACATGATGTGTTTCCAATCCGCATGGGTCAGCCGTATGATTACGCCCGCATATGTAACAAAAATCCCAGTCAGACCCTCTCTGCATAATTGATTTTGCCATCATTTATCCTCCTATCTGTCTTTCATTATCGAATACTTTCCTTCACGTATTCTTTGGTTTAAATACACCGTATACTCATGCTGTGGACATCGTTTTACTTCTACCTTTTCCATTAACTTCACACGTTCAAAAAAAGTTGACCAAAGTGCTGCATAAGCATTTCCCGCAGCACCACCTTTTTCTATCATGTGTTCTGCATACGCATTATCCAAATGGATAAGTACATCCGCTGGCTTTTTCATACATTGAATCGCATCTACTACAGCTCGTGCATTCAATTTCTGATATGAAATATCATTCCATCCTGCCATATGAGCTTTCGCATATTTTTTTCCATTTATTTCCGTGACAAGAACAATTCCATAAACTCCATGTCCTCTCGTTACTCTCCCGGTAAACTGGGATGTTATATAAATATCTACTCTCATGATGGCGACCCCCTCCTTCCATCATTCTTAACCAGAATATATCGTAGGAAGTTCCAGCCGGTCAGTTCTGATATACCCGAACACACTGTTCGCTTATCTAGCCAATAACCTTTTCTTGTACCCGGCTCCTCCCGAAAATATCCTCTGTTTTTTACTATTTTCTTTTTTGTCTCCGGCCGAAAAAGATTTTTGCTTCTTGTCCAGGCTCGGCCTTTCCCTCCAAGTTCTCTAAAGCGAATGGTATATTTGGCAAAATACTCTGCCAATTTCGAATACTGTCCCGTATCATCTAATGGTCGTATATCAATACGTCCATGTTTCCACGCTTGCCGAATCCACTCTACTGGCACCTGATTCATCACCATATGATGATGCAGTGCACCACGAACTCCAACCTCCGTTACCACTATGTATTTACATATCTCGTTTTCTTTTTTCATGCGCCGGCGCAAACGGTCAAGAAATATCTTTCTGTCCCTCTTCGCCTCTTCCACCGTCTCTGCTCGTTTATCTTTTTCATAAGTCAGCGTTATGTGGTAATCACCAGGCACGAAATTGGCATTCATTAGAATTGTTAATTCCGTAATGGCTTTTCTTAAATTTATTTTTTTCTGTGATTCCTTGGTGTCCTTCATCTTTTCCGACCGGGTAGCACCAGGTGGATGTATATGTGAAGAATAACTTCTCTCATACAAGACTGTTCGTCCTGCTTTTGTAACTTTTTCTATATATGGCATAAGCAGTCTTCCTTTACGCTAGAAATAATACCCTTATCGAGTTAGAAAAAACGGCTGCATGTCCGTTTTTCTTGCTTTTCAAAGCCATACATGATATACTAAATAGTGTGTTTTAGTTGTATCTGTACAACTTTGAGCGGTCATTTATTTGACCGTTCTTTTTTTACTTGCCGGTTCACATGATATTAGCAAGCGGCCACACTTACATTTCTTCTGATAAGTGCAACTCCAGTAAGGCTTACCACAGCTGCACTCACATACATAAAGCGGATCTATTCTTTTCGTTACTCCATCGGAATAATATTCTTTCCACATTTTGCTACCTCCAGCATTTTTTCCAAATGCTCTGTTATTTCTTTCACCTTTTCCTCAACCCTTTGAAAAAAGAACCGATTCTGATAAATCAAAGATTTATTCTGCATAACCGATAGTGCCATAACCTTTGTTTCTCCATTTACACAAAGGTAGACATCCACATCTGGTATCTCATTAAGTTCCCATGCTTTCTGAAAAAGTTTCTCATACATATTTTTTTCCTCACTTCCATAGATTTTTCCAATTTGCAATCGTAAACAAAATCACCCATGCCGCTGAAACTGTAAACAATACATTTTGCTGTATGTACACATCTCCTACGGCACTTGCTGTAAAAATGCATATCATCAAGGCTACGATTGTTATAAAACAAATTATTTTCTTCTGTTTTTTCAATTTTTTACCTCCATTTTTTTGTAATGCGCATTCATGGAACGCCGGGGCTTCGAACACCGCATCATCCGACAGGCTACAAGCCGGACACTCGAACCAACTGAGTTTGCGTTCCTTAGTGACGGGAGCTGTGATACGTTGGGCAGCTTGTCCGTCACTCCGATAAGTTCATCTTTTTCGACCATCAACTCTTCGAAAAGGTCGCTTGTCTTGAGTTCGTCCACCGCAAATTGGACGAAATGGTGCTTCCGGATTCGAACCGGATTAACTTCCTTCTAACTCAGCACCAGCTTTTTCTTCTCTTTTATATCCCAGTTCCCCGGCAAAGCGGTTCAGTATACTATCCGATACTTTCAACCACTCCTCTTTGGTGAGATTGGATGTAGGTACATAAGCACCGCGGATTTTCACATAATTATTTATTTTCATTGACTTCACCTCAATTCAATGTATGCCTCTTATGCTTTTCCTGCCTTTTATTTTGTGTTATCATTGTTCTGCCGAGGTAATACTTTAGGGCCCAGCCATATTCAATGTTT
>ERZ779981.989-NODE-989-length-11676-cov-1.7403_pt1 | contig 11676 bp, 9 predicted proteins | sample MGYA00511182_ERZ779981 | MGnify/ENA primary metagenome ERZ779981 (study PRJEB29588, sample SAMEA2149539) | human gut metagenome | biome: human gut; feature: human-associated habitat; material: faeces | place: Denmark | collected 2008/2010 ... | reverse complement strand
AGCATTGATTCTGGCAATCCATAACTGTCTGAACTGTCTCTTCTTCTGCTTTCTACCCTTGTAACTCTCTGTAAGAGCTCTCATTACAGACTGCTTAGCAACTCTGTACTGCTTAGATCTAGCTCCTCTATAACCCTTAGCGAGCTTTAATACTCTGTTATGCTTCTTCTTTGCGTTTAATCCGCCTTTAATTCTTGCCATTTTATAAATTCCTCCTTAAACTATATCTCTAAATAAATGTTGTTATACCATTAATCTTAGAGATAAGGCATAATCTTCTTCATTGTCTTAACATTAGTTGCGTCAGTCATAGCTGCATGTCTAAGATTTCTCTTTCTCTTAGTAGTCTTCTTTGTAAGAATATGGCTCTTGTAAGCTTTCATTCTCTTTAATTTACCTGTTCCAGTTACTTTAAAACGCTTTGCAGCTGCTCTTTTTGTCTTTACCTTTGGCATAATAATCCTCCTAATTTAATTCTCATATGGAATAAATAATATTTTAACGTTTTTCAGTTAAAAACATAGTCATGCTCCTGCCTTCTAACTTTGGAGCTTTGTCTACTACTGCAATATCACTTAACTTCTCAGCAAAATCTTCTAATATATGCTTGCTGGAATCGATATGTGCCATCTCACGGCCTCTAAATCTTAAAGATACCTTTACTTTATCGCCTTTCTCGATGAACTTTCTTGCCGAATTACACTTAGTATTCAAATCATTAACATCTATGTTAGGTGACAAACGAACTTCTTTGACTTCTATTGTTCTCTGCTTCTTCTTAGCTTCCTTCTCTTTTCTGACAAGTTCATACTTATACTTGCCATAATCCACAAGCTTACATACAGGTGGCTTTGCAGATGGGGCAATCTTTACTAAATCAACCTCTGCCTCTCTTGCCAGTTTCATAGCATCCTTAGGAGACATAACTCCAAGCTGCTGTCCTTCTTCTCCAATAACACGAACTTCCTTATCACGGATCTGCTCGTTAATCATTAATTCGCTAATAGTAGTGCACCTCCAAAATCAAAAAAAGTGGATAGTCAGACTATCCACTTTTTAATCATAATGCATCTTAATTGCTGTTTATCATGCACATTCTTAAAAATATAAACCCAAGTCGCCCGATTGCGCTAAGGTGAGAGTGGATACTCTGCTTTGTTTAACAACTATTAGAGTGTATCACTAATAATTATAGCTGTCAACTAATATTTTATATAATTATGAAAATAATTGCAGAAATTTTCAATTAAGCTCTGCAATTCCTGACAGCCTTACATATCTGTCCGATATTCTGTACCATGTTGGGAAATCCACAACACCAGTCTGCGGCATATTATTAATTCTCTGAAACTGCCTTACTGCCTCCGCTGTACGCTCTCCATATATCCCGTCAACCGTCAGTGCCGGTATTGCTGTGTAATAATCCCCTATAAGATTAAGCTGTTCCTGCAGCTGCCTTACCTTCTGCCCTGATGAGCCTATATCAAGATCTGCACCGGGCCACGATGACGGAATCCCCTGTATCTGTTCAGCCGTATTAATGTACATATTATCTCCATAATAATATCTTAATATATCTATTGAGGAATATCCCTGATCACCCAGATATTTACTTCCCCATTGTGTCATCCAGTCAGGACAGCTCGATTTCTTTCCATCACAATACTGTGTTAATATCGGCTGTTTTACATTCGGTCTTGACAGATAATTATCAAATATTTCATCCACAACCTGTGAAATACTTTCAAATATATTACGTCCGTTGACCCATTTGTGGTCAAATGCAGTTGATGAGGTTATCGTAAAGTTGTAATTCTGGTTTCTGTACCACTCTGTATACACTCTGTTTAAGGTAAAGGACATAATCGCTAAAATATTAGCTTCCAACGTCTGTCTTGGCCATGTCGAATATATTTCACTGCTCGCTACATTTTTAATATAATCCTTGTATCTAACATAATAATCAAGTGCTGTGGAGTCTGTAGGAACACCATCGTGCACAACTATTGTTTCTGGTATTACAACGCGGCTTAACACAATCTCCCCCGACTGGCGTACCGCCTTAATCTCAGTCTCTGGTATCTTGGCAGGATAGCTGCCATACAGCGTATTAACCGGAATTACAATATTATTCTCTGGAATCTCCCTGTTATCTTCATTCAAATACACATTCTGAATACTTGTTTCCCCTGAGAATACATCAATACCGGATATATTAATCTCCTCGTAGCCATCTGCATTAACTTCAATAGTGTATTCCGAAAATGGCTGGTTCTCACCTGGTTCCATACTATACTCCACCGGTGGTGTGAGAAGATCATCAAGATTAACTGCTCCTTCTGAGTCAGTAGTTATCTCATTGATAATTCTTTCAGGATTTCCTGTATATGCAAGTGAAATCCTTGCATCTGCCAATGGTGTGCCCTGCTGTTTATCATATACGTTAATGCGCATTTTCCCTTTATCTATTGCATCGGCAGGAGTTTCCATTGTATGTACATACACCATAATCTAATTCCTCTTATATTATTCATTATATTTTTGATTATTATATGTATCTTTATGAAATTTTATGAATAAAATAAACTGATATTTCCTTTAGGAGGATTTATGGCTGATTATAGAATTGCCCTTGATGCTGGACACGGTGGAAGCGACCCCGGTGCTGTATATAAGGGCAGACAGGAAAAAGATGACACTCTCGACCTTACTTTAGCTGTCGGTGACATACTTAAAAAAAATGGCATAGATGTATATTACACAAGAACTACTGACGAATACGAAACTCCATTTAAGAAAGCAACCGATGCGAATAATTCCGGTGCCGACCTTTTCGTATCAATACACCGCAATTCCTCAGAAAATCCTAACCAGTATTCGGGCGTTGAAACCCTTGTATACAGCGATACTGGTTTAAAGGCTGAGGTGGCAAGAAATATTAATAACCAGCTTGAAGATGCAGGCTTTAAAAATCTTGGTGTAGACGAACGCAAAAACCTTGTTGTCCTTAAACGTACCAAAATGCCAGCCGTTCTTGTTGAAGTTGGATTTATTAACAACGATAAAGACAATTATCTATTTGATGAAGAATTTGACAGCATTGCACAAGCAATCGCAGACGGAATATTAGAAAGCATACCATCAGGCAGGCCCGGAAATACCACTTCCAATAAAAGCAATCGCACTGACAACAATAATAATAGCAACAACAATAGTAACAACAATAATAGCAGCAACAGCCAAATGAATAACTCTGGCAGAACTGCTTCTGCCCCAATTGACAGCACAGCTATGGTTAATTCCATCCCACCTGATAACGAGGTGTTTTCTGTCCCTGTCAGTAGTTCAAATATTATGCCACAATGTCCTTGTGACAATAATGATTATGACACAGAAAATGAAGCACTTTACCGTGTACAGGTTGGCGCATACCGCAACAAGGATAATGCCGACAGAATGTTAAATTCACTTTTAATGGACGGATTTCCTGCATTTATAATATATGAGGACGGCTATTATAAAGTCCAGGTCGGTGCTTACCGTATTCTCTTAAATGCTATTAAAATGGAACAGCGTTTAAGAAGATTCCGCTACAGCACATACATTGTATATTCATAACAGATTGCTATTTAATTAATAAACATTTAAAACCCTCCAAAAGTCGAAACAGTGTCTTACTTTTGAAGGGTTTATTTTAGGTTATTTTACATTTTAGGAGCTGTAGTTATTAATTATCGTTTATTATTCTGCTGAATATATTGTTACACCATGCCACTCAATAGATGCAATATTATCAACACTGATAACCTGTTTTAATGCAAATGATATATGCATAGTACCTGCTTTGGCACTTAAATCAGAAGTTTTGTTGTCAATACTAACAACTGTGCCATCTTTAAGATGTACTACAGGTGCATATTTACCACTCATGCCAAACCACTTAAAGTCTGCATTTCCTGTTCCATATATATCAAGTACGAATCCATCACATTTAAGTGTATCTATATTGATAGTCTGGTCTGCATTACAAGATGATGTAACCGATATATTAGGAGTTGTACTAAGCACACCTGTGCTGCTACTCTTAAGAACTGTTTCAAAAGACCACTCCCCTGTTGCTAAGGTTCTGGTTTCTCTTGTTTTATTATCTTCACCATTTCTGTACGTACACTTAAGATCCTTAACATCAATCGAAATGTTATGATTAACAATATCTCTTGAATCAGCATTAACATATATTAATTCTGCATATATTTCTGAACCATCATCTGACATACCATTATAATTAAGATGGTATAATGTACCTGTTGATTTGAACTGGTCTGTTTCATCACTTATTTTTATTACAGTATCTGCAAAATCAAATGTACCAATTATTGGACTTAAGGTATCATCATTAGGTATAATCGGACTTCCGTCTTTTGACTTTATAGTCAGTTCAATATAAAATCTTCCACCATTAGCAACATATTTTCCCCATTCCACGTCAACATTAGATTCTTCTGTAGATGTAACATTACCTGTATTATAGACATTAACCGAACTATCCCCGCTTATATGAGATTCAAAATTGACATTACTCTTTGGGACAAGATACTTCTGGTACGCGTATACACCAGTGTAAGTTAATCCTGAGATTGCAATCACTGCGCTGCTGCTATATTTCTATATATTTTTGATCTGGTTCTCATTATGACAGGCTTATTAGCTGGCTTTGCCTGCTCAATCCACTCCTGATTAATATTGTTCATTGACTTAAATAATTTCTCACCATTCATACCAAAACGCCCTCACTTTCCAAAAGCTTCTTTAAATCTTTCCTTAATCTGTGCAGTGCAACCTTAACTGAACTTTCGCTCTTTCCAAGTTCTTTTGATATAACTTTAACAGGTTGTGAATACCAGTATCTTTTTATAAATATATTTCTCTTATCAGTATCCAATGTTTTAAGAAATGTATTAATCAATTCTCCTACCATATGTTCATCACCCTCAAGTGCTTTATCAGGCTTGCCGATACACTGTTCCATCTCGGCTGTAAGTTCTATAACATTAGAGCTTCTTTTTAATGCATTGTCATGGTCTATTCTCTTGCAGATTATATGTCTGCATATAGTAGCTGAATATGCAAACAAATATTGCGGTCTGTTATCTGGAACTGATTTCCATACTTCATAAAACGTATCATTAACACATTCTCTTGCATCTTCCTCACTGTCAAGCATATTCATTGCAAGCTTCATTAATGGTCTTTGATACCGCTCCATTAATTCACGCATTCCAGATTCATCTCTGTTTGCTATTAAATCAATTATTTTTTCTTCGCTGCACACTTTATTAAATCGTCCTTAATTATTTCTTTTTGAAAGCTTTCACTTATAGAGTACGCTTTTTTCAGGATTGGTTACAGAAATGTAAAATAATTATTTTGCAAAGACTTATTGGATATTAATATTTCCTGATGCCTTAAGCTTTAAACTGTGATTCATAAAATGTATATCTGCATCGGCTGACACTCCTATTACATTATCACTTTGCATATCTATCTGTATTACCGAATTCACATATTCAGCCTGTGAATATTCAGCCATAATATATAGCGTCATATTATCCAGTCCATCAAAATCAATAACCATATTACAGACAGCGTTTTGATTGTAATATACTACAGCACTCACCTTTACAAGGTTATTATCCCTGTCAGCCTCTATATCAAGCACTACATTGCAGTCCTTTACTTCCGTGGCAAATTCAGATTTAATACTGTCCTTTTTTATGCCATATACATTTAACAACGAAATATATGGAAGAACCTGTGAATCTTTATATAATTCATCCACAAATGTATTAAAGCCATTAACTAAAGCTGTTTCATCTATATTAATATTATAAGTGTGTTTTCCTGTTTCGCTGACTGTATTCACGCAATCCATTGCCATAACTTCATAGCCCTTCACAAAGTCAGCTAATGCAGCTTTTAAAACAGGCTTAAGCTGATCTGCATCTATATTAATATATCTTGATATATCAGCTTTAGATATTAAAAATGTATCATTAGTCAATTCAGGTATAACTACATTTATTCCATTATTATCGATATTAGCTGTAATGGTATATTCTGCACTATTCTTACCCTGCATATAATCAGTATTATCATATATCAACTCCGATATATTAATTTTTCCAGTATAGTTATTGGCACTTACATCTATGTTGTTTATATATTTTTCAACTGTGCTTTGTAAAAGTTCTCCAGATTTCAACATCGTTTTTAAAGCTTTTTTCTCTGGAGAAGCATACATTTGTGTAACGCCATATGCCGATAATATTATTGCTATTACGGAAAGAAATATTATACCAGCCACAGCACGCTTTACATTTTTCTTTTTATTCTGGCATTTCATCAGCCTTACCCTTTCTTTCATACCTTACAAACTCATAACATATATCAAAATATGTATGTTCATCACTCTGTCCTGTAATTCTCCAGTCTTTAAGCTTATCGAAATCACTTATATAGGTATCAGCTTCGTAAGTATAATCGACCTTTGTTATATGTGCTGTATCACAATATGGAAGGAATTCTTTGTATATCTGTCCACCACCGATGACATATACATCCTTACTATCCACATTTTTTACCTTCTCAAGCACATCTTCAACACTATGGCATAAACATACGTCTTTAGCTTCATAATCTTTATTTCTTGTAAGAACAATATTCTTTCTTCCAACAAGTGCTGACTGGTTAGGAAGTGCTTCTAATGTCTTTCTTCCCATAATAACAACTTTTCCATAAGTTTCTTCACGGAACAGCTTCTTATCCTCTGGAATATCAACAAGTTCTCTTCCTTTATTAGCTATTCCCCATTTTTTATCAACAAGTGCAATTAAATTCATAGTTTGCCTCCTACCCAGGCTGGCACATATCCTTTGACACTTATGCCCTCCTGTGTGTATTCCTCACTTTCAAGCTGTCCGTATTCTCTTATAAGCTGGATTTTGCCTGCATCGCTGTAAGGAAATACTCTTTCTATTCTAATTCTGCTCTTTAATATAATATCCTGCACATCTTCCAGAAATTCATCTATTCCCACACCCGTCCTGGCTGAAATATTCTCAACATAATCAGCTTTGCTGTCCTTGAGTATAGGAAGTTCGCCGTATTTATCACATTTATTAAAAAGTGTAATTATCGGCTTATCACCTACATCTAACTGCTTCAATGTCTCATATACTGTTGCCATATGTCTTTCGTAATCATCATTAGAGCAGTCCACAACGTGAATTATCATATCTGCATATTTCGCTTCCTCAAGTGTACTCTTAAATGCCTCTATAAGATTATGTGGAAGCTTTCTGATAAATCCAACAGTATCTGTCATAAGCACTTTTTCCTTGTTAGGAAGTGTAAGTGCCCTCGTTGTAGGATCAAGTGTTGCAAACAGCTTGTCCTCAGATAATACACCTGCATCGGTCAGCCTGTTAAGAAGTGTTGACTTACCCGCATTAGTATAACCTACTATAGCCGCAACTGGTGTAGAACTGTCCTGTCTGTTCTGTCTTTGCACATCTCTGTGACTCTTAATCTCCTTTAACTCACCTGACAAATGAGCAATCCTGTCCCTTATTATTCGCCTGTCTGTTTCTATCTTCTTCTCACCCGGTCCTCTTGTTCCTATTCCACCACCAAGTCTTGAGAGTGTTGTTCCAAGTCCTGCAAGTCTTGTTGACCTGTATTTTAACTGTGCCATCTCAACCTGTATCTTACCTTCACTTGATGAAGCTCTTGCGGCAAATATATCAAGAATAACCATTGTTCTGTCCATAATCTTAGTATTAAGAACATCTTCAAGATTTCTTAACTGTGCTGGAGACAGCTCATCATCACATATTATTCCTGTTGCACCAAGCTCATCTATCATAAGCCTTAATTCTTCAAGCTTACCCTTACCAATATATGTTGCAGGGTGGAAGCTGTCACGCGGCTGTATCATCTTTCCTACTGTGACCGCTCCGGCAGTCTTAGCAAGCTCTGCTAACTCCTCTAACGACTTCTCGCAGTCGTCAAGAGGATTTAACTCTACGCCGACAAGTACAACCTTTTCCTGCTCGTCATCTGTATCATATAATGCCATATTTTCCTCCAATTAATTCTATTATGCCAGAAGCAGATGTCTTACCATATCAATCATCACAAAGCATTTATTATATAATAATCTATTCTTTTGCTATGCAGTCGCTAAGATAGTTAGATACTTCCTTTTCTTCCGAATAATTCATAACATTTTCTGTTATCTCTTTTACTTCCTTACTGCTCCACGAAGCTATCTCTTTTCTAGTTTCAAGCACCCTGCTCACTGTAACAGAGAACTCATCAAGTCCAAAATTAAGAAGAAGTGGTATCATTCTTTCATCTGCCGCCGCTTCTCCACACATTCCTGCTTCTATACCTGCATTATGTGCACACTCAATTATGTGTTTAATACTTCGTATAACGGCTGGATTGAGTGCAGAGTAAAGATAAGCAACATTCTCATTACCTCTGTCAACAGCAAGTGTATACTGTGTCAAATCATTCGTACCGATTGAGAAGAAATCAACCTCATGTGCCAGTACATCTGCCATTATTGCCGCGGCTGGTGTCTCTATCATAACACCTATCTTTATGTCCTTATCATACTTAATGTCTTTCTTGTCCAGATCCCTGCATATACCATTTATAATCTTCTTAACTGCCTGCACCTCTGTAACAGAAGTTATCATAGGAATCATAATTCTTATATTGCCATATGCACTTGCCCTTAATACAGCCCTTAACTGGGTTGTAAATATATCTACCCTGTCAAGGCAGAACCTTATGGCCCTGTATCCAAGAAATGGATTTAACTCCTTTGTGAGTCCCATATAAGGAATATCTTTATCTCCGCCAATATCAAGCGTTCTTATCGTAAGCTGTCTGCCATCAAGCACAACTGCTGCTTTCTTATATTCGTTATACTGCTCCTCCTCTGTTGGGAGTGCCTGCTTGTTCATAAATAAGAATTCCGTCCTGAAAAGTCCTACACCCTCAGCTCCAGCCTTTACAGCTTTAGCAGCCTCATCAGCATTGCCTATATTAGCAGCAAGCATTACTTTTCTGCCATCACTGGTAACAGTCTGTTTATCTATATATTTCTTAAGTTCCTTAACTCTTTCATCATATGCTTTTTTCTTTTTATTATATATCTTAAGAGTTATAGGTGTAGGATTGACAAATACTTCGCCGTAAGCTCCATCAACTATAACCTCCTCACCCTCTGCTATTTTACTGCATATATCCTTAACACTTAATACAGCAGGGATTTCTAATGCTCTTGCAAGAATTGAAGCGTGTGATGTATCTCCACCTTTCTCTGATATAATACCGGCAATATGCTCTGTATCCATATTAGCTGTCATAGATGGATGGATTTCATCGGCAATAATAACAGTATTATCAGAAAGCTTAGTAAGATCAATATGCTTCTGTCCCTGCATTATTGCTATAAGACGCTGTTTCATATCTTCAATATCGGCTACTCTCTGTGTCATCGTATCATTATTAAAGCTTAAGAATATGTTCTTTAACATCTCACAGGTATCTTCAACCGCAGCTTCTGCATTAAGCTTGTCATTAGTTATAGCACTTATTACACCACTGGTAAACTCAGGATCTCTTATAAGATATTCCTGATTTTTTAATACAAGAGCATTCTTATCATCACCATTAAGCTTCTGTGACAACTTATCCACAAGCTCATTAGTCTCCTGTATGAACTTTCCCACAGCCTCATTGAACTTATCAACCTCAGCTTCTGTATCCTTAATCTTAACACGGCTGACAGAATTCTTACACTTATGGATAATAAGTGCTTTTCCTATACCAATTCCCTTAGATGTACCTATACCTCTTAACATATAGACCCCCGTTTCCGCGTACATTTACGCATATATGTTACCAAGCTAATCACTGGTTAAATACATACTTTATCATATTAATCAATGTCTCACTTGTATCTCTTGAATATATAACCTCTCTTGCCGTTACAGGTTTGTCAGTTATTATATTATCAACACCTTTATTAGTAAGATTCTTTATAGAAGCGTCATTATTAACAGTCCACGCATATACCTGCTTTCCTGAATTATGAATAGCATCGACAACTCTCTTAGTAAGGAACGAAGCATTGACGCTAAAGAAATCCACGTCATCTATCTCATAGAACTTTCCATAAGCCACCGATAATATATACCCGACTTCTATGTCCTCATCATAAGACCTAACAGCCTGCAATGCACTATAATCAAATGAGGTGATAACGCACGAATCCTGCATTGAATATTTCTGTATAAGCTTTACAACCTTCTTTGCTACCTCATCACTGTTATCCGCCGTTTTAATCTCTATATTAAGTTTAATCTTTCCTTTGGCAAGCTGCAATACTTCTTCAAGTGTTGGAACTTTCTCGCCCTTGTACTCCTCTGAATACCAATACCCGGCATCAAGTCTTTTAACTTCTCTTAAAGTAAGCTCCGTAATATTCTTTAGAACACCTGTAGTCCTGTATGCTGATGTATCATGCATAACAACAATATAGCCGTCTTTGGTCATCTGGACATCTAACTCTATAACATCAGCCATATCTTCAATCGCCTTACTGAATGCCGCAAGAGTATTCTCAGGTGCATCTACTGAAGCACCTCTGTGGGCAGTTATATCCGTATTGTGGAATATAGCCACTCTCTCAAACGGATTATTATTAAATGACCCAATTATATATATAACATCAAGCACTATGGATAATGCCAGCACAACTGCATATATTATCCTGTTGATCCTTGCTGAACCTTCGTCAATATCAACGAATTCAAATTCAATATCATCCAGATCGGAATATTTATAATACATATATGAAATCATTGAGAATGAACAAGGTATTGATATAAACACAAGAAAAATCTTCACACCGGCCCTCAATTCCCTAAGAACTGATAAATATACCGCACTTCCAAGATAAGCCATATCCAACAGCTTAACACCGCCTATAAGTATAAGCGAAATAACTGTATAGAACACTGCTATAGCTGCAAATATTGCAAGATTATATACAATAACCGACATAATTACCCTTAATCTGTTATTTCTTACAATCTGTGAGCTTTTCTTATATGACTGTCTGAAATTCTTTCCCTCCATCATATATATATTAAATGAGAAAATGCCTCTTATAACATAATAATATATAAGAACCATAACTATTGCCACAAGCATATATATCATATACCTGTTTCTTCTCATCGTACTTCCGATAAGATTGCTCAATGTATCTGAATATATAAGATTAGCGACAATTGTAACATTTATAAATATAATCGCAATAAAGAAAAATAAAAAAAGCGGTATGCTTTGAATTCGGATTAAATTTTTAAGACGCAGGTACGCATTATATATATTATCAATTATAGATGCGTTATTACCTTTTCTCTTAGTTTCAAAGCACACAGCCAAATATGCCATCTCGTAAATGCAGTAACCGACAAACAGTATAATGCCTGTAAACAAAGCTATAATAACAACAGGGTTTGTCAGTGCCTTTACAATATATTCATTTGTTAAATATCTGATTCCTGCAACCTTCATACAAAGATTAATGGC
>ERZ779981.987-NODE-987-length-11687-cov-1.92529_pt1 | contig 11687 bp, 9 predicted proteins | sample MGYA00511182_ERZ779981 | MGnify/ENA primary metagenome ERZ779981 (study PRJEB29588, sample SAMEA2149539) | human gut metagenome | biome: human gut; feature: human-associated habitat; material: faeces | place: Denmark | collected 2008/2010 ... | reverse complement strand
AGGCGCTTCTACTATCGGCGCATTGGCGCTGGGGCCGGTCGGCCTGGTAGGCGGTTTTTTTGTTAAAGGCAAAGATGTGGAACTTCCTGCAGGATCTGAATTGTATATACAAACGCAGAAAGATGTTACCACGAAAGGTCTTGTTACCGCTTCCGGCGCACCGAACATGGTACTTCGCAAGAGAGTGGCCAAGTCGGCTGTTGCCGGAGAGGCAGGGAGTACAATGGCTTCTGATGCCGGTTCTTCTGTGAATACTGTGGAAAATATGCGGAATGAATTGAAGTTCGTCAATGAGAACGGAGATGAAATAGATACCAAGACAAAAACAGTAAAATCTGATGCGGAAGAGACAAAAGCGGATGTTTCCGGGACAGCGGAAAAGGCTGCTGATGAAGGAGAAGAAAATGCATCAGTAGTTATTGTAAGAAATGAATAAATCGAAATTAAAAAGGGCATTGATTTTAGGGTGTGCCCTTTTTCTGGGAACGGGTCCGGAAGGATATGTTTCGGCGGCAGGCGATATAACTTATGAAGAAGGGTTCGTCGTCGATGAGGATCATAAGGGCGTAGTGCGCCCGATTCGTCCTGCGGAAGTTCTTGTAAATCGGAACAATGCAAAAACAAAGGAACCGGTAGAATCCGATTCCCCGTCTTCGGCAGCAAAAAAAGGGAAGAAGGCAAAAGATACCGGGATTTCTCCTGAACATCCTTTAACTTTTACTGCGGACTATATCCGTTATAACCATTCTACAGGAGATGTTATGGCGGAGGGGCGTATTGATATGCGCCAGATGATGGATCAGTACACCACAGAATATGTCTATGGAAATACGGTTACCCAGCAGTATGTTATTCCGGGAGAAGTACACTGGAAAAATCCCACTACTGATATGACGGCACAGCGGGCGGAATATGACGGTGTCGCATCCATAGGAAAGTTCTATGACTTTTCAGGCTGGGATTCAGGTCTTTACTATTTTAAAGGGGATAAAGGGACTTATTATCGTAAGGACAATAAAATGGTTGCGGATAGAGGCTACTTCACGACGAAGCATGCTGTCGCCAAAGTACCTGACTATCGGATTGAAGCAGATACCATCGAAATTTATCCGGGAGATCATTACACGGCTTATGATGTGAAATTAAAGGTGAAGAATACAACCCTTATTTCTTTTCCCAAGTACAGGGCTTCTTTGAAAAATGACAATGCGACCAGCCCGTGGTCGCTCCTTCCCCGCCCGAAGTATGACAGCGATAACGGATGGGGATGGCATAATGGGCTTGAATTACCTGTAGCGCATAATGACGATCTGTATTTTTATATCCGCAATGAATGGTACACGAAATCAGGATACAAGCCGGATGTGGGCTTTAGCTACAGCACACCTTTCGGGTGGTTCAATTTCCATTATGCTGAAAAAGAAAGTTCTATCAATGATGAGGGCGGTTTATGGATTAAAAAGCGGCCGTCCCTTGAGTTTAAGTCTAATCGGTATTACCTGTTTAAATCGCCCTTCTATGCAGGTATAAACGGAGAGATCGGTTATTGGGATGAGGAAAGGGCAGGCAGTAACCGTAAGGGCAGTTATAAAGGCTTCGATGTGTATATTTCCGGTGATCCCGTAAAGCTGGGCAGGTTTCTGACTTTTAACTGGAGAGCAGGGATTGCCAAAGATTACTACGGATACCAAAATGAGATACGTGAAAATAAATACTATTCCGTGGGGCTTATGGGAGGATACAGAGCGGTTTCCGGATGGATCAATTATACAAATCGTGCAATCACGGGATATACGCCGTATCTTTATGATACGTTCAGTACGACGAAACCGATTGATATAGGATTCAGACTCGAACTTACACCCAAAGATGCTGTAAGCGTTTCCTGGACGATTGATGCGAAAAATGGTAATGTGGATCACCGCTATTATACTTACTACCGGGATATGCATTCATTCTATGGATGGATCCGGTATGACACGGTGGAAAAGAAAACAACATTTATGATCATGCCGAAAGATTTTAGATTCTGATTGGGGTCATCGCTATAGGGGCTGGAATGAAATTTTCTTTAGACAAACATTTAGATGTCGATTTACAATATATTTTTGGCAGTAAATGGAATGTAAATGCGGAAGATCTGCAAAATTATGAAGCAGTTATTTCCAATGCGGCAAAGCGTGTACAGCGGATAAGAGAAACGGGAAAAGGCCCGGGAGGCAAAGCGGTTCTTTTTTCCCGCCTTCCTTATATTTTAGATGAAAACGTTCTCAGGACGGCAGAAGAGCGGCTGCGGCTGGAACGGCTGGACGGAATCGGGAAAGAACAGGATGTTCTGATTTCTATCGGGATAGGAGGATCTTATCTGGGAAATCAGGCGATTTTTGATATTTTTTATGGTCCATACTGGAATATGCGTTCCCGCAGGGAAAGAAACGGGTGCCCGCAGGTGTTCTTTGCGGGACAGAATGCCGACCCGGCAGCGCTTATGGATCTCGTCCGCCAGCTTCGAAGGGAACGGGGCCGCTGCAGCCGTAAATTGAGAGTGCTGCTCCTGATAATTTCCAAGTCGGGGACAACTGTGGAACCGATGGCGGCTTTCCATGTATTGAGACGGGAATTATCCGATTTTTGCGAGCTTTCTTTTATTACAGTCACTGACAGAAATACCGGTAAGCTCCATGAATTGGCCGAACGGGAAGGATGGGAACAGTTTGCCGTGCCTGAAGGTATCGGCGGCCGTTTCAGCGTCTTTTCCCAAGTCGGTTTGGTCTGGGGGAAGTTGGTCGGTCTGGATATAAGGGCTTTTCTTGACGGTGCGAGATTTGTGGAAGAGCATTGCCGGGGGAAAATTTCGGATAACCCGGCACTTATGCTGGCTGCGGTCAAGTTTATCGCCATGAAAGAGTATGGAGTGGCAGCAGAGGTCATTATGCCTTATGGTGCAGGCCTCCGTGCATTAGGCTGGTGGTATGCCCAGTTGCTGGGAGAGTCTTTGGGGAAAAAATTTGATACCCATGGGAATATCATTTACAACGGCCGCATTCCGGTTGCCTGTGTAGGCACGACAGATATGCATTCCCTTACGCAGGAACACCAGCAGGGGAAGAAGAATAAAATTGTACAGTTTATTTCCGTGAGAAATCTTCCCGATAAAGCGGATTTCTTTTGTGATGACGGCCACGCAGGCGGAATGGTGGATTTGGGGATGCTGCTTAATGCCGCTGCCCGGTCTAATCAGGAGGCTCTGGCACAGGAAGAAAGGATGAGCTGTGCGATAGAAATTGAAAAGCTGACAGAATTCCATATAGGAATGCTGATGTACTTCTTTTTCCTTGCTACCGCCTATGAAGGTGCTATGGCGGATATCAATACATACGACCAGCCGGGGGTGGAGGATTACAAGAAAATTCTCTGCAAGTATTTACAAAAATATATGAAAGAGGCATGAGGTTATGGAGGGGGCGCGCAGGAAATGGATAGTCCCGGTGACAGGGGCAGTGGCGGCCGTTTTAACGGTGTGGGGCATTCTTGGTGTCGGTAAAGCGTCAACCGTTATTCCTGAAGAGGCAAACGGTACAACTCCTGCTGCTGTAAATGAAAGTGAAATGAAATTTGGAAAAATATCGGGCGGCGTTAAAAAATATGATGCGGCTTTTTATTTGCGGGGAAAACCGTTGAAAGATCCGTTTTATGCGGTGCGGTCTTATGATTCAAAGAGGGAGAATGAAGAAGCGCTGCAGATGCCGGCAGCAGAAGGGACAACGGGGACTATCCATCTTGCCCCGGTTTTACAGGGAGTCATGGAGTATGGAGGGAATCGGCGGGCCATGCTTGCCGTGAATGGAGAATCAGTTACAGTTCGGAAAGGGGATCGGGTGGGTATATGGTCAGTCGTTTCAATCGGAGAAAAAACAGTCCAGTTATCATCGGCAGCAGGAAATCTTTTTTTGGAACTGCCTTGAGACATACCGCCTTTTTATTCGTAGGCACTCTGTTTTTCTGTTTCCCTTTTTCTGTCAATGCGGAAAACAGAATGCCGGAGATGAAACTGGAAACGAGTGCTCACGAAACGATGGAAGCAACACTCCGCCAATCCATGGAAGAACGAAAAGGGGAAAAGGCAAAAAGTTATTTAACGAAACATGCTGTTACGGAAGAAAAAGAACCTTCCGATTTCAGTCTTCATGTAAAGAATGCGCCTATCCAGGAGGTTCTCCGGAGTCTGGCGGAACTTACAGGGAAAAATATTGTCTTCGGCGGTACAGTTACAGGAAGTGTGACGGCTGATTTAGATCACGTCACGCCGAAAGAAGCGCTCCATGCCATGCTGGTTTCCCAGGGACTCATAGCACGGGAAGAGGGGAGCATGCTTATTGTTTTTGGTGAATCCGCCATGAAAAATGGAGGAAGAGCAACGAAATCCTATAAATTGTCTTATGCGGAAGCGAAGGAAGTGGCGGAAGGGCTTCGCCAGCTTTCCGACAGCGTCCATGTAGCATATAACCAGACGGCAAACGCGGTCATTCTGAGCGGAACACCTTTGGAAATCATGGAAACCGCTGCGGTTCTCCGCTCTCTTGATGTTCCTGAAAAACAGGTAAAAATAGAGGCGGAAGTTATTGCCGTAAACCGATCCCATTCCAAAGAACTTGGGATCGACTGGGATTTTAAAGCTCTTACCGGCAGCGGCGAGTATCACAGGGAAAGCTGGAATGAACAGCGGTATGTCACCGATGGCGCTGGAAATATAAAGTATGATAAAAATGGAAATCCGCGGATGCGGAATATCGAACATAACGGATGGAATGTGAAGATTCCTGAAGGCTACGCAGGTATTTCCTACGGCAGATCCGTGGCAGGGCATCCCTACACCGCTTTTTTCAGGGCTAACCTGAATGCTCTTGTTTCTACAGGCAAAGCGAGAATCCTTGCCCGGCCGAATGTGGTCACCATGAACGGACGGGAGGCGGAAATACTTATAGGAAATAAAATTCCGGTTATCGTGGAGCATGTGGATAACGGCGTTCGGACAACGACCACGGAATACCGCGACGCAGGCATCAAGCTTACCTACACGCCGCGAATCAGTGCGGACGGGGAAATCACCGCAAATGTGAATGCTGAGGTTTCCACGCCGTACCTTGTGCCTGAAATGCGGGCTTACCGTATCATTACCCGCCAGGCAAATACGCTGGTCCGTCTCCGGTCGGGCGATATGCTTACTATCGGGGGTCTGATAGATAAGGAAGAAAATAAAACCTTTAGGAAAGTTCCTATTCTGGGAGATATCCCCTTACTGGGAAAACTTTTCCAGAGCAAGAGCCGATCCGTGGAGGAGTCGGAAATAGTCATCATCATAAAAGCGGAAATATTGGACAGATGAACCGTTTTTATAGGAAGATAAGGGAAATATGGCAGTACTTAGAGTCAATGGTTTAACTAAATATTTCGGCATTAACAGCGTTTTTGAAAATGTTTCTTTCGAATTGAAAAGCGGCGAACATATTGGGCTTGTAGGGGCGAACGGCGCAGGGAAAACGACACTCCTGAAATGTATCATGGGAAGGGAAGAGGCTGACAGGGGAACGATACAAGCCAGTGATGGTGCAGTAATCGGCTACCTTCGCCAGGATTTCGATTATGCCGGTAAAACGATACGTGATGAAATGGAAGAAGCATGGAAAGACGTTCTCTTTTATAAAGACAGAATGGAACGGCTGGCAGCCGAATTGGAATTTCATAAAGATGATGCTGATCTTGTTTTGGAATATGGAAAAACGGAAGCCCGTTTTGAATTTCTCGGCGGTTATGATTATGAATCTGCCGCGAAAAAAATTTTAACGGGTCTCGGTTTTACGGAAGAGGACTGGGATCGGGATATTCATTCTTTTTCCGGCGGTCAGAAGGTCAGGATTAATTTGGCGGCTGCTTTCGTGCGTCATCCGGATTTCCTTCTTCTTGACGAACCGACAAACCATTTGGACATGGGCATGCTGGAATGGCTGGAGTATTATCTTCGCTCCTATAAAGGAGGCGTGCTTATGATTTCTCATGACCGTTATTTTCTTGATGCTGCGGCGACAGGCATTATCGATCTGGAGAATCACCGCATTCATTCTTACCGCGGCGGCTATACGCGGTATATGGATACGAAGACACGGGAAACGGTAGCTTATGAAAAAGCGTATGAAAAGCAGCAGGAGCATATCCGTGAAACGGAAGAATACATAAGAAGATACAAAGCGGGGATCAAATCAAAACAGGCACGGGGACGGCAGTCGCAGCTGAACCGCTGGAAAAACCGAACCGGCAGGCCACACTTCGTTTTCATTTCACACCGCCTGATGACTGTGCGGATAAGGTTCTTGATATCCTTCATGGTACGGCAGGATATAATGGGACTCCTTTATTTAAAGATATAGAAATGCATATAAAAAAAGGGGAGACGGTAGGACTTATCGGACCGAACGGTGCGGGGAAGACGACCCTCCTGAAAATGATTACAGGGGAACTGGCGGGAGAGAAAACGCTTATCCACATGGGAAGCCATGTACAGGTGGGTTACTACTCCCAGGAGCAGGAGTGGCTTTCACCGGATCGAACCGTTATTGATGAGGTGCGGGATCTTTTCAATTATGGCGAAGCGGAAGCAAGAAATGTACTGGGCATGTTCCTTTTTCAGGGAGAAGATGTTTTCAAAAAAATATCTCTTCTTTCCGGCGGTGAAAAGGCGAGGTTGTCCTTGTTATGTCTCTTTCTGAAACGGCCGAACTTTCTCATCCTTGATGAACCGACAAATCATCTGGATATTCCTACGAGGGAAATCATGGAAGAAGCCATACAGGCTTTCGGCGGAACCTGTCTGATCGTTTCCCATGACCGGTATTTTCTCGATAAAGTTGTGACGCGCACACTGGAACTGGACAATGGCAGGCTTACTGAGTACCTTGGCAACTACACTTACTATAAAGAAAAGAAAAAAGACCTGGAAGAATTTGAAAAGGACAGGGGAAATGCAAAGACTGCAAAGACGCCTGCCCAAATGACAGTATCCAAGGCGGAACCGAAAAAGGTGGAAAAGAGGGAAATTTCCATAGCGGCAGCAAAAAAGCTGGAGCAGGTGGAAATGGAAATTGCACGGCAGGAAGCGACCGTGAAAATGTATACTTTCCGTATGAATAGCGAGCCTGAAAATTATGCCGCCCTTACGGAAGAGTATAAAGACGCGGAAGAAAAGCTGGCAAAACTTTATGAACGATGGGATGCCATCGCAGAAAATATGTAAAGGAGGATTACATGAAAGACACGGCACTGGCGGCAGCCAAGGAAATGATTAAGACGATGGAAGGCTTAGCAGATGGTTTGCAGGAACGGCTGCGCAGAACGGAAGCAGAAAATGAGGCGCTTCGGAAAGAATTGGAAAAGTATCGCGAAGAAGAACGGGAAATGGCGGAAGAGGTTTTTCGGGGAGGCTCCGGTGAATTCAGCCGCTGTGACGACGGAGAGACATTAGAAGACCTAAGCGGGAAACTCAGCTGTTACTATCGGGATTTAGATCTTTATGACGAAAAGCGGATTACCGCTGAAGACGGGGAAACGCTCTATCACACGATGAAGTACATCTTCAAACAATTAAAAAAAGCAGGTGTCCGCTTTAAGTGATACCTGCTGTAAATGACGGACAGAAATGTTCGTCTTTTTTTTCTATTTTAATTTCTTTGCCTGCGCGTAGAAGAACATATACTGCTGAAAAATGCCTGCTGCATGGCCATAAGATGGGAACGGGCTGATTCCGCCATAATATTTCTGAATGACCCGCCCGATCCACACGTCTACAGGTGCGGCTGCCGTGCGGTGGTAAGCGAATAGGGAAATACAATTTACCACTTTGATGCCTGCTCCGGGAAACAGAAGAAGTTTTTCCGTGAGTTCTTTATCAGACAATGTTTCCATTTTGGCGAAGCTGATCTTTTCTCTCGCAATCATGCGGGCTGTGGCATGAATATAGGCGGCCCGGTACCCGAGAGAACAGTTTTTCAATTCATTGACAGATAATTTCCCGAGCGCTGACGGGGAGGGAAATGTGTAAAAAGTCCGCCCATTTTTTGTAATTTCCTTTCCTGCGGCAAGACAAAGTTTTTCCACGGAACTCCGTATAGCGGGAATGGATTTCCTTTGGGAGATAATAAAGGTGATGAGCATTTCAAAAGGATCCTGCCGCAAGATGCGGATACCTTTTCCATATTCGGCCGCAGCCCTGAGAAAATGATCTTTTGCGGGAATGGAACGTCTGAGCGACTTGTAAGAAACAGATAAATCAAAATAAGGAGCCCACACCCGCTTCCATGTGTAAGGGGTGCAGTCCGCTTCCCAGGTATCCGTTCCAAGCAGGGACAGAGACAACGTGTTTTTCCCTGTGATGAAATGGAAGGAACCGTCGGGCTGTGCGGAGGCACGGAAACATTGTCCGCTCCGTATGATTTTTTCCGGATCAAAGTCGTCAGGAATTTGTATTTTCATAAAATAACCTCTTTTCCTCTCTTTATTATACAGGGGATTTCTATTCTTGCCGTGAACAGACGGAATTGGTAGTATAATAACAACATGAAAGGTACATAAATAATAATTTAAAGCAGGTGCAGTTTATGAGAGCAAGAATACATAAAAGTCTTTTAATGATGGGTGTTATTTCAGTAGCACTCGCATTTTTACTGGCAATTATCCTCCATTATCAAAGCATGCAGGAACAGGCGGACCGTGAACTGGCACGTGTGGCGCAGACGGCCGCCGCCGCGGTATCTATGGAGAAGGCTCCTGAAAGCAAGGCATACCTTGATGCTATTTATGATGGAAATAATAAAGACATCCATATCGTATGGCTTACGGATAAAGGGAGTATCCTTTACGATACCGATGAAACTCTTGGAAGGAACTATCTCGAGATGCCCGAAGTCCGGCAGGCGATCCGGGAGGGATCAGGGGAAGTCGTTCATAAATCATCTGATGAGCATCCGAAAAGTTATGTAGCGTACCGTACGGCCGATGATACCATTCTTCGTTTTTCCAAATCAAAAACAATTTCTTTTTTTGTCGCGTCTGATTTTATTCCTGAAGTCATCCTTTTCCTTCTTGTTTTTTCTGTGGGATGCCTTGCTGCGGCGGAACATGAAACAAATCGTATCCTGAGTCCCGTCCGCGGCCTGGGAAATATCATACAGGACATTATGGCGGGAAAAGAGATAGGCAGGCTGCCTGATGAATATGAAGAACTTATGCCCCTCATCAACAAGGTGGAAGAACAGCATGATGAAATAGAGAACTATTTGGAAGATATTGAAGAAGAAAGAAATACGACCCGTACCATTTTGGATACTATTTCTGATGGGATTATTCTTTTGAACAGCCGGAAAGAGATTGTCGATTATAATGAGCGGGTAAAAGAAATATTTCATGTGGAAAAAGACAAGCGCTTCCGCCGCATTTCCTTTCTCTATCATGATGAAGATTTTCTTCGCGCTGTCGGACGTGCCTATCGTTCTGAACGTTCCCGCGAGTATACGATGACGCTCTTTGGGAATCCATTCCGGATGACTACGGCAAAAACGGAACTGACTGATGGGGAAGAAGGGCTGCTCCTTGTCCTCAGCGATATGACGGCAAATTACATGGCAGAACGCATGCGCCGGGAATTTTCGGCGAACGTTTCCCATGAATTAAAAACACCTTTGACATCTATCAGCGGGTTCGCGGAAATTATCTCCAGTGGTATGTACCAAAGCGAAGAGGATTTGAAAGTTTTCGGCAGACGAATTTTAGATGAATCCCATCGGATGATGTCCTTGATTGACACTATCATGCACTTGTCAAAAGTGGAAGAAACAGAAACCACGATCAAATGGAAGCCCGTAGAAGTTGCTGGACTTGTCCGCTATGCCGCCGAACTCATCAAACCGCAGGCTGATAAGAAGAATATAGTTGTTGAGCTGGACATGGAGCCTGTCCATGTCTACGGGAATGCCGCTCTTTTATCCGAGCTGGCGATGAATCTTTTGGATAATGCGGTGAAATATAATCATGAAGGCGGTCATGTAACGGTGAAACTGGCGGCGGAAAACGGAGAAATGGTCATGACCGTTTCCGATACGGGAATCGGTATCCCCGCAGATAAACAGAACCGTATTTTTGAACGCTTTTACAGGGCAGAGGAGAGCAGAAATAAATTAACCGGCGGCAGCGGACTGGGACTTGCCATCTGCAAGCATATTGTAGAGAAACATAAAGGCAGTCTCACTATTTCCAGCACAGAAGGAGAAGGGGCTACCTTCATCGTTGCTCTGCCTGCTATGAGTGAAAGCGATGTGTCCGTGGAGACGGATAATGATATTCTTGCAAAGCAGGAAGCTGCTGACGGTGAATCGGGGAAATTGGCGGAAATGGAAGCGGCAGAAGAAGCTGCTGAAGAAATGACTGAAGGAGGTGATGCAGCCGATAATACCGAGGAGAAAGAACTATTGAAAAGGAAGAAGGAAAAGAAACGGAAAAAAGCGAAGAAGAGAAAGACGAAAGATGCAGAACAGGCGGAAAAGCAAAAAACAGCCAAAGAAGAAAAAACGGGAAAAACGTCAAAAGCGAAAAAGTAAATTGAAAAGGATATGCCTTGGGGACATCCCGGAGACATATCCTTTTATAATGCTGATTAACGCATTGCGGCAGTAAACATACCGGTTGCCTTATTAAAAGTAAGGACATAAACTGGACCGCCTGCCGATGAATGGCTGCCGCCTGCCGGCGGATCAACATGGAGAAGAAGATCCTTCTTTGTGATCTCCAGTGTTCCGTCGCCCTCTTCTCCCGTAAGGGAAGAACCGTCGAAGGCAAGAGCAAATTCCCCCTTTTGGTAGGATACAATGCGGAGCCCTTTAATGTCGCCCGTCTGGAAGACATAAAAACGCTTTCCGTTATCCGTTTGCACAAATTGAGTTATGGAGACAGAAGCATCTTTTCTTCCGTTTTCTCCATACAACGCGACAGGGAGATCGGAAAGAATCAGATTAGATTCATTGATTGCTGTTGAAAAAACAGCATCCGCCTTTCCGTCATTTACCGCGTTCAGATTAATGCCGAGACGCTGCTCTGCAGAAAGATTAATCTGGATGGCCGCTTCACCTCCGGAAACCGCCAGGCTGGAAGTGGAGCCTTCCTGCCAGTTGGCATAAGCTGTTCCTGCGGTAATTATCGCAGCGGCAAGAGTAAATAATATCTTTTTCATAAAATACCTCCTTGCTCCTATTATAAACGATATGGAAAAAGAAGTCGCGAAAAAATGGAAATACACCGTGTACACATAAAAAAGACAGTCCTTTTATGTAAAAATATAACCTAAGTGAATACACAATATATGTTCGTTGGAATAAGGAGCCTTGTTTACCTTATAAGCGTATTCTTAATCTGATGAAATGAATAAAGAAATAGAACCTTTTTATCGCTTTTATGAAAGCAGAGGAAAATCCATGCGGGCAGCAGAGAAAGAAATAATGAAATTGGAAAAATGAGTGTTTGACGAAAGAAAAAAGACTTGCTATAATTCATTTTGCTGACAAGGACATATTCTTGCGGCATCCGGGTCCATTTTTTCAAAAGGATTCAAAAGAATGCTTGACAGAAGGAAATGGCCGTGCTAAAGT
>ERZ779981.985-NODE-985-length-11692-cov-3.24508_pt1 | contig 11692 bp, 7 predicted proteins | sample MGYA00511182_ERZ779981 | MGnify/ENA primary metagenome ERZ779981 (study PRJEB29588, sample SAMEA2149539) | human gut metagenome | biome: human gut; feature: human-associated habitat; material: faeces | place: Denmark | collected 2008/2010 ... | reverse complement strand
CGTCTTTCCGAAGCCCACGTCACCGCACACCAGACGGTCCATCGGCTTGTCGCTCTCCATGTCCGCCTTCACCTCCTGGGTCGCCTTCAGCTGGTCGGGCGTATCCTCGTACAGGAAGCTGGCCTCCAGTTCGTGCTGCAAGAAGCTGTCGGGGCTGTATTTAAATCCTTTTTCCTGTTTACGCTGTGAATACAGCTTGATCAGGTCGCGGGCAATGTCCTTGATTTTGGTCTTGGTCCGTTCCTTGATTTTCTCCCAGGCGCCGGTTCCCAGCTTGCTGATACGCGGCTGTTCACCTTCCTTGCCCTTGTATTTGGAAATCTTATGCAGCGAATGGATGGACACGAACACCACGTCGTCATTCTGATACACCAGTTTGATGACCTCCTGCGTAGTGTTCCCGTTCGGAATACGTACCAGTCCCGCAAAACGGCCGATACCGTGGTCGATATGTACCACATAGTCTCCCGGTTCAAACGTATTCAGTTCTTTCAGTGACAACGCCACCTTTCCACTACGGGCCTTGTCGCTACGCAGGTTGTATTTATGGAAACGGTCGAATATCTGATGGTCTGTAAAGATGCACATCCGAAGAGTGTGGTCCACAAAGCCCTCGTGCAACGTACGGTCCACCGGCTCAAACGTAATCTGGTCGCCTCTTTCCTGAAAAATATCCTTCAACCGTTCCGTCTGCTTGGCGCTGTCGGAACAGATATACAAGCGGTATCCTCTTTGCAGGAAATCCGTGAAAGAGCTGGACACCAGGTCAAAATTCTTATGGAAGATAGGCTGCACAGACGTTTCAAAGGTAATCCGTGCCTCCGGAGTACCGACTGCCTTGTGTCCGAAATCAATCCGGAAAAATTCGAGGGCCCGCACCGTGAACTCAGCCCCGTCAATCAGTTTTTTGGGAAGTTCCAGCAATTCGGTCTGCTCCTCCCCTTCGTAGGCTTTCAATGCCTGTGGCGACACGGTTTCATCGTGTACCGCCTGAATGCGCTCACGCACCCACAGCAAATCCTTTACCCAAAGAATGGCTTCCTTCGACATAAAATCCAGGAAACAAATCTCCGAACTCTCCGAGGCCGACAACTCCGGTACGATGCTGACCGAATCTTTCTTCTCTTTCGACAGCTGAGTCTCTACCTCAAACGTACGGATACTGTCAATCTCATCGCCGAAAAAGTCGATTCGGTATGGATATTCCGAAGCAAAGGAATACACGTCCAGGATACTGCCTCGCAAGGCAAACTGTCCCGGTTCGTACACATAGTCCACGTGCTCAAAGCCACAACCGGACAGCTTCTCCATGAGTTTTCCCGTATCCTCCTGCTGTCCCACCTTCAGCGTCAGGGTGGACTCGGAAAGTTGGTTGCGGGAAACCACTTTCTCGGCCAGCGCCTCCGGATAAGTGACCACCGTCACCGGCTCCTGCCGCTCCAGACGGCTCAACACCTCGGTACGGAGAATCTCGTTGGCCGCATCTTTCTGACCATATTTAATGGCCCGCCGGTAAGAAGAGGGGAAGAACAAAATATCGGCATCGCCGTTCGCCTGCACCATGTCATGGTAAAAATACCCGGCTTCTTCCAGGTCGTTCAGAATAAACACATGAATACCCGGTACCGACTGGATGCACACCGAGGCGAACAAAGAAGCGCACGACCCGTGCATGCCTTCTAAAAATACATTTCTTACGCTCTTATCCTTACACAAAGAAGCCAAACCCGTGACGTTCGGATGTTTGGCATAAATATCTTGCAGTTCTTTTATACTCATCTTTCACTCCATAAGACGTTGCAAAAATAGCAAATCTTGCCTGAATATGCACACAAAAAAGGCAAAGAATGGCACAAAGGCTCACCCGTCAGAACTTAAAGCTGACACTTCCGTAGGGTAGAAAATTGCCGCGCCAATGCACGGAATAAAAGTTCAGGATGTCCTCTTCCGAAGGATTTCCCACCAGATTATAGACTCCCAGACGCAGCAGAAACAGTTTTTCGCCAAACGATTTCCGGTAGGAGTATCCCACGTCCACCCGATAGTTGAGCGGCTCCCGTCTTTTCCGGAATTCTCCGGCAGGCAGCAACTCGAAATTCTCATCCAGCTGCATGACCTTTCCTGAACGCAACATGCCGCCCACGGACAAGGACGAGCGTTTCGTCCACTGATAAGAAACAGCACCTGCCAGCTGGTGAGGCACATCATACAGCGAAGGCATCCTGCCCCTTTCCGGCATCTCGCCAAACCATTCCTTGCTCCGGGAATACGCATACGAGAGTTGCAGGTTCCATCGTTTCCAACGCTGGTAGAAATACCCTTTCACCCCGTAGCTCTCTCCTTTTCCCGTCATGAGGTACTGCGACCACTCCTCTCCTTCCAGCCACGTATCCGGACGCAGGGCCAGCACATTCCTTCTCGTCTTGTAGAAAGCCGAGAGCTCCAGTTGTCCGCCTTCCAGAAAATGTTTCCATCCCACCTCATAATGCTCGGACGAACGAGGCTTGAACCCGTCAATGCTGGGCATCCGGAAATCGGTCGGCAAGGCAAAGCTGTCAAAACGGAGGAAATGATAGAACTGCTCCATCTTCGAGAAATTCACATACAGCAGGTTCTTCTCCGACGGGAAATATTTCACCGACAACCGGGGCTGGATGCTATAATACGAACGGCTGTGCTGCGGATAATAGCCTACGCCATGCACACCCACCTGCACGGAAAACCCAGGAGAGATACGCAACAAGTTGTCATAATACACCGAGACCTGGCTCACGGGCTCATGACGCACCGCCAAGTCTTCCCGCTGGGAGACCAGGTCATAAATCTCATACGCATATTTCACTCCCCAACGGGCATGATAAAGATTCTCATACGCATAGCTGAAATCGGTGGCGGCATTCAGCGACTTGATGCCGCTATGCACATAACTTTCCGCCTCATAACCTATTTCTCCCATATAGGCCCGGTTGGTGTGTGCCGAATAAAAGACAGACGTCGTATTTCCCAGGTTGCCTTTTTGCGTGGCATACGAAAGCTGATAAGCCTGATTGTCCCAGCGCAGCACCGAGGCATCTTCTCCATTCTCCTTGATGGGCAGATGATAATCGTCGCGTGCCCCGTAGGCCAGGAAGCTCAAGTTACTAACCGGAGAAAAGCTATACGAAAGTTTGGCATTGTAATCGTACATGGAATGGTTCAAGCGGTTGTCTTCCGACAGCAGGCCGTCAAAAAAGTCCAGCCAGCTGCGCCGTGCACTCACCATATACGACAGTTTGTTTTTAAGAATCGGTCCTTCCAGCATCACCGAAGCTGCCGGCATATCCAATGTCAGCGTACGCACATGTTCCTCTTTGTTCCCTTCTTTCAGATTGACTTCCGTCACCGAGGAAATCCGGCCCTCCAGCCGGGTCGGGAAAAAGCCCTTATGAAACACCATGTTTTTCACCGCATCGCCATTAAAGACGGGCAGCAGCGAGTTGAGATGCCCCGGATGGAAGATAGGTATGCCGTCCAGCAGCAGCTGGTTCTCGTCGTAACCTCCTCCGTCGACCATCAAATTATTGCCCGCTAAAGAAGAAGTGACTCCCGGCAGAATCCAGATTTGGGCGAACAAGTCATTTCCACTAAAAGAAAGCAGATTGGAAGGCGTCAGTTCCGTCAGCTCATTTTCCCGTTTTCCGGACTTTACCGTCACCTCCTCTATCTCAAAGAGCAAGGGTTTCAGTTGCGTACGAACAAAACAATCCCTACTCACCCTGACTGCACGACTCTGAGGCGTATATCCCATATAAGAAGTTTTCAAGGTGTACGTTCCTTCCGGTACATACAGGCGGAAGACACCGTTGTCATTCGAGATCGTATTCCATTGCTTGCCCGATTTGTCTTCCAAGGTCACCACGGCCCCGTACAACCGTTCTCCACTCCCCTCTTCGCACACCGTGCCGCGGACATAATAATTTTCTATCCGCTGCGCCTGAATCACCAGTTTCCGGGGAGGTACGAAGGCGGTATGCACCCGATAGTCCGAAAGAATTTCGTCCAGCAGTTCCTGTACAGTTCTTTTTCCGCTCCGGGTCACCCGACACACTTCCTCCAGGTCGATTTGTGCCGCATTGTATGACAAGACGAGGCCTGTCTGTTTCTCAATCCATCCAAACCACTGCAATACGGTAGCGGAAGAGGCAGGAACCTGCATCCACTCTTCCGCTACCGTATGGTCTGATTTGACTTCCTGTCCCCTCACCTGCAGGAATCCGAGCACGCTCATCATTCCCCAGAGGAGCAACAGTCCTCTACTTTTCATAAAGCCTGTAATGTTTTCCTTCTACCAATGTTTCATACTTGCATCCACAAAGGAAAGCCAGTTCTCCGGCAATATCCGTTTCCGTCAGCTGGATGCGGGTAGTAATCAGGTTCTTTTCCAATCCTTTCTCCAAGTCAATCCGGATACCCGTCTGTTCGGCAATCACTTTGACCACCTCCGTAATCGGGGTTCTCTCAAACACCAGTTCCTGCCTGTCTGCGCCAAACAGCTCCTGCGGACGGGCAATCGTGTCTGCCTGCAGCACGCCGTTCTTCAGTTCAGCTTTCTCGTTGGCCTCAATCACCACTTCCTGACGGGAAGCTTCCACCCGTACCCTTCCGGTCTTCACAAAGACTCCGGCCTTTTCTTTACGGGCCACATCGACCAGAAACGAAGTACCCAGCACTTCCACGTTCAACAAGTCCGTCTCTACCTTGAAAGGTATCCCGTGCATCTTTTTCACCTGAAAGAAAGCCTTGCCCTGCAGTTTAGCCTGACGCCCTTCTTTCTTATCCGCAAAACGATAAGCCAAAGTAGCATTCGGATACAGGATGACTTCCGAACTGTCGGACAGAAGAATCTGTTTTTCCGTCGTGCCGGCATTGGCATAGCGGATGAAATTGTCTTCCACACCCGAACGGAAAAAATAGAAAGTCCCGATTCCCAACAAAAGCAGCAAGCACGCAGCCGCCGACCACACGAAGGTCATCTTCCGCCGGAAGGCCACCGTCTTTGGACGTTCCTTCAACTGAGGCTCGATTTTCTGCCAGGCTTTCTCGGCATCGAAACGGATATCCTCTGCGGTCTTTACCGGTGTCTCCATCAGTTTTCGCATTCGCTCAAACTCCTGACTGTTCGCCGTCCTCCACTTATCCAGAGCCTTCTGCTGAACAGGAGTCAACGATTCATGCGCAAAATAACGGGCCAGCAATTCATTTATATCTTCTTCCTTGTTCATACTCATTTACGATTTAGAATCATGGATAAAATGGAAACCACGACCGTAGCCAGCAGAAAACCATGTTCAGCCACATAGACACGCAGCAACTTGATGGCCTTTGTCATCTGATTCTCCACGGTTTTCTCCGACACAGCCAGTTTTCCGGCTATTTCACGATACTTCAAGCCCTGAAGCTTGGCCAATAAGAAAATCTCCTTACATTTGGGAGGCAAGGTAGCCAATGCCGCCTGCAACAGGTCTTCGGGAGAACGTTCTCCCTCTTCCGGCATATCATCCGGCAGACAGCTGGCAGAAGCCGGATGGTCGTCAATCGACACCGTATCTTCCCTCCGTTTGCGAAGAAAGGAGATGCAGCTATTCTTTACGGAAGTGGTCAGGTAGGCCGCAAACTCTTTTTCCGGCATGTCGTCCAATTGCTTGTTCCACACATTGATAAAGAGTTCCTGCACAATGTCTTCCGCATCATCCGCGTCAGAAACATATCCATAGGCTATATGACATAGCCTTGAATAATGTTCCTGAAAACGGGATTTGAATATGTCCTTTCTATTGGCTTTCATTCTCGTGATTCAGTCAATATACTGTTTAAGGTTAAAATTTCAAGCTTACACCTGCTGTCACAAAGCCTTTGTGTCCCAGTCCGGCTTCCACAAAACCTCCCACACGGTCATTACCTACTCTCAACGCAATCGGATTCACCTGATAGGCAAAAGAGGTGCTCAGGTCGGCTTTCTTCACTGCCATCTTTCCGGCATCGGTCAATGCGTTTTCCTTGTGACGGCACAAGTTTACACCGGCAGCCGCAGAACCATACAATTCCACCAAGCCTCTTTTAAAGTACACGAACTCTGCCGCCGGAAGTACCAGGAAGTTCACGTCGCTTTCTTTCAAAGAAGGATTTGTTTCTCCCGCCAAAGTCAGCTTGCTGTTCGACTTGGAAAATCCCAAATCAGCACCCACTCTGAAACGTCCCAGCGAGTAACGGTAACCCAAGCCATACACCAGACTATAATTTGAATCCGTACGCTTGCTGCCAGTCACTGCATCCAGCAATCCCATGCCCAATACGTCGACCGAACCTTGTGTCAGACCGTCACTCACTGACAAACGGATGTCATGTCGGTTTTCAGACGGTGTGAAATTTTTACTATGTTCTTGTCCTCTTACCAGGTTTACACTTGCCAACACACACAAAGATAATGCAATAAATTTAAATTTCATAAGTTCCAGTTTTTTTAATCATTAAATAATATGCAATTCTTATTCAAATCCTATCCTTGAAAAGTCTTGCGTTTAGTTTTTCTGTTGTTCCACTTAGCTAGGTGATTTCGTCTTCATAACGCAGCCTGGAAAGAAAACCCCTATCCGGAAAAGAAAAAAAATTCCTTTTTCCGGAGAAAAAGTGCCGAACACATCCATAACATCCTCAATATCAGATGGAAATAAATTCTCAAAAAAGTGCTGTTTTTTCTTTTATCACCCCTCAAAAAGCGAAAAACAAGAAATAATTATTACTTTTGTCTCAAAAGGACAGAGACAGAAAAGAAATCATGCACAAGGAAATCATTCAACTTTTAAACGAGAAAAGATTAAAAGAAGCTTTTGCCCAAATCAAGGAGGCTGCCGAGACACTCAACAACTGGGAACTGAAGTCGCAGATTGAAGCCCAGCAGACCACTTATCACTATATGCTTCAATATACGGAGATGGGTACGCAAGACCCTCAGCGTGAAGCCATCTACCAGCAACTGCTATGCAAGGGATATGAGCTGGCCGACAAAACCTATTTTCTGAAAGAGCAGGAAAAGGCCTACGGCTACTTTGCCGACAAATTCCGGAAATTTGCCCAGACGCCGGCCCATTCCTTCAAGGAAATCGGTTTCATGCTGGAAGCAGCCAAGCAGCCGTCCTTCACTCCACAGACTCCGGAGGAAGAGAACCAGGTGCTGCAGAACTATACCCTGCACCAGAACACCGTCGACGAACTGTTTAACAAGATATGGGTTTCCACCCAATGGAGTGAAGAAGAACTTCAGGAGGCCCGCGAGCTGTTGTCCAGTTCCTCCATGGCCGCCAACGACCGGGCGGTGATGGTCAGCGCCATCACATTGAGCCTGCTGCAACTTTTCGACCAGCGGAAATTCCTGCTGTTGCTCTTTGCCTATCAGCAAGATCCGGAACCGACCGTCACGCAACGGGCTTTGACGGGTATCGCCCTGGCCACTTATTTCCAGTCAGACCGTGTGCGCCTGTATCCGGAACTGGTTTCTGCCTTGAAACTGATGAAAGACGATGACACGACCCTGAAACAGTTGCACGACATACAGATTATTTTCCTTCTTTCCCGCGAAACGGAGAAAATCGATAAAAAGATGAGAGAGGAAATCATTCCTCACATCATGCGCAACCCGAAACTTCGCGATCCGGAACTGAAGGTCATCGATATGGAAGACTTGGAAGACCTGAATCCGGAATGGAAAAAAGACATGGAGCAGATGAACCAGCAAATACACGAACTCGGGGAACTGCAGATGGAAGGTGCCGATACCTACATGATGGCTTTCTCCCAACTGAAGACCTTCCCGTTCTTCCAGGAAGCGGCACATTGGTTCTATCTGTTCAGCCTGAAAGTGCCCGACTTGTACAAAATCTACAAAGGGACTCCCCTCAATGAAAAGTCCCTGTTAGGCCTGATGGTCAACTCTCCGGCATTCTGTGACTCCGACAAATTCTCCTTCTGCCTGGCCTTGCAGTCACTGCCTCAGGACCAGCAGACCCTCATGCGTTCCAAGCTGAGCGGAGACGAGATAATGCCCTCCCAGAACGAGCTGAACCAGATGCTGGAAGAACAAAAGCTCAATGCCCTCCAGCGGCAATACATCCACAACCTGTACCGGTTCTACAAGCTGTGGAGATTCAAACAGGAGATGCACGACATCTTCAAGGACCAGCTGGATTTCTGGAACAACGACCTGTTGCGCCCCTTGCTCCTGAAAGGGGAATATCACGGACAGATTGCCGGCTACCTGTTCTCCAAAGGCTACATGACGGAAGCGGCCCACCTGTATGAAACCTTGGCCGAAAAAGATCCGGCCCACGCCGAGACCTGGCAGAAATTAGGATTCGCTTATCAGAAAGACAAGAACTACGAGAAGGCCATCCGAGCCTACTTGCAGGCAGATGCCTTGAAAGCCAACCATACATGGACCCTCAAGCAACTGGCGCAATGTTACAAGCTGTCGGGAGAGTATGCGCAGGCGGCCACCTTCTACCGGAAAGTACTGGAGACCGACCCTGACAACCTGCACCTCCTGATGCAGACCGGACAATGCCTTACAGCACTCAAGAACTATCCGGAAGCTATTAAGGTATTCTACAAGGTGGAATTCATGGAAACTCATCCGGAGAAAGCACGCCGGGCCATCGGCTGGTGCTATTTCATGTCCGGTAAATACGAAGAGGCACTCCGAATCTACGAGAAACTGCTTGCACTGGAAACTCCGCAGGTGAACGACTGGCTGAACTCCGGACACGTCTACCTGGCCATGGGAAACATTCCCCAGGCGCTCACCCATTATCGGAAGGCTCAGGACGGATGTGAATCGGAAGAGGACTTCATCGCCTTGTTCCTGGCCGACAAAGCGGCCCTGGAATCACAAAAGGTGGCGGAAAGTCAGATTTACCTGATTGCGGATATTCTTCGCTAAAAATAGCGTACCATAAACTTAATAAAACATACAGTCGCCTAGGAAATATTGACTTGACAATTTTCTGAACTTACAGTTCGATCCATCAACAATATTGAAAGTAACTCAGGCGACTGTTCAAATATTTCATTTTCGCGAATATCGGCCTGAAATGTATTAGTTATATAACCCACGTTCCCTCCTTATTACATTCCTAATTCTCGTTTTAACCATACCACCATAATCGGATCTGGAATCACGACCTGGCTCTTCTCAATTTCTATAAGTTCTTTCTTAACCAAAGCCCGCTTGACGATACTGACATTGGCTGATGAACCAAGCTGGTATTTATGTAGAATCTCCTGCGTAGTAAACTCACTGTGAATTCCATCTATAACAGCTCTCAAAAAATTCATTTGATAAGTTGTCAAACTCTCAGTCTGCTTCTCAAACAAGGGAGTATTCTGGTCGATGATATCCTGATATGCAGCCTCTAAATTTTGTTCTGTTGCAACTCTATCTGTATGAATCCATACTAACCATGCTAACTGCTGTACATACGAAGAATGATTATCCACTCTTTGGCAAATTTTTTCAGCCAACTCTTCTGAAATTTGTTTACCAGTCACTTCAAACCGACTGCAAATATATTCTATCCAATCTCGTGTACCAATTTTTGTCAGATAAATTGCATCTCCAAATTTATAAAATGGATAACTCCTCTTTTCAAAAAGTTCATTCATCAGATGTTTCTTACTCCCGAAAAGGCAATAGGATACAGGTTTCTGCAACTGCCAAACCGAGCGCAAACGTTTCTGAAAAGTTTTGGAATCCTTAAATTCTGCAATCTGTTGGAATTCGTCAATGCAAACAACAATATTACACCCTTTCTTTTGAGCTATTTTCTCAGGAAGTTGCAGGATTTCATCGATATCGTTACTTTTGGGATTTATTTCAAGTGATATGGAAAAATCCGTCATAGGATCAGTCCCGATTGAGATTTTGGGAGTGATACGCGCCAAAAACAGTTTGGCATTTTCAATCCACTCCTCCAATTTTGAAGAAGTTTGTTTGAGGATTGCAGAAGCGAATGCATCATAGAAATCCTTATCGCTACGGCAAGAAAAAATATCAAGATATACAACCTTCAACTGATCGGATTGAGCCAGATGACATACTTTCTGCACTAATGAGGTCTTGCCCCAACGGCGAGGAGAAATCAGCACCGTGTTTACGCCATGACGAAAGTTCAACAACAAACGTTCCGTCTCTTTTTTCCGATCAGTAAAATTATCTCCGGAAGTTGCAACACCGAATGTAAAAGGTTTATTTTCCATGTGTACGCAAATTTTATTCTAAAGCAAAGATAAGAAATATCATTATTACTAACAACTTTATTACTAATAAAAATATTACGCTAACGAAACAAGGAATCTATCTCATTATCAACTATCACTTTATAAAATAATAATCAAATATCCCAGGTATAATAGACTCTCTTAGAAACTAAAAGTTTGCCAACTTCAATCTCCATCGAGCTTCTTGGAACAAAATTATATTTTATAGGCCAAACAGAGTCTAACTCAGCGGCACAAGACAATCCTCAAAAACCTTCTTGTGCCCTACTTAGCAAGGATAAAAGGAGAATTTTCAACCGTTTTAGGTTAAGACCGAAACCAGCCCGATAAGGTTCATTCCCTTACCAGACTGGTTTCTATTTTTTTGATATAAGCCAACGCCGCACCTATCGCGGTCTGGTATTCGGCATATTCCGGAATGATGAAACGCACGTCGTACATCTGCCCGATGGTTTCAAATACCGGACGGCACTGGGGAAGCTGCGTCAGGTTGCCTATCAGCACGAAATCGCGGATTCCCATCTCCATAGCCGACAACACGGCTGCCTGCCCGATAGACTGCAACACCATGTGCATCAAGCCCAAGGCCAGGTCTTCCGGCGAGGCATTGTTGTCCAGTTTGCCCAGCAAGGAAGCCGTCGCATCCAAGGGAAGACCGGGCAAGGATGTCCGGCAAATGTCCTGAATCTGCAAGTCCACGTTCCGCAAATCACCTTTCTCTGCCAGTTCCGACACCCACAGAATGTCCTGCGTATGCAGCAACAGACGCGACAAGCCCATCAAGGTACCGCCTCCGATGCCGATACCGCCCACGTGGCGAATCTCCTCATTCTCCACCCGTACAAACGAAGTACCTGTGCCCATGCTCACCACCATCAGCTTGTCCAGCCCGGTGGCATACTGCGCACTCAGTCCGTTGGCGATAAACTCGTCCGTACGGGTAGTGGGCAACCCGTATAAAGGCTGTTGGATGTACGAACTTCCCACTCCGGTGAGCATCACCTGCTCCACCTCCGAGAGCGAAATGGAGTGATCGTATATGTATTTGCCAAAAGCCCCGAACAAGGAAGTGACCGGGTCGGCCGCTTTCACAAACATGGGATGGTTGATGCACCCGTTTTTCACACCGACAATCTTGGTGGTGCTTCCTCCTACATCGATTCCTATAATCATAACTTTAGTTCCAAATCTTAATTTTCACAATATGGACGCAAGTCTACAAACTTTTTTCGTGAAAGTAAGTACGTCGCCTTCTTTTTTTAATAAAAAATTAGATTAAATTCTCATGAACTTTCTCCTTTAAAGAACGTGAAAATCCTTTTTTCACCTTGTAGTGTACTAAATAAGTTGACACAATTTATTTAGCGACATGCGTAAAAAACGA
>ERZ779981.969-NODE-969-length-11797-cov-3.25898_pt1 | contig 11797 bp, 7 predicted proteins | sample MGYA00511182_ERZ779981 | MGnify/ENA primary metagenome ERZ779981 (study PRJEB29588, sample SAMEA2149539) | human gut metagenome | biome: human gut; feature: human-associated habitat; material: faeces | place: Denmark | collected 2008/2010 ... | reverse complement strand
TCCTGCTATTATGGCTGTTATGGATCAGGCACAGTACGGAAAGCTCCAAAGAGTTGGAAATTCTTACTGGGATGCTGCGACGGAGTTTGGCGAAAAAATGGCGGCCGGTAATCCTGATAATACAGATCTTCAGGAGATAATGGATAATTTTGTTGCGGGGATAACACAATCTGTAGCTGAGTAGAGGGGTATATAACATGAAATTAGATTCAAAAAAAAGTAAAGCAGCTGTTAAAAATAGCGCAGTAAAACAAAAAAAGGTGAAAGCAAAAGCAGCAAATCCTGCAAAAGCACCAAAAGTTAAAAAAACTCTCAACACAAAAAAAGCTCAAAAGGTTAATAACAAACCAAAGGTCAAGGGAAAGAAAAAGTTAAGTACAAAATTGATACTTATTCCTGTTTTTGTTGTAGGCTTTGTAAGTGTTATTTCAAGTGGTTTATCTCTTAAAAATTTATCAAAGGTAAATGATGCGGCTTCTCAGATTGTGGACACCTCAATGGTTGGCACGGAGATGCTTAATGATATTGAGATGGAGACTGTGAATATTCATACACTGGCACTGGCTCATATTATATCGACAGATCTATCATCAATGATTGATATTGTAAGTGAAGTGAGAAATCACGAGGAAAAGCTAAAGCAGCTCCTTGATGATTATAATCCTTATGTAACCTTGGAGACCAAGAGAAACTATAGAATTATCTGTGAAAACTATACAAGCCTGGTCAAGGAGTGTGGCAATGTAATGGCCTATTCTGCCGCCGGTAAAAACGAGGAAGCGTATAAAACGGCAAATGGCTCTATTGCAAAATATTCTAATAACATTGAAAAAGCTATTTCGTCAATGCGTGAGCATGTCAATTCTGTTACACAGGAGGAGAGAAAGAGCCTCGAAAGTACTTATCGCGCATCTGTTGTCACATGTACATTTACTATTGCAGTAAGTATAATTGCGTTACTGTTTGTTGTTTTTGCTGTTGTCACCATGGTTATCAAGCCTCTGCTTCGTACACAGAAGGAAATCAACGGCATCATAGTCAATATTGATAACAAGAAGGGCGATTTGACGCAGAGGGTTACTCCTATCAACAATGCTGAGGTTGACGCCGTAGGCAAGGGCATCAATGTCTTTATGACAAAGCTGCAGGCTATATTCAAGGCTGTTGTTACAAACTCGGCCAGGATGGAGAGGGTTGTTGATGATGTGCGTCAGAGTGTTCAGACAAGCAACAGCAGTGTGTCCGATCTTTCGGCTTTAACAGAGGAGCTGTCTGCTACCATGCAGGATATCTCTGAAAATGCATCTGTTATCAATACCAACACAGATAATGTGGCAAAAGAGGTTGAGCTTATTGCTGAAAAGACAGATGAACTGACCGGATACACCAAGGATATGAAGGCTCATGCACAGTCAATGGAGTCTGTTGCACGTACAAACATGGAGTCAACAGACAGGAAGGTTTCGGAGATTCTCGAGGTATTGCAGAAGGCTATTGAGGATAGCAACAGCGTAAAGCAGGTCAATTCACTTACCAATGATATTTTAAACATTGCAAGTCAGACCAATCTGCTGGCATTAAATGCTTCTATTGCAAGGGCAGGAGAGGCAGGCAGAGGTTTTGCGGTTGTAGCCAGTGAGATAAGCCAGCTTGCTGCAGCCAGCCAGGAGGCAGCCAACAATATCCAGCGTATCAATGCGGTAGTTACCAATTCGGTTACCAATCTTTCTGACAACGCCAATGGTCTTGTCAGCTATATTAATGATTCGATTCTTCCGGAGTTTGAGAGATTTGTTGAGTCCGGTGTGGAGTACAACGGCAAGGCTTCATTCATTGAGGGTACCATGACTGATTTCAAGGAGAAGACTGATTCACTGAAGCAGTCCATGCTTGAGATTTCTTCTTCAATCAACACCATTTCACATGCTATAAATGAGGGTGTGAACGGAGTGGTTTCAGCGGCTGACAGTACACAGCTTATTGTTGAGGATATGGACAATATCTCACACAAGATGGATGAAAACTATGAGATTGCAGATTCACTGAAAAAGGAAACATCAATCTTTATCAAGCTTGATTAGAGTCATTTTGGAGTGATGTTTTACCTGATATAATTAAAATAATAATTTCTTTAAAAAATATCCGGATTTATCTTGACAAATCCGGATATTTTGATAAAATACATGTTAGTGCAATTAAGTATAGATACCTAACAGTTGATGCACAATACACAACTGGAGGGAGGTTAGGTTTTAGGTTATGTCTAGTGTAATAGTTAAAGAAAACGAGACTTTAGATAGCGCATTACGCAGATTCAAGAGAAACTGTGCAAAAGCAGGCATCCAGCAGGAGATCCGTAAGCGCGAGCATTACGAGAAACCAAGCGTAAAGCGTAAGAAGAAATCTGAAGCAGCTAGAAAAAGAAAATACAATTAATGTATTAGAGAGGACTACCGCGTGCGGTAGTTCTTTTGTTATGTGTCAACATAATTTAATAATAAAAATTTAATTTGCATATTTGTATTATTGCTAGTAAAATAGGACTTAGTGAAAAGAAAAGGAGTGAATTACAATGACAAAAATTGACATTATTTCAGGTTTCCTTGGAGCTGGAAAGACTACATTTATCAAGAAAATGATAGATGAGGCTTTTAAGGGTGAGCAGATAGTTCTCATAGAGAATGAGTTCGGTGAGGTTGGTATAGACGGTGGCTTTTTAAAGGATGCCGGCATTCAGATTACTGAGATGAACTCAGGCTGTATCTGCTGTTCACTGGTTGGTGATTTTGGTAAGAACTTAAATGAGGTTATTACTAAGTATCATCCGGACCGTATCTTAATCGAGCCTTCCGGCGTAGGCAAATTATCAGATGTCATGAAATCAGTTATAGATATCGAAAAAGAGCAGCCGGTCAAGCTCAATGCACTTGTTACAGTGGTAAATGCGCTTAAGGCAAGCAAGCAGATGAAGGCCTTTGGTGAGTTCTTCAACAATCAGATAGAGTATGCCACAACAGTTATCTTAAGCCGCAGCCAGAATGCTACACCTGAGCAGCTTGAGTTTTGCGTAAAGCAGATTCAGGCTTTAAATCCAAAGGCTTCAGTTATCACTACTGATTGGGATGCTATTAAAGGAGAGCAGATTCTTAAGACTATGGAAGGTCAGGACAATCTCGAGATGAAGGTGCTTGCTGAGGCACGTCATGCACAGGATGAGGCAGAGCATCATCATCACCATGACCATGACGAGCACGAGCATCATCATGACCATGATGAGCATGAACATCACCATGACCACGACGAACATGAACATCACCACGACCATGATGAACATGAGCACCATCACGAGCATGGCGAGGGCTGCACCTGTGGCTGTCATGACCATGATCATGAGCACGGACATCATCATGCTGATGATGTATTTACAAGCTGGGGCAAGGAGACACCTCACAAGTTTGAGCGCGCTAAGCTCGAAGAAATCCTTAAGCAGTTTGTGGAAGATGACAAGATTCTCCGTTCAAAGGGCATGGTAGAGGGCACAGACGGCAAGTGGATTTACTTTGATATGGTTCCGGGCGAGTACGAGATTCGTGATGGCGAGCCTGACTATACAGGACGTATCGTTGTTATCGGAACAGATATCCACGAGCATGAGCTTGAAGAGCTCTTCGGACTTGCTTAAATGTATTTAACATAGTTACACAATAATCAGAAAGGAACTAACAAAATGGCTGAAGAGATTCCAGTATATTTATTTACCGGATTCATGGACAGTGGCAAGACTTCACTGATTAAGGATACCATTTTCGAGAATGATTTCGCTAATGGCTCAAAGGGGCTTATCATTATGTGCGAGGATGGTGATGTGGAGTATGATATGGATAAGCTAAAGGCTGCCAATATCCAGGTTGCAGAGATCGACTCGGAGGATGAGTTTACAGCTGCAAAGCTGAATGAGCTCAACATGCAGTATTTGCCTGAACAGGTGTTTATCGAGTACAACGGCACATGGGGCATTGATAAAATAATAGAGGCCGAGCTGCCAAAGGGCTGGGTTATCGTGCAGTCGCTCGCCACAGTTGATTCCACTACATTTGACCTTTATATGAACAATATGCGTGCGATGATGCAGGAGCAGGTATTTGCGAGTGATGTTGTCATATTTAACAGGACGGACGATGATACAGACAGAGGACACCTAAGGCGTACCATAAAGAATATCAACCGCAAAGCCCAGATAGTCTACGAGCGCAAGGACGGTACTATTGATGAGCGTCCGGAGGAACTGCCGTTTGATATAAATCAGGATGTGATTGAGCTTTCGGATGCCGATTATGCCATCTGGTATATGGATGCCATGGAGAATTACAAGAAGTACGACGGCAAGATTGTCAAATTTCTTGCCCTTGTATACAATCCTGATAAGCTTAGAAAGGGTGTTATGGTACCGGGCAGGTTTGCGATGACCTGCTGTATAGAGGACGTGACATTTATAGGCTTTAAGTGCAAGTATGAGGATGAGAGCAGTATTCCTCACAAATCGTGGATTACCATCACCGCAAGGGTGCATGTGGAGTTTGCAAGAGAGTACAAGGGAAAGGGACCGGTACTTTATCCGGTTTCCATCGAGCCTGCCGAGAAACCGCAGGATGAGCTTGTATACTTCTCATAAAAGCTGATAAATACAGGAACCGGTTCATTTTTGCATGAATTGGTTCCTGTTTTATTATTATTCACAAGTAACTATTCAAAACCACTGAGAGCTATCTTGATTACATATTACATAATATGATTTTATAAAGTACCGGACGGATATCAAAAGATAACACAATTTCATAAGCATATAACATATTTTTATGGAATATCTAAAGAAATATATTGAAAAATTATATCATTTCATTTAAAATTAAAAAAGTATGAAATAATTGAGTATCAGATTACATATGTAATGGGATAAGATTTAACTAGGAGGAAGACTATGTATCCAATAGTTCGAAAAGAAAAATTGGCTGACAATATTATCCTTATGGATATAAAGGCACCACGAGTTGCAAAAGAGTGTCTGCCTGGTCAGTTTATCATCGCAAAGACAGATGAGGTAGGAGAGAGAATCCCACTTACCATCTGTGATTATGACAGGAAAAAAGAGACTGTTACTATCGTAGTGCAGACTATCGGTGCAGGAACAGAGAGAATGATGGCTCTTAATGAGGGAGATTCATTAGAGGATTTCGTCGGACCACTCGGCTGTCCATCAGAGCTTTGTCAGGAGGATAACCTCGAGGAGACAAAGAAAAAGCACATCGTATTTATCGCAGGAGGTCTTGGTACAGCCCCTGTATATCCACAGGTTAAGTGGCTTAAAGAGCATGGTGTGGATGCTGATGTCATCATGGGCTTTAGAAATAAGGATATCCTTTTCTTTGAGGATGAGATGAAAGCTGTTGCAAAGAATCTCTATGTCTGTACAGATGATGGCTCATACGGCTTCCACGGCAGCCAGCAGCTTCAGGCACTTGTTGATGCCGGCAATACATATGACTGCTGTGTAGCTATCGGACCTATGATTATGATGAAATTCACATGTCTGCTCACAAAGAAGCTTGAGATTCCTACAATTGTTTCAATGAACCCAATCATGGTTGACGGAACAGGTATGTGTGGAGCATGCCGTCTGATCGTGGACGGAAAGGTTAAGTTTGCATGTGTTGACGGACCTGAGTTTGACGGACATCTTGTTGATTTTGATCAGGCTATGAAGAGACAGCAGCAATATAAGACAGAGGAAGGCAGAGCTAAGCTTGCCTATGAAGAGGGCGCAACACATCACGGTGGCTGCGGAAACTGCGGAGGTGACAAATAATGGAAGTCGATGTATTAAAGAGAGTACCTGTCAGAGAGCAGGATCCTAAGGTTCGTGCCACAAACTTTGAAGAGGTTTGCTACGGCTACAATAAAGAAGAGGCAATGGCAGAGGCAAGCAGATGCTTAAACTGTAAAAATGCACAGTGTATGAAGGGCTGCCCTGTTTCTATCAATATTCCTGCATTTGTTGAGCAGGTTAAAAATGGTGATTTCACAAAGGCTTATGAGATTATTTCAGAGTCATCAGCACTTCCTGCTGTATGTGGACGTGTATGCCCACAGGAGAGCCAGTGTGAGGGCAAGTGTATCAGAGGCTTCAAGGGTGATCCTGTCTCAATCGGAAAGCTCGAGAGATTTGTTGCTGATACAGCCAGAGAGAATGGCATCAAGCCAAAGACAGCCGCAGAGAAAAACGGCAAAAAGGTTGCTGTTATCGGTTCAGGTCCTGCAGGACTTACATGTGCCGGAGACCTTGCAAAGCTTGGCTATGATGTAACTATTTTTGAGGCACTTCACGCTGCCGGCGGAGTATTAAGCTACGGAATACCGGAGTTTCGTCTTCCAAAGGACAAGGTTGTTGCGGCAGAAGTAGAGAATGTCAAGGCACTTGGTGTTAAAATCGAGACAAATGTAGTTATCGGAAAGTCAGTTAAGATTGACGAACTTATGGAGGAAGAAGGCTTTGAGGCTGTATTTATCGGTTCGGGAGCAGGACTTCCAAGATTTATGGGAATCCCTGGAGAGCAGGCCAACGGTGTATTCTCAGCTAATGAGTTCCTTACAAGAAATAACCTCATGAAAGCTTTTAAAGAGGGTTATGAGACTCCTATCTCAAAAGGCAAAAAGGTTGTAGTTGTAGGTGGTGGAAACGTAGCCATGGACGCAGCCAGAACAGCTCTTCGTCTCGGTGCTGAGACACACATTGTATACAGACGTAGTGAGGCAGAGCTTCCTGCACGTAAAGAGGAAGTACATCATGCTAAGGAAGAGGGAGTTATCTTTGATCTCCTTGAGAACCCTACAGAGATTCTTGTAGATGAGAATGGCTGGGTTAAGGGTGTTAAGCTTATCAAGATGGAGCTTGGAGAGCCTGATGCATCAGGACGTAGAAGCCCTATTGAGATTGCCGGCTCTGAGTATGAGATGGAGTGCGATACAGTGATCATGTCACTTGGTACATCGCCAAATCCACTTATTTCCTCTACAACAATAGGTCTCGATACAAATAAGAGAAAGTGTATTGTAGCTACTGAGGATACAGGTGCAACCTCAAAAGAGGGTGTATTTGCAGGTGGAGATGCCGTAACAGGTGCTGCAACGGTTATTCTTGCCATGGGTGCAGGAAAAGCTGCAGCAAAGGGTATTGACGAGTTCTTATCTGCAAAATAATATAGAGCTTAAAGCATTATTTATGATGCTTCATACAAAAAAGCTTCCGGAAGGATTTAATTCTTTCCGGAAGCTTTTTGGTTATATGTTATGTTTATATAAAGGCATTTAGCATCATTGTGTAAGGCAATTAATAAGCCTTGTATTATCCTCTGGCTTCATTATACAAAATCGTATGAACCGCTCCTCAAGCCCGGGGAAGGTAGAGCAGTCCCTTATCATCATGCCCTGCCTTATGGCGCGCTCAAATAGCATATGTGCATCCACGCCTTCATCAAGTATCTTAAGCAGATAGAAGTTGCTGTAGGATGGATAAAGCTTGAATTTGTGTGATTCTTCAATCAATTGTCTGCATCTGGTTTTCTCCGAAAGTATCAAGCTTCTTGTTTTATCTATATATTCTTCATCCAAAAACATGGTTTCGCCTGCAACAACGGCGAGAGAGTTAATCATCCACGGATTTTTGTTTGTGTTTATGTCTGTAAGAATTTGTGAATTTGATGTGATGGCATAGCCCAGACGAAGTCCCGGAGTGGCAAAAAACTTGGATGTGCCGCGTAAAATAATCACATTGTCAAACAATTCAGTCAGAGGTATTGCTGAAAGCTCATCAACATCCGGCACAAACTCTATATATGTCTCGTCTATCATCACATAAGTATTTGTATCTTTACAGTGGGTTAAAATTGTTTTGAGCTTATCCGGTGTGATAAGACTGCCGGTCGGATTGTTGGGATTACAGATGATGACAAGGTCGGTATCAGCTGTGATTGCAGAGATAAATTCATCCGAATTAATCTTAAAATCATCCTTTTCCTTAAGAAAATAGTAGGAGATATCACTGCCGTTTATCCTTAAATCGCGCTCGTACTCAGAGTAAGTCGGGCCTAACAGAATTGTCTTTTTGGGAGCTGTAATCTGAATGAAAAGTGAGATGAGCTCCGTGCATCCGTTTCCGACTGTTATGTGATTGTAATCGCACTTGCAGTAGCTGCCGATAGCCTTTCTGAGAGAAGTATACTCCCTGTCAGGGTATTTTGTGATTGCATCAATGCGCTCAGACAGTGCAGTTTTTAGTTTACCGGATTCACCGAGTGGGTTGACATTTGCTGCAAAGCTCACAATATTTTCTTTCTTTATACCGTATATTTTTTCTATTTTTTCAAGGTCACTGCCGTGAAAATGCTCCTTTTGTTCTATCATTAGCTGTAATTTCCTTTCTGATTTGCATTGCAACAGCATTGCAAATCGTATATAATTTACATTATATAATAAGTGTATAAAAAATCAACATTTAACGTAAACGGGGTAACAATTGTGCGAGCACGTATAGGGCAGATAGCTGCCGGCAGATTTAATGGCACGAAACCGATTTTGGCGTTTTCAGAGGAGACAATAGACCTTTCGGTCATTGAGGGAAGAAGCGAAGCGGGAAGCTTTGTAATAGAAAGTACGAATCAGATAAAAATCTGTGGCATAGTTTATTCGACTAATCCTAGGATGGAGTGTCTGAATCCGCACTTCGAGGGCGAGAAAGTCAGGATTCGTTATCAATTTAACAGTAAGGGGCTCACGGAGGGCGATGCCTGCGAGGGCAAATTTGTGATTGTATGCAATCAGATAGAGTACAGTCTTTCTTTTTGTGCAAGAATCACAAGGCTCTATGCGGAAGCATCCACCGGAGCTGTAAAGAGCCTTGATGATTTTACAAGGCTTGCGGCATCTAATTGGGATGAGGCTTATCATCTGTTTTATAATCGCAATTTCTTAAACACAATTCCTTATGACAATGTATATGAGAGGCTGACCTATGAGGGCTTTGCCTGCGCCAGACCATCTGGTCAGAATATGGAGGAGTTTCTGATTGGCGTAAACAAAAAAAAGCCTGTTTCCATTAGTGTAGACAAGTCAGAGGAGATTTTTATGGCTTCTAAAGAGCCACAGAGTGGATGCTTTACCATAACAAAGGATAACTGGGGCTATACCGAGATACGCCTGCGCACGGATTGTGAATTCATAAAGCTGTCTAAGCTTGTTTTAACGCATGATGATTTTATAGGTAAAACTTATCTGTATGAGTATATCATCGATGCATCTGCAATGCATGCCGGACGTAATTTTGGCCGTATATATATTGATGGTGTATATCAGAGCTTTACAATAGATATCACGGCCGGTGTAAGAGATGATGATGGCAGCATAAGTGGTATAGCTGTGACAAAGGACATAAAGGAATGCATGGTCGGAATCATGGAGCTTTATACCGGCTTCAGGCTGAAGCGGATAGTGACCGGGGTATGGGCAAACGAGACTATAAGCATATTAAACCACCTGCATGCACTCGTGCCGGATGAGCATATGTATGAGCTGATGAAGGCTCAGGCATTTATTATCAACAGGCAAAGGCAGGAAGCTAAGTGGATTCTTGATGATTTCAAGCACAGTAATCCTGATAAGAAAGCTCCAATCTGGGGCTATTATCTGTATCTGATGACGCTGTTAGAGAGAGAGCCTTCATACATTGACAATATGACACACGAAGTGGAGCTGATTTTTTATGAAAATCCTGACTCTGTGCTTTTGTTCTGGGTACTTTTATTTTTGAGGAATCAGTATTTTGATGACAATGCCGGTAAGCTTAAAGATATAAAATACTGGGTACTGCGAGGCTGTTCGTCTCCGTATTTGTATATTGAAGCTTATTATCTCATATCACAGGATCCTTATCTAATAAAGGAGCTGTCGGTATTTGAGCTTCGCATCCTAAGCTGGGCCGTAAAGAAAAAGGCTCTGACAAAGGAGCTTGCCGGAGCAATTTTTGAGGCGGTTGATCTGGCAGGCGGGTTCGATAACAGGGTATATGAGCTTCTTACAGCAGCCTATGAGATATGTCCGGAGGCAGAGTATGTTGGCATCATATGCAGCTACCTGATTAAGGGACACAAAAATGATACCTGCTTTCATAAATGGTTTGAGCTGGGTATCGAGAATAAGCTGCGTCTGACAGGCTTGTATGAGTCGTATCTCATTACTATGGATGACAGGCAGATTTCCCCTGTGCCAAAGATTATCCAGATGTATTTCAGCTATGATAATAAGCTGCCATACCGAAAGCTTGCAGTGCTTTACAATAATATAATTGCTGCCAAGGAAACAGAGCCTGAGGTCTACCACAAGTACAGGAAAGCTATGGGCAGGTTTGCTATGGACCAGGTACAGCTTAGGCATATTGATGACAATCTGGCTGTTTTATACGAGGATATGCTTGAGTTGGGATTCATCAATGAAGAGCTTTCGGCAGCTTTTTCAGATATTATATATACCCACAAGCTTATTGTATTTGATAAGCGCATAGTGAGAGCCATCATATATCAGAATGAAATGAAGGAGCCTCAGATAGTTCCGGTTACAGACCAGTGTGCTTATTTTGAACTGTTTTCAAACGACTATGTTATACTTTTTGAGGACTCAAGGGGCTATAGATATGTTAAAAGCATCTCTTACAGACTGCAGAGGCTGATGGATGCCGAGAAATACCTTGACAGGTGTATAAGCCTCTCGCCAGACAGACCACAGTATATAGTGTCACATTTTAAGAATGTAAGGGATTATTCTGATTTTACAAAGGGTGATTTGAAGCTGTTTAAACCTGTATTTTATAGTGAATCCTTTTCTGATTCCTACAAAGCTGTTATGGGATACAGAATTTTAAAATATTGTCAGCTTCACGATTATGAGGATTACGTCAGGCCGTTTCTGCAAAGCATTGATTTTGATATTCTGCAAAAGGATGCAAGAAAATATCTTATTGACATGCTTGTATCAAACCGCCTCTATGAAAAGGCATATGATATGGCCATGGAGTATGGAATAGACATGCTTGCTGCCGCATCGCAGGTGGTTTTGTGTGAGAATGCGCTTAAGGTGCAGCATGTAGATGATGATTTTATGGTGCAGCTTGCCATATCTGCCTTTAAAACAGGCAAATACAGTGACCTGGTGCTTAAATACCTGTGTGAAAATTATACCGGGCCTACAGACGAACTGATTAATCTGTGGCATGCCGCTGATAAGTTTTCAATATCTTCCATGAAGCTTGATGAGCGTATTCTCGAACAGGGTATTTATACGCAGATTGAGCCTGAAAAGATATCGGATATCTTTCTGGAATACTATAAAAGAGCCGGAAATGATAAGCTGATTTTAGCTTATATATCTCTTGTGGCACATGGATATCTGCATAGTGGCAGGTGCAAGGCTGATTTTATTTTTGATATTATCGAAAAGCGATTTATTGGAAACAGAACATTAAATGATGCCTGCCAGTTAGCCCTATTGAAGCATTTTGCTGAAAAAACGGATATCACTCAGGCTGAGCTTGAGATTGAAGATACATTGCTTAAATATTATATATATAACAATATGTATTTTGATTTTTTTGCGAGGCTTGATTACAGACTGCTTGAGAAGTATTTCATCTATGACAAGGCATTTTTACAGTATGAGAGTACTCCGGGGGCTCATGTTGTGCTGCATTACAGCC
>ERZ779981.960-NODE-960-length-11894-cov-6.36785_pt1 | contig 11894 bp, 9 predicted proteins | sample MGYA00511182_ERZ779981 | MGnify/ENA primary metagenome ERZ779981 (study PRJEB29588, sample SAMEA2149539) | human gut metagenome | biome: human gut; feature: human-associated habitat; material: faeces | place: Denmark | collected 2008/2010 ... | reverse complement strand
TTGAATATATATTCGACTTTTTCAGGGTGGTAATTTGTTTATATACAGCGGATTACATAAGTTATTGGAAATAATGGCAGCTCACGACTCCGGTGGAGCGGCCGCCCGGCTCTGCGAATCGTTTCAACAGACGGGTGATAAAGACACAAGAGGCCGAAGAGTTTTTGGTCGTGTCAAGAATATTTCTTATTTTTAGATCACGTTGAAGCTGTGCGGATGTGCACGGCTTCAGCGTCATTCCAGACTTGTCGTCCGGTCTTGCAAGGATAGGATGTCCTTTTCAGGCCCAAGCTAAACAATCCTCCATATTCATCGGGTGAGCCATAGTCACACCTGATATATAATCACAAGAAATTACCTTTATAGATAGTTGCAACAAGCATCCATGACCACAACCATTATTATCTTATACACCTATAAGACCTGATGTATAGTTACAAGAAGCATCCATAGCCCACCTCATCATACTTACAGGATGAACGGATGCTCATACGGAAGCCGGCTACGCACTGACATTCATTCTCTTATCCGTCGCGATTCTTCCGGACACCGGTCGGATATCGCGCCATTCCATCGGCATTTATTCTCTTTTCGGCATCCGGACAAGAGATAAAAGCCTCAGAGATAATTCAGACAGACAACTGACCGTTACCCTATATAGTTGTTACAAGAAGCAACCCCTAGACCGTAGCTTCATGCTATAAGAATGACATTCAGCGATCCTTTTTCTGCAATGATGGAAACACTCCCCCCCTTCATTCCACCATACAAGCTCCCTGCCGGCAATAAGTCGGACAGACCGATACTCTGTCACTCCTTCATCAGATTGTCCAAGAACGAGTCGAGATCCTTGTCCAGTCCGCTCATCAAGTCCTTATCATCAATGATGACCGTATCCTCATCATCAACGACATAAAGCTCACCGACAGACTCCTTATCGTCATCCTCAAGCACAAAACTATAAGGTTTCAAAATACCCATATTGTCCACCATATCGTGCATCTTGACCAGCTGATTGCGGAGTATGGTGGTTATCTCGTCATAGAAGTTCTCATCCTTGCAGTCAATCCAACTATCGATCACTACACGGGTGATCTCTTCGTCGTCATCATTGAAAGCTATCAGCTCACCACTATCCTGCGACGCCTGCACATGAATGTCGGTAAGGATCGAAGTATCCTCATTGGCAGGAAATTTTTCGGCCACTTTGCGGATGAACCGCTCTATCTGCTGGTTAGTTTGTTCGGATGATTTCATACCTTATCTGTTTTAATGATAATGCAAATATACCACTTAAAACGCAATAATAGAAATTTTCTCTCTTGTTTTTTCAAACGAAAAAGCTCTGCAAGGGATATTTTTCAATCCAATGCAGAGCTTCGTGCATATTGTCTAATCTTTAATTACTTCGTTTCTACATCCTGTTCTGCCGGATCGGCAGTTGTTACTGTAGCCTTCTTTACAGCGGTCTTCTTCGTCGTGGACCGCTTAGCAGCCGGTTTTGAGGAAGCTTTCGGTTCAGTGCCTTCGAGCTTGGCACGCAAGCGGTCGTTGGCCACCTCCATCTTCTCAATCTTCGACTTCAGGCGGGCAATCTCCTTGTCCTTCATCTCGATCTCATCACCCTCATTCTTGATGGTGGTGAGCAGACCCTCAAGCTGGTCGTTGTCGATCTCCTCAGGATAGAGGCTGTTCACACGGTTGATGAAGTCGCCCAAGATGTTCATATAGTTGGTGAAGACATCGAAAGGCGAGCTGTAGATGCCACGGTCGATTCCCACATTCGACGGCTTGGTCGTCATGAAGCGGAAGTTGTTGCTGGCCTGCAGATAGTCCCAGTCCTGATTGATGCGGGGATCATTGGAGATACGCACGCGCTCTGCCACACTGTAAAGCTTGTCGAAAGCCTCACGCTGCATGGGATTGCCCAGCCAGCAGCTCACATCACGCTCCTCATCCAACCACGACAGCGTGTCGGGAACGTCGAGCGAGCCGACACTGGCAAACTTGTCGCAGATCTCTGACGGCGTGGCGAAGGTGATGCCCCGCTGCTTGGCGCATGCCGGCAGTGCCTTAATGAACTCCAGGATGTTGCTCGACAACGGCTGTGCGATGCCGAGAGCGGAGAGCTCCATGAAGATGTTGATCACCTGCTCCTCTTCGGGCAGACTGGCGATGCGGTCCATATAAGTATCGGCGAAGAGAGGATAGCCCTCCCAGTCGCTATTGTTGAAGCGCAGGCAGATATCATCGCTCAAGGTGACATCACGGAGCAACAGCTTCAGATTGGGAGCGAGCGAGCAGTGGTACACATAGTGGGGCGACTTCCAACCGAGCACGTGCTTGGCACCTTCGGTAAGCATGCCCTTAAAGCCCATCTGCGAAGCCTGCAGGCCGATATCGTCGGAATAGATGAGCGACGAGTTGCGAAGCACTGTAGGACGCTTGCCAAAATACTCCTTGATCTTCTCGCACTGCTTCTTCACATCGGCAGCAAAGCACTCCTCATCCTTCAATGATGACAATCCGTGTGAATAAGGCTCGGCGAGGAACTCTACGCAACCCGTCTTATTCATCTCCACAAGCTTGTCGAGCACCTGGGGAGCATGAAGCTCAAGCTGCTCGATGCCTACACCGGAGAGGGAAAAGGCCACCTTAAACTCTCCGTTGCCTTCAAGCAACATCTGATGAAGGGCATTGAGAGCAGGCATATACGAACGCTCGGCAATGTCGTTGATGGTGCGCTCGTTCTCGTAGTCATCGTAATAATAATGGTCGGTACCGATATCGAAGAAACGGTAGCGCTTTAGATGAATGATCTGATGTATCTCGAAATAGATGCAAATTGTTTTCATTGTTGCTGATTTATTAATGATTAATAATATCACTCCCAACCGAGGGTGCGGAGATAGAGCGTGCGGATCCAGCGTCCCACCTTCTCCCATGTGATCTGGTTCACCTCATTGCGTCCCTCCTCCTGCAGATAATGGAAGAGGCTCTCATTGTGACAGATGGAATAGATGGCATCGGCCAGGGCATTGATGTCCCAATAGTCTACCTTAATGCAATTGTGCAGGATCTCGGCGCAACCGCTCTGCTTGGAGATGATTGTCGGCGTACCGCACTGCATGGCCTCAAGGGGCGAGATGCCAAACGGCTCACTCACGGAAGGCATCACATAGACATCGGAGTCTTTCAGGCACTCATACACCTGCTTGCCACGCATGAAGCCGGGGAAATGGAAACGGTCGGCGATGCCGCGCTCAGCAGCCAAATAGATCATCTGATCCATCATGTCGCCCGAGCCTGCCATACAGAAACGGACGTGACGCGTACGGTGAAGCACCATGTTGGCAGCCTCCACGAAATATTCGGGACCTTTCTGCATCGTGATACGTCCGAGGAACGTGACAACCTTCTCCTTGCCCTTGTGATCAGGACGGGGAATAGCCTGATTCTCCTCACTCAGTGGATAGACGGCATTGTGCACGGTGAACACCTTGCGAGGATCCTGATGATACTGATTGATCACCGTCTGACGTGTCAACTCCGACACGCACATGATGCAATCGGCATGGTCCATGCCATCCTTCTCGATCGAGTAAACCGTAGGATTCACATGACCGCGGGAACGGTCGTAGTCGGTAGCGTGCACGTGGATGCAGAGGGGCTTGCCCGACACTTGCTTGGCATGGATGCCGGCAGGATAGGTGAGCCAGTCGTGGGCATGGATGATGTCGAACTCAGTGGAACGGGCAACGACACCGGCGATGACCGAATAATTATTGATCTCCTCGTTCAGGTTGCCGGGATAACCGCCGGCAAACTCCATACAACCAAGATCGTTGACGTGCATATAGTTGAAGTCGGCATAGATATGATCGCGGAAATGATAATACTCATTGGGATCCATCAGATTGCCGATACGCTGCTTCACGTAGTCGTAGTTCACGTCGCGATAAGCGATTGGCACGCAGTTCATAGCGACGATATGAGCGTACGTATGGTCTTCGTCTCCAAAAGGCTTCGGCAGACAGAGAGTGATCTCAATGTCACCCTGGGCGTGCAGTCCCTCAGAGATACCGAAATTGGCTGTTGCCAGACCGCCATATACATGAGGAGGATACTCCCATCCGAACATTAATACTTTCATAATGACTTCCTCCTTCTTTAATATTTACACTTTTCCAATTGTTCCAACGCACGCAGCATCTCCGCCACGTTCATGGCAAACGACATGGCTCCACGGCCTGTGAACGGCGGGTTGCCGTCGAACAGCTCAGGCAGCGTGCCGATGCACGACTGATACATCTCGTCCTCAAAGCCCACCATCTGACGCTCCAGGAAGCTCAGACGCGAGCGCTTGTACAGGCGCAGGCAAGCCTCGATGTAGAAACCGCTGAGCCAAGGCCACGCCGTTCCCTGATGGTAAGCATAGTCACGCTGGGTCTGCGGACCGACATACATCGGGTTATAGCCGTTGCTCTTCGGAGAGAGAGAGCGCAGACCCTTCGGCGTAAGCAGCTCACGCGTACAAATATCGAGCACGGTCTTCTGCTGCTCTTTCGTCAGGGGCGAATTCTCAAATGCCACCGCAAAGATCTGGTTGGGACGCACGCTCCAGTCAGGCGTACTGCCGTCGACATAGTCGAACAGCCATCCGTACTGGTTGACGAACACCTTCTGGAACGCCTCACGGCACTGCTCGGCCAGATCGGCATACTTGCGTACCTCCTCAGGATTACCGGCATCGCCGGCCATCACGCTGGCAAAGACGAGGGCGTTGTACCAAAGGGCGTTGATCTCCACTACATATCCCGTACGCGGAACGACAGGACGGCCATTGGCGGTGGAGTTCATCCACGTGACTGCCTTCTCCTTGCCATTGGTGATAAGCAGGCCATTGTTGTCAAGGGTCAGATTGGGATGGCGACCATCCAAGATGAAATGAATGATGTCGGTGATAAGCTTGCCATACTCCTCGATGCACTCCTTGTTGCCTACGGCGTGCTCATACTGCTGGATGGCCCAAATGGCCCACAGCAACACATCCGGCTGTTCGATCTCTGACAGCTTCACTGTCAGCGGCTTACCTGCCATGAACTCACGCAGGCCTGTCTCTGCAGTTCGCATCACCTGCTCAAAATACTCGTGCTCCTCGATGGAGAGCGTCAGGCCGGGAAGAGAGATGAACGTATCACGGGCACGTGCCTTGAACCAAGGGAAGCCGGCTACGATGTATTTGTTGTCTCCCTTCATGTCTTCCACATGGAACTGATGGGCTGCATTGACAAGACAGTGGAAGAAATTGTCGCGCGGAGAACGTACGGAGATTTCCTCCTCGCATAGCTTCTTCAGCTTCGACGGTTCTATCTCTGACGTAGACGCGGAGAAGACGATTGACTCGCCCTTTCGGATTGGCATCTCGAAATAGCCGGGTACATAGAGATCCTCATTGGATGCATAACCACGCTCCTGCTCCTTCGGATATTCAATGCCACGATACCAATCAGGCTGAAAATGGAACTCATTCTTCTTGGAGAACTGCATGTACAAATCGGGATAACCGGCATACATACACGTCTTGATGCCATTAGTTACCTCGGAATACTCACGGGAAGCAACAGAATTCTCATGTGTAAACTCGCGCACGGAACGGAAGGCGAGGAATGGGCGGAATTGTAATGTCGTTGCCGAATGGGCATCAACAAGCGTATAACGGATCAAAAGACGATCCTCATAATGCTGGAACACCACCTCTTTTTTAAGAAGCACACCGCCTACACGGTAGATGGTTGTGGGCACTTTACCACAGTCGAACTCACGGATGTACTTGTGACCCTTAGGACTGTAATTATTGCCCTGATACTTGTGTAAGCCGAGATTGAAGGCTGCGCCATGCTGAATGACCGTGACGTCGAGCGATGAGAGCAGGACGTGATTCTCATCATCCAGTTCCGGAACAGGAACCACGAGGAGGCCATGATACTTACGGGTGTTGCAGTCTACGATGGTAGAGCACGCATAAGCGCCGGAACGGTTAGTTCGCAACACCTCTTTAGGTAAAGATTCCTCCAGGTTGGTCATCCGAGCCTTTTCAAATCTTAGATAACTCATAATCTGGTAAGGTTTTTATATTTTTATTTTTAATCGTATGCCTTTAACGGCTAAGACAGACGAGTTTAGGTGGCTCGTCTATCCTATTTATCTGACTTCAAAGATACTAAATTTATTAATAAAGACAAAACTTTCATCCGGTTTTTGTTTTTATTCCAAGTAATTTAAACAATTTGTAACATTTCCGATAAATGTTTGCCCACACAAGAAAAATAACGGCTAAAACCGCCATATAAACTATGTCCCTGGCACGATAAAATTGACCACTTCCTGCTCTACCGTAATACGGAAAGGACCGGAGGGCGTACGCATGAGACGGCCGTCGACAGCCACCTGAGCCCCGCGTATGCGCCGCACCTCTACTATCTTCGTACGATAAGGATAAACGCTGCCGGAGTTAAGGATGCGGTTGCGTGAGAAGAGATACATACCTTCGAGAAGCTGTCTGGTCACGGGCTGACATATCACCGACACATCAAGCTCGCCATTATAGGGTACCGCATGAGGAGTCATTCCATACCCGGTGGCATTGCCTACACAGACCGTCATCACCCGACGATCGATATCCTCACCATTGATTTTAAGATGCATCCTATAGTCAAAGCGGCGGGAAAGCAACAAAGCGAAGGATGCCATAAACGAAAGCGGCCGCGAGACCAGGAACCGACGCGCCCGGTTACGCTGTTCCATCATGGTAGCCACAAGACCGATATTCACACAGTTGAGGAAATAGCGGTGGCAGGCCATTCCCTCCAGATTATGGTAGCGCATGCAGCCGACATCTATCCTCCTCACACGACGCTGCTTCAGCCACTCTATATTCTTGTCAAGACTATCTTCTGAGAGATCCCAGAAACCGGCAAACTCATTCATCACACCATTGGGGATGACACCCAATGACACTCGGTCGCGTACCTGCCGCTCCTCTCCCATCAGCACATTGACAGCATCGTTCAGGGCCGAGTCGCCTCCGATGATGACGATCGTACGATAGCCGTCGCGCACCATGATATGAAACACCCGTTCCACCTGATGCTTGTGCTCGCTGGTCACCCAGTCGTAGTCCACATGATGGGCCTTCAACGCCCGCTCTATCCGACGGCGCCGTTCCCTGTCACCTCTTATAAATCCGTATTTCGGACAATAAATAATTCCCCAATGGCTCTCTTCCTTCATCTTCTGTTTCTTTTATGACCATAAACTTCCTTATCTAACAGGCAGGCGGGATTCAACCTCCCTGGCACAATGTGAGGATCTGTTCTACCTTTTCCTCCATCGGCAACAAGGCATCGATCCAGTGGATCACCATTCCGCGTCGTTCCATTCCACGGAACCATGTCATCTGACGCTTGGCGAACTGGTGGATGGCGATCTCCAACTGACGGAACATCTCATCGTAGGTGAGACGCCCGATGACATACTCCGTCACATATTTATACTCGAGACCATAGTAGATAAGATCCTCTGGCGCGATGCCCCTCTCTATCAAGCCTCGTATCTCGTCGACCATGCCATTGTCGAGCCGTTGTCTCAAACGCGCCGTGATCTTTCTCCTGCGCTCATCACGGTCGATCTGCACGCCGACGACAAGACTCTCGGGTGCCTTCATCTGCCGACGGTCGACAGGATGTTCCAGATTGTACGTCTCTATCTCGATGGCACGGATGGCACGCTGCGCCGTGTCGACATCCGTCGTGTTGTGCATCGCCGAGCCGGTCTGCTGCTTGAGCCTTGTCAGACGGGCAGTCAACTCCTCCAGCGACAATCCCTCAAGTTCACGACGCAAGGTCGGGTTCTGGGGCACGGGAGAAAGGGCATAGCCTTTCAGCACAGACTCGATGTACAATCCCGACCCACCGCAAAGGACAGGCGTGACACCACGCGACGTAATATCGCCGTAGGCTTGCAGGAAATCCTGCTGGTAACGATAGATATTATATTTCTCGCCCGGCTCGCAGATATCGATCAGATGATAGGGCACCTCCTCACCGTCGACGATGTAGTCGTCGAGATCCTTGCCTGTGCCTATCGTCATGCCTCGATACACCTGCCGGCTGTCGCCGGAGATGATCTCCCCTCCTATACGATGGGCCAGATGAGCCGCCAGATCCGTCTTCCCACTTGCCGTGGGGCCTAATATGGTAATGAGTTTCAGTTTCATACAAAAGCAAAGATAGAAGAAAAATCCGGCAGTGCCAAATAAAATCCATAAAAAAACCGCCCTACCCTTGCGGGTAGAGCGGCATCATGCTATATAGTAAGCAACAAATTACTTGTTGTTGTACTTGTTCATGATCTTGATCAGATCAACCACCTTGTGGCTGTATCCGAACTCGTTGTCGTACCAAGAAACTACCTTTACGAAGTTGTCAGTGAGGTGAACACCGGCAGTAGCGTCGTAGATAGAAGTCAGGGGGCAGTTCAGGAAGTCGCTAGAAACGACAGCCTCATCGGTGTAGCCCAGGATACCCTTCAGCTCGCCCTCAGAAGCCTTCTTCATGGCAGCGTCGATCTCCTCCTGAGTAGCAGGCTTCTTCAGATTTACGGTCAGGTCAACAACTGATACGTCCAGAGTAGGAACACGCATAGAGATACCAGTCAGTTTGCCGTTCAGCTCGGGGATAACCTTACCTACAGCCTTAGCAGCACCAGTAGTAGAAGGAATGATGTTGCCGGCAGCAGCACGGCCACCACGCCAGTCCTTACCACCCTTAGCAGGACCGTCAACGGTCAGCTGAGTAGCAGTGGTAGAGTGTACGGTTGTCATCAGACCATTCTCAATACCGAAGTTGTCGTTCAGCACCTTTGCGATAGGAGCCAAGCAGTTTGTGGTGCAAGAAGCGTTAGAAACGATCTTCTGGCCAGCGTACTTGTCAGTGTTAACACCGCAAACGAACATATCAGCCTGACGGCCGTCCTCACCCTTCTTAGAAGGAGCAGAGAGAACAACGTACTTAGCACCAGCCTTCAGGTGCTTCTCAGCACGGTCCATAGTAAGATAGAAGCCAGTAGACTCAACGATGTACTCAGCACCTACCTCAGCCCACTTGATGTTCTCAGCGTCGCGCTCAGCGAAGATGCGGATCTCCTTGCCGTTTACAACGAGAGTGTGGTCGTCCTTTACAGCAACAGTGCCGTCGAAACGGCCGTGCATGGTATCGTACTTCAGCAGATATGCCAGGTACTCAACAGACAGCAGGTCGTTGATAGCAACAACCTCTACATCGTTCTTGTTAGCCTCTTCGAGGGTTGAACGGAATACGAAACGGCCGATACGACCGAAACCGTTAATACCAATCTTAATCATTTGTTTTTTGTTATTAAAGTGGTTTATAACTAAAAAGAATTTTTCCTTCTAACCGAGCGCAAAGATACAAAATTATTTCTATATGTACAGCATAATTTACTATTAAATTAATTAAAAAACTCTAGAGTGCAAACTCAATATAGCAAATCAGTTTTATGACCGGCCGCACTCTACATCGCGTAATCCTCCCTCACTGAAGAATCAGAAAGGACACTGCCCATCTCTGTCGCTTTCTCCCGTTCACATTGTTTTTCTGCCGCCCCTACACATTCCATCCTCCCGCCTAATTCCCCAAAAATCGCACAGAGACATCGTAAATTCAAAAACCACATAAAAGACTTGTCTATTCCGGCTTTTTCCCTTATATTTGCGTTAACTAACCAAAAATCGGCAGATAATGACACGGGGCCCCGTACAAAGCGCTCCAGGCTTCGCTCTTCCGACCTGTATCTCATCAAGTACAAGAAACACTAACATCAAGAAATATGAGACCCAAGATCTTAGCATTGCTTTTCCTGCTTCTCTGCTGTCCTATGGTGACACGGGCGCAAGTAGACAACCAAAAACGCGCAGAACGAATTTACCAATATCTCATTGCCGGACAGGGCGACAGCATCTATGCCGCCCTGAATGACGAGGCGAAAAGTCAGCTCAGCCCCACGCTGTTCAATGATTTCCATCGCCAACTGGAAGCACAATACGGAACATTGCAGTCCACCTCTCCCTGGAGACAGCAAGAGACACAGGGAATAATGTTCTATTATCGGGACATGACTTTCGGTACCACTGCCCTGCGGCTGCTCCTGGCGTTCGACGCTGACGGACGGATGAACACCATCCGCCTCATCCCCGCGCCCGTACAAGCCGACAGCCCCACCGTGGCTCTGGACTCCACCAAGGCAGTGGAACGCGACATCATCGTGGAGACCGACGCCTTCCGTCTGCCCGGCACACTGACACTGCCACGGGTAGAAAAAGGCAGGAAGGTGCCCTGCGTGATACTCGTCCACGGATCGGGACCGAACGACCGCGATGAGACGATAGGTCCCAACAAGCCTTTCCGCGACCTCGCCTGGCTGCTCGCGCAGCACGGCATCGCCGTCATCCGCTACGACAAGCGTACGAAAGTGTACGGCAACGGTAGCGTACCGAAAGGACGCAAGCTGGACATGGACACGGAAACTTGCGACGACGCTCTCTCAGCCGTACGGCTCGCTGCCACATTACCCGAGATAGCACGCGACAGCATCTTCGTCCTCGGACATAGCCAGGGCGGCATGATGGCGCCACGCATCGCCCAAAGGTCGAAAGATGTGGCCGGCATCATTATCCTGGCAGGACTGGCACGACGGTTTGAGGATGCCATCATGCAGCAATCGGAATATATTGCCTCCCTTACAGGCACCGTCAGTCCGCAGGTACGTGCCCAGCTCGACGAGCTCCAACGGCAGGTGGCAAATGTGAAGCGACTGGGCACGACAGCATTCAACGACAGCATTCCTCTGCCTCTAGGACTCCCGAAGGAGTATTGGGAATTTCTGCGAACCTACAATGCTGCAAAGACCGCCTCGGCTTTGTCCTGCCCTATCCTGGTGCTCCAAGGCGGACGCGACTATCAGGTGACCATGGACGACCATCGCCTATGGACCATGGCCCTGGCCATAAAGCCACACGCTCAACTGAAAGTATATCCTAAGCTGAACCATATACTCCAAGAGGGTGACGGCAAGTCAACACCGACAGAATATAACGAGGCACGGCCCGTGCCAGCCTATGTGGCAGAGGACATAGCCGGATTCATACGGGGCAATGACATCAGATAAGCGAGCAAGTTCCCGGAAGCCTCCGCTGCTACAGAAAAGCTTTTAATATCATAGACAACTATCTTATTATTAGTAGTTTATATCTTTGTGATATACTTATACTAAAATACCATCTACGCATCGATGCATGCAAATGCGCCAGTCTCCTGACAAGCAACCGTTGGAGCTGGCGCTAATTTTATCAATACTATTTTTCACTTTCGTCATGTGGTACATCAGCCGGGACAATCCCTTGCCGAAAGACATTCTAACATCAGCACCATTCATGGAAGGACGCACTACATTCCGAGACGAAACACTACTTCCTGATATATTTACACCTTATATATAATAAGGCTCACCCGATAAATATAGGGGAGATATGCTGCTCAGATGAAGTACAGGGATGAGAAGCAGAGGAATGGCTCAAGGGGGCGTGTATGGAATGAATGCGGGGAATGAAACCCGGATCATGTGGCATGAATCCTGCCGGCTACCCGTGACGGTTCTTGTCGGACTTCCTGTAACGGTCATCTTGCTCTCCGTCCCTCAGAACAGATAGGATGACAGGGGCGGAGACGCTCACGGTCACCGGTTGCATGGAGAGAACAGGCTGTAAATAAAAAACAGAGGTTTTTATCATCGTTTCAGATTGGGAAGGGCATTTC
>ERZ779981.948-NODE-948-length-12015-cov-1.81003_pt1 | contig 12015 bp, 8 predicted proteins | sample MGYA00511182_ERZ779981 | MGnify/ENA primary metagenome ERZ779981 (study PRJEB29588, sample SAMEA2149539) | human gut metagenome | biome: human gut; feature: human-associated habitat; material: faeces | place: Denmark | collected 2008/2010 ... | reverse complement strand
CCGATTGCTATTGCCGCTTATTCGTATATGGCTCTGGTACCCGTTATCATTCCGTTGGTTGTGAAAATCTGGTGTACGAAGAAAGAATTGAGTATCAATATGAAGGAACAGGAAAAGAAATATCCTTCTTCGGTAGAAATCAAGAATCTTCGTGTGCTGAAGATTGTATTTCCGATTGTAGTGACTACGGTGGTCGCTCTGTTTGTGCCAAGTGCAGTGCCTTTGATTGGTATGTTGATGTTTGGTAACTTGATTAAGGAAATAGGTAGTGATACTTCACGTTTGTTTGATGCAGCTTCAAATAGTATCATGAATGCGGCAACTATCTTCTTGGGGTTGTCAGTCGGTGCGACAATGACTACGGAGGCATTTTTGAATTGGACTACTATCGGTATTGTGATAGGTGGTTTCTTGGCGTTTGCCTTGTCTATTTCCGGTGGTATCTTGTTTGTGAAGTTGGTGAATCTTTTCACTAAGAAGAAGATCAATCCACTGATTGGGGCTACAGGTTTGAGTGCTGTGCCCATGGCCAGCCGTGTGGCTAATGAAATTGCTTTGAAGTATGACCCCAAAAATCATGTGCTTCAATATTGTATGGCAAGTAACATTTCAGGAGTTATCGGTTCTGCCGTGGCTGCCGGTGTGCTGATTTCATTCCTACAATAAAAATCATCGTATTTAAATTGTTCGGGCACGAATTATACGGAAATTACAGGTGTTTTAGACAATACTGTAAGATCTGTATAGTTCGTGTCTTTTATTCTCTTTCTGTATCGTTCTCCTGGCTAAAACAAATAGAATAGGCCCTCTCCTCACGAAGAAAGCCTATCGTTAGATTAATGTTTAATATAAGAGAGAGTTTTATAGTCCTAACAGTTCATTGAACTTCTCTGCTGTCTTGGGATCTGACGGACGGGTCATATTGGCAGAGATGATTTTGCCATCCCGATCCAGCAGGATAAAACGGGGAATGCCGTTGATGAGGTAAGCATCCATAAAGGTCCTGTCTGTTCCCATGTGTAACTGGATCCCTTTTAGTTGATCCTTTGTTACCATGTTCTCCCATGCCTTTTTGTTCTTGTCGCATGACAGGCTGACAAAATGAATATCCTTTCCTGCATATTTCTCTTCCAATTCCTTTAACGCAGGAAGTTCTCCACGGCAAGGGCCACACCAGGTAGCCCACACGTCAATATAGATATATTTCTCTTTCAAATCTGCCAAAGATACTGTTTTTCCATTGATATCCGGATAGGAGAAAGCAGGAGATGGGGTTCCGGCTTTTAGCTTTTCCCATTTAGTACATAGCGTATTAAATTTGTCGAGCATTTTGGCATCTTTGACATGTTTATTAAACATGGAAATTAATGCATCTGATCCATCCAAGCCACGGCTACTGATATTGCCATAAACAAATAGGTTTACTAGATATTCTGCTACCTTTTTGTCTTTGATGTTTTTGTCTATATAGTTAACAAATTGTTCTGTGGTGTTTTCCGGCTTTTCTGTCACTCCTTGATTGCTCATGCTGGCAATGGCATTAGGCAGGAATTCTTTATATTCCGGCAAGGTCAGCAACTTGCTGTCTATAGTAATAAGTGATTGTAATTTGTTATAGAAGGTGTTTGATGCTACGTGTGTAGAATCTTTTGTTTGATACACATAATACATCGGATGCATGGGGAAAAAGCCGTATGTAAAGTATTTCAAGCGTATTTTTTCTTTATCAGTAAATGCCGTAGGAAGATTGGCTGCGTTTAATCCTTCATTGTTGGCAGCAAACAAGCTGTCTGCTTTATTTATAAATGCATCTTCTTTAAGTTTTGTGTCTTGAAAAGTCAGATTCTTTATTTTACCTGTGTTTAAGTAAGTGTTAACTGCTGCAGCCGCTCCGTCAAAATTGATGGTTTTCCACATTGCTCCGCCATCAAAAGAAATAATTAAATCTTGTACAGGATCCAGATAAAGTGTTCTCCGTGCACGCCCATATTGCAAAAGGACGTATTGCGGGGTAAAGTCATTGATTTCGATTGTTCCGTTTCCGGTAGCATCAATTTTCACTTCTTTTTTCTCTCCGGTTTCAGTAAAAGATAATACAGTTTTAGCTCCATTATCAGGATTAGCTATCTTGAATGTTAATTTAGAAGCTTTTGCTTCTGTAAAGGAGATACCCAGCATTAAGCTGAGTACCATCATTGATTTAATTCTGTTCATTTTATTTATTTTTTTAGTTGAATACCATCTAGGCAGAACCATGCGGGGGTACGCATATTGCCATCTGCATTTATGTCAGTGGACTCAAGGTAGAATACAACTTTATCTACTGTACCTAATGTGACAAGATCCATACGTGTCCAGTCACTGACTACATATTTCCAGTTAGGATGCTCAGTATTTGTATTCATACATGCCAAGTCGAAAGTCACACTTCCTGTTGCTTGCCCATTGTTGAATCCTTTGGCTGTGAGCTTGAAGTAATCACCGCTATCGAATTTCTTAACCCCTCCTGGTACATAGGAATGCCAAATCCCTTTGGGGGCACTTGGAATATTAGGGTTGGCTTGAGGTTCTTCTTTTGTACCATAGGTATCACCATAAGTCATGGCTAGATATCCCCAAGTAGAATTGGATACAAGCATGTAGTCAATAACAGAAGGTTCGTCCAAAGTAAAGAAAGCGTCATCACCTTTTACATGGCATACTACATAAGTTTCTGTAGTATTCGGGCGTGTGGTCCAAACGCTGTAACGGATAGTATCCATAGAAACTACATCATTGTTCCATACAAATGAACGTTGAGAACGGTTACTGTAACAGAAGCCGGCTTCTAACTGTCCGTCGGCTGCTTTCACTGTGTTAAAGTTGAGACCTTGTGAAGAGAAGCCTCCATCGGGTACATTATGCGTGAAATTCTTATCTAATTTCAGTTCATTAAAAGTTATGTTTGTTGGGTATGGTATTTTCACTTCCAAATCATCACTGCAAGCAGTGAACAATGCAAAAAGCGCTATTGCACTAAATATTATTTTTTTCATATTTATATTCTTTTTAAAATTATTCAAGTCCTGGATTTTGTTCAATTTTGTTGGTATGTGCTATAATTTCTGCATAAGGAATTGGCCAACAATATTTATTGGTGCTGATGTTGACATCCGGTTTTAACACTTCTAGCCAAGTTTTTCCATCTTTTTTGAAACGGACGGATGCAAACCAAGGTGTTTCGTTTTCCATCAAAAGAGTGACTACATATTCCTTGAAGATGGCATCCATTAGCTGTTCGTAAGTTGTGACTCCTGTAATAGGAGCCATAACTGGAGTGGTATATTGTGCGCGCATATCATTTAAAGGTTTCAATGCTCCTTGAATATCTGATGGATTGGTACGGGCCAATAATTCGGCTTTCATCAAATAGAGTTCGGCATAACGGAATACATAGGTACAGTATTTATCATTGGGACCATTGGCTGCTCCTCTATGGTATAATTTCGTTAACACGTTTTCATTAATGATATCAGCTTGCCAGTTTTCGCCACCTCCTGCTTCTCCGAATGTATAATCATGGCGTTCATCCTTTTCAATCCATTCGTTGGGAATATCTCTGAACTCACTATCGTACAAACCTTTGGAATATGTATATTCATAATTATAAAGATCCCACGTTAAATCTCCCTGACCTAAATAGCGGGCGAAGAGTACTTCGTTGGAGTCCCAAGCATCTTCATACAATTTGGTAATATTTGGTTCCATTTTGAATATGGATGGTGCGGTGGAAATTACATTATTGACTAGTTCCAATGCTTTGGCATAATCACCTTCCCAGCCACGTACTAATAAAAGCTTGGCGTGCATGACTTGGGCAAATTGTTTGGACATATATTTTGCAGACGTATAATCATGTAAGTTTTGTTCTGCATATTCAAAATCATCAATAATATATTGATAACTATCACCTACCGAGCTCCTATCTATCATTAAATTACTTAAATCAGATAATTGATCACGATAAAGGATGCCATAAGGAGATTCTGCATTGTCAAACCAGTGACTGAATAGCCACATTAACTGTAAATTTATAAAACCTCTGAAACAGCGTGCTTCAGCTATTAAGTCATTTTTTATTTTCTCTGAAGGAAATTTAGAGACATCAAGATCACTTACTCCTTTAATAGCTGCATTAGCCGCATTTATACAAATGTATAGATCATTCCATATATTGAAAGTATATGTGGTTGACTCATCTGTACTCTGGTTATAAGTCATATTATAAAAGGCTTCGGCAGATTTTCCTCCTGTTTTATAGATTCCAGCTTGCATGTGCAAGTTGCCGTATATATAACCTCCCATGTTTTTGCTTGAGGCATAATTGGAGTACATACCATTAACAATATTCTTTGCTGAATTATAATCTATAACGGCATTTTCTTGCACTAATTCATGTTCGGGAACCTGATTAAGGAAATCCTCGCATGAACTAAAGGAAGTACCGGCTATTAAAGCTATAATAAAATATATCTTTTTCATATTTTCTTCTATTAATTGAATATAAATTTAAGACCGAAATTGAATGTTCTAGCAGCTGGATAAGTACTGTAATCAGTTCCGAATCCATTTAATGCTACATTACTGGTACTACTGAAGTTTCCTTGTGGATCCATACCGGGATATGGAGTTACAGTAAATAGATTTGTCGCTTGAAAAGTCGCTTCTATTCCTTTAACTAAGAATTTCTTAAACCATTTTTCGGGTAAACGATATGACAAGTTTATGGCACTTAAACGCAGATAGGAAGCGTTGTGTAACCAACGGTCTGTAAATACACCGTTATTACCCCAACCATAGTGACTGCTAAATGGGTAAGTTGCATTTTCCCCCTTCATAGACCAACTGTCTAAAACAAATGTTGGAGCATTGTATACATTAAGTCCGTTACATGTGTTTAGTTCCTGTTGCCATAAACGCTTCCCTCCTACAGAATAGGTGAAAGTGAAGTTGGCCATTAAACCTTTCCAATAGAATGTTGTTCCAAAACCTCCGAAGAAATCGGGGTTTGAACTTCCTAAATATCTACGGTCACCATCGGCTGTAATTTTTCCATCTCCATCTAAATCCATTACATAGATATCTCCTGCTCCTTCTGGTGTCGTCGCACGGTAATTAGTGACTTTTCCGGTGCTAGGATCAATGGGTTTATTTGCCCAAACTTCTTCATTATTAAGGAATAAACGACCAGCATCTACATATCCGTAGAAACATCCAAGTTCACCTCCTTCTTCTAATTTAAAATATTGATAAGCACCACCTCCAACACTCTTGGTTACTCCGTTTAGCTTTTCTAATTTACCTTTGTTATGAGCTATGTTAAAATTGATTTCCCATGTTAAGTCACGTGTCTTAATAATTTCACCACGAATATCAAATTCCAAACCGGTATTGCTGATAGCACCAATATTTTGTCTAACCTCATTGAAAGCGGATGAAGTTGGAACAGGTTTATCGTAGATCAGATTATCTACATATTTACGATACCAACCAAAACCACCACGAATGCGGTCGTTTAGGAAGCCGAAATCAAGGCCTAAGTCTGTTTGAGCCTGTGATTCCCATTGTAACAGACTATTTCCTAATGAAGATGGGGATGATCCCGGCTGTCCATTATAGCTACTGGAAGAGAAACGGCTGGCAAAATCGTAATTGTCCAAATTCTGAGAACCAGTCAGACCATAAGATGCTCTTAGTTTTAAATAAGAGATGGTTGGTTTCATAAAGTCCATAAAATTTTCTTCAGATGCAATCCAGCCTGCTGCAATAGAAGGAAAGTAGCCCCAACGGTTGTCTTTACCAAATTTGGAAGAACCATCAGCACGATAAGTTGCTGTTAACAGGTATCGATTGTTGAATTTGTATTGGATTCGGGCAAATGCGGAGATAAGTGCATTGGTTTCCTTTGCACTTTTCATGGCACCTCGTGTGGCAGCACTTCCTAGATCTGTCAAAATATCATCATCTGGGAAGTTGGATCCGCTTGCCTGCATCATATCATACCAGTTTTTTTCCATAGAGTAACCTGCTATGGCTTGGACATCATGTTTTCCCATTGTTTTGTAAAAAGTCAGTAGGTTTTCCCATACCATGACATAATTTTGGCGGTTTCTCTGAAGAGCCGAATTGGTACCGTCATCATAGTATTTTCGGGTAAATTGATCTAATTTATAATTCGTATATGCTATGTTGCCCGTTGTCCTGAATTTTAAGTAAGATAAGATGTTGTATTCCAAGAATAATGATGCATTTAAGTTGCGTGATTGACTTTCATTCTTATCTTTTAATTCCAGTAATGGATTCTTGGTATAATAATCAATCGTATTGATATTTCCGTCTTCATTATAAGCTGGATAATCAGGACGTATTCCTACTATTTTGGAAATCATGTTGTCTTTGTCTGTAGCTTCGCGGGAAGAGGCATCCATATTAAGACCGAATTTTAAGGCTTCTCGTACTTTGGTTTCAAAATTAAAGCGGGCACTTAATAATCTGGAATTGCTGCCTTTTACAATACCATCCTGATCCTTATAATTTAAAGAGGCATAGTATGAACTTTGTTGACTGCCACCACGTACGGATAAATTATATTCCTGTATGGCAGCGTTTTGAGTCATCATGTCCCAATAATCATCCTTTCCATTATAATATGCATTTTCTTTAAACATGCCTGCTAAATCTTCTTTAGTCCACTGGCTGGTATTTAAAGCTTTGAATTTGTTTTCATCAAGGTAACGTTTGCTGAAATATGTTAAGTTGCCTTGCCGGAAAGACTCATCAATATTGATTTGTTTGGAATACATGATATATTGGTCAACATTCATCGTTCTGAAGTCGTTTGAACTGATAGCTTGGAATCCATAGCGGGTTGTCAGTTCAATGGTTGGCTTGCTTCCTGCTGAACCTGTTTTTGTTGTAACAATTACAACACCATTGGCTGCACGTGAACCATAAATGGCTGTTGCTGAGGCATCTTTTAAAACATCAAGGCTTTCTACATCATTTAAATTTAGATTGTAGAGCGTGTTTGAAACATCTCCGGAAACATCATTTGAGTACTGGGGTACACCGTCAATGATCCATAAAGGCTGTCCATTACCCGATAAAGAGGATACTCCACGGATAACGACAGATACTGGAGCTGTAGGAGATGCACTGGCAATCATGACATTTACACCGGCGGCTTTACCTTGTAGCATACCTTGAATATTAGTGGTCATAGGAGCACTTTTGATGTCCTCCTTGCTTACACGTGCCATTGCACCGGTTAAGTCTCTAGGTTTTGCTGTACCGTAACCGATTACCACAACTTCGTCTAGATTTGTAGTGGAACTTTTCAACTTCACATTGAATACACGTTTGTTTCCCATATTCTCTTCAACTGTGTTCATACCAATAAAGCTGAACATCAATTTGTTTCCTGCATTTTCCGGAAAAGAAAGCATGAACTGACCGTCCATATCAGCGATAGTTCCGAAAGTTGTTCCTTTGACAACGACAGAGGCACCAACTACAGGTTCTCCTAATTCATCTCTGACAATACCTGTTATGGTTTTGCGTTTGGCATTGCGATCAATGGGGAGAATTAATACATAATTGTTTTCTACTAGCTCATAGCGCATACCTGCCTGGCTGCAGATAACGGATAATGCTTGTTCTAAAGGCACTTTTTCTAATGTCAGTTTTAAAGGGACATTGTTTAGTGTTGCATCCTCATACATAATGTTAATCCCTGTCTGCTTTTTGATTGTGTTTAGTGCTTCTTTAACACTAATGTTTTCACTTTTAATCGTGACATTCTTGTCTGCCATAATATTGGCAAAGGCGGAATTTAAAACACAACACATGCATATAAGCATCATTAATAGCCTCATCTTAGGAGGTCGGGACGCTGAGCGTCTCCACATTTCATTCTTTTTCATAAAACTCTAGCTCATTAACTTTGAATTGTTTATAATGTTAAAATTAGCTCTATTGTTTTTTTACTAAAATAGTTTCATCATCTTTCTCAAATTTTACGTCTGAAACTCGGTGTAATATCTCTAAAGCAAAACTGAGTGGTTTGTTTCTAAAGATGATTCCAGTGAATTTCATATTTTCTAATTCTTTGGAAGCCAGTTTTAAGTCTACGTTGTAGCAGCGTGATAGTCTGGCAAGTAAGTCTGGCAGCGGCATGGCGTCAAATTCCATAGCTCCAGTTGTCCATGAAGTATATAGTTCTGGATCTACTTGGCTGATCAGGGAAGTCTGTGATGAGTAATGCTCATTAGGAGTCATGGTGTATTCTCCAGTAGGGGATGTTACTTTTATTTTACCGCTGACTAATGTAATGGATACGTCTTCACCAGGATAAGCTGTAACATTGAATGTCGTTCCTAATACATAGACCACATGATCGTTGGCTTTTACAATAAAAGGGCGTTGAGGCTCATGGATAACATCGAAGAAGGCTTCACCTTGTAGTGTTACTTCACGGATATTGGTGAATTGAACGGGAAAGTCAAGGTGGGAGTCTGCATTTAATTTTACTTTTGTACCATCTGATAGAACTATGGAATATTCTGAACCTCTAGGTACTTTTAATTGATTTTGTAGAAGAATTGTATCTAGAACGGGTTGATCAGTTTCTTTTCTGTTTTCCTGAGGGTAAATGATTTCTTCATTATTGATATGACTGCCGTTTATTTCTTGGTGGTTTGAATATAATTTTATTTCAGATTGGTCTGCTAATACTAAAGTGGCTCTAGGGGAAGGTACTATATTGTATTTGTCAATTTTAGTTATATTATTCTCTGTAATCAATGAACTTGATTCTTGGTGTCTAAAATATAAAATGGAAGTAATTCCTATGATAACAGCTATTACAGCGGCAGATGAATACGGTGTTGAATAGACTTCCATGAGGCTTCTTTGTCAAACTGATGTAATAAGTTAAGTTGGTTATTGACATGATGGAGTGAAAGTAACTTCACAAAGATATCTCTATGCGATGCGTCCTTTTCAATCCATTGCTTTAATTCTTCAAATTCCTGTTCATTGAGTTGATGGGACAGATATTTTTGAATCAATGTTTTTGTTTTACTCTTTTGCATAATTGTTGCACTGTTTAATATTAAGTATAACAAATACGCAAAACGGGTGACAAAAATCTGAAGAAAATTATAAATTAAATAATATTAAGATATCAATCATATTGAAACGACGCAACATTTTTAGTGCGCGTGATAGGTGGGTTTTTACTGTATTTATGGAAATATGGAGCTCTTCAGCTACTTCTTTGTATTTTTTGTCTTCCAGAATAATTTTGACTAAAACATTATACTCTTGTTCCGGCAATTTTTTTAATTCGGCCAGTAATTGATTCCTTTTTTGCAATAGCTCTTCTTCATCATAAAAATCATCGATAGGAGAATAAGATTCTTCTTCCATTTCGTCTAAAGAAAAGTAACGTTCCCGTTGTACTTTGGTCAGTGAGGAGAAACGGACGGCATTGAATAGCCATGCGTGCAGATTGGAGGAAATAGTGGTATGCGAGTTTTTATCCCAAAAACTCACAAATAAATTCTGTACGATATCTTCTGATGTTTCCGCAGAACCTGTGAACTGTACAGAGTAGAGACATAAAGGGAGATAATAAGTATCATACAGTAGACGAAAGGCCTTTTCTTTGTTTTCTGCAAAGAGAGCTAGTATCCTTTCGTCTACTTCATTATATCTATTGTATTTTCTTGCATTATTGTTCATGGATGCCTTTTGAGGCACAAAATTAGGAATTTAACTGACACGATATACGACTTTCATGGATTAAAAATGCAAAAAGTACAATGTATTATGAATATTTTCTTTATTTTTCAATTCTGAACCAGTCAGCGTCCGTCCATCCTCCGTCATTGGTTACAATAGCGGGGCGCGTACAGAAGATACCTACCTTGGCTCCTATCCATTTACCTTCTTTTACTTGGAAAGTTTCTCCTAATGGCTGGAATTTCTTGCCGTCCGTACTGTAACTGAGGTTACATTTCACTAATAAGTCGTGACCGCCTTCACTGGCTTTAATCTTGTCTCCTTTTGCGGAAAATTTAGCGCGAAGATAGATTGTGCCGTTTTTTAAGGGAACGGAAGCATTTACTTTTTCAGTAGCCCCCCGATCGGCTTTCAGGCACTCCACTTGTGACAGGACAAGTCCGTTGTCTGTGTTTTCAACAACTAATCCGGCATAATCCATTCCCATTACAACCAGTCCCGTACGTTCACCTTTATATTTTTCTGTCGGCTTGAAAGTAAGTTTGGTGGTGGCAGTAAAATTGGGAGCCGGGGTTTTTTGTAGCATCAGATTAGAAACATCCCATAAACTTTTATAATCTTCGGGAACTGGGTAGGAGTATAGACGTACAAATCCTTCTCCTCCGTTGAAATAAGCCCATTTTTCATTGATGTTAGCCTGCCATTGCCATTGAGGAGACAATGTATAACCATCAAACTCGTCACTTTCTTGCGGGGTACAAATAGGATAGTTCTTACCTACATTAGGCTTTTTATAAGTCAGAACAGGTTCGCCACAACCATCGCCGTCTTTATCAACACCTATAACGGGCCAGTCATCAACCCATTTCATAGGTTGCAGGTGGACTAAGCGTCCGTAAGCTCCTACGTCTTGGAAGTGCATGAACCAGTCTTCTCCTGTAGGGGTGTCTACCCAACCGCCTTGATGAGGTCCGTTGACGGGAGAGTTGCCTTGCGCTAATACTGTTTTCCATTCGTATGGACCGTATACGTTTTTTGAGCGAAGTACGACTTGCCATCCTGTAGGAACGCCGCCTGCCGGATGGAAGATGTAATAGTATCCATTACGTTTATAGAATTTGGGCCCTTCACAAGTCTGATGTGCTTCATGACCATCGAAAATGATACGGGATTGTGTGATAGCTTTACTTGCATCAGCACTTAGCTCACAAATTGTAATTACACTTTTCAGTCCGGCCCGGCTTCCTGCATAAGCGTGAACCAGATATACACGACCGTCATCATCCCATAATGGAGTCGTGTCGATGATGCCCTTTCCGGCTTTCACCAAAACTGGCTCGCTCCAGGGACCTTTCGGATCTTTGGCTTTCACCATGAATGCTCCTTGGTCCGGGTCACCCCAGAATATATAGAATTCACCGTTATGGTGGCGGATACTGGGTGCCCATACACGGTTGCCATGTTCAGGACGGACATCGGTAACAGGGGGCAGTGCGTAGGGTACAGCCGCACCTATGATAGTCCAGTTGACAAGGTCTTTGGAGTGTAATATTTGTAAACCGGGCAGACAGTTGAAACTGGATGAGGTCAAATAATAATCGTCTCCTACACGGCAAACGTCCGGATCGGAGTAATCCGCATACAGGACTGGATTTTTGTAGGTCCCATTGCCTTGGTCGGCCACCCAGGCTTGGGATACATAATTCTGTGCGGGAGCAGATAAAAAACAGCCTCCTAGCAGACAGAGAGTGATTAGTCGTTTCATGGTTTTAGATTTTTTATTTAATCGTAATTTTGCAAGGATGTTCCAATTCTTTTCTCCATTGGGGAAGATAATTGAACCAGTCTTTCATATCTTTAAATCCGAAACTTTCTTTTTTTGAGGTGAAAGTAACGTAATAGTGGAAATGCTGTTGCCCCGGTGCTTGTAAGGTATATAAGTAGTTTGAACCGTCTTGTACTTCTTTACCGATATATTTAGGAATGAAAGTTCCCATACCTGTTGTTTCCTTCACATAGCCTATGGTGTCTGTGACGGGCCAGTCGGTTCCCCAGCTTCCAGTCAGTCCTTTATGGTCGCTCATGTGACCTCCTTCTTTCAGAATCTGTACACCTGCTGCAAAGACTTCCTGTTTAAGCGGACGGTCAAACAGGACATCTACCTTCATGTCTCGATGACCGCCATAGATGGTATATCGATTGATCATGTTCAAATCGTTCCCTTGATATTCC
>ERZ779981.946-NODE-946-length-12046-cov-1.69669_pt1 | contig 12046 bp, 10 predicted proteins | sample MGYA00511182_ERZ779981 | MGnify/ENA primary metagenome ERZ779981 (study PRJEB29588, sample SAMEA2149539) | human gut metagenome | biome: human gut; feature: human-associated habitat; material: faeces | place: Denmark | collected 2008/2010 ... | reverse complement strand
TTTCGGCATTACATAAGGTTATGGCTGAGATGAATAATGGAATCACCAACATATCAACGGTTGTGGAAGAAAATGCACAGGGAATTAGCAGTGCAACAGAAAATGTGTCTGATCTTGCAAATTCTATCACGAACATTCGACAACAAGCAACGGAAAACGTTGACTCTTCAAAACATCTTATGGAAGAAATGAATCGTTTTCAGAAAATTTAGGATCAGATTCAGGGAAAGATGGGAAACATGAGAAAAAAAATTGCGTTTCTTGCAGGTGCAATCAGTTTTGATAATCAGAATCGTGTGATCGACGGTGTATTAAGACGTGCTGCGGAATTCGATACGGATGTATTTATTTTTACATGCTTTGTGAACTATGATGAGTCGGAAGAAAACAAAGTCGGAGCATTTCAAATTATGGAACTTCCGGATCTTACTACCTACGATGGTGTGATCGTTATGAAAAATTCAATACAATATGAACCGGCTTCCAACTCGTTGATGAACCGGATAAAAGAGAGCAGGATTCCAGCGGTAAGTGTTGATGAATATATTGATGGAATGCATAATGTCGGAATATCGGATTACAATAGCCAGAAACGTATTGTAGAACATCTGATAAAGAAACATCATCTGACAAAAATCAATTATGTGTGCGGTATTCTACAGGGCAAAGAAGGAATGGAACGTTATCGGGCATATAGGGATGCTATGGAAGAGCATGGCATTCCTGTTTGTGATTGTCAGGTTTACTGCGGAAATTATAATCGTGAAAGCGGAAGAAAAGCCATCGAATATTTTATGAAAAACCAGACGCCGCAGGCAATTGTATTTGCAAATGATGCGATGGCGATCGGCGGAATGGAGCGCTTGCAGCAGTATGGTTATGAAATCCCAAAAGATATCGTAGTAACCGGTTTTGACAATGATGAGCTGTCCGCATTTTATATTCCGTCTTTGACGACCGTTGATCGCAGACAGGAAATGCTCGGGGAAAAGGCGGTCGATCTGCTTTTTGATGCACAAAGTCATACATCTGTGAAATTGGAAACCCAGATTCTGTATCGGGAAAGCTGCGGATGTAACTGCCGGACACCAAAGTCGATCCGGGATCTTCGAGTGGAATATCAGAACCAATGCTTAAGCTATGAGGAGGCACTAGATGCGTTAAAAAGTATGGAACTCGATCTGACCGGGCTTGAGAGTGTGGAAGAATTGTGTTCGCGGTTAAAAAAATATGTTATCCGATCAGATATGAAAGAGTTTTATCTTTGCCTGTGTGATGAAAAAAAGTTGTTTGCGTATGATGACATAAAAACTAATATCAGAGAACAAGCGATTTGTGAGCACTATACCCAAAAGGTTCATATACCGCTTGCCTATCATGATAGAAAGTTTGACTCCTATGGAAAATTTCCGTCAAAGGAAATTTTGCCTTATGAAATGAGAAATAAATTACAGAAAACATTCTACATAGTGACACCAATTTATTATCAAAAAATATGTTATGGATATTGTGTCTCGGATGGAAGTGTCTTTGCGTTAAAAAGTGAGCTTGCATATTTATGGACGGTTAATATCAGTATGGCACTCGAAAATATTCGCAAATGGAAATGGATCAATCAGATGAATGAGAAGATCAACCGTATGTGGAAGTATGACATGCTGACACAGGTGTTCAATCGGAGTGGCTTTTTTTATTCCGCAAATGCGGTTGTTGAACGGATTAAAGGACAACATCGGCGGGCATTTATGATTTTTTTGGATATTGACGGTCTAAAGAGTGTCAATGATGGGTTAGGGCATGAGGTCGGCGATGCTTTCATACGCGAGATGGCAGATGTGATAAAGGCATCAGTTCCGAAGGATTGTCTGGTAATGCGTTATGGAGGTGATGAATTTGTGGTGTTTGGGAGTTGTACGAATGCCAAGCGGATGCAGATGATCGTAAGTAAGATAAAAAATACAATGGAAAAAGAAAATCAAAACGAGAAGAGAATCTACCAATTGTCTGCCAGTATCGGATGTTCCGTACATGCATCTGACGAGATTGATGATTTAAATCAGTTGATCGAATCGGCGGACAAGCGCATGTATGAAGAAAAGAAAGAAAAACATATGAGAAGATAATAAAGGCTATTCAGAAAATAAGGACAGTTTTTTAGTCTAATCAGAGGCTAAAAAGCTGTCCTTATTTTTGTTATCTTTTTGGTGTATCAGATAAGAGAAAAAGGGGGCAGACAATGGAAAACAGATATTATCTGGCGATTGATATCGGAGCGTCGAGTGGACGCCATATTCTTGCGCATAAGAAAGACGGGCGAATTGTCTTAGAGGAGATCTATCGATTTCCAAACGGAATGCAGGAACATAACGGACATAAAGTGTGGAATGTGGATCAGCTTTTTGGGGAAATTCAAACCGGAATGAAGAAATGTGCGGATATAGGAAAGATTCCGTATAGTATGGGAATCGATACCTGGGCTGTAGATTTTGTATTGTTGGATGATCAGGGACAAAGAATTGGTGATGCCGTGGCATATCGTGATGCGAGAACGGATGGGATGGACAAGCAGGTATATGAGATTATTTCGGAAAATGATTTGTATGAAATTACGGGTATTCAAAAGCAGAAGTTTAATACGATCTATCAGCTAATGGCGCTTAAGCAGCAGAATCCGGAAAGCCTGGATAGGGCACAAAGTATGCTTATGATTCCGGATTATTTTAACTTTCTTTTGACGGGAAATAAGTTACAGGAATATACGAACGCGACAACAACACAGCTGGTTGATCCGAAAGCCAATGACTGGAACTGGGCATTGATTGATCGGCTGGGATATCCGAGAACCCTCTTTCAGACAATTATGATGGCGGGAAGCATTGTCGGAAACTTGGCGGATTCTATTCAGAAACAGGTAGGTTTTGAATGCAAAGTAGTCTTGCCGGCAACGCATGATACAGCTTCTGCAGTGATGGCAGGTCCATCCAAAGAGGAACAGCCACTTTATATCAGTTCCGGAACATGGTCATTGATGGGAACCGAATTGAAAGAAGCTGCCTGTGATGAGCAAAGCAGAAAGCATAACATGACGAATGAGGGCGGATACGATTATCGCTTCCGCTATCTTAAGAATATTATGGGACTCTGGATGATCCAGTCGGTGCGAAAGGAGATAGCCCCGGAACTTGGTTTTGGAGAGATCAGCGAACTTGCGTCAAAGCAGACGATTCCTTCTTTCGTTGATGCCAACGATCCGAGATTTCTTGCGCCGGAGCATATGACGAGCGAGGTGCAGAAAGCCTGTAAAGAGAGTGGACAGCAGGTGCCACAGGGCATTGCGGAAGTTGCCTGTGTGATCTACAACAGTCTCGCAAAATGCTATGCCGATACAGCAAAGGAGATTGAGAAACTGACCGGAAAAACATACGACTGTATTCAGATCGTTGGTGGCGGTGCCAATGCGGATTATCTGAACAAACTGACCGCATTTTTCACGAAGAAGACAATCTATGCAGGACCGACGGAAGCGACTGCGATCGGTAATCTCTGTGCGCAGATGATCGCAGCGGGAGAATTAGAAAACTTAAAGGAGGCAAGACAATGTGTTTATGCTTCCTTCCCAATTCATAAATACGAAAAGTAAAGGAGAAGAGACATGACAAATTACGAAGCAGCAAGAGAAAAATATGCAGCACTCGGTGTGGATACCGACAAGGCGATCGAGACATTAAAGAAAGTTCCGGTATCGCTTCACTGCTGGCAGCTGGATGATGTGATCGGTTTTGACAATGACGGAGGACTTACTGGAGGCATTCAAACGACCGGTAATTATATGGGCCGTGCTAGAACGCCGGAACAGTTGATGGCAGATATGGAAGAAGCGATGAGACTGATGCCGGGAACCGCAAAATTAAACATACATGCATCTTATGCAATCTTTGCACCGGGGGAATTTGCAGACAGAGATGCGCTTGAACCAAAGCATTTTGCTAAATGGGTAGAATTTGCCAAGAAGCATCATATGGGTATCGATTTTAATCCGACCTTTTTCTCACACGAGAAAGTAAAGGACGGTCAGACACTTTCGAGTCCGGACGAGGAGACAAGACGTTTCTGGATCAATCACGGAAAGGCATGCATCCGCATCTCGGAATATTTTGCAAAAGAGACCGGAATGCCTTGCGTTATGAACATCTGGACCGGTGATGGATTTAAGGATGTTCCGGCAGACCGTATGGGACCTCGTATGCGATACAAGGATTCCATCGAGCAGATCTTATCGGAGCCATACGATCATAACCTCGTAAAGCCTTGTGTGGAGTCAAAAGTTTTCGGTATAGGTGTGGAGTCTTACACAGTCGGATCGGCTGAGTTTACACTTAGTTTTGCTGCTTTACATGACGGCTGTATGCCACTAATGGACACCGGACATTATCATCCACTGGAGTATGTATCTGACAAGATTCCGGCAATGCTCTGCTTTTATCCGGAATTTGCATTGCATATCACAAGAGGTGTGCGCTGGGATTCCGATCATGTGCTGATTCTTGATGATGAGACGAAGGAGATGGCAAAAGAAATTGTAAGAGATAATGCGCTTGACCGTGTCTATATGGCTTTGGACTATTTTGATGCAAGTATCAACCGTGTTTCGGCACTTGCAACAGGATTTCGAAGCTGGCAGAAAGCCCTTCTTATAGCTTTATGTACACCGAATGCAATGCTCAAAGCGCTTCAGGATACGAATCAGATGAGCAAACTTATGGTTATGAATGAGGCGGTGAAGATGTTGCCGATCGGTGAGATATGGGATGAGTACTTAAGACGTGAGGGCGTCGTTGATGATCTTCATTTCTATGATGAAATCGAAAAGTATGAGAACGAAGTATTGGAAAAGAGAAATTAAAAAAGAATAGAAAAGAGGAATTATAATTATGAATTTTTTAGATGCAGAATTTGTACAGGAATTTATCCGCATGGCGAATGACGGATGGGAGCAGGGATGGCATGAGAGAAATGGTGGAAACCTTTCTTATCGTGTAAAACCGGAAGAAGTAGAATTGATAAAAGAGAATTTTAAGGCGAAGGAATGGCAGCCAATTGGCACAAGTGTACCGAATCTTGCCGGCGAGTTTTTTCTGGTTACGGGAAGCGGTAAGTATTTCCGCAATGTGATCATTAAGCCGGAAGATTCCATCTGCATGATTGAACTGGACGAAAAAGGTGAAAATTACCGTATTGTCTGGGGGCTGGTCAATGGAGGCAGACCGACTTCCGAGCTTCCGAGTCATTTGATGAATCTCGAAGTAAAAAAACTTCAAAATCCAAATTACCGTGTGGTCTATCATGCACATACCACCAATATTATTGCACTCACATTTGTACTTCCACTCGAAGATAAAGTGTTTACGAGAGAACTGTGGGAGATGGCAACGGAGTGTCCGGTTGTTTTTCCGGACGGTGTCGGTGTTGTTCCGTGGATGGTTCCGGGAGGAAGAGAGATCGCGGTTGCAACAAGTGAACTGATGAAAAAGTATGATCTGGCCATTTGGGCACATCACGGAATGTTCGCAGCAGGCGAAGATTTTGATCTGACATTCGGTCTGATGCACACCGCTGAGAAATCGGCAGAAATTCTTGTGAAGATGTTATCCATGAGACCGGATAAGCTTCAGACGATCACTCCGGACAATTTCCGGGATCTGGCAAAAGATTTTAACGTTACATTGCCGGAAGAATTTCTTTACGAAAAATAAACAAGAAAAAATTGGCAGTGAAGCTGTTGCATCGTAGCCTCACTGCCAATTTTTATTGTGATTAAACGTTATTGTCTGTAAAAATCAATAATCCGGTCAAGTCTTGCGGTCATGTTGGAAAGGAGCGCATCTAAAATCGTGATAGCTGTCATTGCCTCAACAACGACCACTGCACGCGGAACGATAATCGGATCGTGTCGCCCTTTGATGCTGATCTCAATTTCTTTTCCGTCTTTGTTGACGGTCTGCTGTGTTGCTGCAATGGACGGTGTCGGTTTGACGGCTGCACGGAAAAATAACAGCGAGCCATCACTCATGCCACCGAGCGTGCCACCGGAATAATTGGTTCTCTTGGAGATATGTCCATTCTCCATGCAAAATGCATCGTTGTTGGTTAGTCCGGTAGCGGTAGCTGCACCAAATCCGGCTCCGATTTCAAAGCCCTTTACGGCACCGATCGAGAGGATTGCTTTTGCCAGATTCGCATCGAGTTTTTCAAAAACGGGATCACCGAGTCCGACGGGAAGCCCAAAAATCTGACATTCGATGATGCCACCGCTGGAGTTTTGTTCCTGTAAACATTTTTCGAGATATGCGCTGGCTTTTGCTGCGGCTGTTGCATCCGGCATATACAGCTTGTTTTTTGAAATTTCTGCGGGATCAAACCGGGCAGGATCAATGGACACCGGACCGATTGCCTGACTGTAGGCAAGTATGGAGATGTCCATCTGCTCTAAAATTTTGATCGCAATTGCACCGCCGGCAACCGCCGCCGCGGTAATCACGAAATCCGTATTTTTCGTCAAAACAGAAATCAGCATGTCCCGGTCGGTAGTAGGAGGCAATTTCACTGTAATCGGCAGAGTGCTGGTCCTTGTTCCAGACCATCATGGAAATCGGGGTACCGGTTGTTTTTCCCTCAAAGACACCGGATAAGATTTCTACCGTGTCACTTTCCCTGCGCTGTGTGGTAAATTTGGACTGGCCGGGTTTACGCCGGTCTAAAAATTTCTGGATATCTTCTTCACAGAGGCTGAGTCCGGCAGGACAGCCATCCACAACAACACCGATGCCTTTGCCGTGGGATTCCCCCCATGTGGTGATACGAAATAAATTGCCAAATGATGAGCCTGCCATAAATGCCTCCTTAAAAACGTTAATATTCTAAGAGATATTATAAAAAACATCGCATTGAATAGTCAAGAGAGATATGGTAATATTTAAAGGAAATAGACATAAAAAAGAGAGGGGGAACATATGGAATTTAACGCAGTATATCATCAGGCGAGTGACAATTACTGTTATCCGCTGAATGAGGATGAGCTGATTATCAATATAAAAACGGGCTACGATGTAAAATCGGTATCCATTATACTCGGAGATCCGTTTGCCGCGGGAATATTAGGCGGTGGGGAGCACTGGGATGGAAAAAAGGAGCCGATCATATATAAAAAGCGGTTAAAAAATCAGATCTGGTGGACCACAACCGTGCGTCCGGAGTACAAGCGTCTGAAGTATTATTTTGAACTTCAGACAGAGGAGGAAAGCTGGTTTTATTTTGAAGACGGGTTTGTCAGCAGCGAACAGATGCATCTGGAGGGCAGAAGCCGTCAGTGCTTTGTTTTCCCGTGGATGAATCCCTGTGATGTACCGCGTACCCCGGCATGGGTCAATGATACCGTATGGTATCAGATTTTCCCGGATCGTTTCTGCAACGGAGATCCTTCCAATGATCCTGAGAATGTGGTTTTGTGGAGAGAGCATGGAAGCGTGACCAATGAGGAATGTTTCGGAGGAGATCTGGCGGGGATTACAGACAAGCTGGATTATCTGCAGAATCTGGGAATCAACGGTCTGTATCTGACACCGATCAACGAAGCTCCGTCAAATCACAAATATGATACCACGGATTATACGAAGATTGATCCGCGTTTTGGCGATGAGGAAACCTTTAAACACCTTGTGAAGGAAGCGCATAAGCGGGGCATCCGCGTAATGCTTGACGGTGTGTTCAATCATTCCGGATATTATTTCGCACCGTGGCAGGATGTGCTTGCAAAGGGACCGGAGTCGGAATATTATGACTGGTTTATGATCAATGAATGGCCGTTTGATAAAAACGGGCAGGCGGCAAAGAAGAAACAGTATTATACATTTGCCTTTTTTGATTCCATGCCAAAGATCAATACAAACAATCCGAAAGTACGCAAATATTTTGTAGATATTTGTGCCAACTGGGTGGAAAATTACGGAATCGATGGAATCCGTCTGGATGTGGCAAATGAAGTTTCCCACAGGTTCTGCAAAGAACTGCATGCGCGGGTCAAGGAGATCAACCCGGATATCTATATTCTCGGAGAAATCTGGCACAACGCGCTTCCGTGGCTGCGCGGAGATGAGTTTGATGCGGTAATGAATTATCCGCTTGGACAAAGTATCAAGGATTTCTGGATTGATAAGAGCCTGACGAATGAAGACTTTGAGTATACAATCAACCGCTGCTATACAAGCTATATGCAGCAGACCAATGATGTGCTGTTTAATCTGCTCGATTCGCATGATACCAAGCGGCTTCGCTCGGATGTGAAGAATCTGGATGAATATTTTGCACAGATTGCTGTGCTTTTTGCAATGCCGGGAAGTCCGTGCATTTACTACGGAACAGAAATTGCCATGGAAGGAAGCTATGATCCGGACTGCCGCAGATGTATGCCGTGGTCGGATATTGAGGCCGGAAAGTATGCAGAGCGCAGCAGGATCATATCTACACTGATTCATCTGCGTCGGCAGGAAACGCTCTTAAAAAGCCGTAATTTTCATTTTCCGAATGATTATGCAGCGTACAGGCGTGTGATCCAGTTTCAGAAAGTGGATTTTCCGGATTGTTATGTGGAAGTGCTGATTAACTGCTGTGAGGAAGATGTCGAGGTAGTGCCGCAGGGAGAAATTCTGCTTGAACGACATTACATAGATTCCACACTTTTGTCCAACGGTATTTTGATCCGCAGAATTCGAAAGTAAATAAAAAGAAAGAGGAATAACAGAAAATGGCTACATATGAGTTGTTAAAACAGGAAGGCAGTGCGAAACGTGCGGTGTTTCATACGGTGCACGGAGATATCCAGACGCCAGTGTTTATGAATGTGGGAACGGTGGCCGCAATCAAGGGTGCTGTTTCAACAATGGATCTCAAAGAGATCAAATGTCAGGTGGAACTGTCCAATACCTATCATCTGCATGTGCGTCCAGGAGACAAGCTGATCAAAGAAATGGGCGGACTGCATAAGTTTATGGTCTGGGATCGTCCGATTCTGACAGATTCCGGCGGATTTCAGGTGTTTTCCCTGGCAGGACTCCGAAAAATTAAGGAGGAGGGTGTATATTTCCATTCCCATGTAGATGGCGCAAAGATCTTTATGGGACCGGAAGAGAGCATGCAGATCCAGTCAAACCTCGGATCGACGATTGCCATGGCATTTGACGAGTGTCCATCGAGTGTGGCAGAGCGCAGATATGTCGAAGATTCTGTTGCGCGTACGACCCGCTGGCTGGAGCGGTGCAAAAAAGAAATGCAGCGTCTGAACAGTCTGGAAGATACGATTAATAAAGAGCAGCTGTTGTTTGGAATTAACCAGGGAGCAATTTTTTCGGATATCCGGACGGACCATGCAAAGAGAATTTCGGAACTGGATCTGGATGGGTATGCAATTGGCGGACTTGCAGTGGGAGAAACCCATGAACAGATGTATCAGATCATAGAGGAGACCGTTCCGTATCTTCCGAAAAACAAGCCGACGTATCTGATGGGCGTGGGAACACCTGCCAATATTCTCGAGGGGGTAGCGCGCGGAATCGATTTCTTTGACTGTGTATATCCGAGCAGAAACGGACGCCACGGACATGTATATACCAACGAAGGAAAGTTGAATCTGTTTAACCAGAAATACGAAAAAGACATGCGTCCGATTGAGGAGGGCTGCCAGTGTCCGGCATGCCGGCACTACAGCAGAGCCTATGTCCGGCATCTGTTAAAAGCAAAGGAAATGCTTGGCATGCGCCTGTGCGTTCTTCATAACCTGTATTTTTACAATACCATGATGGAAGAGATCCGGGATGCTCTCGATGCCGGAAATTTTGCTTCCTACAAAGCAGAAAAACTGTACCGGATGGGACAGTCAAGTATAAAAAATGTCTAAAAAAGCCAAAAAGGCTTGCCCAAAGAACGGAAGTTGTGTAGAATGGGTTTTAGTATTTGAATATAGGAGGAAACATTGATGAGCGCAATTTTAGCAAATAGCAGCGCTTCCGCTTCCGGCGGAATGGGCATGTTTGGTATGATTATCTGGCTGGTAGTAATCTTCGGATTTATGTATTTTCTGATGATTCGTCCACAGAAGAAGGAGCAGAAGAAAAAAGATCTGATGCTTTCCGAAGTAGCTGTGGGAGACACCGTTCTTACTACATCCGGTTTCTATGGAACAATTATTGATATTGTAGATGATACCGTTATCGTAGAGTTCGGAAACAACAAAAACTGTCGTATTCCAATGCAGAAAGCTGCAATTGCAGACGTAGAAAAAGCAGAATCTGCATCATAAAGAACATGAGAGAGGGTGTCGCATTTGCGGCACCTTTTTGCATTTCTTTCTCAATTCAGAATAATAAAAAAGATCTATTATAATCTCAGATTATATTATTTATGAAAAAGTAAAATGGATTTTTAGTTGAAAAGAAGGCCCTGTTGCTATATATTAATAGGTAATAGACTTTGAAACAGCAGAGTAGAAAAGAGGAAAAGCAATGGAATGTCAAATTGGTGTGATCTCGGGAGACGGTATTGGACCGGAGATCGTTACAGAGGCAAAAAAAGTATTAGACCAGATTGGAAGAAAATATGGTCATTTATTTCACTATACGGATATCCTGATGGGGGGATGCTCGATTGATGCAACCGGAGTTCCTTTGACCGATGATGCGATTGCGGCAGCAAAAGCAAGTGATGCGGTACTGATGGGATCTATCGGAGGAAATACTTCCACATCCCCGTGGTATCAATTAGCACCGGAGCTTCGTCCGGAGGCAGGACTTTTAAAGCTGCGTAAATCGCTCAATCTGTTTGCAAACCTTCGCCCGGCATATTTATATGAAGAATTAAAGGCTGCATGTCCACTGCGTGATGATATCATCGGAACAGGATTTGATATGATGATTATGCGTGAGCTGACAGGCGGTTTGTATTTCGGAGCGCGAAAGACAGAGGAAGTAGATGGCGTGACGACAGCAACCGATACACTTACCTACAATGAAAATGAGATCCGCAGAATTGCAAAGCGAGGTTTTGACATTGCAATGAAGCGCCGCAAAAAGGTAACTTCCGTGGATAAGGCAAATGTTCTGGATTCTTCCCGGCTCTGGAGAAAAATCGTAGAAGAAGTTGCAAAAGATTATCCGGAAGTAACGTATGAGCATATGCTTGTCGATAACTGTGCAATGCAGCTTGTGAAAGATCCAAAACAGTTTGACGTGATTCTGACGGAGAATATGTTTGGAGATATTTTATCCGATGAGGCTTCCATGGTGACCGGTTCCATCGGTATGTTATCATCCGCAAGTTTGAATGATACCAAATTCGGTTTATATGAGCCGAGTGGCGGGTCTGCACCGGATATTGCCGGAAAAGGCATTGCCAACCCGATTGCAACCATTTTAAGTGCAGCCATGATGCTTCGCTATACGTTTGATCTGGATAAAGAGGCTGATGCGATTGAGAATGCCGTGAAACAGGTATTAAAAGAAGGATATCGTACCATTGATATCATGCCGCAGGCAGGAGAGAGCACAGAAGGGATCGAACAGGTTGGCACAGCAAAGATGGGCGACCTGATCGCAGAGAGAGTTTAAGGAGAACATAATATGATAAGTGATAACGCAAGGAGCGGTATGCAGCAGGCTCCGGCGGGCAGTATTTTCAATGCGCTCGGATTTACCGCAGAAGAATTAAAAAAACCAATGGTCGGAATTGTAAGTTCCTACAATGAAATTGTTCCGGGCCATATGAATATTGATAAAATTGTAAACGCCGTAAAACTCGGCGTTGCGGAAGCAGGTGGCGTACCGGTTGTATTTCCGGCAATCGCGGTATGTGATGGTATTGCCATGGGACATGTCGGCATGAAATATTCTCTGGTTACCAGAGACCTGATTGCAGATTCCACGGAGTGTATGGCTATCGCCCATCAGTTTGATGCACTGGTTATGGTGCCAAACTGTGATAAGAATGTACCGGGGCTTCT
>ERZ779981.943-NODE-943-length-12056-cov-1.95542_pt1 | contig 12056 bp, 7 predicted proteins | sample MGYA00511182_ERZ779981 | MGnify/ENA primary metagenome ERZ779981 (study PRJEB29588, sample SAMEA2149539) | human gut metagenome | biome: human gut; feature: human-associated habitat; material: faeces | place: Denmark | collected 2008/2010 ... | reverse complement strand
ACAGCGTGGCCGACACCTATGCCGTGCGTCCTGCCATTTCTCTCAAATCTTGTATCAAATATAGTACAGGAAATGGTACAGCGAATAATCCTTATACAATTGAAGAAATTTCAAGTGGATGCTAAAGCAATCAAAAGTATACATACAGAAATGTAAAGTATGTATATTTTTTTTTGTTTATAGTGTAAAATTATATATGAGGAGGGATAATATGCTTGAACTTAAGAATGTAAGCAAGTTTTATTATAAAAAGGGAATTGTATCAAGTGGTATAAGTAAAGTAAGTCTTAAATTTGATATGGGTGAATTTATTGCTATTACTGGAGAAAGTGGGAGTGGTAAGTCTACACTTTTAAATGTTATAAGTGGACTTGATACTTATGAAGAAGGAGAAATGTATGTAAATGGTGAAGAGACTAGCCATTATAATGAAGAAGATTATGAAGAATATAGAAAGAAATATATTGGTAATATTTTTCAAAGTTTTAATTTAGTTAATAGTTATACAGTATATCAAAATGTAGAATTGGTACTTTTAATAAATGGGGAGACTAGAAGAAGTGTTAAACATAAAGTAATTGATATATTAAAGAAGGTAGATCTTTATAAATATAGACATACTAAGGTAAGTAAGTTAAGTGGTGGAATGAAACAAAGAGTTTCTATTGCAAGATGCTTAGCTAAAGATACACCTATTATAATTGCTGACGAGCCTACTGGAAACTTGGATAGTAAAAATGCTAAAAGTGTGCTTAAACTTCTTTATGAAATTAGTAAATATAAATTAGTAATAGTTGTTACTCATAACTTTGAACAGATAAGTGAGTATGCTACTAGAAGGATTACTATGCATGATGGTAGTGTTATTGAAGACATGAAATTAAAAGATAAAAATGAGGTAAAAGAAGTAAATACAAGTAAATTTAAGAAAACTAAAGTAATAAGTAATTTAAGATTAGGAATTAGAAATACATTTAATATAGTACCTAAGTTTTTACTACTTACTTTTGTTTATGCTTTTGTATTAATTAGTATAGTTGGAGTTTACTCTGCATTTTTAGAATTAGAGAGTACTAATAATACATATAATAGTTTCTTTAATGAGACTGATGCAAATAAAAGAGTTATAGTTAAAAAGAAAGATAATTCTAGTTTTACTAATGAAGAAATCAATAAGTTAAAAAGTATTAGTAATGTAGATAAAGTTATAACTAATGATTATGTATATGATTATAGTATGAGTTTAATGGATTATGAAAATATATTTTTAGATAGTAATTTTATGAAATTAGAGGAGTTTAAGGGTAAACTTAAGTATGGAAGAATGCCTCTAAATGATAATGAAATAATAGTAAGTGGGTCAAAAGAAAACTATTATATAGAAGACATGGGTAGTGAACTTATTAATAAAGAAGTTTCTATTAATAGTGGAAGTGATGAAATAAAAGTTAAGATAGTTGGAGTAAGTGTTTTTGAAAAGTATAACTGGATGGTTACTAGTTATGTAAGTGATAAAATATATAATTATGTAGAAAATCATGTTGAACAAGTTTATGGTACAACTAAAGTATTTATAAGTGATAACTCTCAAAATGTAAATCCTAATATAAAAACTAGTGATATATTAAGTGAAGGTCAAGTATATATAAGTGAAAATTATTCACAAAATTGTAAAAGTTACAATTGTATGAAAGATAGTTTAAATATTAAGTTTAGTAATATGTATACTAATAAAGAAATAAGTTTAAGTAATGTAAAAGTTTATAATAAGAATAATTTTAAAAAGATATTTGGTAGTGAATATGATGACATGGATACTATTTATTTAAGTAATAATGATTATGATAAATTATATAAAAATAATAATATTTATCAAGTAAGTTTATTTGTTAAAGATGTAAGAAATATTGATAAAACAATGAATGAACTAAATGATTATGTTAGTTTTAGTTTAAATAATGTTAAACAAGATGGTGCATTGGTACAAGTAATAAAAATAGTTAAAACTATAATAATTACTGTTTTAGTGATAGTATTATTCTTTGTAAGTTATTTTGTTATTAAATTAATTATTAAATCTAGAAATAAGTATTTTACAACTATTAGAATATTAGGAGGTAGTTACATAGAAGTAAAACGTCTTTTACAAATAGAACTTCTCAATGTGACTAATATAGTTTATTTAGTTTTCTTAGTAATTAGTTTATTAATTAAGAATGATATTATAGTTAGTGAGAGTATAAAGAGTATGTTATTTTATATTAATTTAAAAGAGTATGTTATAGTTTATTTAATACTTAGTGTGATGAGTTATTTAACAAGTAGTAGATATTCTAGAAAGATATTTAAAAGAAGTGTGATAACTACTTATAATGAGGAGGTGTAATAATGATTAAACTAGTTAATGTATATAAATATTTTAATAAGGGTAAAAAGAATGAAGTTAAAGCAATAGATAATACTAGTATAGATTTACCAGATAAAGGAATTGTTACACTTCTAGGCCCTAGTGGATGCGGGAAAACTACACTTTTAAATAGTATTGGTGGTTTGTCTAGAATTAATAAAGGAAGTATTTATATAGATGGAGAAAGAATTACTAAGAGAAGTGTTAATAAGATAGATAAGATAAGAAGTTTAAAAATAGGTTATATATTTCAAAACTTTAATTTAATTGATGATGAGACAGTTTTTGATAATGTTAGTTTAGTTCTTAAAATTAATGGGCTTAAAGATAAAGAAGAGATTAAAAAACGTGTTAACTTTTGTTTAGAAAGTCTTAATATTTATAGATATAGAAATAGATATGCTAATATGCTTAGTGGGGGTGAAAGACAAAGAGTTGCTATTGCAAGGGCTATTGTTAAAGATCCAGAAGTTATTATAGCAGATGAACCTACTGGAAACTTAGATAGTAAAAACAGTATAGAAGTAATGAATATTATTAAAAGTATAAGTAGAGATAGATTAGTAATTCTTGTAACTCATGAAAGAGAACTTGCTAAATTTTATAGTGATAGAATTATAGAAATAAGTGATGGAAAAATTGTTAAAGATTATGAAAATGTTGATAATCATGAACTAGATTATAGATTAGATAATAAGATATATTTAAAAGATATAGAAAATTATTCTAATAAAGAAGTAGGTAGTGCTAAAGTAGAATATTATAGTGATACTACTGATAAAGTTAGTTTTAAGATAGTAGTAAAAAATGATAATATTTATATAGAAAGTGATAGTTTAAAGAAAATAGAAGTTATTAATAATGGTAATATAGAATTAGTTGATGCACATTATGAAAAGATTAATAAAAAAGTTTATGAAGAATTTAGTTTTGACTTTAATAAAGTAAAAGATAATAAGTTTAAAGAAAAGTATTCTAGTATTTATAATGTTGTTACTAGTACTAAGAAAGGTTTTAGAAAAGTACTTAATTATAGTTTTGTTAAGAAGTTACTTTTAATTGGATTTTTTACATCTAGTATATTTGTAATGTACTCAGTAAGTAGTATTATGTCTACTTTTAAAGTTGATGAAAAAAACTTTGTTTCTTATAATAAAGATTATGTTTTATTAAATAAGAAAAATATGAGTATTAATGAATTTAATAATTTAACTAATATAAGTAATGTGGAATATATTTTACCTAGTAATGGTATTGTACAAGTTAATTTTAAATTTTATAAGTTTTTACAAACTAGTGGTATAAGTGAAAGTATGAGTGGTAGTTTAGCAAGTTATAGTAAAGTAGATAAAGTTATAAATGGAGTTAAAACTAATGGTAAAAAAGAGATTATTATTGATAAGATGGTAATTGATAAGTTTTTAAGTATGGGTGATGCTAAAAATGCTGGATTTAATACTTATGATAGTTTTATTAATGAGTATGTTTATTTAAAAAATGATGATATGTATAAGATAGTAGGAATAAGTGATACTAATAGTCCTTCTATATATGTAAATGATAGTGAATTTATTAATTTTATAGATAATAGTTTAAAAGATACTAATACGTTAGAAGAAAGTAGTGATAAATTAAAGAATTATGAAAGAACAAGTATTACTTTAACTAAAGGTAGTTTACCAGTTAATGATTATGAAGTTATAGTTAATGAGAAAATGAAAGACATGTATCCACTTGATAAGAGTATAGATAAAAAAGTAGGAGATAATAAGTTAAAGGTAGTAGGTTACTATAAAAGTGGAAGTGAAAATGGTTTATTAGTTAGTGAAAATACTATTAAGAATAATTTAATACTTACAAGTGATAAGTTTGTTATTAGTAGTAGTGATAAAGATAGTACTATTAATGAATTAAAAGTTAGTAAATATAATGTAGTTGATACTTATAAAAATAGTTTAAATGATTATAAAAGAAATATAGAAGAGTCTAATAGAAATAAGATAATTTATTCTAGTGTTATAGTTATTATTAGTTTAATAGAAATATATTTGATAGTTAGAAGTAGTTTTTTAAGTAGAGTTAAAGAAGTTGGTATTTTAAGAAGTATTGGTGTTAAGAGAAAAGATATTTATAAGATGTTTATGGGAGAAATACTTAGTATTACTTTAATAAGTAGTGTTCCTGGACTTATAGTTATGAGTTATATTTTGTATACATTATCTAAGATAAGTGTTTTAAATATAGTAATAAACTGGTATGTAGTTTTAATTAGTTTAGCTATTATATTGGTGTTTAATACTTTATTTGGTTTGTTACCAGTATATAAAACTATAAGGAAAACACCACATGAAATTTTATCAAGAAATGATGTTGATTAATAATTAAAGTTATGGTATTATTTTAGTAGGAGAGATGAATATGTTTAATGAAAGTGATGTAAAAACTAGAATGGAAAAAGTTATAGAGAATATGGAAATGAGATTTACTACTGTAAGAGCAGGAAGAGCTAATCCTAATATTTTAAATGGTGTAATGGTAGAATATTATGGGGCACCAACACCACTTAATGCAGTTAGTACAATAAGCGTTCCTGAAGCTAGACAATTAATGATTAAACCATTTGATAAAAGTTTACTTAAGGAAATAGAAAAGGCTATATATGCTGCAGAACTTGGACTTACTCCAAATAATAATGGTGAAGTTGTATTCTTAACTATTCCAGAACTTACTGAAGAAACTAGAAAAAATTATGTTAAACAAGTTAAAGAAATGGCTGAAGAAGCAAAAATTGCTTTAAGAAATGTTAGACAAGACTTCAATAATATGATTAAGAAAAGTGAAGTAAGTGAAGATGAAGAAAAAAGAAACATGGATCAAGTTCAAAAATTAATTGATAAGTATAATCAAGTTGTTGAAGAAAAGTTTAAAGAAAAAGAAAACGAATTACTTAGTATTTAATAAAGTACTTGAATTAATTAGTTAAATTTGTTATAATTATATTGTCATTAAGACATATAATATTAATGGACATAAAAAATGAGTAGTACCTGGCATGGCTCGTTAGGTATTCACTCAGTCCATATTGTGTTGGTGAATACCGTATCAAGTTGATTCGGTATTCTTTTTAAATTAAAAGTATAAACTACAATTAATCTCTGTTGTTTGTATAATGATCTAGCACTGCTAAAATCACTACAAGTATAACTAAATACTCCATAAGTTAGTTTAAAACCTTTCTTATGACTCATACAGACCACCTCACTTTCCTAAATTTGTGTAAATTTTTGGACTGAGGTAAGAACACCTAACCACTAGGTACTACTCATGTACTAATTGTACCACCTAAGTAATTTCAAAACAAGCGAACAATGTTGTATTTCTTATAAATATTGTAGTATGTTTTAATAGAAAAATATATGATTTTACATTTATTTTTGAAATAATGATTTTTTACTTGAAAAAGTATATTAAATGTTATAAAATATAATTATCTTTTGGAAGAAAGTGTAGTATATAATTTAATTTATAGAGAGTTAGTGGTAGGTGTAAACTAATATGTTATATATGAAGTTTCATTCTTCTATTAAAAAAGAACGTATAATAGGCGTTAACTATGAAAGATGCATAATACTTTATGAAATAAGGTGGTACCGCTGTTAACTTGCAGTCCTTAAGTCGTAAAGTTTTTATTTTTAGGAGGAGAAAATGAAAGAAAAATTAAATGAAATTCTTGAAAGTGGTTTAAAAAAGTTAGATGATGTTAAAGATTTAACAGAACTTGAAGTAGTTACTAAGGAGTTAACTGGAAAGAATAGTGAACTTACTTCTATACTTAAAAATATGGGTAGTTTATCTAGTGAAGAAAGAAGGGACATAGGAGTAGTAACTAATGAAATTAGAAAGTGTTTCGGTGAAAAGATTAATAGTGTAAGAAATAGTATTATTGATAATACTAGTGTAGTTAGTGATGAGTTTGATACTAGTTTACCAGGTACTTTTGTTAATAAAGGAGTGATACATCCAATTACACAGATGTGTTATGATTTAAATGATGCCTTTTTAAGTTTAGGATTTGAAGTTTTTAGTGAAAATGATATAAGTAGTGAAAAGTATGCTTTTGATAATTTGAATTTTGCTAAGGATCATCCTGCAAGAGAGAGTATGGATACTTATTGGCTTAAAGGAACTGAAGATAAAAGTGGAAGTGAAAGATTATGTTTAAGACCTCATTTAACTGGAGGAAGTGTTAGATACTTACTTAAACATGGAGCGCCTGCTAGATTTGTTTATCCAGGACGTGTTTATAGAAATGAAAATACTGATGCAAGACATGAAAGGGCTTTCTATCAATATGAGGCTTTAATAGTAGATAAAAATATTTCTTTTTCAAGTGGTGTTGTTTTAATACAAACTATTTTAGAAAAAGTTTTTGGTAAAAAAGTAAATGTTAGAATGCGTGAAGGCTTTTTCCCATTTACTGAACCAGGTTATGAAATAGATATGGAATGTTTGGTATGTGGTGGTAAAGGGTGCCCTGTATGTCATCAAAGTGGTTGGATAGAAGTTATGCCTGGTGGAGTAATACATCCAAATGTATTAAAAAGTGCTAATTTAGATCCAAATGAATGGACAGGATTCTATATTAATATTGGAGTTGATAGACTTGTTATGATGAGATATGGAATAGATGATGTAAGACTTTTAAGAAGTGGTGACTTAAGGTTTATTAGTGAATTTAAATAGGAGGAATTATGAGAGTATCTTTAAATTTAATAAAAAAATATGTTGATTTGAGTGATATTAGTGATGAGAAAATAGCAACAGATTTAACTTTAAAAACTGTTGAGGTTGAAAAAATAGAAAATACTAGTTTAAAGTATGAAAATATAGTAGTTGGTAAAATATTAGAGGTTAATAGTCATCCTAATGCTGATACACTTAGAGTGTGTATGGTTGATATAGGAGAAGAGAGTCCTAGACAAATAGTATGTGGTGGAAGTAATTTATATGTTGGAGAGTATGTAGTTATTTCTAAGCCAGGTAGTATGGTTCATTGGCATGGAGAAGAAGGCTTAGTTAAAATAAAAGAGACTAAGATGCGTGGAGTAGATTCTTATGGAATGATATGTGGTGCTGAAGAAGTGTTTTTAGATAGTTTGTTTCCACCTAAGGCTGAAGATGAGATAGTTGACTTAAAAGGATTAGAATGTTATCCAGGACAAAATATTAGTGAAGTAATAGGTTCAAACGATATAATTTTAGAAATAGATAATAAAAGTTTAAGTAATAGGCCTGACTTGTGGGGGCATTATGGAATTGCCAGAGAGTTGTCTGTTATATATGATAGAGAATTAAAGTGTGTTACTGAAGAAGTAAGTATGCCTCCTCTACCTAAATACGATATTACTATAGAAGACACTAGTAAGTGTAATAGATATATTGGCATAGTTATAGATAATGTTAATACAAAAGAAAGTCCAATATGGCTTAAAACACTTTTGTATAATGTTGGATTAAGACCAATTAATGCTATAGTTGACATAACTAATTATGCTATGATAGTAACAGGGAATCCTACACATGCATTTGATAAAACACATGTAAGTGGTAATAAAATAATAGTAAGAAATGCTAAAAAAGGAGAAAAACTATTATTACTTGATGATAATATGGTTGATTTAACTAGTGATGATTTAGTAATAAGTGATGAAGAGGGTGTGCTTGCACTTGCAGGTATTCGTGGAGGAAAAAAAGATTCTGTACTAGATAGTACTACTGGAGTACTAGTAGAAATTGCTAATTTTGAACCTAGTACTATTAGAAAAACTGATAAAAGATTTGCAGAAAAGACTGAGGCTGCAATTAGGTATGAAAAGGGACTTGATACTGAAAGAGTTGATAGTACTAAGGATTTAATTATTAATATGTTTAAGGAGTTATTTCCTGAAGCTTTAATAACTAGTTATAATGATATATATCCTGTTAAAACAGAAAGTAATTATATAGAAATAAGTAAAGAATTTTTAGATACTAGAATGGGTAAAGTTGTTAGTACAGAAGTTATTACTAAGATACTTAAAGGTCTTGGTTATGAAGTAATAATAGATGGTGATATATATAAAGTTTTAGTACCAACTTATAGAAGTACTGGAGACGTTACTATTAAAGATGATGTAATGGGGGATATTGTTAGAATATTAGGTTTTGATAGTTTTGAGGCTAAAGGAATTAATTATACTGTAAATCATGCAGTTCTTCAAAGAGAAGTATTGTTAGAAAGAAGAATTAAAGAATATTTAAGTAATAGATGTGGTTTATATGAAGTAATTAGTTATCCATGGGTAAATGTTAAATATATAGATGCATGTATGTTAGATAAACAAGAAATGGTAGAATTAGCAAATCCTCCAAGTCCAGAACAATCTTATTTAAGATCTAGTTTAGTTCCAGGAATGTTAGAAGTAATTGTTAAGAACTTAAGATACTTTGATAAATTTAAAGTCTATGAAATGGGAGAAGTATTTACTAAGGGTGAATATCATGAAAGTAGTATAGATGAAACTCTTCCAATACATAATAATTATTTATGTGGGTGTGTAGTTGATAAGAATGCTAAAAGTGCATTTTTGGAACTTAAAGGAGTTCTTGAAAATATTAGTAGTTATATTCATATGGAAAATATTAAGTTAGCTCTTTCTATAAATAAAGTAAACTATTTAGATAAATATGCATGTATGGATATAGTTCTTAATGAAGAAGTAATAGGTTCGTTTGGTTTACTTAAAATTAGAGTAATGAATGAATGCAAGATTAAACATGTAAATGTTTCTATATTTGAACTTAATGTAAGTAAACTTATTCCACTTGATGCTAGAACTAATAAATATACTAGTTTACCTGAAATACCTTATGTAGAAAAAGATTTATCTATAGTTGTAGATGAAAGTGTTAGATGGGAAACTATTTATAAAATGATTAAATCTAAAGTAAAAGAAGTAATATTTGTAGAAGAATATAGAGGAGAAAATATAGGTGAATCGAAGAAAAGTATTACTCTTAAACTTAAGATAGGTGATGGGAAAAGTACTCTTACTAGTGATGAGATAAATTCAAAAATTAATCAAGTACTAAAAACATTAGAAAAAACTGTAAATGCTAAGTTAAGAGATTAAAATATTTATAGATTATTTATATAATATATAGTATAATTAATTAAGAAAGGTGGTAATAATATGAGTCTTGGAGTTTGGATTATTATTGGAGTTATTGTTCTTATAGCTTTATATGTAGTTAATACTTACAATACATTTGTTAAGTTAAGAAATAGAGTTAAAGATCAATGGGCTCAAATTGAGGTTCAATTAAAAAGAAGATTTGACTTGATACCTAATATAGTAGAAACTGTTAAAGGGTATGCTAAACATGAAAGTGATACTTTGAAAGGAGTAATTGAAGCAAGAAATAAATTTACTGTTGCTAGTACTCCAGAAGATGAGATGAAGGCTAATAATGAGTTAACTGGTGCAATTAGACAATTATTTGCGCTTAGTGAAAGTTATCCTGAATTAAAGGCTGATACAAGTTTTTTAAAACTTCAAAGTAATTTAGAAGAAACAGAAGATAAAATATCTAGTGCTAGACAATTTTATAATGATACTGTTTTATCTCTAAATAATAAGGTTGAATTATTTCCTTCTAATTTAGTTGCTAAAATATTTGGATTTAAAAAGGAAGCTTTCTTTGAAGCTGAAAGTGAAGCAAAGGTCGCTCCTAAAGTACAATTTTAAGCTTACTAATGTAAGCTTTTTCTTTTAAGGAGGATAGTTATGAAAAAAGTTATATGTTTTATTATTTCTTTATTTATATTTAGTATTAATTTATATGCAGTAAGTAATGTTAATTATAAAATAGATGATTATATAGTTGATTCTCGAATAGATATATCTGGTAATATGGTTGTTAGAGAAGTTATTAAAGTTAAAGGAAGTTTTAATGGATATATTAGGGATTTAAAATATAAAAATAGTAATAATAAAGTATTTGATAAATCAATTGATAGTTTTTATGGAAGTAGTATATATGATGCTAGTAATATAGAAGTTAGAAAAGTTGGTACTATTAATTATGATAAAGAGTTAGATTTTAATGTTTTTGATCAAAGTGTTAATGAGTTTACTATGAATGATAGTTGTACTGTTAATAAGGGTTGTTATGAAAAAAGTGATATTACTGATGGAGTTAGTTTGAAAATGTATAATGAAACAAATAATTCTAGTACTTACTTTTATATAGAGTATTTACTTGGTAATGTTGTAGTTATGCATGAAGACATTGCAGAAGTTTATTTTAACTTTGTAGGTGATATGTTTGATGATGATATTAATAAGTATAAGTTAAGGGTGGTTTTACCTGATAAAACTAAAGAGTTAGTTAGAGTATGGGCTCATGGTCCACTTAATGGTAATGTTAGTCCTATTAAAGATGAAAATGGTTACTATTATGGAGGTTATTTAGAAATAAATGATTTATATAGTAATACTTCTGTTGATATGAGACTTACTTTTGATAAGAATCTTATACTTGTGGATCATCCATATTTAAAGAAAAGTGAAGTATTAGCACTTGATAAAATTCTTGAAGTAGAAAATTTAAGAGCAGATAAAGCTAATAAAGAAAGAGAAGAAGCTAAATTTTTTATGTATGGATCTTATGCTTTGGGAAGTGTTTATTTAGTACTTTTAGTGTTATTATTCGTTTACATTTATATTAAGTATGATAAAGAATTAAAAACTAATTTTGATATGGAATATAATAGAGAGTTTATTAATGATTATGATGTTACTAATATAGAGTATTTATTTGATAAGAAAATTACTGAAAAAGCATTTAGTACTAGTATACTTAATTTAATTTATAAAAAGAATATTAAAATTGAACAAATAGATAAGAAAGATTATAAATTAATTAAAGTAAATACTGATAATTTAAGTGAATCTGAAGAGTATTTAATGAAGATGATATTTGATAATATTGGTAATAAAGAATATGTTTTATTAAGTCAGATAAAGAAATATGCAAAAGAAATACATGGTACGACTAGTGAATTTTTAACTAATTTTACTACTTGGCAAAATAAAGTTACTAGTGAAAGTATAAAAAATAATTTTTATGAATCTAATACTAAAATTAAAGTACTTGGAGTATTATTTAGTTTAGTAGGTTATTTAGTATTTTATGTAATGGGAAGATTTAATGGATTTAATTTATTTTCTATAATAATATTTATTTGTGCATTAGTGTTTATGATTTATGTGCTTATATTTAATAAGAGAACTAAAAGAGGTGCAGAAGATTATCAAAAATGGAAAGCATTTAAAAGATTTTTAGAAGATTTTGGTAGGTTTGATGAAAAAGAATTGCCTGAAATAGTTTTATGGGAAAGATATTTAGTGTATGCTAATATATTTGGTATTGCTGATAAAGTAGGTAAAACTATGAAGATTAAATTTAATGAGATTAATACTAATAATCAATATAGTAATGGAGACTTGTTGTTTGATTATATGATGTGGAATAATTTGAATTATAGTATTAATAATACCGTTAGAAGTTCAGTTAGTACTGCTAGAACTGTAGTTAATGAAGCAAT
>ERZ779981.942-NODE-942-length-12069-cov-4.23364_pt1 | contig 12069 bp, 6 predicted proteins | sample MGYA00511182_ERZ779981 | MGnify/ENA primary metagenome ERZ779981 (study PRJEB29588, sample SAMEA2149539) | human gut metagenome | biome: human gut; feature: human-associated habitat; material: faeces | place: Denmark | collected 2008/2010 ... | reverse complement strand
GTAGTGGGAAATGACACCGCCTGAGCGGTCAAGGTAGGGCGAATAGACGTGACGGACAACACTGCGTGTAGAGAGCAGGAAGTCCTCCTCCTTAATAGTCTTCTCGATCATTGCAGGGCGGAACCATCGGTTGAGCGAGTCGGCCAGTTCCCGGCTGGCATTGTTCACTGCCCATCCGTTGCCGTTGCTGTCCTTTAGTCCGGCGAAGCGTACACCTTTTATCGAACGGGGAAGGGGAAAGGCGATGATGTCGCCCTCACCCTTTTCCAGACGGCGTACCATTTCTGTCGTGTCCTTGCACACTTCCACACGCAGCGAGACGCCAATACGTTGTGCGAATTTCTCCGCCAGCATATAGTGCATGCCGAGTCCTTTGCCATGATAGTCGAAGTAGGTCTGAGGGCCCGACATGGTGAGTACGATCATCTCGCCGTTGCTTTGTATGTCCGACAGGGCCAGCGTTTCCGATGTGGGGATGGAGTCGTTCTCTTCGAGCGCAGTGCCCCAAGGGGTCAGTTCCTGTTGCTTCTTGTCGGAACAGGCAGTGATTAGTAAAATACAGAGGAGTGTTATGAATGTGCGTATATTTGCAGGATAGTTATTCATCATTGATTATTTGTCTGCAAAATTACAACTTTTTGTGGCTTTATTGCTTGAGAAATGCTTAAATTTGCAACTGATTTAGATATATTTTGTAAGAACATTCCTATTATAAACAATTGCTTATGTTGAGAATAGCAGTTCAATCCAAGGGTCGTCTTTACGACGATACGATGAATCTCCTTTCCGAGGCCGATATAAAGGTGAGTTCCAATAAGCGGACTCTTCTGGTAGAGAGTAGCAATTTTCCTCTCGAAGTATTGTATCTGCGCGATGATGATATTCCTCAAAGTGTGGCCAATGGTGTTGCCGACATCGGTATCGTTGGTCAGAATGAATACGAGGAGCGGCAGGAACCTGTGCAGGTGATCTCTCCCCTCGGATTCTCCCGTTGCCGTTTGTCACTGGCCATTCCCAAGGCGTGCCACTATGGCGGTCTGGAATGGTTTGAAGGTAAGAAGATTGCGACGAGCTATCCCGGCATCCTCCGTCGTTTCCTGGATAAGAACGGCATTCATGCCGACATCCATATCATCACCGGATCGGTGGAGATCAGTCCGGGCATTGGTCTGGCCGATGCCATTTTCGACATCGTGTCATCGGGGTCAACGCTTGTGCAGAACAACCTCAAGGAGGTGGAAGTGGTGATGCAGAGCGAGGCGCTGCTCATCGGCAACCTGCAGATGGACGATGAGAAGCATAAGATACTCAATGAGATGCTTTTCCGTTTCGAGGCCGTGCGCTCGGCCCAGGATAAGAAGTATGTCATGATGAACGCGCCGAAGGACAAGATCGGGGAGATCACGAAGGTGCTTCCCGGCATCAAGAGCCCGACGATCATTCCGCTCTCCGACCCCGACTGGTGCGCCATACACACCGTGCTCGACGAAAAGCGCTTCTGGGGCATCATCGGCCAGCTCAAGGCCCTGGGAGCCCAGGGCATTCTTGTGACACCCATCGAAAAGATGATATTGTAAGAGATAAAACATTCAACGAAATATGAACATCATCAGATACCCTCAGGCATCGGAGTGGCAGTCGCTCACGCAGCGTCCGCATATCGATGCCTCACAGCTCAACGCTACTGTAAAGGCTGTGCTCGACGATGTGCGCGGGCATGGCGATGAGGCTGTGAAACGTTATGAAGAAAAATTCGACCACGTGCAGTTGGATAGCCTGGCTGTCACGCAGGAGGAGATCGACAAGGCCTTGGAGTCGGTATCACCCGAACTGTTGGAGAGCCTGAGGCTCGCCTGGCATAACATCAGCGTGTTCCATGAGTCGGAGCGTTTTGAGGGTCATCAGGTGGAGACGGCGCCGGGTGTCGTTTGCTGGCAGAAGAGTATCGCCATTGAGCGGGTTGGCCTTTATATCCCCGGTGGTACTGCTCCTCTGTTCTCCACCGTGTTGATGTTGGCCACGCCGGCCCGTATCGCAGGCTGCCGGGAGATCGTGCTTTGCACGCCGCCCGATCGTACGGGACATGTCCATCCTGCCATTCTCGCCGCTGCCCATATAGCGGGTGTAAGTCGCATCTTCAAGGCTGGAGGAGTGCAGGCTATCGGTGCCATGGCCTATGGCACGGAGAGCGTGCCTAAGGTCTATAAGATCTTCGGCCCCGGTAATCAGTATGTCATGGCGGCCAAGCAGCAGGTGTCTCTTCACGATGTGGCCATTGACATGCCTGCCGGGCCCAGTGAGGTATGCGTAGTGGCCGATGCGACGAGCAATGCCACCTTCGTGGCTGCTGATCTGCTTTCTCAGGCCGAGCACGGCATGGACTCGCAGGTGTTCCTCATTTGTACCGATGAGCAGAAGTTGTTGGACATCAAGGGCGAGATCGAGCGTCAGCTCGCTGTGCTGCCCCGTCATGCGATGGCGGCTGCGTCACTGGATAATTCGAAGCTCGTCCTGGTGCACGATTCCGACGAGGCCATCCGGCTGGCCAATGTTTATGCTCCCGAGCATCTGATCCTTTGTACTCAGGACTATGAGCGTCTGGCCGGAAAGGTGGTGAATGCCGGGAGTGTCTTCCTCGGTCCGTGGGCATGCGAGAGTGCCGGCGATTATGCCAGCGGCACCAACCACACCCTGCCTACCCATCAGTATGCCCTGGCCTATAATGGGGTAAATCTCGACTCATTCTGTCGTAAGGTGACCTTCCAGCATCTGACGGAAGAGGGCATCCGTTCGATTGGTAAGGCCGTTGTCTGCATGGCGGAGAACGAACAGCTCGAGGCTCATGCCAATGCCATGCGGCTTCGTTTAGAATCTCTAAAATAAATCGGTTATGAAAGCACTTCAAGAACTGGTACGTCCTAATATCTGGCGCCTTGCGCCCTATTCTTCGGCCCGCAATGAGTATGCAGGTCATGAGGCTCATGTGTTTCTCGATGCCAATGAGAATCCATACAATCAGCCTTACAACCGCTATCCCGATCCTTTGCAGGAGGAGTTGAAGGCGAAGCTGTCGGTTATTAAGCGCGTGCCGACAGAATGTATCTTTCTTGGCAATGGCTCTGATGAGGCCATCGATCTCGTGTACCGTGTGTTCTGTCGGCCGCAGATCGACAATGTCGTGGCTATCGAGCCGACCTATGGCATGTACAAGGTCTGTGCGGACATCAATGATGTGGAATACCGTCCCGTACTGCTCGACAGTAAGTACGAGATGAATGCCGATGCTTTGTTGCAGCGTTGCGACCGCCGCACGAAAGTGATCTGGTTCTGCACCCCCAATAATCCCACGGGCAATAACCTGTCAGCCGCCGAGATAGAGAAGGTGCTGACCTGTTTCCCGGGCATGGTGGTGATCGATGAGGCTTATAGCGATTTCTCCACGGCGAGGGTGTTCCGCACACGGCTGAAGGAGTTCGACAATATGATCGTGCTCAATACGATGTCGAAGGCATGGGGCTGTGCTGCCATCCGGCTTGGCATGGCCTTTGCGCAGAAGGCGGTCATCGACTTGTTCAACAAGGTGAAATATCCCTATAACGTCAATTCGCTGACGCAGGAGCAGGCTCTTGAGGCATTGGGCGACCGTGCGCAGGTGGAGCGTTGGGTGTCAATGCTGTTGCGTGAACGGGCGGCTGTGATGGATGCGTTTACACTCTTGCCTGTTTGTAAGGAGGTGTATCCTTCGGACGCTAATTTCTTCCTGGCGCGTATGACAGACGCACAGGCCATTTACGACTATCTTGTGGCAAAAGGTATCATTGTTCGCAACCGTACGCGCGTGAAGCTTTGCCACGATTGTCTCCGCATCACCATTGGAACGGAGAAGGAAAATCAGCAGCTTCTTGCTGCCTTGCGCCAATATAAATAGGTTGTCATCGGAGCGCTGGTAATCATCGAAGCGTTGGCAATGACGCCAATAACCCTTATGCGTACGATCCTATCCGGGTGTTGATGGGATCGTACGCACAAGGGTTATGATATTGAGGCATATAGGAAGATGTAGGATCAGATAGAATGAATTCACCGGTAGCTCCTGAGTTACAAGAGTCTATGGCTTTGATATCAATTTATTGGAAAAGTATTTTACATATTACGACAGTCTCCGTGTCATTTTTTTATAGGTCTGTCCGACATATTTCTATTCTCGTGTCAGGCTGTCCGTTACGTTGTCTTGGCATGGCGTCTTTTCCAGATTTAAGTAGACGGTTCTTCTCTTTATAAACTGAAACAGTAGACACCTTTCATAGAACCATTCTAAAACAGTAGACGGTTAAGAAAAAACTGTACGATTCCCTTTGATGGCCGACCATAATTTTTCCTGGTTTGACTACCGAGGTCGGTTGATGTTTGATAAAAGGAGATGGAGTGGCTGTCCGATGACGGTATGAAATCCTTCAGATCTTTAAATGGCCGATGCTCTTTTAAGACCTCTGTCGTGATGGGGATCCCATCGGTCGGAGTAATGAAACCCTAAAATAAATGTCTTTCTCCGTCTGCATTCTCCTCTTCTTTTTGTACCTTTGCGGTGTACTTAATATTATAATATGAAGGAATTTGTAATTTCCGAGGTAAAGGCCGAGACAGCTGTCCTCGTGGGACTGATCACTCCCCAGCAGGATGAGGCCAAGACCAAGGAATATCTCGACGAGCTCGAGTTTCTCGCCGATACTGCCGGTGCACAGACCGTGAAGCGTTTCACGCAGCGTGTCAATGGCCCTAACAGCGTCACGTATGTAGGAAAGGGAAAGCTCGAAGAAATCAAGCAATATATTCACGATGAGGAAGAGGCCGACCGCGAGATGGGAATGGTCATCTTCGATGATGAGCTGTCTGCCAAGCAGATCCGCAACATCGAGAAGGAGTTGCAAGTGAAGATCCTCGACCGTACGTCGCTCATCCTCGACATCTTCGCCATGCGCGCGCAGACGGCTGCGGCAAAGACGCAGGTAGAGTTGGCACAGTATCGTTATATGCTGCCTCGTCTGCAGCGTCTCTGGACCCACCTTGAGCGTCAGGGCGGTGGCTCAGGAAGCGGTGGCGGAAAAGGGTCGGTAGGTCTGCGTGGACCGGGTGAGACCCAGCTCGAGATGGACCGCCGTATCATCCTCCAGCGCATGTCGCTGTTGAAGAGGCGGTTGGAGGAGATCGACAAGCAGAAGACTACCCAGCGCAAGAACCGTGGCCGACTGATCCGTGTGGCCCTCGTCGGCTATACCAATGTAGGAAAGTCGACTTTGATGAATCTGTTGGCCAAGAGCGACGTCTTTGCGGAGAACAAGCTCTTTGCCACTCTCGACACGACGGTACGCAAGGTGGTGGTGGAGAATCTGCCGTTCCTGCTGGCCGACACCGTCGGCTTCATCCGTAAGTTGCCCACCGATCTGGTCGACTCGTTCAAGTCAACGCTCGATGAGGTGCGTGAGGCTGACCTGCTGCTCCATGTGGTGGATATCTCCCATCCCGACTTTGAGGAGCAGATCGAAGTGGTCAACCAGACCTTGAAGGAGCTGGGAGCGGCCGATAAGCCGTCAATGATCATCTTCAACAAGATAGACCAGTATCACTGGGTGGATAAGGAGCCCGATGATCTGACGCCGGCGACGCGTGAGAATGTCACTCTGGATGAGTTACGGCATACGTGGATGGCTCGCCTGGGCGACAATTGCCTTTTCATCTCCGCACGGGAAAAGACCAATATCGACGAGTTCCGTAGTGTGCTTTATCGGCGCGTGCGGGAGCTTCATGTGCAGAAATATCCTTATAACGACTTCCTGTATCCCAGTGAAGAATAAAATAATCCGGAGTTATGGCGTATCGAAATCTGACAGATGAGGAGATTGCTCTCCTCGAAGACAAGAATTGTTGGGCTGAGGACTGGAGCGCGGTTCAGGTAGCCGACGATTTCCGTCCCCGTTATATGCAGAATGTCCAATTGTACGGCGATGTCCGCATCGGCGTGTTTGAGAGCAATGTGGAGGTATCCAAAGGCTTCCTCAAGCATTCCGGCATTAGTAATGCCACCCTGCGCAATGTCACCATCGGCGACAACTGCCTGATCGAGAATATTGGCAACTACATCAACAATTATGATATCGGTGATGACTGCAACATCTCTAATATCTCGACGATAGAGACCACCGAGGGTGCCACCTATGGACAGGGCAATCTCGTGAGCGTGCTCAATGAGGTAGGAGAGGGCAATGTGGTGCTCTATTCGGCCCTCAGTGCCCAGCTGGCCGCTTTCATGGTGAGTCATTTCCATGACCGTGAGCTGAAGGACAAGATCCGCAAGCTCATCCGTGATTATATCGACACGTATGTGCCCGAGCGCGGAAAGATCGGCAACCGTGTAAAGATCGTCAACACCAAGGAAATCACCAACACTCTGGTCAGTGACGACTGTGAGATCAATGGAGCCGCACGTCTGTCCGACTGCACGCTCCTCTCCACGGCAGATGCCAATGTCTATATCGGCACGGGAGTCATCGCGGAGAACTCCATCATCTCCGACGGCTCGTCGCTCATCAACTCCGTGAAGATGCAGGACTGCTTTGTCGGCGAGGCTTGTCAGATCTCCAACGGGTTCACCGCTTCCCAAAGCGTCTTCTTCGCCAACTCGTATATGAGCAATGGCGAGGCGTGCGCCGCTTTCTGTGGCCCGTTCTCCGCCTCCCATCACAAGAGCTCGCTGCTGATTGGTGGCATGTTCTCGTTCTACAACGCCGGATCGGGCACCAATTTCTCCAATCATGCTTACAAGATGGGCCCCATGCACTGGGGCGTCCTGGAGCGGGGTACGAAAACGGCGAGCGGTGCCTATCTGTTGATGCCTGCCACCATTGGCACCTTCTCTGTCTGCTTCGGCAAGCTGATGCACCATCCCGACACGCGGGCCTTGCCGTTCTCCTACCTGATAGCTTATGGCGACACGATGTATCTGTCGCCCGGTCGCAACATCACCACCGTCGGTCTTTACCGCGACATCCGCAAGTGGCCGAAGCGTGACCTGCGGGCGAAAGGATCGCAGAAGAGCATTGTCAATTTCGACTGGCTCTCACCGTTCTCCGTGGGAGAGATCATCCAGGGCAAGAAGATCCTTGAGCAGCTGCGCGAGGCCTCGGGCGAGGATGTGTCGACCTATAATTTCCATGAGTATGTCATCCGGGCCTCTTCGCTGCAGAAAGGCATCAAGTACTACGACATTGCCCTGCGCATCTATATGGGCGCGGTGCTCAAACGCATGCTGAAACGCGATCCCACGCTTCAGCCCCCCGTGTCGGATGACGGAGTGGGAGAATGGCACGACTTGAGCGGACTGCTCCTGCCGGTCTCAGAAGAGCAGCGGCTCGTCGACGACATTAAGAACGGGACACTCGACAGCATCGAGGCGGTCAACGATCGTTTCGAGGAGATCAATGCCGGTTACCGGCGTTATCAGTGGGCCTGGACCTACAAGCTGATCCTCGATTATTATGGTCTCACGGAGCTCACCCTCGACGATGTGCCCCGCATTCGCGAGGACTATGTCTGCGCACGCCGTGCATGGATTGCCGAGATCCGTAAGGATGCGGAGAAGGAGTATCGTATGGGCGACGTGGAGCGCGAGGTGCTCGACAACTTCCTCGAGAATCTCGATCATGAGGTAGACTACGAAAACTAACATATAAAACGAAGTAATGAAGATGAAGAAATTTATTCTGGGACTTGTCCTGCTGGCCACGGCCGTCTCGCCGGCACTGGCTCAACAGTACAAGTACACAGAGGTGGCGGGCGATCCCATGCACACCCGCATCTACACCTTGAACAACGGGTTGAAGGTGTATCTGTCCGTCAACAAGGAGCAGCCGCGTCTGCAGGCCAATATTGCCGTGAAGACCGGATCGCGCAACGACCCGCACGAGACGACGGGACTGGCCCATTATCTCGAGCACCTTATGTTTAAGGGAACCACCCACTTCGGCAGCAGCGATGTGCAGGCTGAGGCTCCGCTGCTCGCCGACATTGAGCAGCGCTTCGAGGCTTACCGTAAGCTCACCGACAAGGCTGCCCGTAAGAAGGCTTACCACGAGATTGACTCTGTGTCGCAGCTTGCCGCCCGCTACAACATTCCCAACGAGTACGACAAGATGATGGCCTCTATCGGCAGCGAGGGCTCCAATGCCTATACATCGAACGATGTGACCTGCTATATAGAGAATATCCCGAACAATGAGATCGAGACGTGGGCACGTATCCAGGCCGACCGCTTCCAGAACATGGTGATACGCGGATTCCACACGGAGCTGGAGTCTGTCTACGAGGAATACAACATCGGTCTGGCCAGCGATGGAGAGAAGGAGTGGGTAGCGCTGATGAAGAAGCTCTTCCCCGGTCATCCTTATGGTACGCAGACAACGATCGGTACGCAGGATCATCTGAAGAATCCGTCGATCACCAACATTAAGAATTATTTCCGGCGCTACTATGTGCCCAATAATGTGGCCGTCTGTCTGGCAGGTGATTTCGATCCCGACAAGACGATAGCCATTATTGATAAGTATTTCAGTCAGTGGCAGTCCTCCCCGACGTTGAGCCGTCCCGAGTATGCTCCTGTCCCCGTGCTGACCGCTTCTGTCGACACGACCGTTGTCGGCCAGGAGGCTGAGAATGTGCTTATGGGCTGGAAGACGCCGGGTGCCAACACGCTTGCTGCCGACACGCTGAATATGATCGCCTCCCTGCTGAGCAACGGTACGGCCGGCCTGATGGATCTTGATCTCAACCAGCCGATGAAGGTACAGTATGCCGTAGCCGGCGTGGAGCTGATGCACGACTATGGCATGTTCATTGCCGAAGGAATGCCCCGTCAGGGACAGACGCTGGAGGATGTGCGGAAGCTGATCCTCGGTGAGATCGACAAACTGAAGAAGGGTGACTTCGACGAGAGCCTGCTCACCGGCGTGGTGACCAATCTTCGCCTTCAATATAACAAGGGTCTGCTTTCCAATCAGAACCGTGCTTCCCAGTTTGTCGACGCCTTCATCAACGATGAGCCGTGGGAACAGCAGGTGAAGACCATCGACCGGATGGCAGCGATCACGAAGCAGCAGATCGTTGCTTTTGCCAACCGCTTCTTCCTCGACAACTGTGTGACGGTGTATAAGCGTCAGGGCAACGACACGACGATCCATAAGATTGAGAAGCCCGAGATCACCCCGATCCCTACTAATAACGACAAGCACTCTGCCTTCCTCGATGAGGTGGTCAACATGAAGCCGGAGCCTATCCAGCCCGTATTTGTCGATTACAACAAGGATATGGTGAAGGCTACGACGAAACAGGGACTTACCTTACTTTATAAGCACAACGACCAGGACGATCTTTTCGATCTCGCCTTCCGCTATCCGTTTGGTGAGACGGCTGACACACGTTATAACTATGCCGCCGAGTATCTCTCCTATGTCGGTACAGACAAGATGAGCAATGCCGACTTCAAGAAACAGGCGTTTGCTTTGGGTTGCTCCTACAACTTCTATGTAGATGATGATGCGGTGACCCTTCACATCAGTGGTCTGAACAGTAATCTGTCCAAGTCACTCGCACTGGTTGAGAATCTCATCAAGAATGCCAAGGGCGACAAGGATAGCTGGAACAAATATGTGGAGGCTGTGCTGAAGTCCCGCAAGGACAACAAGACCAACCAGCGTGCCAACTTTGCAGCGCTGCGTCAGCTCGGCCAGTATGGCAAGTGGAGCCGTCAGCTTAATATGATGACCGAGCAGCAGCTTCGCGATGCCGATCCCCAACAGATGCTCGCCCTGCTCCCTGCCCTCGATCACTACCAGCACATGGTGCTCTACTTCGGTGCCTCTTCACAGAAAGAGCTGGAGGCGCTTGTTGCCAAAGAGCACAAGACACCTAAGAAGTTCACGGCAGCACCTTCTGCCCGTCCTTATGTTGAGGAGTCGACTCCGAAGAATGAGGTGTGGATCGCTCCGTATAAGGCACAGAATATCTATATGACGATGTACCATAATGAGGGTACGAAGTGGGAGCCTTCACGTGCTGCCATAGAAGCGCTCTTCAATGAGTATTTCGGTGGTGGCATGAACGCCATCGTCTTCCAGGAGCTGCGCGAGGCCCGCGGACTGGCTTATTCGGCCGGTGCCGCTTACTTGCGTCCTAATGATGTGAAGGCCGGTTCAGAAGGCTTCACCACCACGATCATCTCGCAGAACGATAAGATGATGGACTGCATCCGCGAGTTCAACGCCCTGCTCGACTCCATGCCCCGCCGCGAGGCCGGTTTCCGTCTGGCAGAGCAGAGTCTGATGAAGCAGATCGCCACGACGCGTACGACACGCTTCAATGTGCTCAACTCTTACATCCGCGCCCAGAAACTTGGCATCGACTACGATCTCAATAGCCGCATCTACCGCGAGCTGCCGTCACTGACGCTGCAGGATCTTGTCGATTTCGCGACACGGAGTATCGCTAAAAAGACCTATCGTTATCTCATCCTGGGCGATGAGAGCCAGCTCGACACAAAGACTCTCGAGAAGATCGCGCCTATCCGTCGCGTTTCTACGGAAGAAATATTCGGATATTGATTGTTTAACATATTAAATCTAACAAAAACATTATGGCAAAAGAACCTGAGTTCAAGTATGCTCCCATGTTCCAGACCGGAAAGGACGACACCGAGTACCGTCTGCTTACCAAGGAGGGAGTGAGTGTAGGCACTTTCGAAGGTCATGAGATCCTGAAAGTGACTCCCGAGGCCCTGACGCTGCTGGCACAGCAGTGCTTCCACGATTGTGAGTTCATGCTCCGTCGCAAGCACAATGAGCAGGTGGCCGCCATCCTGAAAGATCCCGAGGCCACGGAGAATGACAAGTATGTGGCTCTGCAGTTCCTCCGCAATGCCGAGACAGCCGTGAAGGGCGTGTTGCCTTTCTGCCAGGACACCGGTACCGCCATCATCCATGGTGAGAAGGGTCAGCAGGTATGGACCGGCTTCGAGGATGAGGAAGCTCTTTCCCGTGGTGTTTACAATACCTATACACAGGACAACCTGCGCTACTCGCAGAACGCTCCTCTGACGATGTACGACGAGGTGAACACCCGTTGCAACCTCCCCGCACAGATCGACATCGAGGCTACCGAGGGTGCTGAGTATCGTTTCATCTGTGTGGCTAAGGGTGGCGGTTCGGCCAACAAGACCTATTTCTACCCCATGACCAAGGCTACGATCCAGAACGAGGGCACGCTGCTCCCCTTCCTGGTAGAGAAGATGAAGAGCCTTGGAACGGCTGCTTGTCCTCCTTATCACATCTGCTTCGTCATCGGCGGTACATCGGCTGAGAAGAACCTGCTGACCGTGAAGCTCGGTTCGATCAAGTACTACGACAACCTGCCTACCACAGGTGATGAGACTGGCCGCGCTTTCCGCGACATCGACCTGGAGAAGAAGCTCTTGCTCGAGGCCCACAAGATCGGACTCGGTGCACAGTTCGGTGGCAAGTACCTGGCTCACGACATCCGCGTGATCCGTCTGCCCCGTCATGGCGCTTCCTGTCCTATCGGTATGGGTGTGAGCTGCTCGGCTGACCGCAACATCAAGGCTAAGATCAATAAGGACGGTATCTGGATTGAGAAGATGGATACCAACCCCGGAGAGCTGATTCCCGAGGAGTACGCACAGCCGGGTGAGGGTGCCAAGGGCATCTCCATCGATCTCGACAAGGGTATCGATGCCGTACGTGCTGAGCTGACCAAGTATCCCGTTTCTACCCGTGTGAGCCTGAACGGTACGATCATCGTGGCACGCGACATCGCACACGCCCGTCTGAAGGCCGCTCTCGACAAGGGTGAGGAGCTGCCTCAGTACTTCAAGGATCATCCTATCCTCTATGCCGGACCGGCCAAGACTCCTGAAGGCTATGCCTGCGGCTCTATGGGTCCGACGACAGCCAACCGTATGGATCCCTATGTGGACGAGTTCCAGGATCACGGCGGCTCGCTGGTGAT
>ERZ779981.941-NODE-941-length-12079-cov-2.38881_pt1 | contig 12079 bp, 8 predicted proteins | sample MGYA00511182_ERZ779981 | MGnify/ENA primary metagenome ERZ779981 (study PRJEB29588, sample SAMEA2149539) | human gut metagenome | biome: human gut; feature: human-associated habitat; material: faeces | place: Denmark | collected 2008/2010 ... | reverse complement strand
GCATAAGAAGAACCACCGGCTATGCCGGTGGGTTTCTCTTTTATTGCCATTTAGTAAATTTTTCTTCTACACAGTTAATGTTTAGAGAGCATTTTATAAATAATTGGTATAATTAGCAGCAATTGTAATTTTCATTTTACATTCGTATCAAATACATTCAAATATCTAATAAAATAGACATCTAACCGATTATTATCAATTTGAAAATTTAGAGGAATATACTATAATAACTATAAAGAGCAGTACATAAATTGCTCATTCGTGAAAGGGGGATTCATTTATGGAATTGACAGTTAGAGGGAAAAATCTTGAAATCACAGAAGCTTTACGTACTTATGTAGAAAAACACACCGGAAAGATACAAAGATATTTTGATAAACCGATTAAAATTAATGTACTCCTTAGAATTTCAAACATGACTAAAACCTGTGAAGTAACTGCATTTGTGGATGGTGTTATTCTTCGTGGTGTTGAAAAATCCGACGATATGTATAAGTCTATTGACTTGGTTTTTGACAAGGTTGAACGTCAAATTCACAAATATAAAACCCGTTTGGCCAAACGTTTTAAAGAATCTAATGTTCTAAACAAACAGTTTGTCAGTCAGAAAGAATCCGTACCAGGCGAGGGTGAATTTGAGATTGTCAGACAAAAGCGTTTTACTATTAACCCAATGTCTCCGGAAGAAGCTATTTTACAAATGAATTTATTGGGGCACAATTTTTTTATGTTTTTTAATTCTGAAACAGAAGCGATGGCTGTCGTTTATCGCAGAGATGACGGAAAATACGGTTTAATTGATGCTGCAAAATAAGAATTAAATGAAGTGATTGAAAAAGGGCGGTTTTATCCGCTCTTTTTTGACTATATGTCTATGTTTTGCTAAAATATATTAGATATTCGTGTAAATGAAAATTGTTTTTGCTGGTAGGATAAGGAGTATTTTAATGTTCAATAAGTTTTTTGACCGCTTATTTAACGGTTCCAATGAACGTGATATAAAGAAAATGCGGCAGCTTGTGGAAGAAAAAATCAATCCACAGGAATCAGCATTGAAGAAACTGAGTGATTCTTCTTTGGCAAATAAGACTAATGAGTTTAAGGCACGACTTGCAAAAGGTGAGACTTTGGATGATATTCTACCAGATGCATTTGCTGTCATAAGAGAAGCTTCCCGCCGTGTGTTAGGAATGAGGCAGTTCGATGTCCAGCTTATCGGCGGTATTATTCTGCACCGTGGCAACATTGCAGAAATGGGTACGGGAGAAGGCAAGACTCTCGTCGCTACGGCACCGGTATATTTGAATGCATTAGAGGGCAAAGGGGCTCATGTTATTACTGTCAATGACTACTTGGCTAAGCGTGATAGTGAATGGATGGGGCAAGTATATAAATTCTTAGGATTATCGGTTGGCCTTATTGTGCATGATTTGGATTTTGAACAACGAAAAATTGCTTATAATTCAGATATTACTTATGGGACAAACAATGAATTCGGATTTGATTATTTACGTGACAACATGGTAAGCAGTTTGGATCAAATGGTACAGCGGCCTCTCCATTATTGCTTAATTGACGAAGTAGATAGTATTCTCATTGATGAGGCACGTACGCCGCTTATTATTTCTGGCCCGGGCCAGAAATCTACAGATAATTATTATGTGATGTCTAAATTAGTTCCTCAACTTAAATTAGGAGAGGATTATACCATTGATGAAAAACAGAAAACTGTTGCACCGACTGAAGCCGGTGTGTCAAAAATGGAAAAAATGCTTAAGGTCGATAACCTTTATGATACAGATAATCTGGAACTGAATCATCTTTTTGTACAAGCACTGCGCGCACAGGCCATGATGGAGCGCGACCGTGATTATGTCGTTAAAGATGGAGAAGTTGTTATCGTTGATGAGTTTACAGGACGATTAATGTATGGCCGCCGGTACTCCGACGGACTACATCAAGCTATAGAAGCAAAAGAAGGATTGCAAGTACAACGCGAAAGCCAAACCTTAGCAACGATCACATTTCAAAACTATTTCAGAATGTATGATAAACTGGCAGGCATGACTGGAACGGCGAAAACAGAAGAACAGGAATTTATTAAAATCTACGGACTTGAAGTTTTCCAAGTTCCTACCAATAGACCTGTCCAACGAAAAGATCTGCCTGATGTTATTTTTAAGACGAAACGTGGCAAGTACAGGGCAGTTGTCCGTGAAATTGAAAGGCGTCACGCTACCGGGCAGCCAATGCTTATCGGTACAACGTCTATTGAGCAGTCGGAACAACTGAGTCATATGCTGAAAGAGGCTGGTATTGTCCATAATGTATTAAATGCGAAATATCATGAATTAGAAGCACAAATTGTAGCACAAGCCGGGCAAAAAGGCCAAGTTACTATTGCCACCAACATGGCCGGTATGGGAACTGATATTGTTTTAGGTGAAGGAGTATCCGAGCTGGGAGGTTTAGCAATCATCGGTACAGAACGTCACGAAAGCCGAAGGATTGACAATCAGCTGCGCGGACGTGCCGGCCGCCAGGGAGACCCCGGTTCCAGTCAATTTTTCTTGTCACTTGAGGATGACTTGCTCCGCATCTTTGGTGGAGATAACATCAAGAAGTTCATGGAAAAAATGGGACTGGAAGAGGATGAAGAAATCAGAAGCAGTATGGTTTCAAGCGCTATTCAGAAAGCCCAAAAACGGGTAGAGGAAAGAAACTTTGATATCCGAAAATATGTGCTTGAATATGATGATGTTATGAATCAGCAGCGTAAAGTTGTTTATGAACAACGTCGTAAAATCCTTGAAGGCCAGGATATGAAAGACCAAATTTTAAATATGGTAGACATGCTTATCAATCATGGACTGGAAACATATGCGAATCCGAAGCTTTATCCGGAAGAATGGGATTTTGATGCACTGATAAAATATTGTGAAAAGTATTTTCTTGCCCCCGGTGAAGTTAAACTTGATGAAATTGAGAATATGAGCCGCGAAGAAATTGGGCGGAAACTCATGGATATCGCGCATGAAACCTATGAAGCAAGGGAAAAATCCATTGGATCTTCCATGATGCGTGAATTGGAAAAGGCTGTCATGCTTAAGGTTGTTGATTCCAAGTGGATGGAACACTTGGATGATATGGATATGTTGAAAGAAGGAATTGGACTTCGTTCATATGGGCAGCGAAATCCGATTGTTGAATATAAGGTGGAAGCATTTAATATTTTCAGTGAAATGCAGCAGTCTATGATTGAAACAATCATTTTATATCTCTATCATATTCAAATCCAATTTACACCGAGTCCGGAAAATGATGATCCATCTAAAAAAGAAAGAATTGATTCTTCTGTGAATAATTCTGAAGTGAGCGAAAATGATAAATGATAATTTTTAATAGATAAAACTGAAAGCGAGATGATTAACAGATGTTGGAAGATTTGAAAAAAACATTGACAGAACTGCTTGAACATGAAAAAGAAATAAGGGATTCACTTTGACTTACCTCAATTAGAGGAGAAAATTAGAAGTTATGATGTAGAAATGAGTGATCCGTCTTTTTGGGAAAACGGAGACCATGCGAAAGAAATATCTCAAAAAGCTACTGAAGCAAAAGCTGCTTATGACACGTATACCCGCCTTTTTGCACGTGCAGAGAGCATAAAAGAATTGCTCGATATGGCCATTGAAGAAAATGACCAGGACATGGAAGGTGAACTGGAAGAAGAGATCAATGAGCTAAAAGATATATTAGACAAGAAGGAAATAGAACTGCTCCTAAACGATGAGTACGATGCGAATAATGCAATTATTACTTTTCATGCCGGGGCAGGTGGCACGGAAGCACAGGACTGGACTGAAATGCTGATCCGCATGTACATTAAATGGGCGGAGTCAGAGGGGTTTGTGCTGGAAGAATTGAACATGCTTCCCGGAGATGAAGCGGGTGTCAAAAGTGCAGAGTATATGGTTCGCGGGAAATTTGCCTATGGTTTATTGAAATCCGAGAAAGGCGTTCACCGCTTAGTTCGTATTTCTCCTTTTGACGCGGCAAAGCGGAGGCATACCTCTTTTTCTGCGGTTGATGTAATGCCTGAAATTGGTGACGATATAGAAATTGATTTGAATATGGCTGATGTACGTGTTGATTACTATCGTGCAAGCGGTGCAGGCGGTCAGCATATCAATAAAACAAGTTCTGCAGTGCGAATGACACATATTCCCACGGGAATTGTTGCAGCCTGTCAAAATGAACGTTCCCAGTTTCAAAATAAAGAACAGTGCCTGCGTTTGCTGAAAGCAAAATTGTTTGAACTGGAAATGCAGAAACGCGAACAGGTAAAAAAGGGGATTGAAGGTGAACAGCAGGCCATTGAATGGGGAAGTCAAATACGTTCTTATGTATTCCAGCCGTATACATTGGTGAAGGATAATCGTACCGGTATCGAAACGGGAAACATTCAATCAGTTATGGATGGAGGATTAAACCCATTCATTGAGGGATTCTTGAAGCATAAGAAGTTTAATAATGCGTAGTCCTTATCCCCGATTAATTTGAAGGATTGATTATGATAAAAACTTATCCGCATAATATATTTAAGATATTGGCCGCAATAATACTTCTCGGGGTAATAGCGGCGGGATACATTTCATGGCAGCGATACAATGTAGAAGCTCATGCGACTACTGTTGAAATGGTTTATGATTATAACAACATTTTAGAAAGCGCGTCTGTCGAAAGTACATCTGCAGACGAGCTCTTTTCCCTGTATAAAAGAAGTGGCATTACATCATTGGCTGTATATGATGAAACGCCGAAAAAACTTGCGGATCATGGATATATTGCAGTATATCATGGCTCAGAGCTTATATCGCATATGTCTAATCCGCTTATTCGTGGAAATCGTATTTATATTGCATCTACGAATACTTCTGAGGGTATAGAATATTTTGACGAACTCAAAGGGCAATTGAAACGTCTTTTAAGAAAAGATGATTTTCATATTATTCATTTAAACAACGAAGAATTGCTTGAAATAAATGCCAACTATGAACGCTTTTTAAATATGCCGCTTGGTATATTTAAGACTACTGTAAAAAAGGTGGAACAAACCGGATTATACATAGTTCTTCGGCCGATGAATGTTCCACATGCAACTCGTGAGGACATAGATCAATTTTTCAGTGTGGTTGATTCATCGGGAAAAATTAGTGCCATACTTTTCCAAGGAAAAGAAGCACTTGGGTACCCGGCACAATTGGAATATTTGTTGGACGGACTCAAAGAGCGCCATTTACCTGTCGTTTTAATTGAAGCACAAAACCAACTCGGGTTTGAACGGCAGGACGGAACTTTAACATTGTCCAATAAAGACGGCTATAATACTGTTCGTTTATATGCGATGTCTAAAGATGAATTGATTAAACTGGATCCTAAAGAAGCCGCATCACGTTTCTATGTCAGTACCATAGAACGTAATGTCCGGATGAATTTATTCCCTTCATATAAGTTTGCTGCCAATGGAGAAACTTTATCAGAGACAAATGCGCGATATATACACGATGTGACAAACCGGTTGGAAAAACATGGGTTCAATATCGGAAAAGCTTCCGTGATGGAGCCTTATTTCCCATCACGGATACTCCGAGCTGCATCTATAGCTGGAGCAGCCTCTCTTTGCGTGGTAGCAATTCTTTTAATTGTACCTTTTTTAGTTAAGTATGCATGGCCTATAGAAGTCATAGTATTCCTATTCACGCAGACCTTATATTGGACTGGTTATGAGGCCATTCTTCGGCAAGCTCTTGCATTGGGATGTGCGGTTGGTACACCTGTTATCGTGATGTCTTTATTTATGGATTATTGCGTGCAGAAAAAACAAAGTGCTTTTAAAAATATCGGATGGGGACATTTATTTATTGAAGCTGTATTGCTGCTTTGGGGATGCGGAATATTATCCTTAATCGGAGCAATTTATATCAGCGGGATCTTAAGTGATATCCGATTCTTTTTGGAGATGAATATCTTTAGGGGCGTTAAGTTAACTTTTATACTGCCTCTTATTTGTGTTTCTCTTATTTATATTCAAAGATTCCCGTTTTTTGGCAAAGTAGTTGTAACTGATAAAGATTTCATCGGTTTTGTAAAGAAATTTTGCCAAATTGACATTAAATTAGGCGTATTGGCACTTATCAGCCTATTGGGGATTATCGGATTTATATTTATCGGGCGCAGCGGAAATAATGGGGCACCTGTACCTTCGTTTGAAATTTCATTAAGACGTTTTCTTGAAGATATTATGTATGCCCGCCCACGGGAAAAGGAATTCCTGTTCGGGCATCCAGCCATTTTAGCATCATTGGCTGCACTTTATCATCGGTGGCCACAAATTTTACATTATTTTTTAGTTATTGCGATAACGATCGGACAGGGATCCATGGTTGAAACATTTGCTCATATGAGAAGTCCTTTTATCTTAAGTCTAATTAGAGGTATTGATGGATTAGTCGCAGGAACAGCAGTAATGATTATCGTGTTAGCCGGACTCATTATTCTGACACATATAACCGAGTTTTTCGGAGAACGTTATGGAAAAGAATAATATCGTAATTTCCGGATACTATGGATTTAGCAATGCCGGAGATGAGGCCATGTTGTTTGCTGTTCTTCGTGCATTGCATTATGATCCAAAACGTATGCGAATCACTGTTATATCCGGTAATCCCAGACGTACAGAGAATACATTTCGCGTTCATGCGGTATCCCGCTTTGACGGATATTCGATTTTGAAAAGTGTTTATCAATCCGATTTGTTAATCAGCGGCGGCGGAAGCCTGCTTCAGGATGTGACAAGCTGGAAAAGCATGATGTATTACCTGAGTATTATAGGGATGGGAATATTTTTCCGAAAGAAAGTATTTCTTTACTCCCAAGGAATAGGACCGGTCAGATATCATTGGGGACGATGGATTTTGCGTACAGTAATGAACCATGTTGATGCTATAACCGTCCGTGATAGTGAGTCAAAATTTTTTTTGGAACAACTTGGTGTAAAAAACAGGATTTATTACACTGCGGATGCAGTCTTATCCCTATCTCCGGTACCGCATGATATAGGAAGAGAGATTTTAAGAAAGAATCATATTCCCACGAATAAAAAATTGATAGGCATTTCCATTCGGCGGTGGATGAATACTGAAGTATGGACGAAGCAACTAAAAAACTACATTATCAAAATAAACGGGAAAGAAGAATATAATTTTGTCTTCATTCCCATGCAGTTTCCGGAAGACTACAAAACAGCAAAAGAATTCTGTGATAAAATCCCACACACGTTCATCCTTTCCCCTTCATATGGAACGGAGGAGTTAATGTCCCTTATCGGGAATTTGGATCTTCTTATTGGAATAAGGCTTCATGCCCTGATCTTTGCGGCTTTAATGCATGTTCCTTTTATTGGTATTTCCTATGATCCGAAAATAGATAGTTTCCTGCAGGCAGTCAATGAAAAAGCAATATTTGGATTAGATGATTTTGATGAAGACAAGTTGTGCGTAAAATCTTCCCGATTATTAGCTTTGCCCAAAGCGGCCTATAATTGGGAAGCTGTAGATATACTCAGAAATAAAGCATGCGAAACAATAAAAATCTTAGAAGAAGTTGCTCAACCAAGGGGGTAAATGATGAATCAACTAACCATGGAAGAAATAAAGTTTCTTAATGAAAAAGCAAAAAATATCAGAATCGACATTTTAAAGTCCATTACAAAGGCAAATTCTGGGCATACCGGCGGCTCTCTTTCTATTGCGGATCTACTGACATTACTTTTTTTTCATGAGATGAATATCAATCCGGCAAATCCCAAGATGGAAAATCGAGACCGTCTGGTCATATCCAAAGGACATGGTGCTCCGGCATTGTATGCTGCTTTAGCGGAGAAAGGATATTTTCCTAAAGAAGAAATGGATTTTTTGCGGCAGATTAATCATATGCTGCAGGGACACCCCGATATGAAACATACCCCTGGTGTGGATATGACAACCGGATCATTGGGACAGGGATTTAGCGCTGCTTGCGGAATGGCACTGGCTGCCAAAATGGATCATGCGGATTGGCGTGTTTATACTATATTGGGAGATGGTGAGCTTGAAGAGGGGCAAATTTGGGAGGCGGCGATGTATGCGGCTCATTACAAATTAGATCATCTGACCGCTTTTATCGATAATAATGGATTACAGATTGATGGAGCTATCACGGATGTAATGTCATCACTTCCCATTGATAAGAAATTCAGTGCTTTTGGATGGCATGTTATTACTGTGAACGGGCATAATATGGCTGAGCTCCATAACGCAATTGAAGAAGCAAGAAATATTAAAGGAAAACCCACAATGATAATTATGAAAACAGTTAAAGGAAAGGGGATTCCCGAAATAGAAAGGAAAGCATCCTGGCATGGAAAAGCACCTTCAAGTGAAGAATGTGAGCGTTTTGTGAAAATGCTGGAGGCGGAATAATGGGTAAAGCGACACGTGATGCATATGGTGAAACTTTAAAAAGATTAGGAAGCACTCATCCTGATATCGTAGTTTTAGATGCGGATTTATCAGAGTCTACAAAAACATCCATATTTGCAAAAAAATTTCCTGATAGATTTTTTGATACAGGTATTGCCGAAGAAAATATGATTGGTATCGCTGCAGGCCTGGCAACGACAGGAAAGATTCCGTTTGCTTCCACCTTTGCCGTATTCGGTGCAGGCAGAGCCTACGAACAGATTAGAAATTCCATATGTTATCCGAATTTAAATGTAAAAATAGCTGTAACCCATGCCGGATTAACGGTGGGTGAAGATGGCGCTACACACCAGATGTTAGAAGATATAGCGCTAATGCGTGCATTGCCCAATATGACAGTTATAGTTCCGGCCGATGCCGCAGAAACAGAAGCGGCTGTAAGATGGGCAGCGGACTATAATGGGCCGGTATATATCCGTATGGGAAGAGCCAAATGTGATGATATCATGGATCCAAAGGTAATTTTTTCTCCCGGAAAGAGTGTTGTACTGAAAGACGGACATGATGTGGCTATCGTTGCTTGTGGGATTATGGTGTCTAAGGCACTTCGTGCTGCTGAAAGTTTAGAAGGAAAAGGGGTATCAGCCCGTGTAATTAATTTAAGCTCTATTAAGCCGATTGATGTCAAAACAATCATAAAAGCCGCGAAAGATACCGGTGCAATCCTTACTTGTGAAGAGCATACAATTATGGGGGGATTAGGAAGCGCAGTGGCGGAAGTGGTTTGCAAAAATAATCCGGTTCCAATGGGAATGGTTGGTACCGAAGATACTTTCGGTGAATCAGGAAAAGCAGAAGACCTTCTTGAAAAATATGGACTTACTGTTAAACATATTGAAGAAGAAGCTATTCGTCTCTTAGAGAGGAAATAAGAATGATTACTTTTGAAAATGTATCCTTGCAATATGATGCCAGACATACGGCGCTTCGTGATATAAATATACAAATCGGTAAAGGTGAATTTGTTTTTGTTGTTGGGCCAAGCGGTGCAGGGAAATCTACTTTTGTTCGAATTATTACTCACGAACTTGTTCCGGAACAAGGTACGGTGTTTGTTAATGGATTAAAAATCAATGACTTAAAACAAAGTAAAGTCCCTTATTATCGTCGTACTTTGGGAATTGTTTTCCAGGATTTCCGACTCTTAACGGAAAAAACTGTTTTTGAAAATATTGCTTTTGTTTTGCGGGTTACCGGAGCCAAAAGTGCGGAGATCCGTGAAAAGGTAAATCGTGTACTTGATCTGGTCGGTCTTAAAGGCCGAGCAAATGAACTGCCCACCAAACTGTCCGGCGGAGAGCAGCAGCGAGTCGCCATTGCAAGAGCTCTTGTCAATCAACCCGTACTTTTAATTGCCGATGAACCTACGGGGAATCTTGACCCTGTAACTTCTGAGGATATTATGAAGCTTTTTAATGAGATTAACCATATGGGTACAACTATTATCATGGTTACGCACAATAAAGAGCTGGTTAATTCTATGCATAAACGCGTTGTCAGCATAGAAGAAGGACATATAATAAGTGACGTAAAAAAAGGAGGTTATGATCTCCATGTTTAGTTCTTTAAGATATTTTTGGAGTGAAGCTTTCAAGTCGTTGTTTCGCAATCAATTCATGGCGATTGCCTCTGTACTTACCGTAACTGTATCTATGTTCATACTGGGCGGTTTTCTTTGCGTAGTGTTAAATATCAACCACATGGCATCCTACCTTGAAAATCAGGTAGAAATGACTGTCTATTTAAAAGAAGGCCTCCGGACAGAACAGGTTATGGATGTCGGCGCCCATCTCAAAAAACTTCCCGGCATAAAAGAAATCAGTTTTACGAATAAAGATCAGGCCATGGCAGATTTTAAAGAGCGCATGGGAAATCAGTCCGCTTTGCTGGATTCTATCAACGGGAATCCGCTTCCCGCCTCTTACCAGGTATCCTTTTATTCTCCGAATGAATTAAAAGCGGCAGTAGATATCGCTAAAACTTATTCATCGGTTGATGCAGTCCAATATGGACAAGATATCATTGACCAACTTTACAAAATTGCACAAATTATCCGTATAAGCGGGATTATGCTTATTTTATTTCTTGCCGGGGCAGAGTTATTTATTATTTCCAATACGATCCGTTTAACAGTTTTCGCGCGGCGTCGTGAAATACAAATTATGAAATATGTGGGGGCAACAAATGGGTTTATTCGTTGGCCGTTCCTTTTTGAAGGAATGATTATCGGTTTTATCGGTTCAAGTATCGCTTCACTTATTTTGTGGCTCGGATATAATGTCATATTGGATGAAATTGCTGAAGCAGGTTTAGTCTTTATTCCTTTAATATCACTATGGCCATTTATGATGTATGTTGTACTTATTCTGATGGCCGCCGGAATTCTGATAGGCGGATCAGGAAGTGCGATTTCGTTGCGTAAATATATGAAGGTCTAAAACATGAAATATAATCGTTGTATGTCGGCAGCTTTAATTTCTGCAATACTTTTTGGAGTTGTCACGCCTGTTGCTGCTGATGAGTTGAATGACAAACTCCAGAATTTACAAGATCAAATAGATGAATCTCGTGCCAAGCAGCAAAGCTGGCAGGAGGTCATCAATGAAATAGCCGGGAAACTTCGTACTATACAAATAGAATTGGATGAAGCAAATCGAAAACTCAAAGCCATTCAGGCAGAACAGTCAGCCGTCAATTTACAGATAAAACAAACGGAAGAAGAGATTAAAAAAGCGGAAGCTTACCTGAAACAGCGCCAGGAAATTCTAAATAAGCGTGTACGGTCTATCTATATGTATGGACAATTAAGTTACCTTGAGGTAATTACCGGGGCAAAGAGTTTCAGTGATTTTGCGAACAGACTTGAACTTTTAAAACGGATCATTCATTCGGATTTTAACCTTATTATCGAAATACAGAAACAAAAAGCAGTAATCGAAGCGAAAAAAGCAGAACTTGAAGAACAGAAAGCCCGTTTGGATGCATTGGTGGCGGAAGCACAAAAGGCTCAAGATGAAGTTGTTGCAAAAAAAGCACAGCAGCAAAAAATCATGGATGAGGCAAGAAGTGAAAAAGAAGCTGCAGCACAAATGGAGGCAGATTTGATTGCTGAAAGTAATAATGTCCGTGAAATGATTCAAAACAGAATCAGGCAGCAGCAATCCGGTGGTATAGATACTCCTGTTGTACATGGAACGGGCGTCTTTATCTGGCCTTGTAATGGTCCGATTACCTCACCATTCGGATATAGGACGCATCCTATTTTCGGAACAACTATTTACCATGCCGGAATTGATATCGGTGTAGATTATGGAACACCAATCCATGCAGCAGATGGTGGTACGGTCATAGCGGCAGAATGGTATGGTGGATATGGTAATGCGGTTATTATTGATCATGGAAATGGATTGCAGAGCTTGTATGGGCATAATAGTTCATTAACCGTATCTGTCGGTGAAACAGTTTCACAAGGGCAGGTTATCGCTTATGCCGGATCC
>ERZ779981.937-NODE-937-length-12150-cov-3.88508_pt1 | contig 12150 bp, 9 predicted proteins | sample MGYA00511182_ERZ779981 | MGnify/ENA primary metagenome ERZ779981 (study PRJEB29588, sample SAMEA2149539) | human gut metagenome | biome: human gut; feature: human-associated habitat; material: faeces | place: Denmark | collected 2008/2010 ... | reverse complement strand
AGACAAGGAGGTATTTGCAACATGGCTCAACTTGGAAAAGGCAAATTAAATTACAGATGTCCTTTATGTTTTATGAGGGATCTTGATATTGATATGTTCTATAATAAGGAAACAGGTATTTATAGCTGCATCCGTTGCCAGTTCAGAGGTACAGAGGAAGAGGTGCTTCAGGGCAACGAGGATGTCCGCAAGAAGTACAAGGCTATGTACAAGAGATTCGACAAGTTCGATTTTGATTAAAGTAGTGATTGGTACGCTGCTGCTATAATAGCAGCAGCGTGTTTTGCATTTCGCTACAAAGGAGAGTATATATGGCGAAAAGAAAAAAAGACACGATGGAATTCAGATTCTATGAGTTGCCACAGGGAGAGTCGGCACTCGTACTGTGCGGAGAATCATGGAAGAGAGTGTATGGTCATGAGGAATTTCACCTGCATTTCCATAATCTGCTTGAAATCGGCATCTGCCGAGAGGGAGATGGAAATATGTATCTGGATGAGGATATTTACCAGTATCATGACGGCGATATCACATTTATACCTGAGAATTTTCCGCATGTTACAGTCAGCTATGGTGAGGTGGTGAATTTCTGGGAGTATATTTTTATTGACATACGTTCTGTGATAGAAGAGATGTTCCCAAACAATACGGCATTCCAGAATGATGCAGTTACGACTATATCAAAAAAAGCGTTTATGACTAACGTGTATCAGAGCCCGGCTATGGCTGAGTATATAAATGCCATAATCAGGGAAACCAGTGAACACAAGATTTATTGCCAAAGGACGGTAAAGCTCCTTGTGCAGGGAATTGTAATAGAGCTGTTGCGTAGGTATGATGAGCTTCCGGAGGAGGATAATAATATCGTAAAGGGTACCAATATGTCACAGATAGCCACAGCACTTGACTACATGAATAAGCATTACAGCGAATCGATAAAGGCAGGGGAGCTTTCGGAACTATGCAACATGAGCGAGACTCATTTCAGGAGACTGTTTGAATCATACATCAATATGCCGCCTATGGAGTATCTGAATCTGATAAGAGTACAGAAGGCGTGCGAGCTTATGAAAAAAACAAATGAGCCTATGGAGCTTATTGCACAAAAGTGTGGATTCACAACCCAGTCAACTTTTAACCGTAATTTCCGCAAATTTTTGGACACTTCGCCATATCAGTGGAAGATAAATCCTGAAAATTATGAGCATAAGCTGCTGAATTTTAGGATATCTGCACTAAAGGGATGGTAGAAAATGCATGTTTCGTATAATTTTGTACATTTATGATTGAATATGCATGTAATTGTGTGGAATTTGTTAACACATAAATAGCATGTATGGTTATAATGACTATGTAATCAAGAAACGGACAAGTATTCATAGTTAAAATGCCCAATTAAAACAATAAGACTATGAATGAATTATGAACGGAGTATTACAAAAACATCATTTTTATTAGGGAGGAAGAAAAATGAAAAAGAAAGTAGTTTCATTATTACTCGTAACAACAATGGTTGCCTCACTTGCAGCCGGATGTGGAGATTCATCTTCATCAGGAGATGGCACAGAAAAGACAGGTAAGAAGGTAGAGACCGTAGATGACGGTCATACACTTACAGCCTGGGCTTGGGATGCAAACTTCAATATCCCGGCACTCAAAGCAGCAGCAGAGGATTACAAGAAAAATGTAGATCCTGATTTTGTACTCAATATTGAGGAGCAGTCACAGTCATCTGATATTGAGACAGCAATTACAACAGCAGGTTCAGCAGGAGATTACAGTACACTTCCTGACATCGTATTATTCCAGGATCACTACTTCCGGCAGTACCATACAAATTATCCTGATGCATGGGTATCAGCAAATGATGCAGATGTTAAGTGGGATGATTTCAGCCAGGAGAAATTATCATTCTCTACAATCGACGGAGAGCACTTTGGATTCCCTGTTGATAACGGAACAGTTATCTTTGCTTACAGAACAGATCTTCTTGAGCAGGCAGGATACACAATCGATGATATGACAGGTATTTCTTGGAAGGATTTCATCGAGGTAGGTAAGAAAGTATACGAGAAGACAGGAAAATACTTACTTTGCATGGACGGCGACGGAAATGATTTGTTCTACATGATGCTTCAGGCAGAGGGTGAGTCACAGTTTAAGGATGGCAAGCCAAACTTTGTAGACAACGCTAAATTAAAAGAAATCATGCAGGTACTTAAGGATATGATCGACAACAATGTTCTTTACCTTGCAAATAACTGGTCAGATTACACAGATCAGGCTGTCCAGGGAGACATGGTTGCAGGCGTTATGAACGGAAACTGGATCATTCCTACAATCGAGAAGGTTACAGACAACAGTGGAAAGTGGGAGATTACATCTCTTCCAACACTTGAGGGTGGTGAAGGCTATGCATCAAACGGTGGTTCTTCACTTTACATCACAAGCAACTGCAAGCAGACAGACCTTGCTAAGAAATTCTTAGCATATACATTCGGTGGCGGATCTTATACAGACAAGGGTGTATCTGAGACATATGACAATGCTCTTAAGAATGGTGGTGTTATCACTACATATACACCTGCAGGCAAGTCTGAGGTTTACAACGAGGGCGTTGAGTACTTCAACAACCAGCCAATTTACGCTAAGATCGTTGAGATGGGTGCAAATGTTAAGACAATCGAGCAGAGCGATTTCCATTACGATGCACGTAAGAAGCTTGCTACAGCACTTATCAATATTACTCAGAACGGTGCAGATATCGATTCAGAGATAAAGACAGCAGAGGATGACCTTAAATTCACAATGGGACTTTAATCTGTTAGCTTGATGGCAAATGTACAGGGAGCCATTAAATGGCTCCCTGTTTTTTCTCAAAGACTTATAGTTAGGAGGCCTTTATAGTGAAGAATAAGAAAAAAGGAATGAGCATAACAGGTAAACAAAGGGCTGCCGGCTGGATTTATCTGGCTCCGGCTACAATACTCATTTTCATAATGAGCTTCTGGCCTATTATCCAGGCTGTTATTACATCATTTAAAACCGGTTCAAGTGCAAATATGCAGTGGGCTAATCCATTTGCCTACAATTACACAAGAATGTTTCAGGATGCGGTTTTCAAGAGATCTATCGGAAACACATTCCTATATTTAATTATCGAAGTTCCAATCATGCTTGTACTGGCAATTTTACTGGCACAGTTACTTAACAACAAGCATCTTAAATTTAAAGGACTTTTCCGTACATGTGTATTTTTACCATGTGCAACATCACTCGTATCATATGCATTGATTTTTAAATCGCTTTTTGCAACACAGGGACTTATCAATACAATCCTTGTTAAACTTGGAATATTAGAGAGCAACTTTAACTTCCTCGGTACAGGCTGGAGCGCTAAGATTATTATCATAGTAGCTCTTATCTGGAGATGGACAGGATATAATATGGTGTTCTTTTTAGCTGGTCTGCAGAATATCGAGTATTCTGTTTACGAGGCGGCAAAGATAGATGGAGCGAGCGGCTGGAGGACCTTCTGGTCTATCACTGTTCCTCTTCTTAGACCTACAATTGTTATGACAACCATCATGTCAATAAACGGTACATTACAGCTCTTCGATGAGTCTGTAAACCTGACAAAGGGTGGACCTGCAAATGCGACAATCACCATGTCACATTATATCTATAACGGCTCGTTTGGTGAAGGTGTTGCAAACTTTGGATATGCATCAGCAATGTCTGTTATCGTATTCATCATGGTTGCTATACTGGCATTTATCAATCTGAAAGTAGGTGACAAGCGTGACTAAGAAAAAACATGGATCATCAATACAAAAAAGGCTTATACCTTCATACATTTTTCTTGTAATAGTTTCGTTCATCTCAGTATTTCCGTTTTTCTGGATGATATCGGCAGCGACCAACAAGTCTATTGACGTTGCAAGAGGTAGAATTGCATTTGGTGGCTATGCCCTTGAGAACTTAAAGAAACTGTTTGCATCACAGAACGTTGCACTTGGAATGAAAAACTCACTTATCAATGCAACAGTTCAGACAATTATAGCACTGCTTGTCTGCTCACTTGCCGGTTACGGCTTTGAGCTCTATCATGACAAGGCAAAGGATAAGCTGTTCTCAGTTTTACTTCTTGCCATGATGATTCCGCAGGTAGCTACACTTATTCCTCTGTTCAAGATGATGTCAAAGCTCGGCTTTATAAATACGGTATGGGGCTTCATGCTTCCGGCTATTTCAACGCCGTTCCTTATCATGATGTTCAGACAGAATTCGAGAAACTTCCCAGTCGATATAATGGAGGCGGCACGAATTGACGGACTCAGTGAGATTGGTATTTTCTTCAAGATGTATATGCCTGTACAGAAATCAACATATGCAGCAGCTGCAGTTATCACATTCATGAATGCATGGAACTCATACCTGTGGCCAAAGGTAATCCTCAATAAGCCTGATGCTATCACAATGCCAATGCTTATTGCAAACCTCGCAGCAGGATATACAGTAGATTACGGTGTACTGATGATGGGCGTTCTTTTCTGCTCCATCCCTACAATGATCGTATTCTTTGTGCTCCAGAAGCAGTTTGCAGAGGGAATTACAGGATCTGTTAAATAAAAGTAAAATAATATTGTTAAAAATCAAGAAGGCAAATAATATTTATTATTTGCCTTCGTCTTATAAGAGGCTTTGTGTTTAAAACATACATGTATCAAATAATAAATACAGTAGATAGGAGTGTAAAAATATGAGTAATTTTGATTCAAATATCATTAAAAATCCGGAAATATTTGAGCAGAACAGACTTGCGGCTCATTCGGATCATGTGTGCTATAAAAATGAACTGGAGAAAATTAAAGGAAAATCAAGCCTGAGATATGATATGAACGGCTTATGGAAGTTTGCATATGCAAAGAATCAGTCCCTGGCTCCTTGTGGCTTTGAGGCAGCTGATTATGATTGCAAAGGCTGGGATGAAATCAGGGTTCCGGCACATATCCAGATGGAAGGCTATGACGTGCCAATCTATACGAATACCACATATCCGTGGGAGGCTGATGAGTTTATAAAGCCGGGCGAGGTACCTGAGATTTTTAATCCGGTTGCAAGCTATGTGAAGTATTTCACAATCCCTGAGAATATGAAGAACAAGAGGGTGTGTATTTCGTTTCAGGGAGTGGAGAGCGGTTTTGCACTCTGGCTGAATGGACACTATGTCGGCTACAGTGAGGACACATTTGATCCGTCTGATTTCGAGCTGACTGATTATATTGTCGAGGGTGAGAACAAGCTTGCGGTCAGAGTATGGAAATGGACATCAAGCAGCTGGTGTGAGGATCAGGATTTTTACAGATTTTCAGGCATTTTCAGAGATGTATTTTTGTATGCCGTTCCTTGTGCACATGTGGAGGATCTGTCAGTTGTTCCTACACTTAATGATACCTTTGACGAGGGCACACTTAGTGTGTCAATAAAGGCAGATGGTGATGGTATTGCAAGTGTAAAGCTTTATGAGCTGGGCGATTTGTCTGTGGAAAAATATGACAGGGCAAAACTTTTATTGGAAGAGTTTGATATAGAGCTTAGGAATAAGGAAATCTGCGAGGGCTCATGTAATGTGAAAAATCCTCTGTTATGGAGCGCTGAAAAGCCGAATCTGTATGAGGTTAAAATTATAGTTAAAGATACGCATGGAAATGAGACCGAGTTTATCAGCCAGCTGGCAGGCTTCAGAAGATTTGAGATGGTAGACGGACTCATGAAGCTAAACGGTAAGCGTATTGTATTTAAGGGTGTAAACCGCCATGAGTTCAGCTCAATAACAGGTCGTGTGCCAAACCGTGATGAGGTGATAAAGGATATTGTCACAATGAAAAAGAACAATATCAATGCTATAAGAACAAGCCATTATCCTGATGATTCCATGCTCTATAAGCTTTGCGATATTTATGGAATTTATATGATAGCTGAGAACAATCTTGAGAGTCATGGCACATGGGAGGCATATAATAAGGGCTATGTTGACCTTGACTTTGTTGTGCCAAAGGACAAGCCACAGTGGAGAGAAATGATGCTGGACCGTGCCAACTCATGCTATCAGAGGGATAAAAATCATCCGGCAATCCTTATCTGGTCATGCGGCAATGAGTCGTTTGGCGGCAAGACCATATATGAGATGTCACAACTTTTCAGACAGCTTGATAAGCATCGTCTGGTTCATTATGAGGGAGTATTTAGCGATAGAAGCTATAATGACACAAGCGACATGGAAAGCCAGATGTATACTCCGGCTGCAGGCATTGAAAAATTCCTGGCAGAGCATCCTGAGAAACCGTTTATCTGCTGCGAATATACACATGCAATGGGAAATTCCTGCGGTGCTATGCACAAATATACAGAGCTTACAGACCGCGAGCCTAGATATCAGGGCGGATTTATCTGGGATTATATTGACCAGTCAATCTACAAAAAGGACAGATACGGCAAGTGGTTCCTCACATATGGCGGAGATTTCGGCGACAGGCCTACAGATGGAGATTTCAGCGGAAACGGCATCTGTTATGGCGGAGAGAGAGAGGCTTCTCCAAAGATGCAGGAGGTGAAGTTTAATTATCAGAATATATCGGTTGATTTTGACAGCGACTACATCTTTACAGTCACAAACAAAAATCTCTTTGTAAATACATCGGTTTTTGATGCTTTTGCCATTCTTCTTGCAGACGGTGAGGAGGTTTACAGGACAAAGCTTCAGATATCTGTTCCACCGATGGATAGGGCAAGCTATGAGGTGCCGGTGACTCTTAAAAATTCCATGATAGATGTGGAAAAAGAGTACTGTATTGTCGTATCATTTGTATTGAAGGAAAACACCATCTGGGAAAAGGCAGGATATGAGATTGCATTCGGACAGCATATGATAAAGAAGCCTGTAAGTGAGTATTCATGCGACAAATCAGTTGAGCTTGTTGTTGGAAACGGAAATATCCTTGTAAGAGGTGAGAACTTTAAGGCACTTTTCTCAAGAATGAATCTGGGAATGGTTTCATATGTATATGGTGGCGTCGAGATGCTTCCAAATACTATCCCACTGCCGAATTTCTGGAGAACACCTACCAACAATGATTCCGGCAACATGATGCCACAGCGCTATGCACAGTGGAAGATTGCCAGCATGTATGTGACCACCAGACAGGATCAGCGCTTTGCAGATACATCACCAAGGGTAGAAAAAAATGACAACAATATCGCCATCACATACACTTATTTCATGCCTACCACACCGCAGAGCTCATGCGAGGTGACATACAGAGTGTTTGGTGATGGAACAATCGAGACAACTCTGTCATATGACCCTGTAAAGGAACTTGGCGATATGCCGGAGTTTGGCATGATGTTCAAGCTGGATGCCGATTATGATACAGTGAAATGGTACGGACTCGGACCACAGGAGACATACGAGGACAGACAGCATGGCGGAAAGTATGGTGTATACGAGAATAAAGTGGCAGACAACATTGCCGAATACCTCGTTCCGCAGGAGAGCGGCAACAAGTGCAGAGTAAGATATGCAAAGGTAATGGATAAGAAGGGCAGAGGCATGCTGTTCTTTGGTGATGAGCTTTCGTTCTCGGCACTGCCATATACACCACATGAGCTGGAAAATGCTGCACATCACTTTGAGCTTCCACCTGTACACTATACTGTTGTCCGTGTGGCAAAGAAGCAGATGGGTGTAGGCGGAGACGACAGCTGGGGCGCACATACTCATCCGGAGTATCTGCTTGATGCCTCAGAGAAAATGGAATTCACATTCTGTTTCCGTGGAATCTAGCATTTTAAGGTTGTAAGGAATATTATTACGCATTTTGAGAGCAGGGACTATTACTGGGACTGCTCTCATGGTGTAAATAAATGATATAAGGATAAATGATATAAGAATTAAGGAGAATTAAAATGTCAAAATTTATTAAGGGTATGGATTTATCAACCTTGCTCGAGCTGGAACGCTGCGGAGCAAAATACTACGAGGATGGAAAGGAGAAGGATATTCTTGACATCATGAAGGAGCATGATGTTGATACAATCCGTCTTCGTCTGTGGAACGACCCAAAATCAGAGGAGGGTGAGCCTTACGGTGCGGGTAACAATGACCTGGCTGAGACTATCGCTATCGGAAAAAAGGTTACAGATGCAGGCTTTGGAGTGCTTTTGAATTTCCACTACAGTGATTTCTGGGCAGACCCGGGAAAGCAGATTAAGCCAAAGGCATGGAAAGATTTCGGTGTGGACGAGCTGGAGCAGGCTGTATATGATTTTACACTTGAAAATCTGACAAAGATTATTGAGGCAGGTGTAAATGTCACAATGATTCAGGTAGGTAATGAGCTTTCAAACGGACTTTTGTGGCCTGAGGGAAAGGTACCTGACTACGATAATATAGCAAAATTTGTGAATGCCGGAATACGTGCCTGCCGCAAGGTAAATGCTGATATTCCGATTATGATTCACCTTGATAATGGTGGAAACAATGAGCTTTATGTCAGATGGTTTACAAACTTCATCGAAAGAGGAGAGGAGTTTGAGTATATCGGATTGTCATACTATCCTTTCTGGCACGGCTCACTTGACCAGCTTGAGTTCAATATGAACGATATTGCAAAGCGTTTCAATAAGGACCTTATCATCGCTGAGGTATCCATGGGCTTTACAATGGACAGCTACCAGGAGTATGAGAAGCTTGCTGATTCTGAGCGCAAGGGTTATGCGACAAAACCGGAGCTTGTCGAGAAGATAGATTATCCTATGACTATTGAGGGACAGGCTGACTTTACAAAGGATTTCTTAAACAGAGTGGCAAATGTGGTGGATGACCATGGAAAAGGATTTTTCTGGTGGGAGCCAGCGTGGATTCCTGTACAGGGCTCAGGCTGGGCTACACCTGCTTCGCTTAAGTACATGAATGATCCGGGACCATGCGGCAATGAGTGGGCAAACCAGGCGCTCTTTGACTATGATGGAAATGTGCTGCCGGCACTTGATGTTATTAAGAATTTTAAAAAATAAAATAATAACATATGTAATTTTGTTGCATGATTTGATTTGTTATGTTGCATTTTCAGTCGGATGTATTGCAATGTAAAAATGTGCAGTTATAATAGAGTTATAAAGAAAAAACGAATTATTTTAACTATCAATTTAACGCAAATACAATCAGCAAAGGAGAAGAAAAAATGATACAGCAGAACGTATTAGACAAATTCAAGGAGCTTTTTGGAGCAGATGGGGATATCAGAGTATATTTTGCTCCGGGACGTGTAAATCTGATCGGTGAGCACACTGACTACAATGGAGGACATGTGTTTCCATGTGCACTGACCATCGGTACATATATGGCAGCAAGAAAGCGCGACGACAGGAAGCTTCGTTTCTACTCTATGAATTTTGACAATCTGGGTGTGGTTGAGTCATCACTTGATGAGTTTACACCTGATCCGGACGGACTTTGGATAAACTATCCAATGGGCGTTATGTGGGCCTTCGAGGGACGCGGAATGAAGCTTGAAAGCGGTCTTGATATTGTTTTATTCGGAAATATTCCAAACGGCTCAGGACTTTCTTCATCAGCATCTCTTGAGGTGGTTACAGGATATATGTTAAAGGATATTTACGGCTTTGACGTGACAAATCAGGATATTGCACTTATCGGTCAGTATTCAGAGAATAACTACAACGGCTGTAATTGCGGTATCATGGATCAGTTTGCATCTGCAATGGGCAAAAAGGACAATGCAATTTTCCTTGACTGCAATACTCTTGATTTTGAGTATGCACCAATCGTTTTGGACGGTGCAAAGATCGTGGTTACAAACAGCATGGTTAAGCACAGCCTTGTAACAAGTGCTTACAATGACAGAAGAAATGAGAGTGCACAGGCTCTTAAGGATTTACAGACAGTATGTGATATCAAGACTCTCGGTGACCTGACAGATGAAGAGTTCGAGGCTCATAAGGATGCGATTAAGGATGAGGTTGCACGTAAGAGAGGCAAGCATGCGGTTTATGAGAACCAGCGTACCATCAAGGCTGTTAAGGCACTGAAGGAAAATGATATCGAGACATTTGGAAAGCTTATGAATGCTTCACATGTATCACTTCGTGATGATTATGAGACATCATGTCCTGAGGTTGACGTACTTGTTGATGAGGCATGGAAGATTCCGGGTGTTATCGGATCTCGAATCACAGGCGGCGGATTTGGCGGCTGTACAGTCAGCATAGTAAAGGACGAGGCTATTGATCAGTTTAAGGCAAACCTGACAAAGGCATATGAAGAGAAGGTTGGAAAGACACCTGAGTTTTATGTTGTTTCAATCGGAGACGGACCTAGCCGTCTGGCATAAAATCAGCAATATGAAATAACAGTAACGGATAAACAGGTTTTTCCCGACAATGATTAAGGAGCATGACATGATTCAGGAGAGAATATTAGAATTAGTAAAATATGGTCTTACAACAGGACTTGTTGACCCTGCTGATGAGGTATACACAGTAAACAGACTTCTCGAGGTACTCGGAGTGGACGATATCGAGGATGAGACATTTGAAAAGGTAGAGGCTCAGCCTGCATGGACACAGGAAGAGGCAGAGGAGAAGCTTGAGGGTATACTCGAGGATATGATGACATACGCATATGACAATGGTATCATGAAAGAAAACAGCATTGTATACAAGGATCTTTTTGATACAAAGCTGATGGGCTGCCTTGTAAATGCACCAAGCGTGATCAGAGCTCGCTTTAAGGATTTATACGACAATGAGTCTTCACTTGCGGCAACCGATTATTTTTACAAATTAAGCTGCGACAGCAATTATATCAGAAGACAGCGCATAAAGAAGGATATGAAATGGACCACAGACACAGAGTATGGCACACTTGATGTGACAATCAATCTCTCAAAGCCTGAGAAGGATCCAAAGGCAATTGCTGCCGCTAAAAATGCTAAGCAGAGCGCATATCCAAAGTGCCAGCTTTGTAAGGAAAATGAGGGCTATGCAGGCCGCGTAAACCATCCTGCAAGAGAAAACCACAGAATTATCCCTGTTACAATAAACAACAGCCAGTGGTTTTTCCAGTACTCACCATATGTATACTACAATGAGCACTGTATCGTGTTCAATTCAAAGCATACACCGATGAAAATCGAGCGTGCCACATTTGGAAAGCTGCTTGATTTTGTGACACAGTTTCCACACTATTTTGTAGGCTCAAATGCAGATCTGCCAATCGTTGGAGGCTCTATCTTAAGTCACGACCATTTCCAGGGCGGACACTATACCTTCGCTATGGCAAAGGCTCCGATAGAGAAAAAAATCACATTCAGGGGCTACGAGGATGTCGAGGCAGGTATCGTAAAATGGCCTATGTCTGTTATCAGAATCAAGTCAGCAGACAGGGATAAGCTTATTGACCTTGCAGATAAGATTCTTCTTGCATGGAGAGGCTATACAGATGAAGAAGCATTTATTTTTGCAGAGACAGATGGAGAGCCACACAACACTATCACACCTATAGCAAGACGTCGTGACGGAGACTATGAGCTTGACCTTGTGCTCAGAAACAACATCACAACAGATGAGCATCCGCTTGGCGTATATCATCCGCATGCCCACCTTCATCACATAAAGAAGGAGAATATCGGACTTATCGAGGTAATGGGACTTGCAGTGCTTCCGGCCAGATTAAAAGGTGAGATGGCAGAGCTTAGGGATGCAATCCTTACAGGAAAGGATCTGCATTCGACAGAGACTCTTGCATCACATGCTGACTGGGCTCTTAAGTTTATGTCTAAGTATGATAAGATTGATGAGTCTAATATTGATGGTATCATCAATGAGGAGATTGGACTTGTATTTAAAGAAGTGCTTGAGTGTGCAGGAGTGTACAAGTGCACTGATGAGGGACGTGCAGCGTTCCAAAAATTTATAGATGCGGTAAATGCATAAGATTTTCAATTATCTTTTTATAATGCGGAAAGCACCGGCGAACATACTATATATTTCGCAAGTACTACGTAGCTAAGAAGCAGTAAGAATTATGATTTAGGGTGTTTAGACCATGACACAACCGGCTTTTAT
>ERZ779981.934-NODE-934-length-12185-cov-11.5096_pt1:0-5000 | contig 12185 bp, 13 predicted proteins | sample MGYA00511182_ERZ779981 | MGnify/ENA primary metagenome ERZ779981 (study PRJEB29588, sample SAMEA2149539) | human gut metagenome | biome: human gut; feature: human-associated habitat; material: faeces | place: Denmark | collected 2008/2010 ... | reverse complement strand
CACTTGGAATTCCTATTCATTCTCATCCTTAATGTCTTGATGGAGGGTGTCATAGGGAATTGCTAGTACACTAGTCCATCACTTGGAATTCCTATTCATTCTCATCCTTAATGTCTTGATGGAGGGTGTCATAGGGAATTGCTAGTACACTAGTCCATCACTTGGAATTCCTATTCATTCTCATCCTTAATGTCTTGATGGAGGGTGTCATAGGGAATTGCTAGTACACTAGTCCATCACTTGGAATTCCTATTCATTCTCATCCTTAATGTCTTGATGGAGGGTGTCATAAGGAATTGCTAGTACACTAGTCCATTACCCACAATTTCCATTCAAACTCAACCCTTAATGTCTTGATGGAGGGTGTCATAAGGAATTGCTAGTACACTAGTCCATCACCCACAATTTCCATTCAAACTCAACCCTTAATGTCTTGATGGAGGGGTCATAGGCGCATTCTCTAACACTCATCCTATCTCACATAAGGCTTCAACCCTTCGATGAAACTCCCACCTCACCAATCCTTAAGACTTTCATGGAGGGTGTCATAGGCGGAGTTTAGTACACTTGTCCATGTTTCATCCATTCCTATTCAAACTCAACCCTTTATGTCTTGGTGGACCCCTAGGTCTACCTACTCTACTTGACCCCTCCCAGTAACATCCTTAAGCAAATTTCACACATCTCCCAAACTCACCCTCCAAACTACGAACGCTTCTCCTCGCATACCCACACGAGCTAACAACGTTCTGAAAGTTGTGTTCATACTCACACACCAACACCTTCCTAACGCAACTTCCTCCTGCTCTCTACCTCTCCTCCTCATTACGTAACAACACTAACGCGAAGTCACGACACTTTCCACACATCGCCAAAACTCATCAAAAATCGTTTTCCTCGAAACTTCTTCCACAGTTACTCCATTACCCCCTTACCACAATTCCACGTTTCTACGATGTAACTCCCACTTCCCGTTTCGCAACTTAACTTTCATCTGAACAATTTCTTAATGTCTTAAAGGGAGGTGTCATAGGGCGAGGCTAGTAGAGGGTGTCCATTAACTTCCTTAAGCAAATTTCACACATCTCCCAAACTCACCCTCCAAACTACGAACGCTTCTCCTCGCATACCCACACGAGCTAACAACGTTCTGAAAGTTGTGTTCATACTCACACACCAACACCTTCCTAACGCAACTTCCTCCTGCTCTCTACCTCTCCTCCTCATTACGTAACAACACTAACGCGAAGTCACGACACTTTCCACACATCGCCAAAACTCATCAAAAATCGTTTTCCTCGAAACTTCTTCCACAGTTACTACATTACCCCCTTACCACAATTCCACGTTTCTACGATGTAACTCCCACTTCTCGTTTCGCAACTTAACTTTCATCTGAACAATTTCTTAAGACCTTAAGGGGAGGTATCATAGGAGAAGTCTAGTAGAGGTGGTCGTTTACGATCTTAAGGATGTTCCTATGAATTCAACCCACCAACTTCAAACTCATTTTTTCGCATGACCAAGCGAGCTAGCACCGTTCTGAAAGTTGTGTTCGTACTCCTATACTAACACTATTCTAGCGCAACTTTCTCCTTCTCTCTACCTCTCCTCCTCATTTCAAACCAACACTAACGCGATGTCATCACACTTCACACATCTCACCCAAACTTTCAAATTTCAATTTCCATGAAACTCCTTCCACCGTTTCCCCTTTACCCCCTTTCCCCAATTCTCCGTTCCCACGGTCTAACTCGCTCTCCTCACTTCACAGTAACACTACCAACTTTCAACTTTCTTAATGTCTTAAAGGGAGGTGTCATAGGGCGAGGCTAGTAGAGTGAGTCGTTTACGTTGTTAAGAGAGTTTTCACACATCTCCCACACTCAGTTTCACACACATTCACGCATCTCCTCGCAAGCTGAGATGAGCTAGCACCGTTCTGAAAGTTGTGTTCGTACTCTTATACTAACATCCTTCTAGCGCAACTTTCTCCTTCTCTCTACCTCTCCTCCTCATTCCAAACCAACACTTGTGCGAACACATCACACTTCACACATCTCACCCAAACTCTCAGAAATCGATTTCGTCGAAACTCCTTCCACGGTTTCCCCTTTACCCCAAACCTCCGATTCCCGAGTTTCTCCTTCGAACTCTTCTTCCTCACTCCAAACGGACTCATCCAACTTCATAGACATGCCTTAGACACTCCTAGACACCTCTTAGGGACTCCCTCCTAGACCCTCCCCATCTCTTCTAAACACATCTCCATCAGTCACTCCTGCGATTGTACAAGAGGACACGCATCCCCTCGCGGGTTCGACTCCTCCTCATTTCTTTCTTTCACACTTTCTTTTTCCATAATAAGTATATACAACACCTCCATTGATGGTTCTCTCTACGAATGGAGGATGATTGAAGATGAAGAGTGGATAATGTCTTCATAGCTGAAATTGATTCTAGCATGGAACATATGTATATGAACCTCATGGAATTTGAATAGGAGCGAAATCGGAGAGGATGGGTGTAGAGAGATGATGTAGACATCATTGTTGGAAATGGTACCAAATAGAGATAGTTGATGGTTGATCTCACAGAATTTGAATGATAGGGTGATATGAGTGGGTTGAGGATATCACAGCCTCAGTTTAATCTAACTTCATTTCATAGAGATAGTTGGTGGTTCATCACATGAAATTTGAATTATAGAGAAAACTAAGTGGCATCACGACATCACACAACTATCCATTCTAACCTCATTTCATAGAGATATATCCCCATTCATCACATGAAATTTCACTCCCACACACACTTCATCACATCATCATCATCACCCATCATCTCTCCAAACCTCATTTCATAGAGATATATCCCCCTTCCCCTCACAGAATTTCAATTATAGAGAAAACTAAGTGGCATCACGACATCACACAACTATCCATTCTAACCTCATTTCATAGAGATATATCCCCATTCATCACATGAAATTTCACTCCCACACACACTTCATCACATCATCATCATCACCCATCATCTCTCCAAACCTCATTTCATAGAGATATATCCCCCTTCCCCTCACAAAATTTCACTTTCAGCAATACTTCATTCTCCCCGTGTATCTCCCTCCCACACTCAATTCCTATGTCAAAACAATCTACAGCCCGTCCTGACCAACTTTGGTCTCGGCACCTCATGTTCATCGCCATCCTTCATCGCAAGCCAACTTTCTACTCAACTCACTCATTTCGAACTTCATGCCCTCCTCATCCTACTTTGCCCCACTACTACCCCTCTTTACCCCACCCCTACCCTTTCTACACCCCACCTGAAGTTGCCAACTTTGACCCTCTCTATCTCCGCGGGGAGGCGAGCTACGTTGAAACGGACAGTGCCAATCAACTCGTCTCATTGAGATCTATTGATTTTGTCCGGCTTGTCAAGTTAACGCGCGCCCTCGCTTTTCTTGTCTTTTTCTTGCGCGTCCCAGTTAGAAGGGGGGGTCTGGGGGTTCTCCCCCAGAGAGAAAAATAGAGGATAGTATGTGTAGAAAGTGCCCTTTTCCTCCTCTTTTTCCTCCCTTTCCCCTGGTGGGGAGGAGGTGGGGATCCCCCATTTTTGGGTCTGGGTTCGATGGATAGGGGTTGAGTGGTAGTGTGTTTGGAGAGTGGTTGGAGAGTGTATCCCCGCAGGGTGTAAGCCCCGCAGGGGAGTTGATGGGGAGTAGTAGAGAGAGATAGATTCATTCCCTCTCTTCTTCCTCCTCTCCTCTCCTTTCCCCTCCTCTCTCCTTCTCTTCCACACACCACCCTATCCTCAAGTCCCTTCCGACCCAAGAAGAGACTTCCATTCCACTCACTATCCTTCTCTCCTCCTCCAAAGCTGTTTGTTCTCCATCATCGCATCTCCGATGTTGTGTTTCTCACAGTCGATTCATTCCCGATGTCTGCTCAATGGATAGTAAGACCACCCTTACTCATTCCATGGTTTCATCGTGAATGGATCGGCCCATCGTTGATGGTAGGTGGAGGGTCCATATCAATGGAGAGGGAGGAATGATGGTGAGTGTTGATTTATGGTTACGAGCGAAGCGAGTTATGGTTACGAGCGAAGCGAGTTATGGTCGTGTTCAATGACACTCCTATGGAGGAAGGTTCTGGAGTGTTCTTCCTCACTGCTCACTTCGTCATCCCTGTGTCCTCACTCTTATGGAGGAAGGTTCTGGAGTGTTCTTCCTCACCCTGCTCACTTCGTCATCCCTGTGATCTCACTCTTATGGAGGAAGGTTCTGGAGTGTTCTTCCTCACTGCTCACTTCGTCATCCCTGTGTCCTCACTCTTATGGAGGAAGGTTCTGGAGTGTTCTTCCTCACCCTGCTCACTTCGTCATCCCTGTGATCTCACTCTTATGGAGGAAGGTTCTGGAGTGTTCTTCCTCACTGCTCACTTCGTCATCCCTGTGTCCTCACTCACTTCGTCATCCCTGTGTTCTCACACCCATCACTTGTCTTCTCACCCATCTCATCGTTATCCCTGACTTCTCTCTCGAGTCATCTCACCCAAGTCATCCCTGACTACTCACTCCCATCACTCGTGTTACCACTCATCCCATACTCAGTGTTCTCACACACACCCACACTCATCGCACTAACCCAAGTCATCTCATCGTCATCCCTGGCTACTCACTCCCATCACTTGTGCTACCATGCTCACTCATCCCCACGTTCTCTCTCACCTCACTTCTCTGAGTGCTCACACCCATCACTTGTCTTCTCACACTCACCATCTCACATCGAGTGTCACCACACGCACTCTCACATCCTTCTCACTTGTGTCACCACACTGAGTGATCTCACATCACTTGTGTTCTGAGAGAGTGTCTGTTCCCACTCCCATGGTGTCGTACTACCACCAAGTCTACCCACTCAATCCTCTGAGAGAACTTGTGCTCCCACTCACACTCCCATGGTGTCGTACTACCACCAAGTCTACTCTCACACTGTC
>ERZ779981.926-NODE-926-length-12231-cov-1.40892_pt1 | contig 12231 bp, 10 predicted proteins | sample MGYA00511182_ERZ779981 | MGnify/ENA primary metagenome ERZ779981 (study PRJEB29588, sample SAMEA2149539) | human gut metagenome | biome: human gut; feature: human-associated habitat; material: faeces | place: Denmark | collected 2008/2010 ... | reverse complement strand
ACTCTCAGATGCAAGAGATTTCTTAATCCTTTTACAATCCAAAGAAGCTATTGCAATTATCCCTGTTATCAAAATAGAAGAAGATGCAACAGAACAACAAAGATTAAACAATAAAAAAGTAAAAAAAGAATTAAAAAAAGAAGAAAAGAACAGAAAAACTACAAACGAAAAGCGCAAAAAAGCAGGAATGAAGCCTGATGAATCAGAAATTAATATGGAGGCTTCTATTGAATATATTCCTAAAGGTAAATATTACTTAATAAAGTATCAAAGAGGTACTATTAAAGCCTGGGGAGCCTTTAAAGGTTAAAGGCTACTTTACATTTCTTAAAAATTCCTAAAGTTTAGCAATTTTTAATCCGTAAAATACTTTATAGAAGTAGGTGCAATATTATGATATTTTTGTATCATTTTATTATTAAGAAAAGGAGTATATGATATGGTTTAATTTAAAAGGTTAAAATTAGCTCAAATAATATACTAAAACTGGAATTAATATATCTTTACAAATCAGCAAATAAATATTTTTTTCAGCGTTATTATTTAGTATATTATTAGAATACTATTGCAACTAATAATAAAAATAACATAAGGAGTACATGTATGAACAAAAAGCAACTTTTGATTGCGGCGATGGCAGCGGTCCTATCAGTGTCCGGAGCTAATGCAGCATCAGACATTACTGGAGTTACAGGATCTCCAGTTTCAGGCGGCAATATTTTCAACATTGATCCGGAAAAAGTAAGTGCAGACATTGGTTACAGACAATATGAAAACTTTATTTTGGAACATGGTGATATTGCAAACCTACTTTTCCACGATAAGATTTCCGGAAGAAATCTTGAAACTTTTATTAACCTTGTAAATAACGGGGTTAAAATTGATGGTATTTTAAACACAATGCGTGGAAGCGATTTCTATAATGGCCATGCAGTATTTATTACACCTGGTGGTATGACAATCGGAGCAAGCGGCGTACTTAACGTAGGTACTTTATCAGTTATTACTCCGGAATCAAACAGATACAATGCCTTAAAATCAGAATATGAAAGTGGCAATTACAGCAATATCAATAATATTTCTACTTTGTTAAACAGAGAAACAAATACTGGAAATATCACAGTTGATGGTAAAATCTTTGCAAGAAACGGCGTTCAACTTAGAGGCGGAGATATTGCAGTTGGGGCTGAAGGTGCAATCTTAAACGGAGTTGCTCAACAACAAGCACTTACAACAGATGAACAAGCATCAACCTTATTTAATTCTCTTGTAAACACAAGTGGTATGGTAACATCTGGTAATCAATTTGTTGCAAACGGTTCAAACATTCAAATTAAATCAACAGCAGGCACAGATATCGCAGGTAAAGTAATAAACGGTGCAGCAAAAGCAGGCCAAGCAAACAGTGGTTTATATATCACAAATAGCGGATCTAACGGAACTAAAATTTCCGGACTTGTTCAATCTACAAATGATTTAAACGTTTATAACAAAGCTGGAGATCTTAGCATTTCAGGAACTGTTAAAAATACAGGTGACAACTTAGAAATTTCTAACGCAGGCACTAATTTGACAGTTGGTGGAAAACTTTCAACAGATCACGACTTAGCAATAACAAATAATGGAACAGGCGCTTTAACACTTTCCGGCACAACAACATCAACAGGAAAAACCAATATTGTTAATGAAGGTGCCGGCGGTATGAATATTACAGGCTCTGTAACAAGTGCAGCAACACCTGATCAAGCAAGAAATGAAGGCTTTGCAATCAGAATTATAAACAGAGGCGGTAAAATGGTAATTTCTAACACCGCAGACAAAGTTGCAGCTGATTCTATCAGACTTGAAAACCAAGGTTCTAACGGTATGGAACTTGCAGGTGTTAAAGGTGAAAAACTTGTTTCAATTGAAAACAAAGCAGGCGATTTAACCATTAACGGAAAATTAACTGCAGGTGCTGACGAAGGTGGAAATATTAACATCTTAAACGGCAAAACAGCTAACAAATTAGCATTAGCTTCTGCAGGCGAAGTTGTTGGCAACGGTAACGTTTCTGTTAAAAATGAAGGTGCCGGCGGTATGGAATTATACGGCAACATCAAAAATAACAGTATGGATTCAGCAGAAACAGCTATTAACAACAACGCAGGAGCAATGATTGTTGATGGAGACATAACTACAACCGGTAACACAGCTATTAAAAACCAAGGTTCCGGAATGACTGTTACTAAAAATTCAAAAATTACAAACGACGGTCAATTGAAATTCAAAAACTACGGTCAAAATGGTATGACAATCGTTGGTAATGTTGATAACACAGGTAACATGACAATCTATAACGACAATGGAATGCTTACATTTGCAAACGATTCAGGCAACACTGTCGGCGGAACAGTTGCTAACCATGATGGTAATTTAGCAATTTGGTCAAGAGAAAATTCTAAAGGAATTTCAACACAAACTCTATCATCAATTACTAATGATGGAGCTGGCTACAATATCGCAATGAGACATGATGGCAATACAAGTGCTGGAGATAGAGGTATTGACCTTCAAGGTAAAATCTCAAGTGAAGGACAGTTAGCAATTAACAATTACAGTGGCGATATGTATGTATCCGGAGAATTGACATCTGATGGTAATATGGGTGTTATCAACAGAGCAGGTGGCGGTTCTATGGAACTTGCAAGCGCAGGTAAAATTTCCAGTGACACTGCAAACATTAATATCAAAAACTACGGTTCGGGTGATATGACAGTTAACAGTGAAATCACACACTCAGGACGTGTAAACGTACTTGCAAACTCAGGCAAATTAAATATGGGTGCAACTGTTCATAATAACGGAAGCGGTTCTCTTGATGAAAATAACGGCTTCTATGCAGCAGCAAGAGAAAACGGTACAGGTATTAATGTAACAAGCGGATTCAAAGCTGACGGTACAGGTCAAAACTTAATCAAAAATATCTCAGGAGATGAAGGCTTGAGATATGAAGGTAATATGAACACTTCAAACGCTCAAACAGAATTGTATAACCAAAAAGGTGATATGACTGTTGGCGGACAAATTAATACAACAACAGGTAATGCCGTAATCCTTAACAAAGGTGATGGAATGACCGTAAACGGAACTATTACAAGCGACAAAGATGTCAAAGTAGTAAACAAAGGTTCTGAAGCTGCAGATGTATCAGAAGCAACTATCCAAGCTCCAAATCAAACTACAAAATGGTTCTGGCAAGCACTAAAAGACAAATTAGGTCTATAATACCTGAATATAATAAAAAAAATAAAAAGAGCATCTTTTTAGATGCTCTTTTTTATATATAAAAATAGGGGGGTTGATTTTTGATTTTTAGCGTTACATAATGGAGTGTAAAAGAATTTATCGCGGGGTGGAGCAGTCTGGTAGCTCGTCGGGCTCATAACCCGAAGGTCGTTGGTTCAAATCCAGCTCCCGCAACCATTTAAAAAAAGCTTTTGATTTAATATCAAAAGCTTCTTTATTTACTATTTTGTATTTAGATATTATTTAGCAACTTTATTAAAACCTACTGGTTTACGATCTGACTTACGTGAGCTTTCGATGAATACATCTATTGCTTTTGAGAAATCTTCACCAGTAATTCTTAAGTTATCAATATCTGCTTTTTCAAATGTTCCATTTTCCATTTTTGCAAAAATTCCTGCTCTTTCAAAAGCATTCTCATTAGCGACACTTGAGATATATGCAATATCTGCACCCGTTGCTTTTATATCTAACAACTTTTGAGATATTGCAACTTTATCAAAATCATCTGCTAATTTCTTGTCTTTGGTATGAATATCCAAGATCTTATTTACACCATCTACTGTATCAGGAGCTTTTACTTCTATATGTTTACCAAATCTTCCTGAACGAGTAATTGCACTATCCAATGCATCAATTTTATTTGTTGCTGTAATTATATAAATTTGATCACCTTCTTTCTCAACATCACTCATTAATGTTAAAAGCTGGTTTACAACTTTATCGCCATAAACATCAACACTTCCACGTTTTCTTGCAACAGCATCAAATTCATCTATGAAAATTATTGCCGGCTGATTTTCTTGAGCCATTTTAAAAAGTGCTCTCCAATTTGATTCGGATTCTCCAACCCATTTTGATTCCATTTCCAAACCATTTAATTTCATAAATGTTGCATGTGATTCATTTGCTAAAGCTTGAGCAATAAGAGTTTTTCCTGTTCCCGGTGGACCGTACATAATAAAGCCATGGTTAACTTTACTGTTTTCATAAGCTTCAGGATATTTTATAGGATATAAAATCCCCTTCTTTAATTGAGTTATTACGTCATCTTGCCCACCGACATCTGCAAATGTCAATTTTTTAGGAGCTTTGGTTGTAAATTTTGACAATGATTGAATTGATTTTAAATTCCTTTGCTCAATAGAAGATAAAACACTTTTTGTTAAATCATAAGGTTGAGCAAATATATGTCGACTGAAACTTAAATCAACATCAGGCTTTTCTTTAATAGAAATTACTTTATCTTTAATTTTTATTGCGTCACCATCTGACAGATACAAAGTATCCCCAGCTTTAAATGGTTTAAATGCATTATTTATTCGATATTCCATATCAAATTTGTTTGGGTTAGTGACCAAAAAATCTCCATCAAATCCTCTTGCAAATGCAATTGTACCTTCTAAATTATCTTCAGGAACAAATATAAAACGTTTTATTGCAGTACTGAAGGCTTTTACGGAATCCTTTAATGCACTTTGTGCGGATTTTAAATCCTTTCCTGTTATTACAAGATCGCCTTGTTTTAATACCTGAAATACTGAAGCTAAACGGTCTCCTAACGGAATTTGTTTAGCCAGCTCAACAGCTCTCGATTGAACACCCGTAAAACTTAAAACATTTGAAGGCTTTGTAAAATACGAAGCCGAAGTTTGCGCTTTAGTTTCTGCCACTTGCTTGTTTACATTTGCAGTTTTTACCTGATTAGTGTAATTTGTACGATAATAATTTTGAATAGATGAAATTCTCACTGATACACCCCCTTTGTTTTATCGAGAATACATCTTTTTTTTTAAATCGTCAATTGTCCTTTTTTCAAACAAAAATCAATCTTTTAGGCAATTTACTACAAAAGTAGCAGTTTTTTGTATTTTTTTGTATGGTTTATTTTTTTATTATTGAAAAATTTATTTTGATACCTTATTTTTATAAAAAAATACGTGTTACATGTGTAATTTTTACACTTTTCCAATATTGTTACATTTTTTAATATTTTTGTGGTTTAATCCTTATATGCAGATATTGTTAAATTCAATTGCTATACTACTTAGAGTTTTCAGTAATTCTTTCAGCAACGTGTTTCAAAAAAAGCTTGCAGGAGAAAACGAAAACCCTATTAATGTTAATTTTATAAACTATTTCATTCTTAGTATTTTTTCAATTCCGCTTTTGTTTTTAATTGACTATACCTCTATAAATCGTGAATTTTGGATATACGCATTACTGGGTGGAATTACAGGAGCAATATGCAACTGTTTTATGGTACTGGCTTTAGAAAAAGGAGAATTGTCGGTATTAGGACCGATTAATTCATACAAAGCTATTATCGGGTTAATTTTCGGAATTATAATATTACATGAATACCCTAATTTTTACGGAATTGTAGGTATTTTATTAATTATTGCAGGATCTTATTTTATTTTTGATACGGCAAGTCCTAAAGTATTTTTAAGAAAAGACATTCAATATAGGATTTATGCACTTATTTTTTCAGCTTTGGAAGCTGTTTTTATCAAAAAAGTTATCATTTTATCATCTATTACAACATCATTTATTGCATCCAGCTTTTTAGGTGCATTATTTTCCTTCATCATTGTAAGAATTTTCAGCAGACAAAACTTGCATCTCCCAAACAAAAAGCATTCAATATTATACATTCTAACAGCAATTTGTTTCGGGCTAATGACTTTTATGACAGCGTATGTATTCAAATACATGAATGTCGGATATGCACTGTCTCTTTTTCAAATTTCAATTCTTATTAATGTAATTTTAGGATATAAACTGTTTAACGAAAAAAATCTATTAAAAAAACTCCTTGGCTCCTTAATAATTCTTATAGGTTCAGCAACAATTTTAATTTTTGGACATTAATATGATAGAATAAAAACAAAAGGACAAAAGAGAAATGCTAACACCAGTTAGTGGGAAAAAAGTTGAATACGATATAAGGCCATACAAGAGTTATAGAAGGCATATTAAAGAAGAACCGGGCACTATGGTTAAGGCAAAAGTTGCAACAGGTTCTATTGCCGGAACATTAATTCCTATGGCTTTACTTGCCAAACATCAAAAGTGTAAAATATACAACATTAAATACAACGTAAAAGAAATGATTTTTGTAACAACAGGTAGTATTCTGGGAGGACTTGCTGCGGGTCTTATTGCTGATAAAAAAGAACATACAAAGCAAAAAGTAAACGAAAGCGTTTTCCAGTTCATGAATTCATCAATTCCACCACTAATAACAGCCGCATTATTTAAATTTAGCCAAAACATTAAATACAGAATAGCAAGCACAGCTGTCGGACTTTTCGGCGGAATGCATTTGGCTGCGAAATTATCAAACAAAATTAACGATCCATACGACAAAGTTCCTGACAGAAAATTGACGTTTAAAGATTCTATTGCAAACCTTGATGATGCTTTGGGTGTATTAATTTTAGCAAAAGTTCCTATCGCAGAAAAATTGCACGCGGATAAAGCCTTACCTGCGATATACAGTTGGTGCGGTTACAGAGCAGGAATAAGCAACTAATCTTCCGTTTTATTAACGTCTGAATTATCATCACTTTCGATTTTTATCTGCCCATCTTCTTCTACAAACTTTTTCTTATTAAAAAGTTTATTTATTAATGGTTCACGAGGCGCATTTTGTTTTTCAAATCTAGCCTTTTCGGTTTCTACATCATTGTAATCGTTCAAAACTTCCATTCGGAATTTTTGTTGATTTATCATTTGCATATCATGAACCTGTATAACGGAAGCATCAGTCGGTAGCACTGCATAAGCAGGTTTTACAAAACATATTAAACAAAATAAAATTAAAATCTTTTTCATAATATTATACACTCATTATTATTTTATTCTGAAAACAACATTTGCAACAGCAGTTACTTTTTTATCTATTGTAGAAGTGTCATTTATGCCCATATCAGAAACATTTGTCGAATCAACAGGAGTAATTTGATATACTCCCATATTTACAGATTGAATTTTACCCGGTTTGTTATGAGTTGCCTTAAGCATTGCAGTTGCCCTATTTTTCGCATCTGTTGTCGCATCTTCAAGCAATTTTACCTTCAAATCAGCTAACCCTGAATAAAAATATTGAGCTTCCAAAACATTAATATCAATACCTTTATCAAGCAAACTTTGAATATCTGTTGAGATATCTTTTATTTTTTGAACATCATCGGATTTTATTACAACAGCTTGAGAAAGATTATAATAAGCAATATCATTTGTCATATTACCGTTTGAAGTGTATTTATAAGAGTTATACCCATTTAGAGATTTAACATCTATATCTGTAATCCCTTTATTTTTCAAATAAGACATAACAACAGGAAGTTGTGATTTTATAGTATTGTAAGCAAGTTGTTTATCAGGTTTTCTTGCAGTTATTTCAAATTCTAATCTGGCAGAATCTGATTTCACAATCTGATATGCAGAACCTGTTACAGAAACTTTATCATTAGACAATGCTCCTGTTCCAAATTTTACAGCCAACACCATACCTAACGCAAGAATAATTGCAAGCCAAACAAGTTGTAATTTCATAAACTTTTCAAACATATAAACACTCCATTATTAATAATTGTATTTCATATTATAACTTATATTTTATAAAATATCAATTGATAAAGGTAAAATAATATGCTACAATTAAAAAAAATGGGGGTTATATGAACAAATACTTAAAAAAAGTTTTACAAGATGTTAAAAGAAAAAATAATTCCGAAAAAGAATACCTACAAGCAGTAGAAGAAGTTCTTTTAACAATAGAGCCGGTTATCGAAAAACACCCTGAATATGAAAAAATAGCCCTTCTTGAAAGAATGATTGAACCGGAAAGAATTATAACCTTCAGAGTTCCATACGTAAACGATAAAGGTCAAGTTATTGTTCATAGAGGATACAGAGTTCAATTCAACAGTCTGATTGGACCTTATAAAGGCGGTTTAAGATTTGATCCGAGTGTAAATCAAAGTATTATGAAATTTCTCGCTTTTGAACAAATTTTCAAAAACGCACTTACAGGCTTGCCAATCGGCGGAGGCAAGGGAGGAAGCGACTTTGACCCCAAGGGGAAATCTGACGGAGAAATAATGAGATTTTGCCAAAGTTTTATGACAGAGCTTCAAAGGCACATCGGACAAGATGTTGATGTTCCCGCAGGCGATATAGGTGTCGGAGAAAGAGAAATCGGATATTTGTTCGGGCAATACAAAAGAATAAAAGATGCTTATGAAGGTGGAGTTTTAACAGGGAAAGGTCTTTCATACGGAGGTTCCCTAGTAAGAAAAGAAGCGACAGGATTTGGACTTATATATTTTATGAGAGAAATGCTTGACAATGATAAGAACAAATCTTTGAAGGGCAAAACGGTTACAATATCAGGCTCCGGGAATGTTGCAATATATGCTTGCCAAAAAGCATTGGAATACGGTGCAAAAGTAATTGCAATGAGCGATTCAAAAGGTTGCATTTATGATAAAAACGGAATAGATTTAGAGCTTGTAAAAGAAATTAAAGAAGAACGCAGAGGAAGGCTTTATGAATACTTAAAAGTCCATAAAAAAGCGGAATATCTTGAAAGGGAGAATGAAGATTCCCCAATTTGGGCGATTAAAACAGATATTGCACTTCCTTGCGCAACTCAAAATGAATTAACTTTAAATTCAGCGAAAAAGCTTGTAGCAAATGGAGTTTTAGCAATCGGAGAAGGTGCAAATATGCCTTGTACAAAAGATGCAACAGAATATTTTCTTGCAAATCATATTCTGCTTGCACCTGCCAAAGCTGCAAATGCAGGTGGGGTTGCAACTTCTGCAATAGAAATGAGCCAAAACAGCATGAGATATTACATGCCTTTTGAACAAGTTGATAATGAATTAAACAAAATTATGATTAACATATTTAATGCTTGCAAATCAGCTGCAACAGAATACAAACTTGCAAACAATTATGTAGCAGGTGCAAATATTGCAGCATTCACAAAACTTGCAAAGGCAATGGTAGCTCAAGGAATAGTTTAATTAAACAGTTTAAATTTCAAATAAACTGTTTATAGTTTCTTCAGTACAAGCCTGCGGAGCACGTTTTACATACTTGTATGTATTATATTTGCAATATTCATTTATAACGAATTTTAAGCTTTCAATTTCCTTATTATTCATATCTATTGCAAATTTAGACATCAAAATCGGATACTGCTCTTTGTAAGACTTTTCAGCTGCATTTGTAATCGGGAATACACTGTTCAAAAGTCTTTGTCTGTCTGATTCATACAAAATGCATTTTCCTTTAATATAACCGGAAAACTGATTATCTACTCTAAAGTTGTTTGCTGCATTTGCACATACTTCGTGCAAATACTTATGGCTTGCAACCATACTTTCCATTGCGGCTTTATTGGCCTCTTTATTTTCATCAGCGAAACAAATACCTGATGAAATTACAAAAACAATTAATAATAAAATAATATTTTTCATAACTTGATTATAATACATCATTTAACACGCTATGGCTGAAAATTTACATTCATTAATACAAGGAAGTTCTATTTTATAATTATTGTAATTTGATTTTTTGCTTTCCACAGCAATTGTGCCATTATGAGCATTAATTATCTGCTTTGCAAGATACAAATTTAAGCTGCTTCCGACTTTGTCCATTTTTTCTGACGATGTTGTGTACATCTTGAACATATTTTGAATTGCTTCTGATGAAACATAAGGACTTTCAAAGCCCAAAGAAATAAATACGGAATTTGAATTATTAATTTTACCGATTTCACATATTATCTCAGTATCTTTATAGGCACTTGAGACACAAAAATCTATTATATTTTCAAAAGCTTTCTTCATTTGAGCCTTATCTGCATACAAAGACACAAATTTATCTTTTGCTTTTAAGCGTACATTAATATTTTTATTGTGCATTCCCCTAACTGATTTAGAAAAAGCTTCATCCAAAAGTTTTAGCATATGGACTTTTTCGTAATTCAAAATTATGTCGTTATTTTCATACTTGTATGTTGTTAGAATTGTCGATAACATATCATACATACAATAGCAGGAATCTAATGTAAGATTTAGAATTTCTTTTTGTTCATCATTAACGCTTCCCAAATTTCCGCTAATTAAAAGCTCAAGCGCTCTAATTTGAGCTAATGTCGGAATTTTCAAATCATGGCTTAATGTAGAAATATATGTTTCTCTTTGACGTTTTGCATCTCTTTCAACGTCAATATTTTTACCAAATACGACAAATGCGTTAACATCATCATAATTATTCAAAATAGGAACTTTTAAAATTCTAAACCAATTTTGTCTTCCGTTAGTCAACTTTACATGCCTGTCTGTAACCAGAGGTTTTTTAGTTTTTAGTACAAACGCATTTTCTGCTTTCATCTGCTCCATCGTATCCCCTTCAAAAATATCTTCGGTCAATTCGCTTAATTGCCCGCCTTCCCTAATCTCAAAAAACTTTAAAGCCTCAACATTCCCTGTTAAGAATCTGTTTTCAGTATCAATGACATAAGCCATCATAGGCATATTATTTAATATTGCACTTAAGTAATTTGAACTGTGCTCTACCTTCTTTTTTAATTGCTGTTCTACATATTCTTTTTCCGCAAAAAATTCGTTTTTAAAAACACAAACTATCATATAAGTATTTATCAGCCCGAAAACGACTGCAAAACCTATTACCTGAATTGCGTGTTTAAAATCGACAAAACAGCATAAAATTATAATTACAAAAGTTATTGAAAAGACAAAAAATGAAAAACTTTTTAAGATAGACTTTTTAAACATACTTTCCTCTATTTCTAATTACACTTTACATACTAAAAGAACAGGGCTAAAAATACATTACCCGAGTGATTAATATCTCAAACGGGTAACATGGGCAATTATTTTCGGCAATCGCATTTTTTCCCGACAGGGCTTCCAAAAATCAGCCTTAATCCGCCAAAAGGCTTTTTCATAGTACAATTCAGTCCTGCAGTCATTTCATCAATATTGCACAAAACTCTGTTAATTTCATCTATTGTACAGCCGACTTGCGGTAATGTATTATTCAATTCATTTGTCATAAGTTTTACATTCCTGCTTACAATCTGGAAATTTTTAGCCGTACTGTCAAGTCTTTGTTCATTAAAGGCTTCATTCAAGTTAGATGTAGCAACTCCTGCATTTGATGAAATTTTTACAATATTTGATGTACTCTCGCTTAAATCTTTAGATGCTTTAACAACATTAGGCTTTACATCTCCAGCCATAGAATTTAATGTCACAAATAAATCACCCAAAGCTTGAACCGTAACATTCAAATTCTTTATAGCTTCTGCCATATCAGCCTTCATCGCATCTATTGATTCAGGATCCTGATTTGCCAGATAAGATTCAAAATCAACTGTTGTCTTACCTGAAATTCTATCCCCGTCCTCTAAATAAAAAATCGAAGGAGATGTCGGATACATCAAATCAATGTAATCAAATTTCCGATTCCAAAAATTCCGTTCTTTTTTCAAATTTGCGGAAACGTTTACAGGCAAATGCAAATCACAAGGATAAAGCCTCATTGTAACAATAGTTGATGTATAAGTTTTGTTCGGATGAACACCTACAACATTACCTATTTTAAATCCATTGTAATAAACAGGAGCCCTGTTGTGAAACGGACGTAAATTTTTAAATTCCGCCGTAACATAAGTACTTGTTTTGTAATTGTAATAAGCAACCCCAATAACTAAAAGAATTGCAATAACCGTTAAAGATTTATATAAATTGTTCATATTGGAAATTCTATTTTATGTCAAATCAAAATACATTCCCGAACTGTATAATTTTATAGTACAATACACCTATGGAAGGAAATAAATATTCAAAAAAAGCAGGTGAATTATTCAGACAAGGCTACAATTGTGCTCAA
>ERZ779981.925-NODE-925-length-12271-cov-5.45309_pt1 | contig 12271 bp, 7 predicted proteins | sample MGYA00511182_ERZ779981 | MGnify/ENA primary metagenome ERZ779981 (study PRJEB29588, sample SAMEA2149539) | human gut metagenome | biome: human gut; feature: human-associated habitat; material: faeces | place: Denmark | collected 2008/2010 ... | reverse complement strand
TCTGCCTCTCTTTACCATTCTGTCATCTTCAGCGGCTCTCCCTCTCGAAAGCGGTTGCAAAGGTACGCACTTTTTCCGCTTCTGCAACTTTTATGCAATACTTTTTTGCAGATTTTTTGAAGATTTTCTGTAAATCATTGTAAACAAGACGGTTGTGGGTGAACATTTTTTGATGCTTTCAAAAAGGAACGGAAAAGACACTACATTATGTATTTCGCGCGGGCGCGTATACGCGCATATGTGCGCATGTGTAAAAGGGAAAGGCAAAGATGCACGCCGAGTCGGCACAAAAAACAGCAAAACACGGAAAAATCCTGCCTGAAACTTTCCTGCACGAAGGCCAAAAAACGGAAAAACGCCCGAAAACGCAGGAAACGGAGTCACCAGTCCGCCATAAAATCCGTGATTTTCGCAGGCGGCATGACAAATAACGACCTGAAAAACTCGCACCGCCAGCACATTTTTTCTAGAGACTCCCGGCATTTTCTATGTTTTCCTCTCGGAAAACGTAGGTTTCCGCCCTGGAAAACGTACGTTTCTCGGCAGGGAAACATACGTTTCTCATACCGGAAACATAGAAAACTTAAAGGTAACGGAGAATTATCTCACCGGCATTTCTTCAATACGGAACGCTTGAAGGAGAAAAAACGGAGAGTTTGAAAAACAAATGGGACGCTTACAAGGAAGAACAAGCAGCCGCTTACAAAGAAAAACAAAAGAAACGGCTTGAAGAAAAACTGACGGAAAAACGAACAAATAAAAGAACGGCTCAGCAAACAGAAAAAAAGGAAACCTCACCTACGGACATAAAAAAAGGAGTTCCGCTGAACTCCAACCTTTGTTAACCTTAAATCTAATACTATGAAAAACACAGTGCAAAAGTAAGCATTCCCGGGAAAACCACAAAGAATACAGCCGGAAAATCATGTTTTACAACACATATTAACCAAGGAGAGCAGCGCATTCAATCCTATTAACAAAAAAAGGCTTTCCCAAGCTAAAGCCAGGAAAGCCTTTCAGTCACGAATTATATGCAAAATCAAAACTCACACTCACCTTCCTCTTCCGAAGAAGGAATTGTCACCAACACTTTATCGATTCGAGCTCCATCCATATCCACTACCTCAAATACGAAATTATTCCATTCCAGCGTTTCGCCACTTTGAGGGATATGTTGCAAATATTGCAGAATCAATCCTCCAACCGTATGGTAGTCTACATCTTCCAACAAGTCCTGCCGGTTGAAATAGCACAAGAAGTCATACAACGGGCACTGGCCATCCACCAGCCAACCCTCTTTATTGATTCGTTTAATGATATCCGGTTCCTCTCCGGCATCGTCCATAGAACCGACCAAACCTTCCAGAATATCACGCAATGTGATAATTCCCACACAGGCCCCAAACTCATCGCAGACCAGTGCACGACTTATTTTCTGCGCCTTCATCTGTTCCAACGCCTTGTATACGTTCATGTTTTCATGAAAGAAAGTAGCCTCATGCACCAACGCAGGCAGGTTAAAATCCTTTTCGGGAAGATGCAACACCAAATCTTTCAGATTGACTACCCCTTTCACTTTATCCAGGTCTCCGTCTTCCGTTACCGGATAAAATTCATACAATTCTTTCACCAGCACCTCCTTCACTTCGGCAGCCGTCATGGTGCTTTCCAGCGAAACAATATCACTTTTGTGCGTCATAATGGAGCCAACCTTCAAATCACCCAACAGAAATACACGCTGCACGATGTCCTGTTCCACAGGCTGTACTTCTCCGTCATCCGCTCCTTCCTTGATAATCGATTTGATTTCCTCTTCTGTCACCTTATTATCGGCTTCCTTAATATTCAGCAGATTGAAAATCAATTCCGTACTTTTTGAAAGCAACCAGACAAACGGCAAGGCAATCTTGGCCAGCACATTCATCGGGCGAGCCACCAGCTTGGCCATTCTTTCGGCCATACTCATACCGATACGTTTCGGAACCAATTCTCCAAAAATGATAGTCAGATAAGTAACGATAACGACAATAATCCCCTGCGCCAGTCCGGAAGCGTAAGTAGCAGACACTCCCCACGAAACCAATATATTGGTCAAATCAACCGCAATTTTATTTCCTGAATAAATACCGGTCAAGATACCTATCAATGTAATTCCGATTTGGACGGTAGAAAGAAAGCGATCTGGATCCCCTGCCAGTTTTAATGCTACGCGAGCAGATTTATTACCTTTTTTTACGTCGGTCGACAACCGGGATTTTCGGGCTGATATTAATGCCACCTCGGACATGGCGAAAATACCGTTCAGTACTATCAACCCGATAATAATGATTATTTCATCCATATATAAAAACAAGTGTGTTTCAAAGGAGCAAATTTAACGGAATGTTCATATCCAAAAAAGTGAGCTGTCTATAATTAAATTGTTTTAACAAACAGACAGCCCACTTTTTTACACTTTCCTTTCTCCCTCAAACACACGAGATTAAAGGCCTACGCAAGAATCTCATCAATGCTCCGAAGCTCATCTTCCACAAAAGAAAGATTATCCAACGCTTTCAAACTGTCGCCCAACTGTTCCACGGAACTGGCTCCAACCAACACGGAAGTGACCGATGTATCTCTCAGCAACCAGGCCAATGCCATCTCAGCCAGCGACTGTCCGCGCATACGTGCCCGTTCGTTCAATGCCTGAATCTTTCTCAAGACTTCTGGTGTAAGTGCCTCTTTTTTCAAGAAGCCACCCCGGGCAATACGGGAGTCCTCCGGAATGCCGTTCAAGTAACGATTAGTCAGAAGCCCTTGGGCCAAAGGAGAAAAGGCCACAAACCCCGCACCATTTTCTTTTACCGCCTTCAAGATTCCCTGTGACTCCGGCTCACGCACCAACATACTGTAACGCCCTTGGTACAACAAGCAAGGCACATCCCGTTCCTTCAGGTAACGACTGGCAAACAAATAGGCTTCCAAAGGATACTTGGACAAACCCACATACAAAGCCTTTCCCTGGTGTACGATATCCACCAACGTCTGAAGTGTTTCTTCCAGCGGAGTTTCCGGATCATACCGATGCGAATAAAACACATCCACATATTCCAGGTTCATCCGTTTCAGGCTCTGGTCCAAACTGGCCATCAGATGCTTGCGGGATCCCCAGTTGCCATACGGGCCCGGCCACATGTCGTGTCCCGCCTTTGTAGAAATAAACAGTTCATCCCGGTAAGGAGCCAATGACGATTTTATTATCTGTCCGAAAGTCTCCTCGGCCGAGCCATACGACGGCCCGTAATTATTGGCCAAGTCAAAGTGTGTAATTCCATGATCAAAGGCATAATGCAATTTTTTCCGGCTGAGCGAGAGTGTATCCACGTCCCCGAAATTATGCCATAATCCCAGTGAAATGGCGGGCAGCATCACTCCACTTCGTCCGGCACGACGATACTGCATGCCACACTCGTAGCGATTTTCTGCTGCAGCATAAACAGGTGCTATCATAATAATATAAATTTAAGAGATTCAACCATCATTCTTTTGTCGGTGACAAAAATAAGATTTTATCTCGCACCTCTTTTCATTCATCCCTTCTATTATTTCCGCCTTCGTAATTTTTTCTCAGGCTTTCTCTTTCCCACCTCTTTATTACGCTTCTCCCCCCCAAAAGAATCACCAGCCATTACAGCTTACCCGACTGATGCAGAATATGCATGAACTCCTCACCGGTAATGGTTTCTTTTTCCAGCAAGAAAGAAGCTGCCTCATGCATCACATCCAGATTTTCCTGAATGAGGCGACGTGATTTCTCATGTGCTTTCTGAATCATTTCAAGCACTTCCTGGTCAATGCTGGCTGCCGTTTCAGCAGAACAAGTGAGCGAAGTATCTCCTCCCAAATAGACATTATTCACCGTCTCCAGTCCCATCATGTCATATTTATCACTCATTCCATAACGAGTGACCATTGCACGGGCCAGTTTAGTAGCCTGCTCAATATCATTTGAAGCCCCCGTAGTCACAACGTGACAAATTTCTTCCTCTGCCGTCCGTCCACCTGTCAGGGTTGCAATCCGATTGAACAACTCTTCCTTGTTCATCAATACCTGTTCCCCACTCTCCACCTGCATGGTATATCCGAGTGCTCCCGAAGTGCGAGGAATAATCGTAATCTTATGTACCGGTGCCGAGTGGCTCTGCATGGCAGCCACTAACGCGTGTCCTATTTCATGGTAGGCTATGATTTTCTTCTCTTCCGCAGAAACAACCTTTCCCTTTTTCTGTGCACCCGCTATCACGGTTTCCACACTTTCTTCCAAATCCTCGGTAGTCACTGCACTTCTTCCCATGCGAACCGCCCTCAATGCCGCTTCATTGACAATATTGGCCAATTCCGCACCCGACGTACCCGCCGTAGCACGAGCCACGATATCTATATCTACCGTCTCATGCTTTACCTTCTTCAGATGCACGTTCAGAATCGCCTTCCGTCCCTCCAGGTCAGGTAATTCCATTTGAATACGTCTGTCAAAACGCCCTGGGCGAAGCAAGGCCTTGTCCAAGTCCTCCGGGCGATTCGTGGCTGCCAATATCACGACTCCTTTCCTCCCGTCAAATCCATCCATCTCCGTCAACAACTGGTTCAACGTCTGTTCACGTTCATCGTTTCCTCCCAGTCCACTGTCCCGTCGTTTGCCAATGGCATCTATTTCATCAATAAAAATAATACAAGGAGCTTTCTCATTTGCCTGTCTGAAAAGGTCGCGTACTTTTGCGGCTCCCATTCCCACAAACATTTGCACGAACTCGGAACCCGAGATAGCAAAGAAAGGCACCTTCGCTTCTCCGGCTACCGCACGTGCTATCAATGTTTTTCCCGTTCCCGGAGGCCCCACCAACAAAGCTCCCTTAGGTAACGAAGCACCTATATCCGTATATTTCTGTGGCTTATGCAGAAATTCCACAATCTCTTTCAGCATTTCTTTCGCTTCGTTCTGTCCGGCTACATCGGCAAATGTTGTCTTGATTTCTGCATCCGCATAAATCTTAGCCCCTCCATTTCCGAATGACATAAAATTACCCCCAGCTCCCATACGGGCCTGGATACTTCGACTGGCTCGCTTTCCAATTACATAAAACAACAGCCCCGGTAGTACCCACATCAAGATAAAATTCAAAAAAGGAGAATTCTCTTCAGGGACAATCTCTGTAAAAGCTACCTTACCATCCTTATTCGGACTTTTTGCCTTCAGCAGCCTGTCCACTAACTGCGGATCATTTATCTCTCCAGTCTGATAAGTCGTGACATCTCCTTTATCGGCTACCGTAAAATAAATCTGTCCGGATTTAATCATCACCTCTTTTATTGACCCTTCCTCCATCTTTTCTATGAAAGTTCCATAATCAGTGGATTTGATTTTTTGCCCCGTCAAGTTCGGGAAAATCAACCAATTCAAAAATAAGACAATCAATATGATCCATAAAAAGGTCACAAACGGATTTCCCTTCTGAGGGCGTGAATTCACAGTTTCTTGTTTCATGACGTTTCATTCTTAATTTAGAGGCAAATATCGCCAAACATACATAAAGAAAGAAAGTCAATATGGCGAAAATAGTGTACTAAATTTCTCCAAATCAATATTATGCTTCAAGTCCAATAAAAAAAGAATTTACCCATGGTTCATTTTTGTCAACTTACAGACAATTCATTGTCATAGTTATACAGGCATTTAAATCTACTATTTTTCAGTGACTATAACCTATAGAGAGATGAACACTTAGATACAAAAAAACTTCTCTCACACAAAAGAAATTTTCCTGTGCGAGAGAAGTTCTTAATTTATAAAAGAAAGATTGATTACCAGCCTGAATTCTGCGGCAACAGATTCGGATTACGTTGCAATTCACCTGTAGGAATTGGATACAGATACATCTTGTCGTCCCACTTGCGGGCTTTCTCTGGAGATGCATAATTTTCATAAATTACCGTTTGATGGAATTGTCCATCCTCACCCTTGACATATTTTCCCATATAAGTCTGGCTATTCTCCAACAATTTTCCGGCTTTCCAACGCTTCAAATCTGCAAACCGGAAACCTTCGCCTGCCAACTCCACACGACGTTCCCGGCGAATCTCTTGCAGCAAAGGTGACAAATCATATCCCCAGTTGGGCCAATCAGTATCAACAAACCCAATAGCCAGCTTTAAATCAGGCATTCCGACACGTTTACGCAACTGATTAATCGTCTTGTCCAAATCCTCTTGTGTAATCGTTCCCAGTTCCGCCTTAGCTTCTGCATTCACAAGTAATGTTTCTGCATACCTATAAGCAATGCCATCAATTGTACCTTTAGCCTCAATATCCTGTGAAGGATCGGGAGTGAAATATTTACGCACCCAATAACCACTGGGACAATCTGCTCTCACAAAGTCCTCATCTTTAGTAATAAAAGTCATACCGCCATCCACGGTCATCGTATAGGGTGCATCTCCGGTCAAAATCAACTGCTTAAAACGTGGGTCACGATCCTGTGCTTCTTCAGCCATCGTTTTATTACGCACATGTGCCTTTGAGGTAGCCGATGCAGGTTTTCCATCTGTATACAAAAAGCAATCCGCAAAATCTTTCGACCATCCACTCTTTGCATTCCGCAGCCAATGGCAAGCATTATGTTCACGTAACGCAGTCGCATAGTCAATATAAAGAATCGCCTCTTTCAAGCTACTTTTATCCTCCATCACAAAAAGATTATAATAATCGGCTTCCGGATGTCCAGTTTTATAGATTTCATAATGCGAAGAAGCGATTAGGGCATCTGTCGCGTCAGCTGCTTTCTGTAACAGACCTACCACATCCGCATCATATCCCAGTTCTTTATGATACTTATAATAAGTTCCCTCATTCAGACAAACACGGGCCATCACATGACGAGCTATATCTTTATTCAAACGATTATTTTCTTCCTTTCCTTTCTCAGGCAACCATTCGACTGCAAACTCCAAGTCCTGCACAATTTTCTTTGCCACTTCATTTCTTGGCATTTTATTGCCATACAGTTCTTCGCTATCTATAGTCAGTTCACTTTCAAGCCAAGGCACATCACCAAATGTCTGGATTTTTTCAAAATACTCTAATGCCCGGAAGAAACGAATCTCCGCCACATACGGATTCATCTCTTCCTCAGACGCATTTACCCGCTTATAATGAGTCATAAAATAATTCAATTGCCGGATATTCTGCCATGATGCTTTTGTCCACCTTCCATCGTCACTACCCTCCGTAGGAACAGTATACTGTCCCCACAAAAAGGAGTTAGGCACGAATGAAATCTGATTGTCACTGTCTTCATCCCCTAAATTTGTTACTCCACCAGGTAATGTATTATAAAACGCATTGGCAAAAGTTTTCAAGTCACTGACAGACTTCCAAAATGTTTCATCATTCAAACTTTGTGGAGATCTGTCCAAAAAAGCATCGTTACAGCTTGTGAACGACAAGGCCGCAGCCATATAAAGTAAATATTGAATCTTCATAATCATTAATCAGCTAATAGTTAAAATACGACATTCATCCCTACCGACAACGACTTCTGTTGCGGATAACTATATGGATCAGATAATTCCGGATCAAATCCTTCCGGAGTATGCTTGAATGTCAACAGATTTTCACCCGTAAAATAAATACGGCACTTTTGGATACCCCATTTTTGAGTCAAGGCTACTGGAAGCGTATAACCAAAAGACAAAGATTTCAAGCGCAAATACGCAGCATTAACCAAATAACGAGTCTGGTTTCGTCCAATGGCTGTACCTCCATTGAATCGAGCTACCGGAAGCCAAGCGCTGGTATTATTCACAGTCCAATAATCATTTGCCACCGCAACCGGTACCTGCCATTGACTTCCATATTGCCACTTGAATGTATTAGGAAGCATAATATCCCGTTTTCCTACACCTTGGAAGAAAATGCCCAAGTCAAAACCTTTCCAGTCGGCAGATATATTAAACCCGTACCGGAAACGAGCGCGATTGTTTCCAATAATTCTCTGGTCCCCGGGATTATCCACCGTGTTATTTCCATTATCAACAACTCCATCGCCATTCACATCCATAAACCTTATATCCCCCGGAATCTTGTTGATTGCTCCATCTACCTTTGACTGGTCGGGGGCTTGCTTTATTTCATCTTCCGTCTGGAATAAAGTCGACTCATAGCCCCAGATATCACCAATAATCTGTCCTTCATAATAAGGACTCGACAATGATTTTGTAGGATTATCATACTTCGTAATCTCAGCTCTTGTATCCGACAAGTTAAATCCAAGACTGTAATGCAATCCGTTTTCCAGCTGATCATTCCAAGTCAAAGACAATTCCCAACCACGAGTCACCATATCTGCTGCATTCTCCTCAGGCTCTGCAGCACCTAAAATTGCCGGCAATATCTTGCCAGGTCCCAGCATTCCTGTTGTAGCACGCTGATAATAATCAAATGTACCTTGCAAACGACTCTGCAAAACCGCAAAATCCAATCCTAAATCCCATTGGGTCACTTTTTCCCATGTCACAATATTGCTGACCAAAGCTCCAGGTAACACATACGAATTCTTCTTGCCTCCCATCAAATAGCTGTTCTGCCCTGTAGAATAATTCGACAAATACACATACCAGCCATTATCCAAAGCCTGATTAGCCAGGCTACCATAAGAAGCACGAAGCTTCAATTCATCAAAAATATTATGGGTAATATTTTTAAACCAACTTTCTTCAGACAATCGCCATCCCAAGGAAAACGAAGGATTGAACACTGCACGATTGTGTTTTGGAAACTTAGAAGACAAGTCGTACCGCCCGTTCAGTTCCAATAAATAACGGTCTGCAAAGCTATAATTCACACGGAAAAAACCACTTCTTGTGGCCCAACTATCATCCGAATTTCCCACATATTTTTCTCCTGTAGCGGCATCCATTGAAGGAAGTTCATTAGATACAAGATTTTCACGCTGTGCATAAAACGCCCGTGTATGCTTGGTCTCCTGATTAAAACCCAGCATCACTTTAAAATAATGTTTGCCGAAAGTTCTTTCATAGTCTCCGAACAAATTAAATGCATTATATGTATCATTTTGCTGATGCTCATACACATAATTTGGATTTGTCCACTGGAAAGTTTGCAAAAACTTACCATCTATACCATACTCATCAAATGACTGCAAATGATTTTTTATATGTTCCGCATAATAATTGAATGTATAATCCATATTAAGCGTCAAACCCTTGAGCGGAGTCAGTTTCAAGGCTAATGTATTCCAAAAATCATTCTTTGTTGTTTTACGTGCACCTCCATCGGTCAATATTGCTGCAAAGTTCGTATAATTACCCTGTCCAGACCAGTTTCCATCCGGATGCTTTACCGGCATCAAGGGCTGTGTATCATTGCCAATCCAATTCTCTCCATGCGCCCTGTCCTGCACAATACCATCCAGTTCCGTACGGATAAAGCTCGTTTTCATTGAAACATGAAGCCAATCATTAATATCATAATTGATATTATTTACCATATTGAATTTACGGAAACTTTCATTGCCATACCGCAAAAGCGATCCCTGATCAGTATATCCTACTGAAGTATAATATGTAGCCTTATCACTACCTCCATTGACATTGACATTATACTTTTGTACCGGATAGCTTTTCTTGTACATTTCTTTCATCCAGTCCGTATTTCCACAATAAGCATATTTTCCAGCCTGAGAATTCGCATATTGCCAACTATTCGGATCTGTAGCCACAAACACTGGAGAATTGTTTACCGGATCATTATAGTACGCCTCTATGTGTTCCATCTCCTCCTGGCTGAAGATGTTGCGTCCATTGGTGGTCTGCCCGGCTGCATTCATCCAAGTCATATATTCCATCGAATTCATGTAACGGGGACGAGTTGTAGGACTATTAAACGAAACAGAAGCATCGAAAGAGACACGAGTAGGCATATTCTTACGACCACTTTTGGTTGTTATCAAAATAACGCCATACGCGGCACGTGCACCATAAATCGAAGCTGAAGCTGCATCCTTTAAAACTGAAACACTCGCTACATCCTGTGGGTTGATCAAGTTAGGGTCCATTTCTACTCCATCCACCAAAACCAACGGTGAACCTCCATTAATAGACGTTTCACCACGCACATTAAATGAAGAACCGACTCCCGGCTTCCCACTCGTCGTTACATTCAGGTTGGGAATTGTACCTTGAAGTCCTTGTCCTAAGTTTACAATCGGACGATCAGCCAAGACTTTATCGTCCACAGCAGAAACAGCTCCTGTCAGATTGGCCTTCTTTACTGTAGCATAACCCACAACTACAACCTCCTCTAAAGTCTCTGTATCCTCTTTTAGGACTACCTTTAACGGATTGCCATCCCACACAATTTCCTGGGTCGCATAACCGACATATGAAACGGTAATAATATCACCTTTTTTCACATTCGGAATGTTAAATTCTCCGTCAAGCCCCGTGATAGTACCATTCGTCGTACCTTTTACCACGACAGAGGCTCCAATAATCGATTCTCCATCACGATCTGTTACAAAACCCGCACAGGTAGTCTGTTGTTGTACTACCTGCAACTTCACAGCCTCTACATCAGGCATAGCTTGCATAAGCCCGCAAGGAAGCCCCGACAAAAGCAAAAATGCACTTAATGATTTTAAATGCTCTTTAGTCATAGATTTAAGTTTAATAAGTTAAAGTCTCAAATTCAGATGCATAACAAGACCTATAATTCGCCTTTACAATCCACCTGATAAGTTTAGTTTTATGATAAGTTTATAAAAAGAGTTGCCTTTTTAAGGCTACAATCTAGTTTTATTTATTGTTTTTGCGTCACAAATATATAGATTTTCTTTATTATCAAGCAAACGTTAAATTAAAGTTGATAAAAACAAAGACTATAAATCAATTATTTTTAACAACTATACAATATAAAACCAACTTATTTATTTCCATTTTTAATATATATAACATTTAAAGGAAAATCCTCTGATCTATATCTATTATTTTTGTTTGAAAATATAAACTCTACCATGAGAAAAATTCTATCGACCCTAATTTGTGTAATGTTGCTATCTCTCCACCTCCACGCCCAACAAACCAACCTGCAACGAGCTGCAAACATTCTACGGTGGATGAAAAACGCCCAAAGCGACAGTATCTATGCCTGTTTCGATGCCAAGATGCAGCAGGCCGTTCCTTTGTCGCAGTTAAAAGACATGTGGGCACAAGTAGAGCAACAAATTGGTCCATTGGAAAAGGAGAAAAAATGGAAACAAGATGCCATCGACGGTACAGTGGTCTACTATACTGATTTGAAATTTCAACGCGCTCCGTTACGCTTTCTGATAGCCTTCAATACCGAAAACAAAGTAAGCGGACTCCGGTTGCTCCCGGTTCCTCCAGAAGAAAAACCGTTGGTCGTCCCGTTCGACAGCATACACTTGGAAGAATCACCCGTTGAAGTAGTTACCGGAAATTACAAACTCCCTGGTACCCTTACCCGTCCGAAAGGAAAGACCTGTCTTCCGATTGTCATCTTAGTGCATGGTTCCGGACCACAAGACCGAGACGGAAGTATCGGTCCCAACAAGATTTACCGGGATATTGCCTGGGGACTGGCCGCTCAAGGTATAGCCGTACTTCGCTATGACAAACGTACGTATGTATATGGGAAAGCCTCCGTTCCGGAAGGAAAAGACATCACCCCTGAAGAAGAAGTAATAGTAGATGCGGTTTCAGCCTGCCAATTAGCAGCCTCCCTGCCTTTTGTGGATAAACAGAAAGTCTTCGTAGCCGGACACAGTTTAGGAGGATTGCTGGCTCCGCTCATCGCTTCACGCTGCCCGTCGGTCAACGGACTCATTCTGCTGGCCGCTCCTTCCCGTCCACAGGATGACATCCTCAAAGAACAACTGCGTTATCTGGCTTCCTTGAACGGAAATACAGACGAGGCACTTCTCGCCCAGCAATTCCAACAAGTAAAAGCCTCTGCTCCGCAAGCCTATTGGGACTACCTGGACAAATATGCTCCTGTCATGACGGCCTATTCCTTGTCCATTCCCATGATCTTCTTACAAGGAGAGCGTGACTACCAAGTGACCATGCAGGATTTTTCCATGTGGAAGTTAGGAATGTTCGGCAAAACAAACGCAACTTTCTACTCCTATCCTACGTTAACGTGAGTTCGATATAAGAATAAATATAATTTATTGAAAAATAGGAACATAGC
>ERZ779981.922-NODE-922-length-12307-cov-2.15532_pt1 | contig 12307 bp, 7 predicted proteins | sample MGYA00511182_ERZ779981 | MGnify/ENA primary metagenome ERZ779981 (study PRJEB29588, sample SAMEA2149539) | human gut metagenome | biome: human gut; feature: human-associated habitat; material: faeces | place: Denmark | collected 2008/2010 ... | reverse complement strand
CTATTCGCTTTAACGAAACCGACATTCGTGCAATGGGCAGACAGGCTCGAGGTGTTAAGGCAATGGCTCTCAAAGAGGGCGACTGCGTAGTCGGAATGAGTGTTGTCCGTGAGGGCGGTCTTGTTCTCACAGTTTCCGAAACAGGCTACGGCAGACTTTCAAGTCCCGATGATTACCGTATTCAGAGCCGTGGCGGTAAAGGTCTTACCAACTACCATACGGAAAAATACGGCGATGTTGCCGCTATCAAGGTGGTTAACCTTGACGATGATATTATTATCATCTCGGAAGAAGGCATTATTATCAGAATTGCCGCCGAATCAATTCGTGTTTGCGCCCGTCCTTCAAAGGGTGTAACCGTAATGAAAGTAAACGGTGACGACAGGGTTGTAACAATAGCCCGTGTTCCCCACATTGACGGTGAAGATGATGAATCAGCCGAGAGCGAAGATAACGCAGAAAACGGCGAACCGTCAGAAGCGGTTGCAGAAGAAGTTTCCGAAAATAACGAGGGTGAAACTTCTGATTCAACCGAAGAAAATACGGAAGAATAATTGATAAAAATAAAAAAAACTCCACTTTTTTAAGTGGAGTTTTTGACACATATGAAAATCTGGTGATTTGATGAAAAAATCTTTAGTTCTGATTGTAGCGGCAATCCTCATGCTTTCACTTTTCGGCTGTTCTGACAAGAAGAATGCCGATGTTTCGGGTGTAGTAGATGCGCCCGATAAATTTTCTACTCTTGATGAGGCAAAGGTAACAGAAAATCCGAACATTCGCAAAGAAAGTGAAAATGTAAACGGAATGTGCTACGCAATCACTCTTGAAGAATTTACGTATAATTACAACGAAATGCTCAAAGAGGCGGGTAATCTTGATATGATTAATCCAAAGGGTTGGAAAATGCTCGGCAGTCCTCAGAATGACGCAAACGGAACGGAGTATCAGTATTATTACTACAATGCCGAAAAAATCAACTTCACAGCCTCTGTTGAAACAAAGACAAATTATATTATGAATATCGGTCTCGGAACAACAATGAGCAACTTTGTTTCGATTGAGAACGAGAAAAATAACAGCGATACAATCCTGATGAAAAGTGCCGTAATGGCTGCCGCAGTAAGCGGAATGGGCATTAATAAGGTTGATACAATTCAGGATATTTTCTATCTTACAACCTTTGAAAACACAAATGAGCTGTGGTACAACGGCAATGTCTATGCCCTCAGCACCAATGAAGATAAGGCAGACAGTGAACGCAGTACAATGCTGTTTCGTACCTTTCCTATCTCTGATGAAGTAAAAGAAAACTGGGGCATTGACGAGTATGAAAGCTATGTGGCAAACGCAACTCAGGTAACAACAAACGCAAATTAAAAATGAATTTTGCAAAAAGACAAGGCGACTATCGTTTTCGATAGCCGCCTTATAGTTTAATCTCTTCTGTTATTTGTCTTACTTTTTCTTTCTGTCAACAGCCGTTGCGGTAATGAATGCACCGCCGCCGGCAATCAGCAGGACAATCCACAAAATCATATTATCGGTATTGCCTGTTTTCGGTGAGGCTGTATTTATCGGTTTGTTTGTTTGGTCAGCAGAACTGCTTTCGGAAGAGGCAGTATTTATAGGCTTATTCGGTTGGTCGTCTGAGCTGTTTCTAAAATCTGTCACAGGAATGTCAACGGCAGTCTTTTTGTAACCGCAGACGGTACATTCTTCATGCTTCGAGCCTTTTTCGGTAGCCGTGGCTTTCTTGTCAATAATCTGCTTAAAGGCGTGAGCCGTTATGTCAGCCTTTTCGCCGTCTTCACATTCGTGCCAATGATTCGTTTCATCATACTTCCATTCCGTACCGTAGTTGTGATTGTGAGAATCAATTTTCGGAATGTCAACGGCAGCTTTTTTGTAACCGCAGACGGTGCATTCTTCATGCTTTGAGCCTTTTTCGGTAGTAGTGGCTTTCCTGTCAACAATCCATTTAAAGTTGTGAGCCGTTATATCAGCCTTGTTGCCGCACTCACATTCGTGCCAATGATTCGTTTCATCATACTTCCATTCCGTACCGTACTTGTGTGTATGTCCGTCTGCGGCAGGAGTCATTGTCAGATCAGTGAGAACCCACATAGTACCGTCGGAGCCGTCGCTCTCATCGCCTTCGTAGCGCGTATAATTCACAAATTCGCCGTTGATCTTCAGCTTGGTGTCAGGACCGAATATATAGCGGATATTTCCGACATCGCCATAGGCCACCACATATACACCGTAATGATAGGTCTTTCCGGCTTCAAAAGCGGTGATTTTGTTTTCATAAGCGCCGCTGAAGAAATCTGCGGAAATCGCACCGGTTTTGCTGTCCAGCTCCCACCACGCAGCTCGCAGTACGTAGTATACATCATCGGGCACATCGCCGGTGAATACGGGTTTATCGCCGTCCTTGAAGCTGACAGTGGCGTCATTGATCTCCACCACATCAATAGCTTTCTCGGTGGTCGGCGTCATGGTCAATACATTCATGAACCAAATGGTTTCGCCGTTATCGTCTACACTGATCTGATCAGGTGTCAGGGTGATTTCTTTACCGTTGATATAGAGCTTTGTGTTCTTATCAAAGCGGTAGCCCTCTCCCATGCCCAAGTCGGAAATCTTGAAATATACGCCATAGGTGTAACTCTTTCCGGCTTCAAATTCCGTAATGAGCTTGCCGTTGTAACGCTCGTTCCAGTAGTCGCTGGAGGTAATGCCATAGCCACTGCCGTCATTGGCGTCCCAACGCTCATGGTCGAGATCAATAAACGGATCCACGGCGCTGGTCATAAAGCTCGGTTTGTCGCCGGCATCAAATTTGATACGAGCAATAAAGTCAATTTTCTCTACAGCCTGACCGGGGCGCAGCTCTGTTCCATATGTAATGAGGCAAGTTTTTCCATCATCCATCACCATGACCCACGAACCGAACGGCAGACTTGCTCCGTTCAATGTGACATTTTCTGTGTTTGTCAAATTACTGTCGAAGGTATAGCCGTCTTTCGCCTGAAGTTTCACGGAATATTTGTATCTTCCGCCCTTTTCAAAGGTGCTGAATCGAACATCGCCGTCCGAATAGCAGCTTTCATCGGAATACCAATAGCCAACCGTGTGCATGCTGTCATTGGCGTCTTTCTCAATCTTTTTCCAGCACTCGTAGGAAATATCATATTTGTCCTGATTGGTGCCTGTCTTCTTGGCCGACGCCCGTGGGGCATCACCCGGCTGATAGTCGAGTTTCACATTCTCAACATCGATGGCAGTGAGCGTGCTGTTTTGTTTTGTCGGTGTAATCGTTTTCACAGCAGGGAGATACAGGTATTCCCCACTCAGACTCGATTTTACGCTTTCTCCATTCACTGTAACGGTGGTTTCGCTGTTGAAGGAATATCCATCCTTCGGCTTCAGCATAAGAAAATACACATAACGCTTGCCGCTTTCAAATTCTGTGATGGTCGGCAGAGAGCCATGCGAGCCGTTATCGGAGTACCATGCGGCAACTGGTTCGTTGTTTTCAAACTGTTGCCAACATTCATAGTCAATTTCATATTTCTCTGCATCGGCAGCCGTCACCTGTGCCGTTGCCTGCGGAGCATCACCCGGCTGATAGTTGAATTTCGCATTCTCAATCGTCGCCACAGGGATGGTGTTCGTCGGCTGACTGTTTTCCTGCACAATCAGGTCATAGGTTGTTTGATACACTTGATATTGATGAACAACAATATTCTTATTCACACTTCCGGAAGCTGCGTTTTCGAGAGCATCCTGATCGCCGACGAGTATATCGCCATCTGGTGTAATAATATTACTACTCTCAAAATGATCAAGAATAAATGTGCTATTACGGTTTTCAGTGGTAATATTTCCTCGCGAAGAAAATTGTGCAATGATTTCATCATCAATTCTTTTGATTTCTGCCTGCACCGCATCACTGTTAAAATTGCCTTCAACGAAATCCCCTGATTTGGTCACTTCTGTTGTTTCTGCCACATTGCCGTCTGCATCTTTAATGGTGACCCGCGCAGTTGTTTCAACCTTTGTGTGATAGAAATGGCTATAGGGGTTAGTGGTATTGCCTCCGGTCACATCTGTTACACCGGCATATGCTGTAATCGGTACAATGGATAGTGCCAAGTACAAGGTCAGCAGAACAGTCAACAGTTTTTTTGGTTTTGTTTTTTTCATATTCATCTTCTCCTTTCAACGGCTAATGCCGCATAAAATGTTTTTTGGCTGTATCCGTTTGGTATTATTACCGTCCGTTACCATATTGGCAGGTTGGCTGTGATGAACACAACCCCGTATACCTGTCAAAGATTTCACCATTATTTTAGCATATTTTACGCACAATTTTACCATAATTCCAAAAAAGTCAATTGACTATTTTGGAATTATTCTGTAATATACTCTTATAACATTGTTAAAAACAAACTCGTTTGGAGTGATATCTATGAAATTTTCTGAAAAATTAAACGATTATATTGAGCAGTTGTCCTGTACGGGAAAAGATATTTGTAATTTATCCGGCATTTCTGCGGCATCCCTCAGTCGATACAGAAACGGCGAACGAGTACCCGAGCTTGGAACAAAGCCTTTTGAGGATTTATGCTGTGCGCTGGCACAGATTTCCGCACAAAAAGGAAAGTTACAAATCACCGCTGACGCTGTGAAAAAAGCGTTTGTAAGCTGCGACGATTTTGTATCTACAGACAAGGAATTACTGCGAAAAAATTTCAACACACTCCTCTCTGCACTCAATGTCAATCTGACGCAGTTGTGTCAGTACACTAACTATGACGCGTCTGCTATTTTTCGCATTCGTAACGGCTCAAGAAAGCCCGGAGATGCCGAGCGTTTTGCCTCTGCAGTTGCTTCCTTTGTTACAAGAACAATGCAGACGCAGTCAGAAATCGGTGCCGTTGCAGAATTGATTGGCTGTGATATTGATGAAATTTATGATTTGTCGGTTCGATACGCAAAAATAAAAAGCTGGCTTTTGAAACAGCCCGTGCAAAAAGCCGAAGGCAACAGCGTTTCAAATTTTTTAAGCAAGCTGGATGATTTCGATTTGAACGAATATATCAAGGTTATCAAGTTTGATGAGCTGAAAGTTCCGTCCGTACCGTTTCAAATTCCGTCCTCCAAGACATATTTCGGTATTAAAGAAATGATGGAGAGCGAGCTTGATTTTTTGAAATCAACCGTGCTTTCAAAATCATCAGCCCCTGTGATAATGTACAGCGATATGCCGATGAAGGAAATGGCAAAGGATCCGGAGTTCCCAAAAAAATGGATGTTCGGTATGGCGATGATGCTAAAAAAAGGACTGCATCTTCATCAAATACATAATCTTGACCGTTCTTTTGATGAGATGATGCTTGGTCTTGAAAGCTGGATACCGATGTATATGACAGGGCAGATTTCTCCCTACTATTTCAAGAATGCTCCGAATGATGTCTTTCTGCATTTTTTGAAGGTGTCGGGAATTGCCGCACTTTCGGGCGAAGCTGTTGCCGGATACCATTCCGACGGCAAATACTATCTGACAAAGGTAAAGCGTGAGGTGGAATATTACCGAAAAAGAGCCGAGGAAATGCTGAAAAATGCCTATCCTTTGATGGAAATTTACCGCAGTGAACGAAAAAATGAGTTGAATGCCTTTCTTCTTGCCGATACAAAAACAGCAGGCAAACGCCGCAGTATTCTGTCCTCTTTGCCGCTGTATACAATAAGCAGTAAGCTTCTTGACAGTATTCTTACACGAAACAATATTAATGCAGAGCTAAAAGAAAAGATAAAAGAGTACGCAAAAACACAAAGACAGCGAATGAAAATAATTCTTGAAAATGAAAGAATTGAAGATGAGATACCTGATTTTGTACAGGAAAATTTTACGAAAAGTCCTCCCATGCTGGAACTTTCAGGTATATTTTGTGAAGAGGATATTCCGTATAACGAAGAGGAATATACTGCCCATTTGAAAGAATCAATGGCTATTGCGGAGCAGAACCCGAATTACACATTAAAGTGCAGTACGGCGCATGCATTTCATAATCTGAAAATTATAATTCACGAGGGACAATGGGTGATGGTGTCCAAAGGAAAAACGCCTGCAATCCATTTTGTCATTCGTCACCCCAAGCTTCGCAGTGCGATAGAATGCTTTATTCCGCCGATAACGGAAGATGAGTAAGTCGGCAAATCAAATATAACAAACATATAAATACCGCAACAAAACAAGCGACAGTTTAATTTCTGTCGCTTGTAATTATACTTTATTCTGTTTTACATTACATATATCATGTACCGAGTTCAAGAACTACAAATTCTGCGGACATAGGCGGAATTGTGAGTATGCCGTTCTCAAGCTTTGAACCGAAAACAGGTTTGCCGTCTGCATATCCGGGCGGCATTTTTGCCTCGACTTCATAATCATAGAGATTGAATGTGCAGAAAATAGCGGAATCTTTGTCGTGGCGGATGTATGAAATTCTTCTTTCCTCCGAAAGAACATTTATAAAATCACCGTCCCACAATGCCGAACAGCTTTTTCTGACATCGGCAAGCTTTTTGTGCCATTCAATGAGTTCCTTATTTTCTTTGCCCCACGGATAACAGCAACGGTTAAACGGATCACGATATCCCTCCATTCCTGCCTCGTCACCGTAATAAATACACGGAAATCCCGGGAGAGTAAACTGCATTGCACTTGCAACCTTGAGTAGCTTTACACCGAGTTTTTTATGCTCGTCATCAAGCTTAGTGTCAGCCTGCCATTCTCTGTCCTTGCCGTCAAGCGGTTCGCCTGCCATAACTGTGATTGCTCTTTCGGTATCGTGAGTCGAAAGTGAATTCATCAGCACTCTGAGAACAGGACGGGGATAATTTTCGATTACGCTCATAATCAGATCCATTGTGTATTTGCCGTGCTGACCTTTGCAGAAGTTGAGAATTGCATCCCTGAACACATAGTTCATAACGGAGTCAAACTGTTCGCCGAGCAAGAACTTTCTTCTTGCACCGTAGCTTTCCTTGTTGCTTGCGTCCTCCCACACTTCACCTACAAGAAAGGCGTTCGGATTTTCGTCCTTAACGGCTTTGCGTAGATTTTCAATGAACACATCGGGAAGTTCATCTGCAACATCAAGTCGCCAACCCGAGTTACCGCATTTCATCCATTTTCTGACAATGCCGTCTTTGCCGTTAATATATTCGTTGAATGACGGAGTTTCCTCAATAACCTCGGGCAGAGTATCAAAGCCCCACCAGCTTTGGTAATTGTTCGGCCATTCGTTGAATTTGTACCAACTGAAATACGGTGAGTTTTTGTCATTATACGCACCGCCCTTGCCGTATTTGCCGTAACGGTTGAAGTAAACGCTGTCACTTCCCGTATGAGAGAACACACCGTCATTTATGATGTGTATTCCCCTCTTTTTAGCCTCTGCGCAAAGGTGCCTAAAATCTTCCTCCGTTCCGAGAATCGGATCAACCTTTGAGTAGTCGCCCGTATCATAGCGGTGGTTTGAGTATGCCTCGCTGATAGGATTAAGGTAAATACAGCTTACGCCGAGGCTTTCAAGGTAATCAAGCTTCATCGTAATTCCCTTGAGGTCGCCCATAAAGAAATCATTGTTCTTAATCATTCCGTTTTCATCGGGTTTCCATTCGGGGAGAGCATACCAATCCTTGTTGCGTTTGAAGTCGGTACGCTTTATATTCTTTTCTTCACCGCTGAAATAAAAACGGTCGGGAAAAATCTGATACATAATTCCGCCGACAATCCAGCCGGGAGTTTTAAAGCCTTTTTTGTAGCAGGTAATTTGCCAGCTTCTGCCCATATAGTCTTCAATGGTGCTGACCTTATACGGATCGGACGGAATAACATATCTTGTTTTATCAATGGTAGTAAGTTTAAAGTTATACCAATAAAGTCCGATTTTTTTCGGGGTAAAATCGCACTCCCAAATTTCGGTATCCTCGTCAAATTTACCGCACCAGATAAGCTCGGTAAATTCCCAGTTGCAGTCATAATCATACTTTACACACAAGTGTGCTTTTTGTGTATGCTCCGCCTTAGGCAAAAGAATTCTGAAATGAATCTCGGTACCCTCTTCAACCGCCCCAAACGGTGAACGATAGTAAATTTTTCGTGAATCAAACGGTACGGGCATATAATCACTTCCCATAATAATATATTCCGAAATGTCAATTTTGTTTTGGCGGTTATGCCCTGTTAATCGGAAATTAAGACAAATCCGCCAAAATGACGCAAAGATTATTTTATCATAAGAGAATAAATATTTCAACCGATATTAAGTTGTAAACAGCATAAAATCGCCAAATTTGCCTACGAATGAAAAAATATTTAAACAATATTCTCTTTGCTCTTTTATTATTTCCAATTTTATATTATAATGTAAAATGATTATGTATGCAAAGAAGTCAAACGAGGACGAAAAAGCTATAAAAGGGAGATGCATTTCCTATGGAGAAAAAGAGAGTAAGCGTTCAGATTGAGGGAAGAAGTTATTCACTTATCACAACAGATGATGAAAAGTATGTTCAAAAGGTAGCAAATGAGGTGCTTTCTCACATAAGAAAAGCCGCCCAAAGCACAAAGCAGCTTGATACCCGTGATTGTGCGGTTCTTGCGGCACTTAACTTCTGCGATGACCGCAACAAGGCTCTTAAAAAGAACAAAGATTATGTTGAAAAAGCCGACAAAATTATTCAGCAGACAAATGATCTTAACAGGCTTTGCAAGGAATACAGAGAGAAGCTTACGGAGGCCATGAACGATAACACTCGACTTATAAATAATAATAAAGAGCTTGAAAAAAGACTCGCTGTTCTCGGACACGAGGTTTCACAGCTTAAAGAAAAGCTCGAAAGTGTTGAGAAAAGCAAAGAAAAAGCCAAATCTGAAAAATCAGAGCCTGAAAAAAATTCAGTTTCAAAGGAAAAAAAGACTTCAAATGCAAAAAATAACATGACAGAGCAGTCAGATGATATACCCGTGAATGTTCTGTCAAACGAGGCTAAAAAAACAGAACAGGAATTGCGTAATGAAAAACTTCTCGGTTATGTTCCAATGACGCAGTTCTCTCTGTTTGATGAAGATAAGAAATGAAAAAGATAGAAATACTTGCTCCGGCAGGAAGCTTTGACAGTGTAATTGCCGCCGTAAGGAGCGGAGCAGACGCAGTGTATCTTGGCGAAAAGGCATTTTCCGCCCGTTCATCTGCCAAAAATTTTGATGATGAAGAACTAAAGAAAGCAACGGCATACTGTCACATTCACGGTGTAAAGGTGTATGTCACAATCAATACGATTGTGTTCGATGACGAGCTTGAAAAGCTGAAAAAAGCCATAATTTCAGCCGCAGAGGCTGATGTTGACGCACTCATTGTTCAGAATATGGGTGTAGCAAGGCTTGCACACAGGCTTGTTCCCGACCTTGCACTTCATGCGTCAACCCAGATGAGCATTCACACCGCATCCGGTGTAAAGGCACTTTATGAAATGGGTTTCAAGCGTGTTGTTCTTGCCCGTGAAATGAGCAAAAAAGAGATTGAAAAATGCTGTGAAATTCCGGTTGAACTCGAAGTTTTTGTTCACGGTGCATTGTGTATGTGCGTTTCGGGACAATGCTACCTCAGCGCAATGATTGGCGCAAGGAGCGGAAACCGTGGTTCCTGTGCCCAGCCGTGCCGACTGCCGTTTTCCGTAAACAATCAAAAAGGCGGTCACGCTTTAAGTCTTAAAGACAACAGTATTGTAAATTACCTCGGCGAACTTCAAAATATGGGAGTTGCCTCGGCTAAAATTGAGGGCAGAATGAAACGCCCCGAGTATGTTTCAGCCGCAGTAAGAGCGTGTGTTGAACAGCGTGATTTCGGTTTTATTAGCGACAAAACTCAGAAGATGCTCAGAGGGGTTTTTTCACGAACAGGCTTTACAGACGCTTATTACATCGGCAAAACGGGAAGTCATATGTTCGGCACAAGAACAAAATCGGATGTTGTTTCTGCCGATGAAAAGCTGTTTTCGGCAATCCGTTCTTCCTACAAGGACGAAATCGGAAATGTTGAAATAACTTTTGATTTTACGGCAAAACTCGGCGAAAATCCTGTTTTAGTCGCCTCTGACGGAGTTCACACCGTCAAAAAGATTGCGGATACCGTAACCGAAAAAGCAATCAACAGACCGATTGATGCGGAAAAGTGCAGAAAACAGCTTGAAAAAACAGGCTCAACGGCATATAATCCCACCAATGTGAACATAAATATTGATGATGACATTTCTATTCCGCTTTCAATTATCAATTCCTTGCGCAGAGATGTTCTTGACGAACTCGACTCGGCGAGAAGTGTTGTTCACAACTACAAAATCAACCGTGATTACGAAATAACTTTTCCTAAATTCACACCGCCTGTGGAAAAATCCACCCGTGCAAGAGTGACTCAGACAAAGCTTTCCGATGCTTTTAAAAAATGCGAGCTTGTTTTTGTTCCTCTTTTTGCCGACAAAAGGGAGCTTGTAAGGCTCAAAAACGAGGGCTTTAACATCGGTGTTGAAATTCCGAGAGGAATGTTCGGACGGGAAGATACGATTGCAAAAAAGCTTTCCGAGATGAAAGAAATCGGCATATCCGATGTGTTGTGCAACAATCTCGGAGCATTATACATTGCCAAAAATCTCGGTTTCACACTTCATTCGGGTTTCGGAATGAATTTTGTAAATACTCTCGACCTTTTGTGGGCGGAGGAATACGGAATCAAGGACGCAGAACTCAGTTTTGAACTCGATTTTAAGCGAATTAACTCACTCGGAGGCAACATTCCGAGGGGAATTATCAGCTACGGCTACCTTCCTCTTATGATTTGCAGGAGTTGCCCTGTCAAGGGTGCAGGTATAGACTGCAAAACTTGCAAAAATCATTCAAAAATGAAAGACCGACTCGGTAAACAATTTTTACTGAAATGCGACGGAAACTGTACCGAGGTTCTGAATTGTGACTTGCTTTTCGTTCCTGATAAACAAAATTTAACACTTTTAACATCTTTCAACATTTTAAGACTTAGTGTTGAAAACTATGTGGAAACCGTGGAAAGTCTTAACGAATCAAGCCTTTATCCGATGTTGAAAGATAAATTAACATATGGACTGTACCGCCGAGGTGTTAATTAGATTGTTGAAAATGTTAAAATAATCATTATTGTTTTGTGGAAAAAGTGATTTTCCCGTTTGACAGAGATTTATAATTACATTTTTGCAATAAATAATTTTTTTAGAGAAAAATAAAAACAGTAATGAATAATTCCTGCAAATTTTTGCAGGAAATGAAGGATGGTAAACTATGACTGTTAAAATAAAAAAGGTAAAAGACAATGCAAAAATCCCGAAAAGAGCCACAAACGGTTCTGCCGGTATGGATTTATATGCTTGCATTGACGAAAAAATCACAATTAATCCGGGTCAGCTTGTGCTTGTTCCGACAGGTATAGCAATTGAACTTCCCGACAACAGCGTTGCCGCATTTCTCTATGCAAGAAGCGGTCTGGGAATCAAGCACGGCATCTGCCTTTCAAACGGTGTGGGCGTTGTTGACAGCGACTACCGTGGAGAAATCTGCGCAGGTCTTTGCAATGTTTCGGACAAGCCTTATGAGATTGAGCCGTTTGAAAGAATCTGTCAGATGGTCATCGCTCCTGTTGTTCCGTGTGATGTTGAAGAGGTTACGGAGCTTGGCAACACAGAGCGTGGCGAGGGCGGTTTTGGCTCAACGGGTAAAAAATAAAATAATTTCGACAATTTATCATTGCCCTTATTTGTGAAAAGATATATGATAAAAGTATACTGCCTGAGTAAAATACATTTGGGTATTACAGCGTAAAAGGAGGCTGTGGGATGTTTTCGTTTTCAAAGGATATAGGAATTGACCTTGGAACTGCAAACACTCTTGTTTGTCTTAAAGGAAAGGGAATAATTTTGCGTGAACCGAGCGTTGTCGCAGTTGATATGCGTACCGACGAGGTTCTTGCAGTCGGCTCACAGGCAAAAGAAATGATTGGCAGAACTCCCGGTTCCATAGTTGCGGTTCGTCCGCTCAAGGACGGTGTTATTGCCGATTTTAAAATAACCGCCAAAATGCTTCAGCACTTTATCAAAAAGGCGGTGAAACCCGGGATTTTCAGCAAGCCGAGAGTTATAATCTGTATGCCTTCGGGTGTTACCGAGGTTGAGAGAAAGGCTGTTGAGGATGCCGCATATCAGG
>ERZ779981.919-NODE-919-length-12330-cov-1.43088_pt1 | contig 12330 bp, 8 predicted proteins | sample MGYA00511182_ERZ779981 | MGnify/ENA primary metagenome ERZ779981 (study PRJEB29588, sample SAMEA2149539) | human gut metagenome | biome: human gut; feature: human-associated habitat; material: faeces | place: Denmark | collected 2008/2010 ... | reverse complement strand
TCGTTACGTTTGGTGTACGTTGATATAAAATGAGATAAATTTTCTGCACGAAGTTCGCTTGCATTGGCAAGTCCGAGTGCAAAAAGAACGCTATCAATAATATTACTTTTCCCTGAACCGTTTGGTCCGGAAACTGTTGTAAAACCTTTTAATAATGGGATTTCTGATTTATTTGCAAATGATTTAAAATTATCTATCTCAAGTTGTTTAATGTACATAAATTCCTACCAAGTCTTATTATCTATTGAACAACAACTTTTTTTTCATGTCAAAAGCTTAAAGAAATCTTTACGTTTTATTTATTTATTGAATTTATAAGAATTTGCCATTACTGATAATTAATGTTATTATTAATCTATGCTTGATTTTAAGGAACAGAATGATAAAGAGAGAGCTTTTTTAGAAAAAGATTTTTCTTGCATTGATACGCTATTGAAACGTATTAGAGCGTCTATTGTATCAGGTGTCAAGGTCGACATTTCAGATTTGGATTTTTCTGGTATTCTTGAATATAATCCTAGTGAAACACTTATTTATATTACTTTATTTCAAAGCGGTCAAAAATTTGTCCGTTACGGAAGTAAAAGAGTTGATTTAGCAACTACTATTAACAGAAATATTGAAATGATAAGGAAAAATCCACGTTTTGAGAATTTTAAACCTGAAGATGAAAATTTCTGTCGAATAATGATTGAATATGTTATTGACAGAAAAAAAATAAAACGAGGAGAGCTCAATTCCGAACGATTTGATAACGGAAGATTTGAAATCGGTATTAATGGCTTAGAATTAAGAAAAAACGGTATTTCATACTATTATATGCCGACTGATGCAATTACTTTAAGCCACATGGGGCTTCGTTCCGTGTTGCAAACTTTAGTAAAGAAAACTCCTATCGGAAAGCTTACAAATAGCCGTTCCGAAAGATTAAAAATCCTTGCAAATTCGGATGATTATGAATATTACTTGTTTAGAAGCAGAGCTTTTGTTACTTATAAAGATAAATGTATTCCGCTGTATCGTGGAAATATAAGATATACTGAATTTAGTTATGATGTTTTATATCATCAAGTGATTGAATCTTCTGACTGGCTTCTTGCAAATATGTATGACGATGGAAGATTTTTGTATTACTACGATTGCTGTGAAGATAATTTTAAAGATCACGAACATCCGACAAGACCTGAAAATAATTTGTACTACAATGATTTGCGTCATTGTGGTGTTATTATTGCTCTGATAAGAGCTTATCAACTTCCGTCTGATGAAAAATATATTAAAGCTGCTAAAAAAGCTGTTGATTGGAGTATTTCAATTACTAAAGAACATGATACCAAATGGGGCAAAGGCTGTTATGCTTTTTATAATAGAAAATCAAAACTCGGCGGAACAGGTGTTTTGTTGGTCGCTTTGATGCAGTATCGTTCTTTTACGGGTGACAAATCTTATGATGAATATATAAAAGGTTATACTCGCCATATTATGAGCAGAGTTTATGATAATGGTGAGATTCTAGGGTATTATATCCATCCAGAATTCCAAAACGGTCAGCCTTTAATTAATATGACTGACGAAGAAAGAAAAGCCACTTTTTCATTCTATTACCCTGGTGAAGCCCTTTTGGGACTGGCACTTTTTGCAAATAATTTCTTGGATGATGAAAAGTTAGCAAAAGAAGTTCGTAAAGTTGCTAAAAAAGCCTTGGATTGGATTGTTGATGAAAGGCCTAAAATATATTCTGAATTGTTTACGGCTTTACCATCTGATGCTTGGCTTATGCAAGCAATTGAGGAGTGGGCAAAGGATAAGGATTTTCAAAAACAAAATTATATAAATTTTGTGTTTACTGATGCAGCTACTATGGTTTCTAAAATGTATAAAAGAGATGATTCTCCTTATATTGATTATGAAGGCGGTTATTATTACGATTATGGTGACCATTATTACCCTGATGGTGCTCGCTCAGAAGGACTTGTTGCTGCTTATTATTTAGCTCGTTATTTGAAAGTCGAAGTGCTTGAAAAAAGATTGCTTGAAGCTTGTAAAAAAGCTGCTATGTGTCAGTTCCATTTGTTCAATAACGATATAAATAATTATTCGCATAAAAATCCTGAACGTTCAGCAGGTTCAATAAGGTTTAAAGCTACTCGTCAATGGGTTCGAGTGGATTCAATTCAACACGTTTCCTGTTTCTTTGCAAGACTTTATAAAGCTGAAAATTAGCACAAAAAAAAACGACTATCATAGTAAGTCGTTAGAATAAAAGGGAAAGGAAACAAAATTAATAATAAGTTTATTGAAAAAGTAATAATAATTAACCGAAAGTTTTGAATGTAGATTCAGTGTTCTTTTCAATAACTTTTTGAACAGCATCCATTTCAGTTTGGATCGCATCTTGTTCAGTATCTAATTGTTTCAATCTTAATTCAAGGTTTTTATCTTCAGCTTGGATAATTTCAATTTTAGCGTTAATTTCTTGAATAGATTGATCATATTCATATTTATCGTATTCGTATTGGTTCATTGCATCATCGTAAGCAGCCTGATCAGTAACAGTGTTAGTAGTAACAGCGTATGTAACTTCATCTTGTTGACCAGGGTTAAGAGTAACGTTAATGATACGTCCTGTTGAATCTTGTTCTAATCTAGCAGTAACCCCTTTAACTTCTTCAGTTTTTTGAGCAGAACCGATAGTGTAAGCCGGAATGTTGCTTTGAGAAGAACCAGTGTCAGAGAAAATAGCAGAGTCTAACACATCTTTTTTTACAAAGTATGGAGACCAAGTGTTTGTAGTAGTGTTTTTAACATATCTAACTAACCAATCAGCTTCTCCGTATTGTTCGTTAAGGATTTCAATGTAATTCTTTTCTTCTTCTTTTAAGTTAGCAATCTGATCAGCAGACAAAGTTTTTAAATAATCATCATTGAAATCACAAGTGTATTTAACATTGTTAGAAGTTGGAACATATTCTTGAGAATAAACCCCAGTTTGTTCATTGTATTGTCTGTAATATTTTTTAGATTCTTTGTCATAGAATAATCCAGAAACAGCAGCCCCTGTCGGATTACCTTGATCATCATAATCTTGAGCAGTGAAAGTTAAATTATCAGTCAAGCCTCTAAGTTGTTTAGACCCAACAAAGTAATCGAAAATAGTTTTTCCGGTGCCATCAATAGCACCTGTATCTTTTCTTGTAACAATAGATTGACCAGCAGAAACAGCAGCAAAATCATCAGTCCAAGAAGAAGTATAACTAATTAAATAAGTACCGTCACTTTGAGCAATCATAGTAGAAATAGAATTGCTTAAAGAACCGTCTTCGAATGTATAAACAGTTTTTGTATAATCGGCAGTAGAAGGAGGAACCGGTACAGTCATACCGAGCAGCTGGTTATAGTAGTTGGCAGACTGGTTAGACAAAGTAGTTCTTTGTTGGTTTATCTGCTGTCCTTCATATTCAACATTTGTTTTTCTCGCAGTCAGTCCTAAGAACCGAGCTTGCGAAGCAGCCATACCCATGACCTGTTCCCTTTCTTGTTTTGTTTCCTTACTCTATTAATCGGCATATTAAGTAAAAAACTTTAAAAAAGGACTAAAAAATGTTAACAAATTGTAACAAAAAAGACACCCGATACAAATTATCAAGTGTCTTTTTTACTATGTTTATTGTTGTTTAGGCTATTTAATGTTAGCGAAAGTCCAAGCATCAAATGTTGGTGTTTCAGAAATATTCATTTCTTTTTTCTTTTCGCCTGATGTTGAATCGTTATGAGCAATTGGTTTATATAATCTGTTATAGTATTCAATTACCATACGATCTGAGTTGAAGTAAGCTTCAGAAGTTCTGATAGCTTGTCTCATTAAACGAGCCCATTCTTTTTTGTTTTCGTAGTATGTAGGAATAATTTCATTTTCAATGATGTTCATTACACATTCATGATCTTTCCAATGACGTTCTTCCCAAGGCATTTCGTCATCAAGTCCAGGGTATTCAACAGTGTAACCGTTAATGCCGTTAAATGTACCTTCAACAGTCCAACCATCATAGATTGATAAGTGAACAGTACCGTTAGCGTTAGCTGACATACCTGAAGTACCTGAAGCTTCGAATGGTCTTAACGGAGTGTTTAACCAAATATCTGAACCGCGTTTTAATTTACCGGATAATTCAAGTTCATATCCAGGTAATACAACAACGTTTTTCATGCTGTGTGAACGGTTAAGAAGTTTGTTAAACATTTCTTTACCCATAACATCATCCGGGTGGAATTTACCTGCAAAGATGATTTGAATTTTGTTAGCATCAAGTAATTTGTTGATTCTGTCTTTATCCATAAGGATTAACCAAGCACGTTTGTAATCAGCAAATCTTCTTGCCCAAGTGATTGTTAATACATCAGGATCAAATCTCTTACCGGCAACGTTTGCAACATATTCAAACAATTCTGCTTTCATTTCACGTTTTACTGCTAACAATTTTTCAGGATCATTTGCAGCTTCTTTAATTCTCTTATCTTGCCAATAATGAAGGTTAACAGCGTTTGTAATAGCACGGATTGGGCATCTGCCATCAACCCATTCCCACATTTTATTAGCAACAAGACCGTGTAATTGAGATACAGCGTTTGCAATTCTAGACATTCTCAATGCTGCAACTGTTAATGAGAAGTTTTCTCCACCTAATTGAACAGCAGTTTCTCTTGAACATCCTGCAAAGAAGCCGCCTTCCATAAGTGTATCAACCCAGTGAACTTCGTTACCTGCTGCAACAGGTGTGTGAGTTGTGAATACAGTTTTCTTTTTAACTTCATCAAGATTGCCGTTGTATTGTCTTAACAATTCAAATGCTGCAGGTAGAGCGTGACCTTCATTCATGTGTACAACATCAAAGTTGTAACCGATTTTTTGAAGGATTCTGATACCACCAATACCTAAAACTGTTTCTTGAGCAATTCTGATTTTTTCATTTCCGTCATAAAGTTTATGAGAAATGCTCTTAGCCCAATCGCTGTTACCTTCGATATCAGTTGTCAAAAGGTAAACAGGGCAAGCACCGAATAAATCCGGTTCTACTAAGTAAGCTTTTACTTTAACTTTTTCTCCGAAAATATCAACTTCTGTTGTAACGTTTGTATCTTTCAAGAAGTCATAATATTTTCTGATATAAGCAACTTCGACTTGACCATCTTGTGCAATTCGTTGATCATAGTACCCGTATGCCAATAACATAGTTACACCTACCATAGGCATTTGCAGATAACCTGCAGAAAGCATGTGCGAACCTGCCAAAAATCCTAAACCGCCTGAATAAGTTTTTAAAGACTGATCCATTGCGATTTCCATTGAGAAATATGCTACATTTGGTAATGACATATTAACCTTCCTCTTCTTAAACTGTGTAAACTACTTTACCCAAATTTCGGGGTACCACAACAGCATAACACAAAAATTCTACTTTAAAGTTCATTTATAAAAAAATTTTTCTCTAATCCTTAAGAATTAGTTATAAGTAGCTATTTAGCACTTAAAAAAACTTAATATTTATTATTTTTATAACAGAAATTTGAAAAATCAGGTTAATTTTTATTTACTTTATCCAATATTTTTTCCAATGCAATTTTTACATGAGCATAGTTTATGCCGCCTTGCATATAAGCTACATAAGGTGCTCTCATTGGACCGTCTGCGGATAATTCTATTGTTGAACCTTCAATAAATGTACCGCCTGCCATAATTATCGGATCTTCATAGCCAGGAACATATTCAGGTATTGGGGTTACGTACTCGTTTACAGGGGATAAAGCTTGAATAGTTCTGCAAAAATGTTCTAAAGGTTCAGGTGAACCGAATGTTATATTTTGTATAATATCAGTTCTTTTTTCATTATATTTTGGACTTGAATCATAACCTATTTCATCAAATATTTTTGCTGCAAGAACTGCACCTTTTACTGCATCAGAAACAACAGACGGTGCCATAAACAGACCTTGGAAAATCAATCTGTGTTGGTTAAACATTGCTCCGCCTTCACAGCCAATTCCAGGTGCTGTCAAACGATTTGCACACTTATCAACATATTTTGCTTTACCTGCAATATATCCGCCTGCCTCTACAATTCCGCCACCAGGGTTTTTGATTAGTGAGCCGCCTATTAAATCTGCGCCTATTTCAAGTGGTTCTTTTGTATCGACAAATTCTCCGTAACAGTTATCTACAAAGCAAATACAATCAGGATTTTTAGATTTTACTATTTTGCAAATTTTTTCAATTGTATCAAGTGAAAGAGATTTTCTTGTTGAATAACCTTTTGAACGTTGGATTAAAACCATTTTTACGGTTTTATCTATCATTTGTTCAAGTTTTTCAAAATCGATTTCACATCCGTTTTTTAGCGGAACTTCATCATACAAAACGCCGTGACCTATTAGAGAATCTTCTTTTGTTGCATCATCTCCTGCAGTTCCGATTACCTCTTGCATTGTGTCATAAGGTGCGCCTGCAACAGAGATAAGTTTATCTCCGTATTTAAGATTGCCGAAAAGACAGCAGGCAAGTGTATGTGTGCCTGAAGCAAAATGTATTCTGACAAGAGCTTTTTCGGCCTTAAAAACATCTGCAAAAACTTTATCTAATACTTCTCTACCTAAATCATCATGCCCGTAGCCTGATACTGTATAAAAATGTTCAGGTGCAACTTTATTTTCAATAAAGGCATTTAACACTTTTTCCTGATTAAAATCTCTTATATCTTCAATTTGTTCAAATTCTTTTGTCAGGCTTTTTTCAACCTGTTTAATAATTTCTTTGCTATTCATAATTTCTCCGCCAATTCTGATTACTTTTATAATATTGCAACTAAAAATAATCGTCAACAGGTCATGTATATGTGATTAGGTAAAATTTTGGGTATTTCTTAATATTATTATGTTGTTATGAATAAAATTTTAATTATGTTTTTAATGATTTGTCTTGCTATTCCGGTGTTTGCTTCAGGGTATAATGTTTATAAAAATGATGAGCGAGGACGTATTTCTGATGGTATGCTTGATGAAAGCGAGCGAGTATTATTCATTTTGGATTTTTCAAACAGCATGTCCGAATATCTTGAAGGTAGGCGTAAGGTTGATTTGATGATAGATACAATGAAATCAATTTTGCCTAATTTAAGCCCTGATATTTCAGTAGGTTTAAGAGTTTACGGACATCGAATGGGGTTCACTCCGTTTGAAGCTTGCAGGGCATCAACACTAATATCTCCGATAGCTGTTGCAAACGGGATAAATATAAGAAATGCTTTGCTTGATATAAAACCTCGAGGAATGACGCCGATTACATATTCGTTAAAACAGGCAGTTAAAAATGATTTTTTAGGATTTAGCGGGAAAAAACATATTATTTTGCTGACTGATGGAGGTGAAAATTGTGATGAGAGTCCATGTTCTTACGTTGTTGAATTAATTAAGGAGCGTAAAGATATTACAATTGATGTTATAGCATTTAATATTGATGATGAAGATGATTTGTCGCAGCTTGAATGCACTTCTCTTGTGACAAGCGGTAAATTTTATAATGCCAAAACTGCTGCACAGTTAGCTAAAAGTTTAAACAGTAGTGTGAATAGTGTTAAAAAGGTTGAAGCAAAAATTATTCAAAATCCATAAACTATTTTTTGTAAAAATTTTCTATAATATAATTCTTTTATGGTTATTATTAAGCTAAATTCAGCAAGAAATTGTTTTAGGTATTTGATAAAGGCTTATGGGATAAAAGAAATTTATATTCCATATTATATATGCTCTTGTATTAGACATGTCGCATTTGAAGAAGGTTGTAAGATAAACTTTTATCATATAAATTTAGATTTTACACCGTCTTGTGATTTTTCTAAAAATGCGTATATTTTGTATCCGAATTATTTTGGAGTTTGTTCTAAAATCGTTGAAAATTTAGCTAAAATTTATCCTAATTTGATTGTTGATAACGCTCATTCTTTTTATTCAAAAAATTATGGATTAGCATCTTTTAATTCTTTAAGAAAATTTTTCTCTAAAATTAGAGATGGCGGATTTCTTTATATATCAAAAAAGTTAGTTTTCAATATTGATAGAGATTATTATTCATATATTCCAAAAGAATTGGATTATGATGAAATTTGCACTAATGAGAGAAGAATTGACAATCTTGATATGAAATTGATTTCAAATACAACTGATAATTTATTTAAAAATATTGATATAGATGTTGAAAAAGAAAGAAGAAAAAATTCTTTTCAAAGATATGAAAAAATATATGGTAATTCAAATTGTTTAAAAATTGATATATCTCCTGATGATGTTCCGTTTTGTTATCCGTATTTTGCAAAAAGTAGCGATGATGCAGATAAATTGGTTAATAAATTAAAAAATCAAGGTGTTATAATATATAGATACTGGGATAATCTACCTGAAAGTTATTATGAACGCAATTTTTACAGACGTCTTGTTGCAATTCCGTTATAAATAAAATATTTAATGGCACCCTATATCTTGTTTGTCAATTTTGCCGTCAAAATTGTTATCTATTCCGTCAGAACATGAGCCGATTGAATATTTTCCTTCTGCTCTTACTCCGTGTTGTAGATATCTGTTAGGGATTTTCTTCCACAAGTATTCAAAAAAGCCTTTATAATATCTGGCAAGTCTTTCATCTTCGATTATTAAAACATTTTCATCATTTTTGTTTTCCCCGCTTTTTGAAAAATTCATTGAACCTGCAATTATATATTTATCGTCAATTATCATGCTTTTTGAATGAACTTTTCCTGCATAATTTTCTATTTTTACCGGAATCCCTGAGGTTCTTAATATTTTTACTTTACTTCTTGATGTGTATGTGTTTGTCGCATCTATTATAAGTTTTACATCTACTCCTCTTTTCTTTGCATTAATTAAGGCTTGGGATAATTCATCATGAGTTATTAAAAAGCTTGGAATATAAATATATTTTTTTGAATTATTTACAAGCGGTATAATATTATTTGTTATAATTTTGTCTTTTGGAGAAAAGAGCGGAGTAACTTTGGTTTTATTTAGAATAATTGTTTTATGATTTACTTTTGATTTTGCATTGTGGAATTTGCCTGAAATCATTTGGTTAAATTCTTCTTCGTATATGTTTGCTAAATCTTTTGAATTTACATATATCACACAATTTGTGTTGAAACCAGAAAAGCCTGTGTTTGAAAAGTTCATCGAACCTGTGATTACTTTTTGATTGTCAAAAATTATAAATTTATTGTGCATTAAAATTTTTGGAGTATCGGTTGCAACTTCATCTGCGAGTGAAATTATATCTTCCATATCTTTATAGTAAGGTGTGTTACTTGTATCATAAACAAGTCTTATTTTTACACCTCTTGATTTTGCTTTTATGAGTGCATTTGAAAGTTTAGGAGTTTTATCCCAGCCGTAGAGTGCTATATCAATAGAATTTTTGCTGTTATTTATCTGGGTTAAAATTTCTTGGCAGGCAGGTGATGAACATTGATTATCAGGTTTTAACTTTGTTGTTAAATCGCTTAAATACATTTTTAAGCTGCCGCTTGAAATTATTTGAGGGTATGGAATAATTTTGGTTTTTATATCAAATTTTGTAAATTTTTTATGTTTCTTTGTTTTTGTAATATGACAAAATTTGCAAGGTTTTGCATCATCTGGAATTTGTTTTTCCGGAATTACAATCGCATCATGTGCAATAAGTCCGTATTTACAAGTTAGGGTGTGATACTTGTTGCTTTTGTGATTTAAAATTACAAGTTTAAATTTTTTAGCTTTTGCAAGTTGTTTTTGATAATTCTTGTTGTTATAAGGTTTTCCGTTTACAAAGCCTAATCCTGATTCTAAAAGCTTTTGTCTGTAAGATTGGTTATCAACAATAATATCTGCAAATTTGCAATTTTGATTTTCTTCTTTGCTAAGTTTTAGTTTAACTCGCTTTTCGGATAAAATACTGTCTGCAAAGTTGTCTGTAATATAGCCAAGTTTTATTGCATCTTCAGCTGTTAAATTTAATTTTTTCGCTAATTCTTCTTGGTTTACTTTTAAATCTGATGTGAATGTTTGAACATTTTGAATACAAATTGTTTCGTCACTATCAGATATGCTGTTGCCGTTTAAATCAACTTCGATTGTATTTGGTGTAATGATATTTAAAATAGCATTATCTGATTTTCTGATAATTTCAAATGACGCAAATGCTATAAATATGCATATAACAAATATAATTGTAAAAATCTTTTTAAATTGCATATTTAAACGTCCTGCTATTAAATTATTTTGAGATAAGGCAAGTTCCTTTTTATAGTTTGTCATTTCAAATCCAAGTCTTGAAATTTTGTCTTTTAGAGCTTTATTTTGCGTAATTAAAAATTCTGTATAATGCTGATTTTTATTAGCTGTTGCATAGTGACACGGGTGAATTAGAGCTTCTGCAACACAATCTTCTTCCAAAGCCTTCAATCCGTATTCAATTGTCATATTATCCATAAGACCTGTATAGCCGACTCCTATAAGATAATCATTTGTTTTTAGTCCGTATTCTTTTGCGACAGGTTTATTTATTGATGTGAAGTAATTTAAAAGAATAATTTTTAAAATATTTGGCGGGTATTTAAAATTAAGATGTTTTTTTAGGCTTGGAACAAAATACATTTCTTCATGCTGAGTTCTTATATATGGAATATTGTATTCTTTTGCAAGCTTTGCCGTTAGTTTAAATAAATTCGGTATTGCATGTGTATGAACATGTGAATCAATATGATCAACTTTTGTGTAATTCATAACTGTTTCAATCTGAGTTCTGAATTCAAATTCAACTTGATTTAAAAATTCTTGGTTATGAGATTTTAAAAGAAGCTGGATAAAACCGTTATTAAATTTGCCGCGTTTGTTAGTCAACATTGGAGCTTTTGTTAAAGAACGACCTTCAATAATATTAAGGTGTATGCCAATTCCTAAATTTGGACATTCCGGAATAATCTCATTAACGGCAGCATTGAAAGCTTTTCCGTTTGCACAAAGGCTTGCGCTTGTTAAAAATCCGTTGTGGTATCCGTCTAAAACAGCTCTGTTAAAAGCTTTTGACATTCCAAAATCATCTGCATTTAAAATAAATTTTTTGTTAACCATATAATAAAAAATCCTTGCTTTAATATTATATATATTATAGTATAAAGTTATACTTTTTTGCAAATTTAGAGAGAGGATTTATGGATAAACCTACTTTAGCAATTATTGTTCCGTGTTATAATGAGGAACTTTGTCTTGATAAAACTTGTTCAACACTTTTGACTTTGTTAGATTCATTGGTTGAAAAAAACAAGATTAGTGATAACAGTTTTCTTTATCTTGTTGATGATGGATCAGTTGATGGAACATGGAGAATTATTGCGGATTTTCACAACAAAGATAATAGAGTTAAAGCTTTAAAATTTGTAAGAAATTTTGGTAATCAAAAGGCTTTGATTGCAGGGCTTGAAAGTGTCAGAAATATCGGATGTGATTGCTGCGTATCTATTGATGCAGATTTGCAACAAGATGAAAATGCTATTGAAAAGTTTATTGATGAATATATACATGGCGCTGATATTGTTTGCGGTATAAGAAATGACAGAAAAACAGATTCTTTCTTTAAAAAAATTACTGCATTAATGTTTTATAAAACTATGAATATTTTGGGTGCAAAAATACCGCCAAACCATTCTGATTTCAGGTTAGTAAGTAAAAAAGTCTTGGATATTATGGAATTATATCCTGAAAAATATCTTTTCTTAAGAGGCTTTTTTAATGAATTAGGATTGAAAACAGCTTTTGTAAATTTTGATGTAAAACCTCGTTTTGCCGGAAAATCAAAATATAATTTTATGTCATTGATGGCTTTGGCATTAAACGGTATAACATCATACAGTGTTGTGCCTTTAAGATTTGTTGCTGTTTTAGGCTTTTTTATGGCATTTTTTGGATTTATTGTCGGTGTAGAAACAGTTATAGAAAAGATATTTTGGCATAATTCGCCAAACGGTTGGGCAACAACAATAATTTTGTTGTGTGTGTTTGGCGGAATTCAGCTTTTCTGCTTGGGTTTAATTGGCGAATACGTTGGTCAGGTATTCAGAGAAGTTAAATCAAGACCAAGATACATAAAAGATATAGAATTAAAATAAAAAACCGTGCCACTGTCTATCGAATTCGTTAAATAAAGTCTTTAAATATATCATCTCTTTTTAATCCCAAAACACCCGCAAGGATTGTCTTAGTGCTGCTGTGTTTCCACCCTGACACGGTTCGACAGCT
>ERZ779981.913-NODE-913-length-12423-cov-6.25606_pt1 | contig 12423 bp, 5 predicted proteins | sample MGYA00511182_ERZ779981 | MGnify/ENA primary metagenome ERZ779981 (study PRJEB29588, sample SAMEA2149539) | human gut metagenome | biome: human gut; feature: human-associated habitat; material: faeces | place: Denmark | collected 2008/2010 ... | reverse complement strand
AACCGGGACATCGGCTTCGTATGGCTCGTGCTGCTGGGACAGTTGACGCTGACGGTAAGCCGCACGGCGCTCGACTTCATACGCCGCTGGCTGCTGCTGCACATAAGCATGAGGGTGAACATATCGTTGGTGAGCGACTTCTTCATAAAACTGCTGAAGCTGCCGATGTCGTTCTTTGACACGAAGCTGATGGGCGACCTGATGCAGAGGATGAACGACCACACGAGGGTTAACAGCTTCCTGACGGGACAGACGCTCGGTGTGGCGTTCTCCATGCTCAGCCTCGTGGTGTTCGGCGCTGTACTGCTGATGTATAACGTTGTGATATTTGCCATATTCGTGGCGGGCAGCGTGATTTACGCAATGTGGATAACGGCGTTCCTGAGACGGCGCAAGGTGCTTGACTACGAACTGTTCGAGCAGCAGGCAATAAACAACAACAAGACCTACGAGTTTATCACCTCAATGCAGGAGATAAAGCTGCAGGACTGCCGAAGGCGCCGCCGCTGGGAATGGGAGGACACGCAGGCCGACCTGTTCAACGTGCAGATGAAGAGCCTGAAGCTGCAACAGACAGAGGAGGCAGGCAGCATATTCATCAACGAACTGAAGAACATCGTGATAACCGTGGTGTCGGCAACTGCGGTAATCCATGGTGACCTGACTTTGGGTATGATGCTGGCCGTGCAGTATATCATCGGACAACTTAATGCCCCTGTGGAACAGCTGATGAGTTTCTTATATTCGCTGCAGGACGTGAAGATAAGCCTTGAACGCATCAACGAGATTCACAAAGCCCCGGACGAGAACGCCGTAGGACATGACCTTGTTCCACGCCCCGGCCCGATGACGATAAGGATTGAACACATCAGCTTCAAGTATGACCCGCATTCACCGCACAAGACCATTGACGACGTGAGCATCGAGATACCGAGAGGAAAAGTGACGGCCATCGTCGGAGCTTCAGGCAGCGGAAAGACTACATTAATAAAGCTGATGCTGGGCTATTACCCCGTAGGCGAGGGACGGATAACCATAGGCGGAACGGACATCGCAAGGCTGAACCTCGACGCCTGGCGCAGGCGGTGCGGCGTGGTGATGCAGGAAGGTGTGATATTCTCGGAACCGATAGCGAGGAACATAGCCGTTGACGACAGCGACATTGACACGGAACGCATGGCGAAAGCCGCTGAGACGGCATGTATCAAGGACTACATCATGAACCTGCCCCTGAAGTTTGACACGAAGATAGGACATGACGGCAACGGACTGAGCCAAGGGCAAAAGCAGCGGATACTGATAGCAAGGGCTGTGTACAAAAATCCTGACTTCATCTTCCTTGACGAAGCCACTAACTCTCTCGATGCGAATAACGAGCGCATGATAGTGGACAATCTCGACAAATTTTACAAAGGGCGCACCGTGGTTATAGTGGCTCACAGGCTGAGCACAGTGAAAAACGCCGATCAGATAATAGTGATAGACAAGGGACGTGTGGCAGAGACGGGTACGCATGAAAGTCTTACACGGCAGAAAGGAATGTATTATAAACTGGTGAAAAACCAGTTGGAACTTGGCACCTGACATATTGTGTGTATGCAAGTTTAAAGCAGAGACACATTTAAAATATTTTCAAAATAGCCCGTTGGCGGAATTATTTGTGACCTTTTGCGACAGGCGCTTACGGTTTATCACGTTTCAAGTGCTTTTACTTACGGTTCACGACTACTTCCGGCAAGTATGCAAAAGGCATCCTTTTATCGTGTAAAAGGTGCCCTTTCACAAGACGAAAAGCCATGTCTTGCAGGCTGAAAAGACACTGTTTGAAACAGTAACTATCGTCATGCCACTAAAAATTATTCGGTCAACGGGGTTTAGATAAGAAATCTACAGGATATAACGACAGACAAAATCAATAATAACAATGGACGGAAAAGACAATATAGAATTGAGAAGTGAGAAGATACGCCACATCATAGGTGAAATACCACCGAAGCTGGTGCGGATGGGTACAGTCATAATAGTCGCTGTTTGCGTGTTGCTGGGGATTTGTCTATGGGCTGTCAAGATAGACGGTGAAAGTTTATTCTCGCTGATATTCAAAGTGAATTTGAATTGAACGTGTTTCACACTGAAAATCCACGATGTTGTCCATGCCTGATTTTCCCGTCATACTTTCCTTCGGCAACATCGCCAACTTCCTTGAGTGTATAGCGATGTTTAATTTCGTCAAAAGGCTGTCGGCTCTCCGCATAGTCGCAAAGCCATTCACCGACAGATTTCCGCTGTCCGACAGTTTCGCCATATTCCTGCATTACGTTCTTGATGTCTGCTGCTTCGGACGGGGCAACGCCCAGCCCCTCGGGAGAGCCCACAACTTCGGAGCTTGCCGGAGAAGTTATAGTGAGCTATATCTGGGCAAGCCCAGTCAGTCAACGCAACGACAACGGAGTACCGCTGAAAACCTGTGCTGTGCGCCCGTCAATTCCGTCAGCCTGTATTGGGACCATCCACGCCGCCAACCGTGCCGTCCTGCGCCTCTTTCAGGCTTCCTGTGGATTTATTGCCATGTAGTCATTTGCCGTCTGCGATATGCTGATTTCCTGTTTTGTATTCTGCATCCTGACTGCCGGATGCCACGGGCGAGCAAAGGGAAGAAGAAAGGGCGGCTGCTCCGCCTGTAATGCCGTCCGTATCATGCCTTGCGCATTGGCAGTCGTCAGGTACGGTACACGGCTTATCCTCCAACGGCATATCAGAGCATGGTGTCCGCACTCCGCCTGTCTGTCCTTTGGGAACAGCCGCAGGCCTGACATAATGGGGATTGGTCAGGAGGACACCAGTACTTACTTTTTCGAGCACCAGTATTCTTTCCGGTTTAGATGCCGAAAAGAGGAGAGAAGAAGGCGACTGGCAACCGGATGAGAGTCATCCGGAAAGGTGGACGGTAAAGGAAACGGATAGATTTTTATTTACACTCGATACAACGGGAAGATTGGCGATGATGCCTGTCGACCGATAAAAACGGGATCTCTCAGAAGGGAGAATTGCCAAGAATGCCGGCCCGGTCGGGGTCGTGGGTGTGACGGCAAGAAGACTAAATAGGACGTCAAATGATCGGGGATCTCCGTATGATTGTCGGACCATCAACGGTGGAAGCGCAGCGGACGGTATCAAAACAGGGTGACGGGCGGGTCCGGCAAGGGAATTGAAGGCGTCGGACAAGCCAATGAAATGGCATCCATACCGTCATAATATGTCAAATACTTTCCCTGTAAATTGATCCCGGACATTAAGGGCTATTGTAACGTAAATACGGATATTAAAGAAATTAAGGACCTGTCGCACCGGCAAACGACTTATTGAAATGTATCATATCCACTGTTTTTTATTGTCAGCCTCTAACATAAGCCTGCCATACCGGCTTCACATTTCCCACGTTTTGCTTGCTTTTCTCACGTTTTATCATTACATTTGTCCGTTAATATAAAAACCTGATGATATGAAAGAAATAAGATGTCCTAAATGTCAGAGCGTATTTCAGGTCGACGAGGCCGACTACGCTTCTATCGTCAGCCAGGTTAAGAATGCCGAGTTTAACGAAGAACTTAACCGGAGACTGGATGAGGTGAGAAAACAATATGATGCTGAGCTGAAGGCAGACGTGATGAAGTCGGAACGGACGTTCGGACAAAAGCTGTCGGCGAAGGATCTTGAGATCGGGAAAAGGGATACAGAGATAGAAAGGCTGAAGGCTCAGATAGACAGTATGGCGCAGGCTAAGGCGCTCGAACTGGCTGACCTGATGAACAAAAAGAACCAGGAGATATCAGAACTGAAAGCGAAGTTGGAAAGCACCGCGCAGGCCAAGGCATTAGAGCTGGCTGACGAAATGAGCAAGAAAGACCAGAAGATCTCGGAACTGAAAGCAAAAATCGAGAGTACGGCACAGGCCAAGGCGCTGGAACTGGCCGGCGAGATGAGCAAGAAGAATCAAGAGATCTTGGAGCTGAAAGCGAAGATTGCGAGCTTGACGCAGGCCAATGCGCTCGAATTGGCGGGTGAGCTGGCCAAGAAAGACAAGGAGATCTCGGAACTAAGATCCACCATCGCCCAAAGCAAGGACGCCTGTCAGATAGCCGTGCTGGAGGAACAGCGTAAGTCGCAGGACGCGCTGAAGGAGAAAGACAACAAGATCGTTGAGCTTACGGGTATGGTCACCCTGCAGAAGAATGAGGCCGCACTGCGCGAGAACAGCATAAAGGAGTCGTATGAGATGCAGCTGAAACAGAAGCAGGAAGAGGTTGACTACTACAAAGACCTGAAGACAAGGATGTCGACAAAGATGGTGGGCGAGACTCTCGAAATACATTGCAGCACGGAGTTCAACCGCATGCGTCCCCTCTTCCCCAATGCCTACTTTGAGAAAGACAACGACGCATCAGGCGGCAGCAAGGGCGACTTCATATTCCGCGACTATGAGGACGGCTTCGAATATATCTCCATTATGTTCGAGATGAAAAACGAAATGGATCAGACAGCGACCAAACATAAGAACGAAGACTTCCTGAAAAAACTCGATGACGACCGCAGAGCCAAGAAATGCGAGTTTGCCGTGCTTGTATCGATGCTCGAACCTGAAAGCGAGCTGTACAACACGGGCATCGTAGACATGTCGCACCGCTATCCGAAGATGTACGTCATACGCCCCCAGTTCTTCATTCCGCTGATAACGCTGCTTGTGCAGACATCAAAGAAGAGCATAGAATATCAGCGTGAGCTGGCCATCGCGCGTAGCCAGTCGGTAGATGTGACTAACTTTGAGAGCCGCCTCAACGACTTCAAGGAGAAGTTTGCCAACAACTACCGCCTTGCGAGCGAGAAGTTCAAGACGGCCATCGACGAGATAGACAAGTCGATCACTCACCTGCAAAAGATAAAGGAGGCCCTGGTAGGATCGGAGCGCAATCTTCGTCTGGCCAACGACAAGGCTGACGGACTGACGATAAAGAAACTTACATACAACAACCCGACAATGAAAGAGAAATTTAAGGAGGCACGGGCTGTTGAGCAGAATGAAGAGGAATAAGCCGCTTGGTGATATCTATCGGTAGGGTAAATAGAACTGTGTCAAGGCTTTGCTCTTTATATTTTTAACCTCAGACGGGTAACGGCACGGCCACCGTCATCCTTTACCTTGTAGTGGATGGCGTCAAGCCCGCAAATGGCATAGACCGGATCCTGGGAACATGACTTCCTTTCCTGGATTTCAGACAGCACACGGTCCGTCATCACGCTGATGGTCCCGGCTGACAGTCTGGTATTGAACTCACGCTCAAAGTAACAGCTGATCTCGCGGATGCTGATGCCAAAGGCATTCATACCGATAATTTGGTCGGCCATACCTTCGGCAAGGACTGTTACTGTCCGAGGCGAAAGGCTACCGTCACGATCGCGGGAAACTTGATACTGACCTCACCATATCTGAGTCAGAACCGTCTTGGACATCTTTCCGTTACGGCGGTTGCCTGGCTCACGGGACGCTTCACCCAGAAAAGCGTCCTTCTCACCTTCAGAGGGTGTGTCAAAACCAAAAAGACTACTCCCATAGATTACAGATTGTAACTATAATACATAAAAAGGGCCGTATCATTACTCAACACAGAGCTTGGTACGACCCTTTCTTTTGTCTTTAAGGATGCTCAAATTCCAAATTATCTGTTCATTTTTTCAGAAAATGAGTTTTGACACTCCCTTCATATTGGGGATATTTTTCCGTCTCTTAACAGATTCCCCCTCTATTACCCCAATTTGGGAACAAATAAATTACTGCAAAATCAATTTATACTGATATACAGTTATTAATCTTGTTAGTTTTGTATTATAGCTAGAGTGGCGTACTTCATTTTAACTATCGGATGGAGGGGTCTTAAAACAGCAATCCCCTTTATCATTATGCAGACTTATCGGCTCACCTGATAAATAAGACCCTATTTAAACATCATCGGAAGTATGATATATGCCCACAGATTATTGAGGGCATGAAACATGCAAACTTGGATATAATTACTTAGATTTCAGCTCTTTCTCAATTTCTTCAATCGTAGGCAACCTACCTCGGAAATCTTTCGGTAGAGCTTGTCCTAATTCATAATCGGAAATTCCGATAGGCTTCTGAATATCACGCAAGGCATATTCTGCTTTGATACGGTCTTTACTCTTGCAAAGCAACAGTCCGATAGTCCGGTTGTCCCCCTCTCGGCAAAGAATATCATCTACGGCAGAGCAGTAGAAATTCAGTTTGCCGATATATTCTGGTATAAACTCCGTATCTTTCAATTCAATCACCAGATAGCGGTGCAGAAAGGTATTATACATTAATATGTCAATATAATAATCATCACCTGACACCGTTATGTGATATTGCCGTCCCATGAAAGCAAAGCCTGCCCCCATTTCTACAAGGAATTTTTCCACATGCTTCACCAAACCGATTTCCACGTCACGCTCATTGTATTGCTCTGTGAAAGTCAACATATCAAATATATATGGGTCTTTGAGCATTGATTTCACATCATTTGCTTCCGGAACAGGCAGCGTTTCAGTGAAGTTGTTAGCCAACGCTCCATGCTTGCCATAATCATCAAGTTTGATGGCTTCTTGCAGATAGCGTGTCGTCCAGTGATTGCTAATGCTCTGCACCATATACCAATAGCGTGCACGAATATCTTTAACCTGTTTTATCAATACAAGATTGTGCGTCCAATCCAAATACTTGATAGGAAGGGTGAAATTATATTCTTCCAATTGCGAAATCACTGATTTCGCAATTGGAGAAACACCCCTTTTTACCATCGTAAGCTCTTGATTGTATTCGTTGAAGAACTGCACCATATATTGCATATTGCGTACAGTAAATCCTTTTATTTCGGAATAATCGTTCTTCAAATCCGCTGCAAGCCGTTGCAAGGTTTTCTTTCCCCAACCGTCTGCATCCTGACTTTGCTGCAACATACCGCCAATATCCCAATACATCCTAAGCATTTCTTCATTGGCAGCATAAATCGCCCGTTGTTGGGCTATCAGTACCCGTTGCTTGATCTTACGAAGTAATGCCGCATAACCACGAAAGTTATCTGACATATTATCAACTGTTTGTTTATCTGTACTTTTAGCCATTGTCATCTTTGATATATTCACAAAGTTGCGTTTTCTATTCGATTATACGGTAGAGTTTCACATAGTGTGTCTGAATCAAGTCAGCTTTAGGAGTGATAAGGCGAAGTTAATGAATAATTTTATATCTTATGTCAAGATCATTACTTTTTTGTTTATCCGGCCAATAAAACGGACCCTGCCGAGCCGTTCTTCAGCAATATGGTAATTCCCATATTGACAGCCAAAGGGGTTCAGGCGTCGTTATGACGGCGGTTCCTTTCTCGAGTCAGGCCAGTCTCCCCCATAACGGTCAATGCCTCGAAGCATCATTCCTTCACACATTGAAAACGTCGTGGCAATGATGCTTCGGAGCCAATGATCATAATCGAGGGATGGACGGGCCAAAACATCATTTTGGTCCGCTTTACATTTTATGTTTCAATATTTCCTAATCTACAAGTCCTTGAAGACGGAAGCAAGCCTGACCGCAGCTTACAGAACACGCACGGTTACAAACAGCCGAGCAACGCAGACTTGACCGCTTCTTGACGGGCCACAAGAACCTCGCGGCGCTACACGACGCACCTAACCTCCAAGGACAAGCGTCAGAGACTCCTTGTTGAGGACTGAGGATTCGTCTGTCAGAACAGATTTCAACCGATTATTTATTTCCATAAATTAAGTCATTAAAATGAGCCTACTCCATAGGCCTCGTGTCAAAACATCCTGAATGCTGAGACAAAAATATAACGAGTTTCGGAAACCAAATAATCTTTCCCGGATATTTAAAATATATTAGTCTGCATTGCACGTGATTATATCTATAATGAAAAAAAAGAATCTATATGCTACTCTAAAAGATCATATTGAAAGCCCTGCCTTATGAAAGCGACTGGAAGAATCCCTTGATAGAGGCCATAAACGGCGTGAGCTGTCTGGGCTGCCTCAATCCGTTCCACATCGTCCGGCTCAGGCTATAAGCAATGGTCAGGCGTCTCTTGGCCCGTGAGATGGCGACATAGAAGAGTCGGGCATCCTCGCTCTCCCTGTCTGGCTGTCCCTTATCAAAGTAATTAGGATAACGGCCGTCGCAAGCATCGTAGACGATCACGTGATCGAACTCCAATCCCTTGGCCTTATGCACCGTCGTGACAAAGATCCTGTCATTCACGGTGCTGCTCCCACAGAGATCCGCCTCCTTCAGCGTGCTGATCTCCACAAGATGGGCACTCATCTGCTGTGCCAGCGTCGGCTCGGCCATCTCTCCGATCAGATCATTGTCGAGGAACCGGAGGAAATATTCCAGCTTGTCGATCCTTCCGATCCATCCTGCCTCCACCATACTATCGTGGACCTGACAAAACGCATCCGAGAGGAGGGTCTCCGGCCGGCTGCCTTCCGTCCGTACCCTGTACATCTGCTCCTTCCACTGCCGGTAAAGGCCGGCATACTGGTCGCGTAGCTTCTTCAGCTGTTTCTGTCGCAGCGGTTCATTGACGAACTCTACCTGCCGGGGAATAATCTCCACAGCCTTGCGGTAGAGATACCCTACAAGGCTGCGCGTGGCGTCCACATCAGCATCGGCCAAGTGGGAATTCTCGCCTTCGAGATGCAACACATCGAGCAAATGCTTCAGCTTATAGTTGCTCAACCCCGGCACGAGCAAGCGAGCCAGTTTCAGAGAGTCAAGATAAGAGGGATGCGCCGCCACCCAGTCCTCCCCGGGCAGATAACGGGCCACATTAAAAGCCATGATGTTATAATCGTAATCGGCATTGTGGCCAAGTAAGACACAGCCGCGGGAATAGTCCAGAAAGGCTCTCAGCCCCTCCTGATGTGACACGAGCCGCTGATGCTTCCGTTCCTCTATGATAGGATTGACGATGTCGCCCAACATCTCCGGGATGGGGCGGTCGGTCTCCATATACACAGAGAACTGTGAGCCGGGAACGACAACACCGCCTTTGACCTTCACGGCGGCGATCTGCAGAATGTCGTCCTGCGTCACATCCAGTCCTGTCGTCTCCGTGTCGAAGATCACCATTTCCCGTTCCGCATATTCTGTCGCGAAGCGCTGGACATAAGTGGGGGCATCGTACAGGAAGTCGGCAGGCGTCATCCCCCTGACGAGAAGCTTGCGCACCAGGTCCCTCGCAACGGCATACGAGGAGCAGGCCCTCACTCCACGGAGCAGCCTTGACCACGCCATGAAATTGAGATCGTTGTCGAGGACGTTGAAATGGGCCAGCAAGAGTTTCATGTCCGGTGTGGAGAAGAGGTCGACACCCGACACCTTGAAATGAGGTAGGGCCAACTGCGCGAGCGTCCCGCTCAGCGTATCGGCGTCCCTGTTGGACGTGACGATGACAGCCGTCGTCTCTCCAGGGTAACGCTCATACAAGTCGCGGGCCAGCAGGGCCACCTCCCGCTGCTCGGCCACCTCGGTGTCGCAGGCCAGCAGCGTCAGCTCTCCTCCTGTCTTCGCGACCACATTGTCGGGCGACGGCAAGAGCTGGGGATCAATGCCCAACTGCCTCTCCGCATACGTATTATACACATCCAGCAGATAGCTGGGCGAACGGTGGTTGACGCTCAAGTGATGGATATTCCCGGCACAGCGTCTGGCCAGCACTTCGAGCATATTCTGCTTTGCCCCCATGAAAGAGAAGATAGCTTGCTGGTAGTCGCCCAGATACATGAGATGGGCGTCTTCCGGCAATGTCCCTGCCTCCCCTTCCGTGACGCCTGTCAACAGGTCGATGAGAGCCAACTGCAAGGGATTGAGGTCCTGCACCTCATCCACCTGCATCCACTTGTAGGTCGCATGAGCGTTACTCCGCAACCAATCGTAAGTGAACAGGAGCAGGTCCTCAAAGTCGACAAGCCGGTTCTGACGCTTATAGGCCGCATAGGCATGGGCATAACGCATCTTGTAGAGCAGATTGTCGATCGACCGGCGCATGCCGGCCTGATAGCCGTCCATACGGGTGGCATCGCGATAATAGTCCACATGGCCATACACGTCCAGCAGCTTCTCGCGCGTGAACGCCACGCCCTCCACCTTGCAGATATACCGCAACGCCGCGACATCCTCCGATGTCAGCGACTCAGGGTGCATGCGCAATCCCTTGGCATGGCCGTGCTCTATCTGGCTCATCAGATGGGAGAAGAACATGATCTGCTGATAGACCGACTTACGCTTGTAATCGCCCTGCACCTTCAGCTCGTCCTCATTAAGATAACGGGCGAGGATGCTCACCGCATCGTCATCATCGATGATTGAGGTCTCGGCAGAGACGATGCCCTGCTCAAAAAGGAACTTACTGCAAAAACGGTGCACGTTGCCCACATAGAGCCGTCCCACCTCCGGGTCGCTGATGGCCTGCGTGATACGGTCCCTCATGCTGCGTGCCGCCCTGTTGGTAAAGGTCAGACACAGCATGTCCTCATAAGCCACTCCTTCCTCGTGAGCCTTTCGGATCCTCTCCGTCAGGATCTGTGTCTTGCCACAGCCCGGAGGAGCGAGCACGAGATGGCATCCTGCAGGCGCATTGATCACCTGCAACTGTGAGGCGTCGGGCGTCCAGCCCTGTCTGCTATTCCGCTGAATCATAAGTAATTCGTTTCTCACAAAATTAAGACATTCCCTTCAAAAAGGCAAGGATGAACAGTAAAAATTTGGAAAATCCGCCCTTTTAGATTAACTTTGCACGAAAAGATAAAAGCTATGAGCAAAGGAAAGTTAGCCAAGTTCGCTGAAATGGAGACATTCCCCAATGTGTTCCAATATCCGTTTAGTGTCATCAGCCACGAACCATTCGCCATGCAAGGGCATTGGCGCGACGCCTATTTCCACAACTCCAATCCCATCATCCTGGAGCTCGGCTGTGGCAAGGGCGAGTACACCGTCGGTCTGGCCCGCCTCTATCCGGACATCAACTTCGTGGGTGTCGACATCAAGGGAGCCCGCATGTACACCGGTGCCAAGCAGGCACTGGAAGAAGGACTGTCCAACGTAGCCTTCCTCCGTACCAACATCGAGATCATTGACCGCTTCTTCGCTCAGGATGAGGTGCAGGAGATCTGGCTCACGTTCAGTGACCCGCAGATGAAGAATCCGCGCAAGCGCCTCTCCTCCACATATTTCCTCGAGCGCTACCGTCACTTCCTGACCGATGGCGGCAAGGTGCACCTGAAGACCGACTCCAACTTCCTGTTCACCTATACCGGTTATGTGGTGGACGTCAACCACCTGCCCCTGGTCTGCCGTACCGACGATCTCTACCATACGCAGATAGAAGGCATCGATCCCAAGATCCTGACCATCCAGACCTACTACGAGCACATGTGGATGGAACGCGGACTGAACATCCGATACACCCAGTTCCTCCTGCCGCGGGAGGGAGAGCTGACAGAGCCTAACGTGGAGATCCCACTTGACGAATACCGCAGCTACCACCGCTCAAAACGCAGTGGGAAAGACACAGCCATCTAATCATCGAAAAACAAAATATGCGGGTATTGAGTGCTGACTGACATCCACTCAATACCCGCAATCATTTTTAAGGCCGGCTTATCCTTGCCGCAGGCGCGACGCCCGTGCGTCCCTCTCCACGGCAAAGACTCCCTACCCCTCTATTTGATGACCACAGCCTTGATGATCCTCACGTCCTGCAAGGGACGGTCATTGCCGTCGGTCTCCACAAAATCGATGTCGCTCACCACATCCATTCCTTTCACTACCTCGCCAAAGACCGTGTACTGGCCGTCGAGATGCGGCGTGCCGCCACGCAACTGATAATACTCGCGTATCTCAGGGGTCAGCTGCACCTTACCGTCCGTCTGCGCGTTAAGCCGGTCCTGCACCCGGTCTAGGCCGCCGGGCGTGAACACCTGGCCGACCACAATATAGAACTGGCTGCCTGACGAGCGACGCTCCGGGTTCGTCGTGTCCCCCTCGCGTGCTGCCGCCAACGCTCCTTTCTTATGGAAATATTTTGGAAAGACGATCTCTGCCGGAAGGGTGTAGCCGGGATCATAATCGCCCACGGCCGTCCCCGGACCGGCATGGCGCGTAGTGGAATCGCCCGTCTGAATCATAAACTGTGCGATGACGCGGTGCCAGAGGTTACCGTCGTAATAGCCTTCCCTCACCAGCTTCAGGAAATTATCCCGGTGCTTAGGAGTCTCATTGTACAGCTCCACCACGACATCGCCCATCGTCGTCTCCAGAAGCACCTGGTGGCGCACAGCCGACGAGTCGGG
>ERZ779981.911-NODE-911-length-12445-cov-7.12623_pt1 | contig 12445 bp, 9 predicted proteins | sample MGYA00511182_ERZ779981 | MGnify/ENA primary metagenome ERZ779981 (study PRJEB29588, sample SAMEA2149539) | human gut metagenome | biome: human gut; feature: human-associated habitat; material: faeces | place: Denmark | collected 2008/2010 ... | reverse complement strand
CCGAGTTCGCCTCCCGCCATGATCTTGTCCTCTTCGTCTGCGGACGTAAGAGCAGCAACGGCAAGGTGCTCTTCCGGCGCTGCCACGATGTCAATCCCAACAGTTTCATGATCGAATCGGCCTCCGAGATCCTACCGGAATGGCTCCACGGCATCGAAACAGTGGGCATCTGCGGAGCCACCTCTACTCCCAAATGGCTCATGGAAGAATGTCGTGATGCCCTACTGAAAATGGAAGATAAATAAGACGATCTGATAATGCCACGACTATTATGCGACACATAAGACCGCAGAAAAAGTAGTATGCTTTCTACCTTGAATTATATAATGTATATCGTGGCAGGAATGGTCATCGCATCGTACACACAATCTGATGGAGGGAGGGACACACCCGTGCGTCCGCAAATACGCCGGCAGACGATCCCATACCATCAACCCTTACGACATATAAAAAAGACACCGCCTTTGCCGGAGAGGCAAGGCGGTGTCCGTAAAGGAAATGAATGGGATAAGGAACAAGGCGGGTCGGCAGGGATCTGCCTCCCCGCTGTCTGCTACCCTGTTGTGCCAGCACACCATGCGCGGGCATGTGATGCCGCACTCCATGAAACCGTGCCGGCGGCAGCACTGCCGGCATTCAACTTTCCGGTCGCTGACAGAAGCCGACAAGCCGTTTTTTAAGGGACTGCAAGGCCGAGCTATCCCGGCCGCCCCTTGCTTACATTCTGCTCTTCTGAGCCTGGCCGGCTCCCGTGCCTTTATACTTGTTCTTCAAGGCATTGAACTTATATCTCACAGACAGCGTCACCGTGCTGGTGGAGAACTCATTATAGTAGGTCTCAAACATCGGGCCCGTGTGCAGTCTGCTGTAGCTGTCATTCGTCCCCAGAAGGTCATAGACGTCCAGCTGCAGTATCAGGCTTTTGTGAAGCAGCGCCTTGTAAAAGGACAGGTCAAGATCATGGGCAGCCCGTACGATCTGTACGTTTCCCATATTACCCTTCGACTGGAACGAATAGGTCACTGTCGCTGTCAGCCAGCTGAAGTCGAAGATATTTGCGATGCTGCATGACACCGAGGGCTTGTTGATGGATGAGGCCGGGGTGCCATAGCTCTCCACGGGATAGTCCCACTGCTTGTACAACATGCAACTGACGCGCGGATGCCATATTCCTATGGTGGGCGAAGCCGACAGCTGCAGTCTCATGTTGTTGTAGTCGCCCGCGTTCTCGTATATGGCCAGTACGGCATTAGGCTTATCCTTATACAGCTGGCGCATGCTGCAGATCTCATCCGTGACCCGTGAGAACATGCCGGAGAAGTACAGCCATTTCCAGCTTACCGACAGGCCCAGATTGCGGCTTATCGAAGGGTCAAGGAAGGGGTTGCCCGACTCATAGGTATATCTGTTATCATACACGACACCGTCGCGGAGCTGGTAATAAGAAGGACGGTAGATGTCTGAGGCGTAGGTCAACTGAAAGTTCACCTTGTGTATGGGCCAGGACAGGGAAGCCGACGGGAACCATTCGGAATAGTTCTTGCTTTGGGCCTTCTGCAACACGGAATGGTCATAGTACTTAAAATCAACGTTCTCATATCTCAGACCGGCCTGGAAGGACAGCTTGCCAAATTTTCTCGTATAGTCCAGGAACATGGAGCCCATGCCCTCCTTGATCAGGCTCTGCTCTCCGTCAACCACATCCTGTGGCACCACGGTATAGTCGCTGTTGCGTCTGACATACGAATATTCCAGTCCATACGACAGGCGGCCTTTCCACACGGGGGCGTCAAGGACGAGCTTTCCGGCCAGCATGCGCGACAGGTCCGTCCGCGAGGTATTTACGTTTTGCTTGTCAGTCTCTCCTGAGCTCAGGGTGGTCATGTCGTTCGTCGACATGTCCTCATTATTCTTGTTCCAAAGGAAGTCGCCGTTGAAGTCAACGCCGAACACTCCTATCTTGCCGAGATAGTAGACATTGCCCGACCATATTCCGGAATGGCCGCGAGAGGTATAGTCGCTTGTCAAGTTCTCTTCGGTAACGTCGTCCGTGAGCACCGATCCGTAGACGGTGCCATTTCCCTTGAGCCTGAGGGTCCCGTCATAACTTACAGAGGCTCCCAGGGACGACTCGTCGTCAAGCGCGTAGTCGACGGACAGCTTGCCATAGGGACGGGTCTTGGAGCGGCTCTGGACGCCATTGTTGCGAACCTCCATCTTGTTGTCCAGATGTGCGACCTCCGCAAGGTACTTGTCGTCCGGCCATTGGGTGTATGCACCATACAGCTGGCCGTTGAAGTCCCACTTGCCGGTGTGATAGCCGGCCAATATGTTTTGCATGAAGCTCGGACGTCCCTTCTCGTTCACCACGAACGTGGATTTGGAGTCCAGGGCAAAGCCCTCGCTGTTTTTCCTGGTCGTTATCTTGATGACGCTCGTCACGTTCGCATTGTATTTGGCGCCGGGATTGGTAATCACCTCTACTTTCTTGATGGCATCCGGCTGTAATGTCGCTATCTCATTTTCGTTGCGGACAAGCCGGCCGTTGATATAGACAATGGGCTTGCCCCTTCCAAGCACGTTCAGTGACTCGCCCTTCACCTCTATTCCGGGGACGAGGCTCAGCAGATGGTATGCGTCAGAGGACTTCTCAAGGATTGAGCCGGCCACGTTGGTGACCATTCCCTCCGAGGACAGCTCGTACTGGGGACGCTGCGCCTTGATGACGACCTCATTCAACAGGGTCACATCCTGGCTCAACGTTATCATATTGGTGGTATCGCTTGTGAGGGTGACTTCCTTGGAGACATATCCGACGGATGATATCCTCACGACCGGATTCTCCTTGTCCGACTGAAGCTTGAAATCGCCGTTGATGTCGCACACCGTACCGTGCACGCCGGAGGAATCGCCGGTCTCTGCATAGACGTTCGCAAATTCTACGGGCTCATTGTTGGCATTCGACACATGGCCTTTATACACATGCTGACCGTATGCCTCCATGCTCAAGAACACAATAAACAAAGTTATAAAAAAACTTTTCATATTCATAGAAATAATTTTTCTCACTTACAATTGCGGTATGCGGAACCAAGCCCCGTAATCAATACGAAATCTCGCAGTATAGCCGTGCCGGTTTCCGACTGATTTGATTCTGCTTGATGCGCTGATGGTTATCCTGATCCTTGATGTCTTTCGATCTGACAGTGTCGAGTAAGCGTAAGACAACTTCATAAAAAAGCCGGTAAGAATCGGTCGGATGACAGGACATACATCCACGATACAAATATCGTCTCCTGATGACTTTATCTTTTTGCCAAGACAAAAGTACAAAAAAAACATAAAAGTACAAAAAAACTATGAAAATATAACCAAAAATTTTACTTCACTTTACTTCACATATTTATTATATCCTGATTTCCAACATATTACACGCGCAATTCCAACATTAGTCAGAAGGCACACCCCGCCCGGACAATGGTGTGCCGAATGTAGAAATACCTCATAATGCGTCTGAAAATATCTCAGACGATGGTCCCCGACCATCAGCCCTTACGACATATAAAAGCACCCATCGCCTTGCCGGAGAGGCTAGCGGTGGGGTAAGATAATAGGTGGGATGGGCAATGAAGTGAACATAACCAACACAACTGGGCTCCAGACTGCACCAACGGGCGGACTTGCAGCCACCGGCATAGCACAGTCGGCTGTTCTCCTATTAACATACCGTTGAGGCATTCGTGTTCGCCGTTCGTCCGGCACATATTTACCAGATTCTATCACCCGGCAGTATCCGTACTCCGCATATTTTCCACACCTTTCACGTTTCTTCTTTCCGTCATCTCCACCACACAGAAAGAACCCTGAACACTAATGCAATGGCAGTATGAGTCAGGACAAGTTACACCTTCATTCCTCATCAGCACAACGGGCGGTGTACCGTTCCTTTTTCAAGAGACAGTACACAACCTGTATATTTCTAATTAAGATCTTATTCATATCCTTTTATAAAAGGAATAGGGTAAATGCTTATTAATAATAGCTAATAGTCCCCACCTTTTGGTGACATACGCCCTTGAACGCTTTTGCTTGATCGCATGTATTATTTGCTCTACTACCTTTTCTACAGGCATGACCCAAAATAGATTGTCACCCTTTGCCATTCTTGTATTGACAAGTCCAGGACGAATATCTGTAATATGAATGATATTTCCACCTTTATAAGCTTTCTTGCATAAAGCTTCCAAATAATTGATCTGATAGGCTTTTGAAGCGCTATATGCAGGCGCCTGTGGTTCTCCGCGCAATCCACCAATGGAAGAAATAGCCACAAGATGGCCAAAACCTTGCCGTAACAGAATATTATAAAAAGAATCCATCACATAAGTCCAACCTATAACATTAGTGTATAATGTAGGACTTTCAATAGCAAAATCTAAATTCGGATTAAGTTCGCCTACTCCAGAACACACAATTACTAGATCTATTACTGCCAGTTTTGACTGGAAATACTTGATTGCAGATGTTACTTCATCTAACTGCGTGATGTCGGCAGGAAATGCCATGACATTTGAATTATAGTGTTCCTCCAATTGCTTCAATAAACTCATTCTGCGGCCAATCACTCCGATTCTATTCCCGGGGGCTACATACTTTTTCAACAAACCTTTACCTATGCCTGATGTGGCTCCTACAATAATAATATTCATACTTTTTTTACGCAAAGATATGAAAATACTATCTATATTTCCTACAATATCAACTGCCACATCATTCTATAATATCATCTCTCAACTTAGATTGAGAAATTTCCTATCTATTGCTCGGAAAATGTGATGTCATGACGAATCTTACTGATCGTATTAGGATGTAGTTTCAAATATGAGGAAATATCTTTTAAGGATAATTGCTGAACTACCTGCGGGCAACGATTTAACAGATGCTCGTAACGTCCACGTGCATCAAGTCTATAAAAATTAAGATGATTAGAATATATCTGTCTGAAAAGGCCCTCCATTATTTTCATTCCATATTGAAGTGACTTTATATTTTCATTAAACATGCGATATATCTCTGCACCTTCTACAATATAGACTTTAGATGCCATACTCGCTTTTATCATAAGTTCAGACGTCAATCCATACAAACAATTTGGATAATCTCCTACAAACTCATCAGCAAAAGCGAAACCGGTAATATAATCTTTATCTTCCTTTTCATTATGAACAATATACTTAAAACAACCTTTCTCTATATATCCGATACGATGGGAAGCCTCTCCCAAACGTTCAAACAATTCTCCACGTTTAAAAATCCGTATCGCTCCATTTTCAATACAGTATTGTTGCAGAAACTCGAAATTAATCCCTTCCTTATATGAATTCAATTGAGACTTCATAACGTCATTAATTCTCTATGTTTTATTCTTAAAGTAATACATCAGTTATATACAAAGATCGTAATTAATTTCTGAATTAACAAGTAATAAAACTTAAATTTCCTCCTAATTCCCCATTTTGTACGGCAGAGATGGCAATAAAAGAGTATAAGAGGCCTATCTTTTATTATACATAATTTCATATTCGGCAAGAAAGTTCGGTACACGTAAAATAATTATTCTAAATCGCTTGTTCCTTTCATTATTTAGTTATATATTTGTAACTGAAAATCCAATAACTACCGTTTAAAATTATTGAAGGAACCAATCACACATTTACAATTATATTTATGAAACACCTATTATTAATGACCACCCTATTAGCAGGCTTTGCCACACTGTGTCAGGCAAAACGTACTACTGCCGTGTATCAAGTGACCCCGCAGCCTCGCACAATGGGTACAGTAAAAGCTAATCCCTATCAGCTCACGAGCTCCACAGCCATCATCGTGAAAGATGCTGCCCTAAATAACGAAGCGGGTTTCCTGCGCCAGTATGTAAAGGAACAGACCGGCATCACGCTTGCCGACAAAGGCAAAGGTATCACGCTCAAGCTCAATAAGAAGATTAAAGGAAAAGAAGACTACACGCTGAAGGTGCGTGCCAACGGTGTGACCATCGAGGCTTCCACACCTGCAGGTATCTTCTATGGCGTGCAGTTCCTCCGCAAGTCACTTCCCATCGAACAGTCCGACACCGTCAGCATCCCTGCCGTTGATGTGACTGATGGCCCCCGCTACCACTACCGTGGCATGGAGCTTGACTGCGGCCGTCACTTCTTCCCTGTAGAAACCGTGAAGAAATTCCTCGACGTGCTGGCACTTCACAATATGAATACTTTCCATTGGCATCTCACCGAGGATCAGGGATGGCGTATGCCCGTTCCCGGATGGCCCCGTCTGACGGAAGTAGGAGCATACCGCGACCAGACCGTGATCGGTCAGAACGCCGGCATTTTTGACGGCCAGCTACACCCGTCAGGAGATGGAAGACGTCGTTGCCTATGCGGCCAAGCTCCATATCACTGTAATCCCCGAAATCGATATGCCCGGCCATATGCTTTCAGCCCTTGCCTCCTATCCCGAGCTGGGTTGCACCGGTGGCCCATACAAGGTAGGACAGCAGTGGGGTGTCTTCGACGACATTCTCTGCGCCGGCAAGGAGAGTACCTTCAAATTTGTCGAGGATGTGCTCGATGAGGTGATGGCCATCTTCCCCTCTACCTATATTCATCTGGGCGGTGATGAGGCCCCCAAAACACGTTGGCAAAAATGTCCGCTCTGCCAGAAGCGTATTGCTGACGAGCATCTCACGGCCAAGAACGGTCATTCCAAGGAAGATGCCCTGCAAGGCTATTTCATGTCCAGAATGGAGAAATACCTGGCTAAGCACGGACGTAAGATGATCGGTTGGGATGAGATCCTCGAAGGCGATGTCGACACCTCTGCCTGCATCATGAGCTGGCGTGGCATGGAAGGCGGTCTCATTGCTTCAAAGAAAGGACACGATGTCATCATGACACCGGGTGACTACTGCTATATTGATCACTACCAGTTGAAAAACAGCCCCGTCCTCAATATCGGCGGCTACCTTCCTCTAAGCAAAGTATACTCTTTTGAACCCGCTCCCGACAGTTTGCCACAATCAGCGAAAGACCACATCATCGGTGCGCAGGCCAACTTGTGGACTGAATATGTGTATGCCCCTGAGATGGCTTTCTATCAGGCACTGCCCCGACTGGCAGCTCTCTGCGAGGTAACATGGACACCGGCAGCAGACAAGAATTATGACAACTTCCTTGAGCGTCTGCCTCTCTTGGAGAAATTCTATAAACTGCTGGGCGTCAAATACTGCAAGACCATAGAATAGGAGCGATCTCCTATTCTATGTTAAATTTGCAAAAGAAAACCGGTAAAACTTGCGACATGTCATATTTTTACATATATTTGTTGTGAGTTATGACTGGTTATATAAAAACTAAAAATTATGAGGAGGATCGATTATGAAAAGGTTAGTAAACTATGACGAGCTAAGCGCTAAAGATGTAAAATTAGTAGCTTACTATGATAACGTAGAAGTCCACACAGACAACAAGGACACTCCGTCGATTTGGTACAGTTGATTACTATTAAGCACTATACAGGCCGACTTCGTTTTCTTCTGATAACTGTTGTCGGCCTGTTATCCATCTTATCGCTGCCGGTTCATGCCCGGGTATGGTCGGCCGATGATATTCCGATGGTTCATCTTCAAGATGCGCGCCGTTACGTGTGCAATCCTGACAATGAGGTATCGGCAGGTGCTTTAATGCGCTCCGACAGCCTGCTCTATCAGCTTCACCACAATTGTGGCATACAGACAGTATTCATCGTTGTAGGCAATGTGAAAGACGGGGACTGTTTCCGCATGGCCCAAGACGTGGGCAATCGCTATGGTGTAGGTACGAAAAAAGAACGTCGTGGACTGATTATTGTCCTCGCCGTCAATGACCGACGCTATTTCATCGCCCCCGGCAAGGGATTGGAGGGCGATCTCACCGATATAGAATGTCACGACATTGGCGAGCAATGCATTGTCAAGAACATGAAAGAGAATAAAGTCGATGAAGCTGTTGTCTCTACATGTCAGGCCTTGCTCAACAAATTCAAAACCGGCAAAACAGGCCTCAACCAAAGAGAAAGCGTAGAAGACGATACGAACCCCGTCGTCATCATCCTCCTACTCTTCCTTTGCTTTGGATCCGTAATCTGGTATGGCATCCGACAATCAAGAAAAAATGGTGGCCGGCGGCGCAACAATCACCACGATGACGACTTTTTCCCACCGTTCTTCTTAGGCGGAGGAGGCGGATTCGGAGGTCGTGGCGGCGGATTCTCCGGAGGCAGCTTCGGTGGCGGCAGTTTCGGAGGTGGCGGTGCCGGAGGTGGATGGTAACGTATCAGAATCGGAAGAACCTTATATTTTGTGACAACATCCCTAATTGAGAACTAATTTACAGAAAGACAAGCCTTTCCGCATTTTACCATATCTGATATTGACTCAAAGGACGAAACACGATGGCCCCAAACTAAATAAGAACTATTTGCCACCCTTATGACTAATAAAAGCACGTTTATTTTCCAAAGCGTGCTTTTCCTATTTTTCGGAAACCTCTATCGGACAAGACCTATCTTTCGCAACGTCGATGGATGTCGTTTCAGAAACACTTTGTACCTTTGCCATTCCGACCAATATTTCAATCCCTCCAATCAAACTTCTTTGGAGCGGTTGAGAGTACTTTCTTCATGTCGCAAGCTAACTTACAAAAATCTATTACGCCGGAATCAATTTGTCAGCAAAGTATTTGACATCTTATGATTGTCACCTTGCCATTTTATTGACCGGCATAATGTCTTCTCCCTCTTGCCGAGCATCCTTCACTTTGTCCGGACGCAGCCCACTACGCCTATGCCAGACCGACGATCATACCAGATTCTTCAAACTACTGAACGCTCATTCGGACCAGCCTGTTGCTGTACAGCCACAGCGTTGTTGGAAATACCCGCAATCGCACCTTCCCGTCCCTCTTGGATGGCAAGCCTCGTCCTCCAAACATTCAGAATTGTCTTATGTAAATAAAAATCAAGCTACTATCCTTATACATCCACCTTCCAGGAAACTTCTCATCCGGAAGTCTATTGCCGTCGTCCTGTCTCTTGCAAGCATCCAACAGGATAAAACGTGCGGACCTATAGCTGCCCATAAAAGTCAGCATTGGTTCTAGAAATATTTCCATTGGTTCTAAGGGCAAGTCACCAATGATCCTTCAAAAGGACACTTTTCCGAGGATTTTCAGTAGATTTCGGGCAAAAATACAGATCCGCCCTTCTATCCCGCAAAAAGTCGGACATCTCCATCAGACATCCCAAGTCCTATCCGACGGCCATAAACAGACCGCTCTATATCCAAGCCGTAGTATGTAAATAAAAAAACAGCGTTAATTTCTTTTCTTCCCGATATCTTCATCCAAATGTCCTCTTCCTCCATTCCGCGTCCGGACAGTCATCCTGCCACATAGAAAGCAGCAGAATTACAGGTGCCCGCATACAATAATATTGCCATGTTCGGAAGGCATGCAAGGATACCTGTTCAAGTAGCCATATACTACTTGTCCAACGAGCATTATGCTCCCTTGCCAACGAGCATTATGCTCCTTTGCCAACGAGTATTATGCTCCCTTGCCAACGGGCATTATGCTCCCTTGCCAACGAGTATTATGCTCCCTTGCCAACGAGTATTATGCTCCCTTGCCAACGAGTATTATGCTACTTGCCCAACGAGTATTATGCTCCCTTGCCAACGAGCATTATGCTCCCTTGCCAACGAGCATTATGCTACCTTGTCAACGAGTATTATGCTACCTTGCCAACGAGTATTATGCTACTTTGCCAATGAGCCACATATTACTTTACCCTTGATTATATATTCCTGACTTTTCCTGGTTTAACCCAGACAGTTTTTCTCTTCATAAACTGAAACGGTAGACACCTTGCAGAAAGCTATCCTAAAAAATAAATTATTAGGAAAAAACATACAGAATCCCTTGACAGGCTACATCTCTTGACCGATAAAATTTCAGACATATTGGCTGTTAAGACCGGATATGCCCAATGATGGGCATTTAGCTTGAAAAATCAATGCCCCCGATCCACGCCTTCATCCCATACCTGCAGCCCGGCTTCGCCCCACTACCGTATTGCCTTTAGTACCGGACAGCCCATCTTCTTCCCGCTTTACTAAAAAAGGACGGTTGGGGAAAACTCCCCGACCGTCCTTCCATATTGTCTAACTATCTTTATTTCCTTTGATTACTTATTACATTTCCCAACCTATGGCCGAAGCTCCGAGCACTGCTGCCGAGCTACCATCAAGACCACTGACAAGGAACTTAGCCTTGCCCTTATAGATCTTCAGCACATGCTTGTCGTAGCTATCCACGAGGGGTTTCATCAGCAGGTCGCCAGCCTTGGTCAGGCCACCGAAGAAAATAAATGCTTCCGGAGCAGAGAATGCCATAAAGTCTGCGCAAGCCTCACCGAGCAGCTCACCAGTGAACTGATAGATCTGCTTTGCCAGAGCGTCGCCCTTGCCGGCAGCGATCGATACATCAAGCGATGTGATCTTCTCCGGATCCAGCTCACGGAGCAAAGACGGCTCCTTTGTCGTTGCGAGCAACTCGCGTGCCGTACGAGCAACACCTGTTGCCGAGCAATAAGTCTCCAAGCAACCACTGCGGCCACAACCACAGGGACGGCCATTCTCACGACGTACAATCACGTGGCCTAACTCTCCGGCAAAGCCATCAGAGCCATAGAGCACCTGGCCGTTCACAACAATTCCAGAGCCGACACCGGTACCAAGGGTGATCACGATGAAATTCTTCATTCCACGGGCTACGCCATAGGTCATCTCACCAATAGCAGCAGCATTGGCATCATTTGTCAGACCGACGGGAATGCCCAGCTTCTCCTTGAACAATTCTGCCAAAGGCACAACGCCGTCGCGTGCCCACTCCAGATTGGGGGCAAACTCTATCGTACCGTTATAGTAATTGCCATTAGGAGCACCGATTCCCATAGCCTTGATTGTATCGATGCCGCCAACCTGATCGATGATAAGCTGGAGCGCCTCACAACTGGCATTCACATAGTCCTGTACGTTAGCATAACCTCTGGTCTTGATAGATGTCGTTGCCTTGATCTCTCCCCGGCTGTCGACAATGCCAAAGACTGAGTTGGTGCCTCCCAAATCAAGTCCTATGCAATAAGGCTTAATCATCTCCTGCTGAAATTCTTGTTGTTCGTTCATATACGTTGATGTTTATTTAATTAGTGTAATTGGATGTTCAAGTAACGATGCGTAACAAAATCACGCTATGCAAAGGTAATAAAACTCTGAGAAGAAAGAACAAAAAAAAGGCGTTTTTTTGTTTAATAACAAAACTTTCATTATCTTTGCCCGAAAGAAATGACCTTAGGAAAAGACTGAAAAGAAAATAAGCAACACAAGACAATGACACAAGAACAAGATATCAAGAATGCCGTTCAAGTGCTCCGCCGTGGCGGAGTGATTCTCTACCCCACTGATACCGTATGGGGTATCGGCTGTGACGCCACCAATGAAGAAGCCGTGGCGAAGGTGTATAAAATTAAACATCGCGATGATTCCAAAGCACTCATCTGTCTTGTCGACAGTGACGCCCGCCTGCAACGTTATGTCCGTAACGTGCCCGCCATCGCCTGGGATTTTCTCGATGCCATCGTCAAGCCCACCACGCTTATCCTCGACGGAGCAGTCAATCTGGCTCCGAACCTCATCGCTGACGACGGCTCGATCGGCATACGCATCACCAAAGAGCCTTTCTCCCATGAACTATGCTACCGGTTCCAGAAAGCCCTTGTCTCCACGAGTGCCAACATTAGCGGTGAGCCTGCCGCACAGAATTATTGTGACATCTCGCAGGAGATACTCGACAGCGTCGACTATGTCTGCTGGAGCCGACGTCAGGAGCACAAGCCCCATACTCCCAGCAGTATTGTCAAACTGGGTCCCTCAGGCGAGGTAACCATCATTAGAAAATAAGCTAGTGTTACAAAAGGTCATCACTTGGGTAACAAAGCATCTGACCGACCGGCAGACCAATATGCTATTGGCCTTCCTGATAGGTTTCCTGGCATCAGTGGCAGCATGGGTCCTCCACCAGCTCATCAGCCTCATCCAACGGCTGCTGACAGAAGGATTTGCTACCGACGAGGCCAACTTGCTCTATCTTGCCTTTCCCGTTATCGGTATCTATCTCACATACCTTTTTGTGAAATATGTGGTGCGCGACAATATCTCGCACGGCATCACACGTGTTCTCTATGCCATCTCAACAAAGCAGTCCAGGCTGCGCCAACACAACTGCTGGTCATCCATTATCGCATCGGCTCTGACGATCGGCTTTGGCGGATCGGTGGGAACGGAAGC
>ERZ779981.891-NODE-891-length-12686-cov-3.40844_pt1 | contig 12686 bp, 10 predicted proteins | sample MGYA00511182_ERZ779981 | MGnify/ENA primary metagenome ERZ779981 (study PRJEB29588, sample SAMEA2149539) | human gut metagenome | biome: human gut; feature: human-associated habitat; material: faeces | place: Denmark | collected 2008/2010 ... | reverse complement strand
GGTCCCCGTCGGCATAGAGAGCGATCGCCTGTCCGTGTGTTGCGGAATCTCCGGAGACATTTTCGATGGTGAGATGCTGGAGCGTTACATCATGTGTATCGATAAAGAGGGTATAAGTGCGGAATGTACCGCGCTTACTGCCATCTTCCATCAGATCCAGGGCATAATCATCATAGCTGATGACGGTGTGAGCACTGCTTTCGCCCATTCCGCGAAGTGTGATATATGGTTTATTTATGGTTAGTTTTTCATGGTAAATGCCCGGTGCAATTTCAATGATAACAGGTGTTGTGTTATTAGCAGGAATTTGTGCAAGGGCAGAGCCGATGGAGGAAAAATGTTCCGGGTTGTCGGAAACATGAAGTATTTTTTGCATGGGAAAAGCCTTTCTTTGTTTCTTAATATTTTCTGAGGATAGTATAACACAGATATTGTCTGGTTGAAATTGGGAAAGAGGATGATTATAATGGAAAGTAAAATAGGAAAAAAGTACGGTGGGAGGAGATTATGGAACTCAGTTATAAAGAAATCAGAGCACAGATCTGTGATGTGTGCCATAAGATGTGGCAGCTTGGATGGGTTGCGTCGAATGACGGAAATGTGTCGGTAAAACTTTCCGATGGCACATTTTTAGCAACGCCGACCGGCGTGTCAAAAAGTATGGTAACACCGGAAATGATCGTGCATATAAATAAAGCAGGAGAGATGATCGAAACTGTGGACGGGTACCGCCCGTCGTCCGAAATGCGGATGCATTTCAGATGTTATGAAGAACGCGAAGATGTCGGGGCGGTATTACATGCACATCCTCCGGTTGCAACGGGATTTGCCGTGGCAGACATTCCGCTCGATGAGTATTCCATGATCGAGACTGTGCTCGCACTTGGTTCAGTGCCGATTGCGCCTTATGCGACACCTTCCACAGATGAGGTGCCGGATGCCATTACCCCGTATCTGCAGGAACATGATGCGATCCTGTTAAAAAATCATGGAGCGGTAACAGTTGGAGCCGATGTTTATACGGCATATTACCGGATGGAAACGTTAGAGCAGTTTGCAAAAATAACACTGACGGCACATCTGCTCGGAGGTGCAAAAGAAATTGACCGGGAAAATATCGACCGGCTTGTGGATCTTAGAAACAATTATTATAAAATGAGTGGAAAACATCCGGGATATAAGAAATATAGTGGTGAGTCGCATTTTGCTTCGAAAAACAGGGAGGATTGCAGATGAGTACAGGCAGACATAAACAGGAACGCGGCGTTGGGCTGCAGCCATTGGATGAGATCAATGGATATCAGGTACGTCCGGGTTTTTATAACAGAGATGGTGCGACAGCAACCACAAGAGGTGTCAGCTTTACGATCCATTCCTTTGGTGCGACGGCATGTTATCTTCTGTTGTTCCGGCCGCAGGAAAAAGAGCCGTATGTGACCCTAAAATATCCGGAGGCTTATCATATTGGAAACACATATTCCATGTTCGTTTTTGGATTGAAAATCGAAGAGTTTGAATATGCGTTCCAGTTGGACGGACCTTATGATGAGAAGAAGGGATTATTATTTAAGAAAGAAAATGTTTTGCTTGATCCGTATGCGAGGGCAGTAACGGGACAGCGTAACTGGGGAGAGCGCCCGGAAGGCGGAGCGGATTTTATTTATCACGCAAGGGTTGTGGAAAACAACTTTGACTGGGGAGATATCCGTCCGACGGAGCATCCGTTTGAGGATCTTGTTATTTATGAGATGCATGTGAGGGGATTTACAAAAGATGCATCATCGGGTGTTACACCGGGGGCAGAAGGCACTTATGAGGGACTGCGCCAGAAGATCCCGTATTTGAAGGATCTGGGAGTGAATGCAGTCGAGCTGATGCCGATTTTTGAGTTTGATGAGATGGAAAGCACCAGAGTGGTAGACGGAGAGCGCCTGTATAATTACTGGGGCTATAATACAGTCTGTTTTTTTGCGCCCAATACCAGTTATACCTCGGTGGTGGAACATAACCACGAGGGCGATGAGTTAAAAGAACTGATCTACGAGCTAAAGGAAAATGGAATCGAAGTTATCCTGGATGTTGTATTTAACCACACGGCAGAGGGAAATGAACATGGTCCATGTTTTTCTTTTAAGGGAATTGATAATGATATTTATTATATCCTGACACCGGATGGATACTATTATAATTTCAGTGGCTGTGGCAATGTCATGAACTGTAATCATCCGGCAGTAAGACGTTTTATCATTGACTGTCTGCGATACTGGGTAACGGAGTATCGTGTCGATGGTTTCCGGTTTGATCTGGCATCCATTTTAACCCGCGATGAAAAAGGGACACCGATGGCAGATCCGCCATTGCTTCAGGCGATTGCATGTGATGCCATTCTTGGAAAGGTCAAACTGATCGCGGAGGCATGGGATGCGGGTGGTCTCTATCAGGTTGGAAGTTTTCCGTCATGGAACCGATGGTCAGAATGGAATGGAAGATACCGTGATGATATCCGTCAGTTTTTAAAAGGTACGGATGGTATGGCAGGAACAGCAATCACGCGTATCACCGGTTCAAAAGATCTTTATCCGGAGCACCGCGGAGACAGTGCATCCGTTAATTTTGTCACCTGTCATGATGGATTTACATTGTATGATCTGTATGCCTATAATACGAAGCACAATGAGAAAAACGGCTGGAATAATTCGGATGGTGATAACAACGGAAACAGCTGGAACTGTGGAGCAGAGGGAGAGACAGATGATCCGCAGATCGAAGGACTGCGTCTTAGAATGGTAAAAAATGCATGTGCAACCTTAATGTGCAGCAGGGGACCTGCCATGTTTTATGCGGGAGATGAATTTTGTAATACACAGTTTGGCAATAATAATGCCTACTGCCAGGATAATATCATTTCCTGGCTTGACTGGACCAGACTGGAGAAATATCAGGAGATCCATGATTTCTTCCGGTATATGATCGCATTTCGCGAAAAATATCCGATTTTGCGCCGCTCCACGAAAAAAGCGCTCTGCGGCCTACCGGAGATCAGTATCCACAATGGTTTCCCGTGGAATGGGGGTACGGATTATACCAGTAAACTGATCGGTATCATGTATGCCGGCAGGGATGACGCGGATACCAGGGATGATATCATTTTCTATGGAATGAATGCATACTGGGAAACACTTGTGATGCAGCTTCCGGAACTGCCGAACAATCTGCAGTGGAAGATCTGTGTCAATACAAACATAGAGTATGAGGATGGAAAAGATGTGGAGGCACAGACCGAGTTTTATTATAAAAAAACATTGAAAGTTCCGCCGAGAAGTGTGGTTATTTTAGTGGAAAATTAGTGTGGGACAAAAAAGTGCGGCGGGTTACAGCCACCCGCCGTCTAATGTAATGATCTGCCCGGTCAGGTATTCATTTCCTGTGGCAAGCTGTACTGCTAGATGGGCAGTCTCCTCCGGCGTTCCAAATCTTCCTGCCGGGATCTCATCTGCAAGTTCTGCGCGTTCTTCTTCGGAAAAACAGGCATTCATCTGCGTATCAATGACACCACAGGCGATCGCGTTGACCTGGATATTGCTCGGTGCAAGTTCTTTTGCAAGTGCTTTTGTAAAGGAATTGATGCCGCCTTTGCATGCGGAATAAGCAACTTCACAGGAGGCACCGGCAATGCCCCAGACGGAAGAGATATTGATGATTTTTCCTTTCTTTTCGTGCACCATATGTGGGATTGCGAGCCGGCTGGTGGAAAAGACGGATGTGAGGTTTGTGGAGACAATGCGGTTCCAGTCATCGATCGACATATCCGTCAGCAGCCCGATATAGGAAATACCGGCATTGTTGATGAGGACATCCACTCCACCGAAGCGTTCTGTGATCTGTTCAAATAATTGTTCGACATATTCAAAGGAAGAAATATCGCCCACGCTGGCGAACACTTCCGTGTGAAAAGTTTCTTCCAGTTCTTTTTTGAAATTTAAAAGTTCCTGTTCTGATCTGGAACAGGTAATGATCAGCCGGTCACCCTCTGCGGAAAATGCGGATGCAATCGCGCGTCCGATTCCACGGGAGGCACCGGTAACTAGTACGGTTCTATTCATAAAAATCTCCATTCTTGTCCGTTACTGGAACATTTCCAGTTTGTGTTTACTCTATATTTGTATATTTTTTTATGTTCATTCTAATACATAGTATTTTGACTCATTTATGATGCCATTTGCCGTTCGTCAATCATGCAGGCATGTTGACTCACTTGCGCTCATTATATCATGTGCAAAAACAGCACATGATCCAATTCACCGTTCGTCAATCATACGAGCATGTTGACTCACTTGCGCTCATTATATCATGAAGCAATGCTTCATGATCGTGATCTACACTCGCTTCGCTCGGCAGTCTTATTATATCATGAATAAATCAATGAAACAATTTCAATGAAAATCTAAATGAAATTAAAATTGTAGATTTGCAGGGAAACAGCACTGTGTTAGAATTATTGCATAAAAATAATAGTATTTGAGGACTTATTTTGTGCTATATCAACGAATGATGAAGGAAAAACAAAAAGTGGAGGATCGGATCAATGACTTACAAAGCCAGATTGACGTGCTTCCATCAGGTACATTTTTCTGTACGAGAAATAATAAGTACTATAAGTGGTATTATACCGATAAGGGTAAAACAAAATACATTCCCAAAAGTGAACGAAAACTTGCGGAACAACTGGTAAAACGAAAATATTTAGAGAGCAGGCTGCGAAAATTTAAGCAGGAGGAGAAAAGGATAGATATTTATCTGAAGCAATATAGCTTAGATGAATTTTCTTCATATCATGTAGAGGAACATCCAGAGTTGCAGAAACTTTTGTCAGGAGTCTATGTACCGTTAAAGCAAGAACTGGATGAGTGGGTAAATGCTTCTTACACAAACAATCCGAAAGAACCACAAAAATTGATACATAAAACCATTCCCGGAATTCTGGTCCGGTCAAAATCTGAAGCTTTAATCATAAATGCGTTATTCGGACACAAAATCCCATTTCGTTATGAATGTTTATTACAGATTCAAAATGTTAGTATATATCCGGATTTCACCATCCGTCATCCTGTTACAGGTGAAGTGTATTATTGGGAACATTTTGGAATGATGGATAATGAAAATTATGCTCATAATGTATATTCAAAGTTACAGTTGTATCAGTCGGTGGGAATTATTCCCTCGATGCAGTTGCTCACAACTTTTGAAACCAGGCAGAATCCTTTAGATTATGAGTATGTAGAACTACTGATTCAATATTATTTTACATGAACAATGTATAGGTATTCAAATGGGCGAAAGGTATATATATCAGAAACCAATAGTCCGAAATTTTATTGAATTATAGTATTTTTCAATCAAAATGGGTGAAAATTAGGTCGAAATACTTAAAATAGTCCATGAAAACGAAAAAACGAGGGCTATTTTGATGTTAAATGAAGAAATTCACCCATTTTGAAAATAAAAGAGGAGGATACATGAAAAAATGGGCAAAATATATGAATGCGGAAAAAAATAACCCAAAACATAAGCAATGAAGTGGGAGAACGGGCGAAATACACGAACGCTGAAAAAAATAGCCCATAACATATAAGACGGCTGCAGATAGTTGGATAAAGAAAACGGGTGGATCTGCTTAATGTAATAAAAGTGTAGCCCATCATGGTATTTAGTATAAACTGATATGAATAGTAATGTGTAAAAAGAAACAGCATGTTTTTACAGGATTAAATTTCATAGAAGGGTAGAATTTAACTCTGCAAGTGAGTTTAAGAGAAAAATTTGAAAAAATATAAAATTAGGTATGGACATTTCCGTAGAGATGTGATAATATAATCAAGCACGATTCAAGACAACTTGATTACGGCGCGTGGCTCAGCTTGGTAGAGCGCTGCGTTCGGGACGCAGAGGTCGCAGGTTCAAATCCTGTCGCGCCGACTATGAGATGGGAAGCCGTCAATCCTTGAGAGATCATGGGTTGGCGGTTTTTCTTTGTTTAAAATATATTCCCTATTTGTCATATCTATGTTATAATAAAAAATGTAACCGCTTACATAACGAGGAAAGAAGGAGGATTTCATAAATGAAGAAAAAAACAAGTCTTAGTGCGAAGCTGATCGCAGCGTTTATGGCTGCGATTCTTGGAAGTGTTTTGATCTGTGCACTTCTGACACACAGTAAAGTAGAGAGCGTGTTAAACAGTAACATGCAGCTTACGAGTGAGCAGACACTAAACAGTGCGATGACAAGTCTGCAGACATATGAGAAAACGATCAGTATACCGGTGGATCTTTTGACGAGAAAAGACAGTATCAAACAGCTTTTGCTTGAGCCGGAAAACTATGATAAATATATTGACAATGTAAACGACGAACTGGTTGCAGCCTGTAAAGTCGTAAATGGTTCGGTGCGTGCCTATTATGCTTTAAATGATGGCAGAACAATCACCGGATGGGTACAATACGAAGCTGACGGTTCAAAGACAGCGATGAACACGGTGGAAAATAAAGACCTTTCCGGGAAAGAATGGTACACCGCATGTCAGGGAAGAAAAGCAAAAGTAAATTCTATTTTCAGCTATATCACTGCGCCGTATGTGGATGAAGAAACCGGGGAGCAGATCATTACGGTATGTCAGGAAGTAAAATATAAAGATGTTGTCCAGGGCGTTGTTGCGATGGATATTGATGCATCTGCACTGGCAGACTATGTGGAAAATATCAGACTTTTAAATACGGGATTTGTTATGCTGGTAGATGAGCAGGGAAATATCGTGGTTGACAGCGAAAGTAATACTTTTGCAGATGGTACAGTTGCTGACCTCGAATTTTTTGCTCCGTTAACAGAAGAATTAGATAAACTCGAAGAACAGAAAGCACAGCTGGAGGAAAATGAAGATCCGGCAGCGGATGATATCGTATTGCAGGCATCTTATACCATGCGTGCAGAGGGAAGGGACTGTGCCATTACGGCGATGACAGACCGCATTACCGGATGGAGACTGCTCGGCTGTATCAGTGATCAGGAAAACCAGAAGAACCTGATCAACATTAACATAGGAACGTTGATGGCCGGTGTGATCGGTCTGATCTTTGGATGTGTGATCGCAGTCCTGACAGCGCTCAGTTTTAACCGCGAGATCAAAAAACTCCAGAATGCGACACATCGTGTGGCGGGCGGTGATTTTTCCGAGAAGATCAAAGTTACCAGAAGCGATGAGTTTGGCGTGCTTGAAACAAATTTTAACGGTATGATGGATGATGTGTCCGGACTGATCCATGCAGTCGAGGATAAATCAAACCATATTCTTGAAGTTGCAGGAGGCATCTCAGAAGTCGCTGGAAATACAAAAACAACGATCGAGCAGGTAACACAGGCAATCGACAGTGTGGCGCAGGGTGCGGTAAAACAGGCGGAAAGTACACAGGAAGCCAACACGGAAGTAGAGCATTTAAAGAACAGCTTAGATGAGACAAAAGAATATGTTTCCGGCATGAATGGAATGACAGAAAAGGCAAATGAAGTCAGCACCGAGGGAATTGAGAGTGTAAAAGATCTGATTGAAAAATCAGGAAAAACAGCTGAAAAATCAAAAGTTTCGTTAGAGGTTATGAATGAGATGGTTGAGAGTATTGATAAGATTTTTTACATATCGGATACGATCGCAGACATCACATCCCAGACGAACCTGTTGTCGTTAAATGCAAGTATTGAGGCAGCAAGAGCCGGAGAGATGGGAAAAGGTTTTGCAGTTGTTGCAGATGAGATCCGTAAACTGGCGGATGAGTCGAAAGAGTCAACGGATGAGATCAAGAAGATCATCACGGAAATCACGGAAAAATCAAAACTGGTTGAGTCCACGATGCAGGAAAATGAAGTACTGCAGACTGAGCAGCAGGAGGCGATCAACCGCACGGAAGAGATCTTTGGCGAGATTATGAAACAGATCGAAATGTTAGGCTCCGGTATGGAACGTATCAATGCCCTGAATGACACTATGTCTGCCAACAAAGATCTTGTTGTGGATAAGATGGGAACGATCGCATCGGTATCTGAGCAGTCCGCAGCGGCAACCGAGGAAGTCAATGCTTCCACCGAGCAGGTAAATGTTACAATGGAAGAGATCAGCGAACATACCGAGACGCTGCAGGCAATCGCAAAAGACCTGATGGAGACGATCAATCGTTTTAAGCTCGCTTAAGTCATGGAAATGACTTGCAAAACACCTGCTATACGGGTATAATTCTTGACGATAGATTGCATTTGACAATGGGAAAATAAACCGGATAGGGTAAAGCAGGAGGAAGATATGGGAAGAGACGTTATTATTGCATGTGATTTTAACAGCAAAGAAGAAGTGATCAATTTTCTTGGAAAATTCAAAGAGGAAAAACCTTTTGTAAAAATCGGCATGGAGCTGTTTTATGCAGAGGGACCGGAGATCGTCCGCACGATCAAACAGATGGGACACAAGATTTTCCTTGATTTAAAATTACATGACATTCCAAATACCGTTAAAAAAGCAATGTCCGTATTATCAGGACTGGACGTGGATATGTGTAACGTACATGCGGCAGGTACCAAGGCGATGATGCAGGCAGCCATCGAGGGACTCACGAGAGAAGATGGAACAAGACCACTGCTGATCGCAGTCACACAGCTTACTTCCACCAGTGAAGAGGTAATGCAGCAGGAACTGTGGATCGATAAACCGATCGACCAGACTGTTATGCATTATGCTAAGAATACGATGGAAGCCGGATTAGACGGCGTTGTATGTTCTCCGCTTGAAGCAGGAAAAGTACACGAGGTATGTGGAGACAAATTCCTTACCATTACACCGGGTGTCCGTTTTGCAGACGGCGATGTTGGCGATCAGAAACGTGTGACAACACCGGCAAAGGCAAAAGAACTTGGTTCTGACTATATCGTAGTCGGAAGACCGATTACTCAGGCAGATGATCCGGTAGCAGCATACCGCAGATGTGTAGAAGAATTTGTAGGCTAGTACCAGATGAAAACAGGAAAAGAGAAAGATGAACGGGTCTTTCTCTTTTTTCGGTTAAGAGAGAAATTTGAGACAGATAGGGGATTTCATGGAAAGAAAAGGACTCAGTGGAAGCGCATTAAAAATAATCGCGATCGTAACAATGCTGATCGATCATATTGCGGCAACCGTGATCATTCGTATATTAAAATTCGGAGGCTATAATGACGGCCTTTATCAGCTGTATCGTGTGATGCGGAATATCGGAAGAATTGCGTTTCCGATATTCTGTTTTCTTCTGGTAGAAGGATTTATGCATACAAGAGACCGGGAAAAATATGCACTGCGTCTGGGATGTTTTGCGGCAGTATCTGAGATCCCGTTTGATCTGGCATTCAACGGAAAAGTTTTGGAAGTCGGATATCAGAATGTGTTTTTTACATTATTGCTGGGTCTGCTTACCATGATGGCGTATGATGCGGTGATGAACCAGAGCCGCTGGAGTGTCTGGAAGCGGACGGCATTATCTACGATTGCGATCCTTGCCGGAATGTTTGCGGCAGAGTTTTTATCAACGGATTACGGCGCACTCGGAGTTCTCTGCATTATGGTATTTTACCTGTTCCGGAGAAGCAGAATACAGCAGGTCGTGTTTGGATGTCTGGCATTTGTATGGTGGGAATGGGCAGCAGTGTTTGCATTCGTTCCAATCTTTTATTACAATGGAAAACGTGGCTTTGGAATGAAATATTTCTTTTACGCATTTTATCCGGTGCATCTGCTGATCCTGTATCTGATCGTATATAAAATGGGATATGGATCCGTGCCTGCAATATAGTGAATGCTCATTGGACCGGTATATGGAAAAGGACTTTAGAAAACGGAGGAGATGTTTTCTAAAGTCCTTTTTATATGTAAACCTGCCGGAAAATCTGGCAGGATTGTTTTTTGACGGAACTGACAGAACCCCAACCACCGAGTCGAAACTCAACAGCTCCTTTTGATGTTATTAATGATACGGAATAATTGTGACCATTTCTTGACTGGAAAATGAAGGAAATCTTAAAAACAGATGAGAAATTCATAAAGTCGCATAGGCGGGAAGGGGGAAATGAGGTATAATGTGCGTAAAAGTGGTTAACACAGGGCAGGAAATTTTGTCAGTGAAATCTACTGTGGAATTTTATAATGGAGAAAATTTATGAAAGAGTATCTGGAAAATGTGCGGTGCGTGGCACCGTTGATCCATAATATAACAAACTATGTGACAGCAAATGATGTTGCAAATGTCCTTTTGGCATGTGGGGCAAGTCCGATCATGGCAGATGAGGAGGCAGAGGTAGAAGAAATCACGGCACACTGCATGGGGTTAAATCTAAATCTTGGAACGCTAAATAAAAAGAAAATCCCTGCAATGCAAAAAGCGGGGAAAATGGCAAATAAACTTGGACATGTTGTGGTGTTAGACCCGGTTGGAGTCGGTGCAAGCAGTTTCCGGAAACAGACGGCGGAGCAGCTTTTAAAGGAAGTACGGTTTGATGCGATCCGGGGAAATATTTCAGAGATCAAAACCTTGGCATCTTTGTGTGGAACACAGGAAAAAAATAGTGGAAATATGGCAGTGTCAGATACAATGGATGTGGAAAAAATTACTGATAAATCAGATCATTGTGGAAAAATTACAGGTATAGATGGTTCTGGAAGAGGCGTGGACGCAGATAATGCAGATACAGTGACAGAGGAAAATTTAGCACAGCATATTAGTAATGCAAAAATGCTGTCAAAGAAACTGCAGACGATCGTTGCCATCACCGGAGCCATAGATCTGGTCACGGATGGCAGCAGTTGTTATGTGATTCGAAATGGTAATCCGCAGATGGGGCATGTGACCGGGGCAGGATGTCAGCTGTCCGGTATTTTAACCGCATTTCTTGCTGCGAATCCGGAAAATAAGTTACAGGCAGCGGCGGCAGCAGTCTGCATGATGGGATATGCCGGGGAGCTTGCGGCGGAGAAAAGCGGACAGTCGGGCAGCGGAACTTACCGTGTGAGCCTGATGGATGCAGTGTCGTGTATGGATGGAGATATATTAGAGAGAGGAGCACGTTATGAGATTCGATAGAAAACAGTTATTATTATATGGGGTAACAGACAGAAGCTGGTTAAATGGTCAGACATTATATGAGCAGGTCAGACAGGCGTTGGAGGGCGGTGTGTCCTTTTTACAGCTTCGCGAGAAAAATCTTTCGGAGCAGGCATTTTTAGAGGAGGCAAAAGAGATACAAAAACTGTGCAGGGAGTACAAGGTGCCGTTTATCATTAATGACAACGTGGATCTTGCATTGGAGATTGATGCGGACGGTGTGCATGTCGGACAGGATGATATGGAGGCAGGGGAAGTGCGAAAAAGACTTGGAGAGGATAAGATCATCGGAGTTTCGGCACACTCGGTGGAGGAAGCGCTGCGCGCTGAAAAATGCGGGGCGACTTACCTTGGCTCTGGTGCTGTGTTTGGAAGCGGCACGAAAAAAGATGTGGGAACGTTAGATCATGAGGTGTTAAAAGAAATCTGTGCAGCAGTACAGATCCCCGTGGTTGCGATCGGCGGGATCAGCCGGGACAACATTTTACAGTTAAAGGGAACGGGGATTGACGGCGTGGCTGTGATCAGCGCTATCTTTGCGCAGAAGGATATCAGGGCAGCTGCACAGGAACTGAGGAAGTTGTCCGAGGAAGTGTGCAGGTAAGTCAAAATGCATGAACCTGGCATTAATGGTAAATAAATTTTTGAGATGCATGAGTCTGACATTGAAGAAAAACAAAACTACAAATGCAAGAATAGGGATGAATATGAAAACAGAGCTGATACAGGGCGCAATTTTTGATATGGACGGAACACTGCTTGATTCCATGCCGGTCTGGGAACACGCCAGCGAGCGGTATCTGCAGAACAAAGGAATTGAGGTGCGGGAAAAACTTTCGGAGATTTTGTTTTCCATGAGCATGCAAAAGGGTGCGGAATACGTGAAAGAAAATTACCACCTCACGGAATCGACGGATGAGATCGTGACCGGTGTAAATAATATCGTTTATACTGCGTATGAAAAAGAGGTACAGCCCAAAGAGGGCGTGAGGGAGTTTTTGGATAAACTGCAGGCAGAAGGAATAAAAATGGTCGTGGCAACCTCGACAGACCGCCCTATGGTGGAGGCAGCATTAAAGCGCACAGGCCTGCTTTCTTATTTTGAACGGATATTTACCTGCACGGAAATCGGCAAAGGAAAAGTGGAGCCGGACATTTATCATGCGGCTTCTGATTTCCTTGGAACAAAACCGGAACACACGCTGGTGTTTGAAGATGCACTTTATGCGATCGGGACGGCGAAAAAAGCCGGGTTTGTGACGGTTGGGGTTTATGATGCGGCAAGTGAAAAGGAACAGGACAAGATCAGGGAGCAGGCAGATATTTATCTGGAAGCGTTTGCGGAAGCTGTGGGAAGAATATGAAAAATAAATGATAACCCAAAATCTCATTTACATGGAATTTACAAACTTTTCATGGCGTCGTATAAAAATCTGTGCTATGATAAATAATGTTGAGGTATCAGTGTGAAAAATAAGATTTTTCACACGCAAGATTTGTGCTTACGCACAAACTTGA
>ERZ779981.890-NODE-890-length-12691-cov-2.52691_pt1 | contig 12691 bp, 7 predicted proteins | sample MGYA00511182_ERZ779981 | MGnify/ENA primary metagenome ERZ779981 (study PRJEB29588, sample SAMEA2149539) | human gut metagenome | biome: human gut; feature: human-associated habitat; material: faeces | place: Denmark | collected 2008/2010 ... | reverse complement strand
TGGCGACGGTCAGTATTCTGTTGAACCAGTCAATATGTGCTGTCATCATCGTTTTTTCATTTTAGAACTAATAATTGTTGGCTTTTGCCCCCATCACATCGGCTTCATGTTCGAGGTCTGCGTTATCATTTACAGGCATTCCGCCTACTTCGGTGGTCGGTTCCACACGTCCAGCCATTTGCTGCGCTACATGCCATGCCTCGTGCGGCAAGTGTTTTTCCTGACCGGGAGCGACATGGATGTCCGTCCCTTGTGTATAGGCCAAGGCTTGTACGGTGGCGGGCTTGTCCGAATTGTAATGTACACGCACATCGTCCATAGAGAAGCCGGACAGGTCTTCGATTCCTGTTTTCAGATTATCGGGCATACCAGTTTCGTTTTTCTTTTGTATAGGTCGTTCAAATTTTCCTTGTAGGGTTTCGTCATCTTCCTCCTGTCGTTGTATTGTATTCTCGAATTTTCCTTGTAAGGTGTCATCGTCTTCTTCACTTGCCCGTTGGATGGTTGGGCTTATCGAACGATTATCCACAAATTGCAGGGTGCCATTGCCTTCCTTCTTCGCTTGGAGGGTACGTGCCGTTTTTTCTTGGTAAATTTTTTCTGCTTCCATAGGTATGTTTTTTATATCATTATACAATTAGAAAATTTGTTTTTCGTGCCATTTTACTTGCACGTATTTTTTCAGCCAGGGAAAGCGTATTTGCCGGAAACCCCATGGAGTGGTTTCCAGCAGGATGTCATACGCTTTTTCCTCCACTGTCAGCAGCCAGCGTTCCTCTTCCTGCTCCAGTTTGCCTTCACGAACGAGAAAACTGCCCCGGAAGCCTTCTATTGAGGTACCATTCATTTGCGGCCAGTTGGCTTTCACGCCTGCCATCATACTGTCGGCTGTCTGTCTTTCCTCATCGGTTAAGGCCAGATGTTTGGGTAGGGGTACGTATCCGGGAAGTGCCGTAAGCAGACGGTTGAATGTCAATTCCATTTCCCGCCATGATTTTTCTTCACCATAGACAAGGTATTGCATCAAAAATACGGCTCGCACTTTTGATGCCGTATTCCGGAATTTTTTTCTTTCTTCGTCCAAATAGCCAAGCATGGCAAACAGGCGAACAAACCATGGTGCAAGCAGGCAAAGTCCGGCATTGTTTATGGTCAGGATTTCGGGTTGTTCTTCAGGAAACGGTATCTCCGTTTCGGGTAGATTCAACTTGTTTTCCACTTGTTGTATGGCTTCTTTTTTCTTTTCGGTAGCTACATGCTGCATAGACGGCATCACTTTAAAGAAATCACGGATGGTTTCCTGTGGGGTAAGGTAAGGCCATTCCTTCGTATCACTGTGTAACAGATAGGTGACCAGTGCTTTTTTCCGTTCTTCTTCCGGCAGGGAGAGGTTGTCTGTGATTTGTCGTAGCAGTTCAGCCTTGGCAAGTGAAAGACTTGCTGCCAGGAATAGCCAGTCGGAAGTGTTTGTTTTTGGTAGCCACTCATCTGACGGTAGGGAATTCTGTGAGAAAGCTTCGCGTAGGAATGCCAATAGCTGTTCGGGTTGATAATGGAGATACCGGTGGAACAGCCGCTTCCGCATGGTTTCTGGCAGGGTCTTGTCTGCGAGTGTCTCCACAGGGGGGAATAGATCTGTTTTACCGTATAACCGGGAAAAAAAGTAGGATTCTGTCTGCTCCGGTGTGAATGTCTTCCAGCCAGGTTCCTTTACGTAGAGGAACAGAGCGGTTGCCACCTCTCCGACAGGCATCCGTTGCAGTAGCCAGTCTATCAGTTGTCGGAATGTACTGGCATGGGTGAAGCCGTGCGTTAGGGTCAGGTAATTGCTCCAGTAGGTTATCTGCATACGGTCCATAGTTTCCGTCATTCGAGCAATTTTGTTGGGACTGGCTTCCTGTTCCAGCCATGCCAATAACTCTTCGGGATGTTTGTCCATCAGGTGGGCAAGCGATTTCCGCAAGGTGACACGGGACACCGACGGATTTGTTAGGGATTGAAGCAGTTCTTTTGAGGAACGCTCGGCAGCATGGTCCGATTCGGTAGTGGTTATTGTTTCTGCAAGTTGTTGCCATTGTTCGGTTTCTGTTGCACCTTGTCCTTCTCCAATAGTAGCCAGCTGTAGATAATAGAGGAACTTGTCGGTGATATCCTTTTCGTTCCAACTTTTGTCCAGCGTTCCCGGGTCTTGTAGATAGGCTAACAATGCTTTTTTCAGGAGGATTTCCAAGGAAATACTTCCACGGACAAGGGATAAAGGTAAGCGAGTCACAGGATGCTGTAGTCGTTCCATAATTTTGGATAGGAAGACTGCCTGATGAAAGTTTACTTTGGCCATGCTTTCCAATAAATCCTGTGTGGTCATTATGGCTTCCAATGAAGGTAGGGCCTGGCTCTCTTGGGGTAGTGTACGGAGCCGTTGAAGCCATTCCTGTGGATTTTCATGGATTGCTTTACGCCACAGCTCTCGTTTAGTGGCAAAGGGGAGGGATGGAAGGTCCAAACTGTTGTGGTTGAAAACAGTATCCAAAAGGATCAATACCAGTTCCAGGCCAGGTGTTCCGGTCGTATCTGTTAGGGTCTCTTGTACCATCTGTTTCAGAATGAGCGGAAGGTTGTTCTCGTGGAATAAGGAAGCGAGTAGGAAAGGTACAATTTCTTCCAGTGAGGTATTATTTCCTTCTTGTGCCAGACGGACAGTCCCCATCAATAGTCTGGTTCGTAAGCTATGACTGCTATCTGTCAGATGGGAGGACAAGGAGACTTTATGGGTTGCCAGCCATTGGTACAGAGGCATAAGGGATGACGCTTTCTCTATGCCGACTGTTTGACGCAATATCCGATGCAGGATGGTTTCCCAAGCGTAATAGTCAGTCAGTTCCAACACGTCGTCCAGTATATTCTGCTCTTGTAACAGGCGTACCGCTTCGATGGAGTCTTCTTGGTGTTTGTCCCAATAGCAGGCGATTATTCTGCGTTTGACCGTCTCAGACAAGGATGAATTGTGTATCGTCCGATGCAAATATAGGAGATTGTTATTGTGCTTGGTCATTGTTTCGTTTCCTTCATTGGATATAACTTGAAATCCGTCCTCTTTGAGTTGACGGACAAGTGCATCCACTGCGGTTGCTTCATTTGTATTGTCACCTGTCACTTCCTGATAAATTAGGCACAATATGTTTCGGATATTGCCTGTCTGTCTCGAAGTAGCGCTTGCCAACAGGCGCAGGGCGGAGCGCCGGAATGCAGATTTCCATTGAGCATCGGAAATCTCTTTCAGCCATGTCAGGCTATCCCGTTGTTTTGCTATATATTTCCGGAGGGTTGTCCAAATGTCCAGCACAGACAAGGAGTATGTTGCCAGTAGTCGGTTGACTGTGGTATCTTCCGACAATTTGGTTAGAAGGGGTAATAACGTATCGTCTTTCAGAGATTCAGACTGAAGCCAGAGGAGAAGTACTTCCGGCTGTTCCCGGACGAGCCATGTCCAAAGCATTTGTTTATAGGCATTGCTCCGTACCGGGTCTTTCAGAATGGTATGAAGATCCTTCAGGTCTGTCAGTATAGCTGGGATGCTTTTGGGTTTTGTCGGCAATTTCATGCTTTCCTTTTCTTGTCCTTTATCTGGGCTTGGATTTTCTTTCGTTGTTTCCGGCAAACGCAGCAATGACAGCTGCAGGAATATCCGGAATAGTTCTTGGTTGAAATAGTGGTCATACACAGGCGAACCATCCGGCTTGTGTGGTTGAAGCAGGTAAATAGCGTTCAATACGTTTTTGTAATAGGTAGGTCCGAATACTTCCAGCAGAAAACTGATGGTCAGTTCTGCCTTGGAGAGGTAGGGGGCACCGTCTCGCTTGTGGATGTATGTGAGCAGTCGGTGGTGCAAATGGCGGGTAAACTCCGTCTTGTTGCCGAATATCGCAATGCCGTTGTAAGGGTAATATTTGATGAGCCATTCGTACAGGTAATGCCAGTATGGGGGAATGTCTACCTCAGCATGTTCCTTCGCTTCGGTCCGGATGATCCGCCGTACGGATAAGGTGTCGAGCAAGTCGGACATTTCCCGCAGTCGGTTGGAATCACTCGTCTTATGTACGAAACGGATTGGTAGGTCCGGTCTTATTTCCAATAACAAGGTAAGCAGGCGGCGTTTTTCCGTTTGTCCGGCGGAAGGTTCGGCAAGGGCGGTGGCATATACATCCAGAAGTGTCCTTTCTGAGTCTGTCTGTTCGGCCAGGCGGCGCAAGGCATGTTCCTGCCTCAGGCAGAGGAGGGCTGCTTTCCGGATAAATGCGTCATAGCATGTATCGGAGGATTCTGTCAGCTGTTCTATCTCTTTCTGTGGTTGGTAGTTTGTATCTGCCCATTCCGGCAATGGATGTCCGTATTTCAGCAGAAAGAGCAGATTGTTGATTCGTGAGGCAGTAACCTTGTGAGGATTAGCTTGCGCCTGTAGGTCATGAAGTGACGGCAAGGCATTTGTCAACGCTTCTTTCAGTCGCCGGGGAAATTCGTCATAAAAGTCGTCCTCGGGGATGCTGCCCAGGTCAAGGTTGAGCTGTTCCAGTTCATGAAGTGTCTGGTCGTCATCGTAAAGCACAAGACATTCTTCCACCACACGCTCAAAGCAACGGTGGCAGAAGCTCTCCCAATCCGCATACAGGTTTTGTGCGAAACGTTCATCGGGAGCGCCAAATTCAAACGACAGGTGGTCAATCCGTATCATCCAGGTTTTGTTTTTCTTCAGCATTTTCCATCACTTCGTCAATAGCCTCCAGCAGATCACTGCGGTATTCGGAAAGTCGGCTGTCGGTGAAGGTACGCATCAGGTGATGGTAACAAAGTTCGAATTTTCTCATGTCCTGTTCTCCAATCCAGTAGATTTTTCCGGACAGATGGGCAGGTATGATGCTGCGAAGCAGTTCCCGGCATTTGTCACGGAAACGGGGAATGTGGAAACGGTAAGTCCATGCGGGGAGAACCAATATTACTTCGAAAGCACGTGTCTTGTCTGCCAGTACAGGTTCCACTATGTACAGTGTCTCGCTCTTCCGGTTCAGTTCGCGTAGGAAACGGCGGAGGATATTTGCCAGCCTTTCCAGTCTGTCTGGGTCTGTGTCCTGCCCGAGATTGGTCCATCCGCCTCTTTCCTGGTGACGGTATATCAGCAGGTGAGTACCTTCTGAGGTCGTCACGATCTTATAATTGTTCAGACTTGTTCCGCCGCGGAACAGGTCGCCGGTAATCAGGTTTTCGTTGAAGAATGCTAATGAGGCGCGCATTTCGGCATATTCCTTGTGCTTTCCTTCCTGATCTTTCGATAGCAGCATAAACTTAACCGGTTGTAATTTATCCGGTTCCAGCATTTGTTCCTCGATGAGTAGGGAATCTATGCGGTTGGCGATGTCGGTCATTCTTCCCTTGTTCTCCGCCTTTCTTCTTCTGTACTCCAGCAGTCTCAGGTTATGTCTGGGCAATATGTTACTCACCATGTTCCCGTCATCCGGATTAAGTCCGAGCAGCAGGCAGAAATATGCTTTGACAGTAGGAGTGTCCGCTTCGGTAGTGACAAGGTTTCTGGCCTTTGCTTTTGCTTTCTGTAACCAGGCTATTTGTCGTAGAAAGTTTGTTCGGCGCTGTATCGTGCCTGCCGGTGTTTCTCCATAGTTGTTCAATTCTGAGAGCCATGCGGGATGACTTTCTACCCCGTACAGCTTGTCGAGGAAGTCCAGATAACGGGTTTTCAGACTGAGCCTGTTTCGGTCGGCCAGGAAATCTCCGTCTTTCGGGTCAAGCGAGAGCAGTCGGGGCAATGCCTTCAGTTCCTCCAGTCCGTTTTGGATAATCCAGTCGTACAGACGGGTATAGGTTTCAAAGGACGATACCGTTGTTTCTTTCGGGGTCAGCCGGTAGCAGTCGGGAAAATCGTAGGCAATGGGATAATGTTCGTAAACCTCACGCCATGTTCCTGTCGGTTGAGGCCAATAGCTGTTGTTTCCCACCTGTTTGTCGAAGCGGGTGGAGGAGTGTCCGTTTACCAGATAGAAGCCTTTTAGGCGTTCCAGAAAGCGTGCCGGATCAATGCGGCAGAGTCTTTTCCCGCAATGGATACGGATTTTTTCGAACTCTTCCTGTTTCATGGGAATGTGCAGGCTGCATACCGTGTGGAAAACTGTCTGCAGGATACCGTCCTTCATCAGGTAGCAGGTCTGGAAGTGGGTAATACCCTTTATGTTACGGAGCCTTTTGTAGAGTTCGTGTTCTGTATTTTTCAGTTCCGGCAGGATGACACGTCGGATATCTTCTGAGCCTTCCAGCCAGATTTCAGGAGTAGATGCATCGCTTTCCTGGTCGGTCGGAAGACTTGTTCTTGCCTCGCCTGAAAGGTAATGCAGGATGCACCGGTAGATTCGGGCCAGTATGTCGGTGGCATCTTCACCGGGACCTATTTCCAATTCTGTTTCGAGATTCAGCTTGTCGGGTTGTACCACTTCCACCGTTTCCAGCCATTCGCCCAGATTCCGCCGGCTGTGATATGCCGCTGTCACCTGTTGTTTTATTTGCTCTGCACTGTTTTCCGCAAATGGTGACAGGACTATGCGGAAAGTATATCCTCCAGTTTCCGGATGGCAGATTACTTGCACATTATCCAGTCCCGGAATAGTTCCTGTCAGCATACGCCGATAGTCATCTTCCGTTACAGGTAAGGTGGTGTAGCTATCGGTGGGAGGGAAGAGCCCGAAGTGTTTCGCTTCAAACGGATGTGCTTCATCTGTCAGGTAGTCTTCCGTTGCGAAGCCTGACTTGTATTCCAGTTCGGTTAAGGCGTAGTTGGCAATATCTGCCAATGTCACGCCCGGGTCGTGGGCATTGTAGTCTGTCCACACGTTTCCCGACAGCCGTTGCGTTTCTTCCAGTGTCTGCTGTTGCAGTCGGGTATAGAGGGCATCTTCCTCCGTCTGTTGCTCGATATAAGGTTCTTTCCGTTTATCCATTCCGTTGCCGTTTTTTATTTCACCGTATTTTACAGAGTATCTTTCCCGAAGTTCGGCGTCGTTTGCTTCTCACTTGCAGACAGAGTTGGTTGTCGTGAGTCTGCCAACGCAGCTTCACGCCGCCCGACCATCCCCACCAGTGCTTCTGAGGTGATTTGATGTAACATTCCACCGTGTTCAGGCAGTAGATAGTGGCACAGGTAGTCTTGCATGCTCCCGTATTGGGGTCGTACAAGAGTAGGAACAGGTCGTACATCCGGAACTCTTTTTTTTCAAGGGATACGATGTCATGCCATTCCTTGTCGGCGGTCAGGGTCAGGTATCCCGTTGTGGAGGAGTCGGTGGATGGTTCTGGACTCCGGGTAGGTATGTTGACGCTCTTGTCCTGTCCCAGTTCTACGACTGTTTCTCCTGCTGCGTTCTCTATGACCAGTCCTTTTTGAGGAGTGAGGTGGAGCACCCATGCGGCAGGAGCTCCTTCTTTGTCATGTAAGGTAAAGCGTAATGTATTGTCCGGTTGGGGATAGAACGCCCAGCCTTCAGAGGTACGTATGGCCTGTCCGTCGTCCGTTATGTTCGGAACGGAGTCTATCAGTTCGGCAAACTGTTCTTCAGTGGGTATACATCCTTTTTTGAAGTAACTTTTCAGTGTCTGTCTGTCTTTGATTATCTTCATCTTTCTTATGCGTTATCTTTGTTGTTATATGCTTGGGCGGTCAGCCGATGATGAAACCGCCGCCGATATCACCGCTCTCCACACCTTTATCTGCTTCGCTGAATGTGATTTCCACTTCCGGCAGTAGTACACTCCACGGCTTCTCTCCACAGATAAGGTCGTTTCCGCCTTCGGAGTATTCTTTCCCATTGATTGCCAGTATATACATACGTTGTAGGTCTTCGTGGTTCGTCATGCGTGACTGCAGTTCCCGGATGGAGAAAACCTGTCCTAAAACCGGGAAATTGCCATTCCGACGCCACGGTGTAAGGTACTCCTCTGTGATTGTTTTCAGGTCAGCTATGACTTTCTCTTTATCCGATACTCCGGGATTCAGGATAGCTGTACAGCGGATGTTCACTTGTTCGTATAGGGGGTTGACTATCCGGAGGCTGACACAGGCCGGTGCGTACCGTTTCAAGGTGTTCTCCATTTCCTTCAGTTTCCATAGTGGGGAGAGGAAATAACGGTTGTCTTCTGTGCGGCTGAACACTACGATACAGACTTCTGCAGCCCTTTTCCTTTCTTGTTTGTGAGGAAGTGTAAGACATTGTGCCAGCTCCACCTCTGGGAAATGTTCCAGAATGATTTGTTCGTAGTCCCGTTGTGTCACGGCACGATGCCGGTTGGCAAACCGTGCGGTCTGGTGAGAAGCCTGTTGGGCTTCTGTTCCGGCCGGTCTGCCTCCGAAACCCGGTAAGGGTTGCATGACACTCCCGATGTGTGTGTCTTCCTCCTGTGTGCCTTGTATGGTTTCGGCAGGGAGGGAACTTCCATCGCCTCCGTCTGCTGTTACCCGGATACAGTTGGTCCATACATTGTGCAAGCCGAGGCAGACCGGCACATCCTCTTCCGTCGGAATGAGTGCGACACGCAGCCAAAGCCGTTTTTGTGGGTCCAGCCATTCAGGTTTTACTCCCTCTGCAAGTCTGATTTCCACAAAACCACTCTGTGTCAGTCCGGCTGTTTCATCCGATATGATATCCTGAGAAGAGAGTGTCTGCCATTCTGTTCCCTTCCAATACTGCCATACAGTCTGAGTTGTGGCGTCAGGATCGGGATTGTAATAAGGTAAGGTGTCTTGGGGAAGTGCCATGTCAAGATAAATCCGTACCTGTTGTTCCCCTTCAGCTTCGGCAAAGGCAAAATACAGCAGTCGGGAAGCCGGATCGTGGGGCAGCAGTCTTCCCAGTCCCTCCCGGGGAGGAGTGCCGGAGGTCTTGGCGGTGTTGATCGGAATTATCCGGTTTTTAGGGAAAGTCGAAGGAGATTCCGGGTTGGAATAGATGACCTGTTCGGCTTTGTATCCCATTTCTGCATCAGCCAGAAGCGGCAAGGACGGCTCTTGAGGCAATGCCCAGAGGTCTTTTTTCTTGCAGTGGCTGTTGTGTACCATCACCTCGGTGAAGCGGTTACGGTAGGCAGTCATACCGAAGCCGATGGCAGGACTTTCCAGCGTGACACGGAAAAATCCATCCTTATCGCGGGTGTACTTGTATCTGTCTGAGGCATTATTTCTGGAAGACATTTTTTGAGGAAAGTCGAACACGAAGCGGGCGGGCTTGAAGCAGTCTTTTTCGTCAAAATAGAACAGGGCTTGTCCGTTGCCGACCGTCTGCCATTGGCCGTCCTTCTGATAAGCGGTCTTGATGCGGAAGGAGGAGGCGTCTGTTTCCGGGTAGTCTTTATATACTTGGTTGAATGCGCTCCGGGTATCAGGCAGTTTCTGCCACGTGCCGGTCAGCGTTACTTCTTTCAGGGGCTTCTGGCCTGTTTCCTTAAGGCCGAACAGAAACCACGCACCGCGTTCTGTCTGTATTCCAAAGGGAGCGAAGGGTTGAGTGGTATCCGTTTCGCCCAGTTCGTTCATAAAAGTAAAGTTACGGATACCGGTTACTTCGACTGTGAGTTGTACGCTGTCGAACTTCAGTCCGTCCGCCCAAGTGGGATAGGCTTCATTTGTGGTCAGGATGCGGAGGGCTGGATACGTGGTTTCCGTCCCGTGCAGTTCCGCGTCACATGGAGTAGGGGCACTGCCGTCCCTTGCAATGGTGAAACTGAATGTGAGTGCATGGTTCGACAGTTCACAGGAGGCGTTGGCTTCTGTCCATCCCTCAGCCGTTGCGTATTCCACCGTAAACCCTTGTTTCGTGCCGTTGTCAGGCTGGGAGTTGTTTAATAGAAATTGGATTCCTACCTTCCGTGTTCCTTCCTCCAGTACCAGCATGGGCGATTCTATCTGCCAGCCCATGTGCAGTACCTCACCGCCGGTGAACAAGGTTTCTGCATGTGCCGTATTCTCCGGATGCAGCGTTTGCAGGTGCAGGCCGCTGTCATCCCGATAGGTGGTCTGTAGCTGTACATACCGTATCGGACTGATGTATTCCTCTCGTGTGGTTTGGTAAGTCTGGTTCTCTCCAGCAGTAAAGGCAGTTCCTTTTTTCAGGGTGAAACCTTTTCCGGCAGGTGTAATAACCAGGTAGGCATTGTCCGGTACCGCCTTGGTGCGTGTGGCGTGCAATACCTCTCGGCGGTAGAGCTCTGGCAGTGAGGCAAAACGGCGGTTGAAGGCCTCGGCAATGGATGTGTAGTTTTTCAGATAGGCAAGCAGCAGGGCAAGGGCAGGTTCCGTGTCACCACTGTCCGCTGCCTGTTGCCAGTAGCGGTCGGCATTCTCCTGGATGGCGGTTACGGTGCGTAGCATGCGGTAGTAGCGGCGGTTGTCCTTGTTTGTCGTGCTTTGCAGGGCATTCTCCAGCAGGGTAAGCAGTTCACGGGCGGTCTGCACGGCGGTGCTGTCGGTGAGGCCTTTGGTGAAAGCTGTATGCAGGTAGGCTTCCAGCCGTTCTCTCCATCGCTGCACGTCCTCCTCCAGTTTCTGGGCATAGCGTGTCTGTGCCATCGTACCCTGTGCTTCAGCGAAGGTACCTCCGTAACCTGACAGTTCCTTGCGGCGGATGTCGGCAAGCACGGTCAGCACGTGGTTCTCCAAGAGGGGAGTGAGAGTGCCCTCTCTGCCGTCCGCTTCGCGGTAGGGCATTTCCCGGCTCGCCGTTGTCAGACGGTGCAGGAGGGTGTCCATGTCGGCGGTCAGCGGGTGGAGGTCGTCCAGCCTTGCCCGGTCCGCCTCGAAGTCGGTGCGGAGCGTACCGCTATGTCTGGTCTCTGTTGCCATATATCTTGTTTTATTTGTTGCTTCGCAGAAGTTTCTTTATGTGTTAAGTTTTTATGCATTACCGAATGCTTGTCCCTTCATTCAAATAGAACGGATAAACCATGTTGTTCCGGTTGTTGGTCCGCACCACAGTATAGGTGAGTCGTATCAGCAGCACACCTTGGTCAGGCTGTTCCTCGAACGATACATCCTCCAGCGTGATGCGTGGTTCAAAGCGGGTCACCGCACGGCTGATTTCGTTGCGTATCCTCATCAGCAGTTGTGTGTTGAGCGGCTCAAAGGCGTAGCGGCGTAAGGGACATCCGTAGTCGTAGCGGTTCACTCGTTCGCCGGGCGTGGTGCTGAACAGCACGTGCAGACTCTCTCTGATGTCCTGTTCGTAAGAGGATATCCGTACGCCCTGCTCTGTAATTACAGGTGGAAAGTGCCAGCTCCTGCCTAAGAAGGCATCCGTATCCATCAAAGTCTTCAGTTCGTCCATGTCTTTATCCTCCTATCATTACCGTAGGGCAACCTGTTGCTATCGTGCCTCCGTGTGCGGTACTGTCACCCACACGTGCGGCGGGTCGGCCGTTTATCATTACGGAAGACGATCCTTTCGCAATGGTGTCCGGCGGACCGACACAGGTACACATATCGCCTACCACGGCGGCAGGCATTTTGCCTATCAATACGTTGGGCACTCCCGGACCCACTATCGGTCCGCCCACGTGCGGTATCGGCGAAGGAAACGCCGGAGTCTGCATGGGGCAGGAGTGCATGTCGGTTACTCTTGCTGCTGGTGGCATAAGTTCCTCCTTTCAGTCTTTTATTTTTTAATTTATCATTACCGTCATTCCCTTTATGGTGGTCTGTCCACTGGAAGAGAGTTCCGCAGTGAGGTTTCCCTTGATGGTTGCACCCATCTTGGCCTGTACTTTGACGTCCGTTCCTTCCAGGCTGACATCCTGCTTGGCGGTTCCGCTGATTTTCGAGGTGGCATCCAGCGTGATGCCGCCTTTCGCTTTCAGTGTGATGTCTTTGGCAGACGTGAGGCTGATGCCTCCGCTGTCCATTTTGATTTCATTCTTGTGCTGGTCGGTCAGCGTGATGGACTTGCCGTCATCGTTTATCTCCAGCGTGTTCTTGCCCGGTGTAGCGACGGTGATTACCTTCTTCTCCTCGTTGAACTCGATGCGCAGCTGCTCGCGGGTCACGATGGCCTTGGTGTTGTTCTTCGCTTCGAATTCGAAGGGAGGCTTGTGTTTTGCCCCGTAGAGCGAACCGAGAACGACAGGGTGCGTAGGGTCCTGGTTCATGAAACCCACCAGTACCTCGTCCTCAGGTTCAGGTAAGAAGAAGGTGCTCATTCCGTTTGTGGCATACATGGAGGCCAGACGTGCCCAGAGCAACTTGCTCTTGCCATCCAGCCACGGCAGCTCCACCTGTATGCGGTATTCCTGCTGTGGGTCACCGTCCAGTTTCTTCACCACCGCCGTGTGCAGTCCTTGCAGTCCGGGCAGGAAGCCCGAGGCCGTAGGAGATACCACGTCCGGCTCGTCGGTGATGTTCATGGCGGGTACGCCTGCTCCCGCTTCTGTCACCCATTCATTATCTGCGATGGTATGCGTTACCGAGCCGATGAACAGGTTGCCGTTGAACCGCTTGCCCAGTCCTTTCAGTTCTATCAGGCAGCCCGGTTTTACCTTTGCCGAGCCGTAGAAACTGATGGAACCTTGGTAACGGGCCAGCCCCGCTTTGAGCGCCTGTCCGTCTGCCCATTGCTTCAACGCCTTTTCCTCCGTGGGTGCGTCGGTCTGGAGC